>Ga0209163_1000296_pt1 | contig 111837 bp, 104 predicted proteins | sample MTBAKSrepl2MetaG_FD_187457 | JGI IMG/M metagenome (GOLD analysis project Ga0209163, IMG submission 187457) | Enrichment culture microbial communities om Arthur Kill intertidal strait, New Jersey, USA, that are MTBE-degrading - MTBE-AKS2 (Arthur... | ecosystem: Environmental > Aquatic > Marine...
AGGCGGGAATCCAGAGGTGAAGCCTCCCCGTTCAGTATGAACGCTTAAACACCATTCGCCCACCGTTGTTTCATTTCCAAGCCGTTCGGATTCCCAGGGGACAAGACTGGATTCCCGCCTTCGCGGGAATGACGGTTCAAAGTCCAGGGGAGCGAAACAGGTTACTCCGGCGCAAACGAGGGGCCGAAATTCCGGTGAATCTGCCCGCGTACTCGTTTTTGCTTCACGGCGGCCATACAACCCCAGGGGATATAATAATTCCCAAACTGACCCACTACCTAAAGCCGCATCGTCTTGACATCACCGGCGCCATATGGTACCAGTTCCTTGATTCCCAACCCTTTCCCCACCCAGGGGGCGCGTTGTGGCCGATGACAACAGCCGAGCGCCGGGCGGCATCCCCGGCAGCCGGGGCACGTCCATTATCGACCCGGGTCTGACCTCGGCCAATCTCGACAGCGAAGACATGGACCTCGACCTGGAAGAACTCCTGGCCGACGACGAGGACGACCTGGAAGAAAACCGGGGCGGGACCCGTCTTTCGGCCGATGACGATTTCGACCTCGACCTGGAGGAGATCATCTTTGGGGGTGAACAGCCCCCGCCAATAACCGAAGCCCGGTCTCCCGAGCCGGAACCGGTTGCCGAGGAGATCGGCGAAAAGCAAACCCTCATCTCGCCCGACGAAGCGGATGAGTTTGATTTCGAACTCATCGAGGAAGTCGCCGAAGACCTGACCGAAGATGATCAGGAGATCGTGGATTTCGAACTCGAAGAGATCGTGGAAGATTTGGAACCGCCCCTGGCGCGGGAAGCCGCGGCCCTAGCCGACTCGGACCAGGAGGTCGTGGATTTCGAGCTTGAAGATATCGTGGAAAAAATCGAGGCCGAAGAGGCGGCCCCAGGAGCAGCGGCCGAACAAGAAGAAGCGGTCTTCGAGGAAGTCGCGGCCCCGGCCGAGGACATGAAGACCGAAGAGGTCTTTGAAGAAGAAATGCCTCCGATTCCGGCGCCCGAACCCGAATTAGAGCAGGCAGACTTCGACGAGATCGCGGCCCTGGCCGAAGAAATGAAGTCCGAGGAGTTTCTCGAAGAAGCGCCCCCCATCGAGACGCCCGAGCCTGAACCCGAGGAAGCGGTCTTCGAGGAAATCGCGGCTCCCGAGGAAGACATCGAGATCGAGGAGGTCCTCGAAGAAGCACCCCCCATCGAGACGCCCGAGCTTGAATCCGAAGAAGCGGTCTTCGAGGAAATCGCGGCCATCGAGGAAGACATCGAGATCGAGGAGGTCCTCGAAGAAGCACCCCCCATCGAGACGCCCGAACCTGAACCCGAGGAAGCGGTCTTCGAGGAAATCGCGGCCCCCGAGGAAGACATCAAGATCGAGGAGGTCCTCGAAGAAGAAGTGGCACCACCCCTGGAAGCGCCGCCGGAAACGCCGGCCCCACCTCCATTCAGCGCGGCCGCCTTCGAGCAGGCCTTCGGTAAGATGGAAGAAATCCTGGAACAGGAAGCGGCCCTGCCCGAGGAAACCATGCAGGAACCCGCCGAGCCGCTGGCCGACGAGGCCATGTTCGAGGAAGTGATCGGGGAGCCGGGCGATTTCGAGGTTCAAGAGGCCGTTCATCGGGAGGAGGCCTTGCCCGAGGCCGGGGCCGGCCCGTCCGAAGCCGAGACCATGGACATGTCCGAGCTGATGCGGGCCGCGGACGAGGAAGAGGAGGAGATCGTCTTCGAGGCGATCGAAGCGGCCTCCCCGGAAGAACGGCTGGAAGCCCAAAAGCTGGAATCCCTGCCCGTCGAACCCGAGCCTGAGTGGGAGGAACGGGTCGAACCGGGCGAGTTGGAACGGCCCATCATCTCCGGTTTCGAACGGGAACCCTCCTTGCCAGCGGCCGAAGCCGAGGCCGAAGCGGGCGCCGCTTACGACTCCGAACCCATGCGGCTCGAAGCCCTGGTGGAAAGGGCGGTCCGGGAGACGGTCTCCCAGGTCCTCGAACGGATGTTGCCCGAGCTGATCGAGGAAGTGGTGGCGCGCGAGCTGGACAAGCTGCTGGCGGAGATGAAAAACGAATGACGGTCCATCGATTGGGAGGAGCGTTTTTTGTAGTCCGCCCCTGTTAAGGGGCGCGACGACGATTCATAACGAGACGATCCGAAGGTTAGCCTAGGGGCCGGTATCGCGCTGGCCCTTGTCTTTTTTGGAGGTCCCGCGGGCCGGACATCGGCCTTGCCGTAAGGGGCGCTTTAGGGTAGGGTTAGCCCCGCGGAAGTAAATCGCGGCGGTGACAGCCGCATGAGGTGATTATGGAAACATTGGCCAAAACGTACGATCCCCAGGACATCGAGGGCCATTGGTACGCCCATTGGGAAGAAAAAGGATATTTCCGGGCTGACGAAAACAACACGCAGCCGTCTTACACCATTGTCATCCCCCCGCCCAACATCACCGGCAGTCTGCATTTGGGGCACGCCCTGGACAACACCCTGCAGGACATCCTGATCCGGTACCACCGCATGAAAGGCTTCAACGCCCTCTGGGTGCCGGGCACGGACCACGCCGGCATCGCCACCCAGAACGTGGTCGAGCGTCAGTTGGCCCAGGAAGGCACCTCCCGGGAGGCCCTGGGCCGGGAGAAATTCGAGGAGCGCGTCTGGGCCTGGCGGGAGCTTTATGGGGACCGCATCATCAACCAGCTCAAACGGCTGGGATCGTCCTGCGACTGGAGCCGGACCCGGTTCACCATGGACGAGGGGCTTTCGGTGGCCGTGCGGGAGGTCTTTGTCCGGCTGTACGAGGAAGGCCTGATCTATCGCGGCTATCGCATCATCAACTGGTGCCCCCGCTGCGAGACCGCCCTGGCCGACATCGAGGTCGATCACGAGGACCTGCCCGGCCATCTCTATCATATCCGTTACATGCTCGAAGACGGTTCCGGGTACCTGGTCATCGCCACCACCCGGCCCGAAACCCTGCTGGGCGATACGGCCGTGGCCGTGAACCCCGAAGACCCCAGGTTCAAAAACTACGTCGGTAAAAACGTGGTCCTGCCCATCCTGGGCAGAAGCATCCCGGTCATCGCCGATCCCTACGTGGACATGGAGTTCGGCACCGGCGCGCTTAAAATCACCCCGGCCCACGACCCCAACGACTTCGAGATCGGCCTCAAGCACGGTCTCGAAACCATCAAGTGCATCGACGATACCGGCCGCATGACCGAGGAGGCCGGACCGTATCAGGGCCTGGACCGCTTCGACTGCCGGCAAAGAATCCTGGTGGACCTCAAGAACGACGAACTGCTGGAAAAGGTCGAGGACTATCAGCACGCCGTGGGGCATTGCTACCGCTGCAAGACCATCGTCGAACCCAACCTCTCCCGGCAGTGGTTCGTGAACGTCAAACCCCTGGCCGAAAAGGCGGTTCAGGCCGTGGAAGAGGGTCGGACCCGCATCGTGCCCCAGACCTGGGAAAAGGTTTACTACGACTGGATGAACAACATCCGCGACTGGTGCATCTCCCGGCAGCTTTGGTGGGGCCACCGTATCCCGGCTTTTTATTGCCAGGACTGCGAGGAGATGATCGTGGCCCGGGAAGCGCCCGCGGTCTGCCCCAAGTGCCAAGGGTCGCACATCCAGCAGGAAACCGACGTGCTGGACACCTGGTTCTCCTCCGGCCTGTGGCCTTTCTCGACCCTGGGCTGGCCCGAGCAGACCAAGGAACTCGGCGTGTATTACCCCACCAGCGTGCTGGTCACGGCCTTTGACATCCTTTTCTTCTGGGTGGCCCGCATGATGATGATGGGCCTGCACTTCATGGACGACGTGCCCTTCAGGGACGTGTACATCCATCCCCTGATCCTGGACGAGGAAGGCGCGAAAATGTCCAAGACCAAGGGCAACGTGGTCGATCCCCTGGACATCATGGACAAGTACGGCACCGACGCCTTCCGCTTCACCCTGACCGCCCTGGCCGCCAAGGGCCGCAGCATCCGTCTGGCCGAGGACCGCATCGCCGGCTACGGCCACTTCGTCAACAAGCTGTGGAACGCGGCCCGCTTCACCCTGATGAACCTCGAAGACTTTGCCTCGGAGCCCGGCGGGCCCGAGCTGCCAGGGGACGACCTGACCCTGGCCGACCGCTGGATTCTAAGCCGCACGGCCGCGCTCATCGAGCAGGTCAACAGCCAGATCGCCGGTTACGACTTCGACCAACTGGCCGGATCCCTCTACCAGTTCGTCTGGCACGAGTTCTGCGACTGGTACCTCGAACTGGCCAAGCCCGTGCTTTACGGCGAGGACCCGGAGGCTCGGAAGCGGACCCAGGCCGTGCTGGCCCACACCCTGTCCGTCATCCTCCGGCTGCTTCACCCCATCATGCCCTTTGTCACAGAGGAAATCTGGCGGAAGCTGCCCGGCGCCTCGGAAAGCATCATGATCGCGCCCTTTCCCGAGGCGGGCGACGGCCGACCCGATCCCGAGGCCGAGACCCGCATGGCCCTGCTCATGGGCGTGGTGGCGGCCGTGCGCAACGTGCGGGGCGAGATGAACGTGCCGCCTTCCCTGGAGGTATCGCTCCTGGCCATGGCCGAAGACCAGGCCGAACGGCGGTTCCTGGAGGACCAGGCCGACTACATCCTCAAGCTGGTCCGCGGCAAGTCCCTGGAAGTCACCCCGCCGGGCGCCAAACCCGAGGGATCGGCCGCGGCCGTGGTCGGCTCGGTCGAGGTCTTCGTCCGGCTGAAAGGCTTGATCGACTTCGATGAAGAGGCCCGGCGGCTGGGCAAGGAGATGGAAAAGATCGACAAGGACATCGACCGGGCCAACCGGAAGCTGGCCAACGAGGATTTCCTGACCAAGGCGCCGGCCGAGGTGGTGCAAAAGGAAAAGGACCGGCTGAGCGAACTCAAGGAAAAACGCGGCAAATTGGCCGAGAATCTGGAACGGGTCGAAGCGTTGAAAGGATAGCCGCCATGAGTGAAACCGCGGTGGAGACGGTGCGCCGGGCCTTGGCCGAGGACCTGGGACACGGGGACGTGACCACGGCCCTGGTGGTGGACCCCGAGACCATGGCCCGAGCCGAGATCACGGCCAAGGCGGACCTGGTTCTGGCCGGCCTGGAAGCCGCCCGGCTGGCTTTCAGTCTGGTGGACCCGACCGTCTCCTTCGAGGCTTTGGCCGCGGACGGAGACCGCGTCGCCCAAGGCCGCATCGTGGTCCGGTTGGCCGGCCCGGCCGCGTCCATTCTCAAGGCCGAACGCGTGGCCCTCAATTTCCTCATGCACTTGTCCGGCGTGGCCACCTTGACCGCCCGCTTCGTCCAGGCGGCCAAGCCTCACCCGGCCCGCATCGTGGACACGCGCAAGACCACGCCCGGCCTACGCGCCTTGGAAAAGGCCGCGGTTCTGGCCGGCGGCGGCATGAACCATCGTTTCGGTCTGTACGACGGCATCCTCATCAAGGACAACCACATCGCCGCGGCCGGCGGGGTCGCTCGGGCGGTCCATCTGGCCAAGACCGGCGCCCCGCACACCCTCAAGGTCGAAGTGGAAGTCTCCAGCCTGGAAGGCCTGGAAGAGGCCATCCAGGCCGGAGCCGACATCGTGCTTTTGGACAACATGCCGCCCGAGGAAATGGCCCGGGCCGTGGACCTCAACCACGGCCGGGTGCTGCTGGAAGCCTCGGGCAACGTGACCCTGGCCACCGTGGCCGCCATCGCCGCCACCGGCGTGGACATCATCTCCAGCGGGGCCTTGACCCATTCGGCCCCGGCCGCGGACCTTTCCCTCAACTTCATCCTGGGCCTCCGCGCCTGATGGGGACGAGGGCATCGGGAGTTGCACCCGAAACAACCATTATGCAAAAATGGGGTTCTGTAGGGGCGAGGCATGCCTCGCCCGCTTCGTATCTCGGCGGGTGTGTCGCGGGCGACGCATGCGTCGCCCCTACGTCGTCACCTGGTGGCCCGGAACCGGCAATTCCTTATGAGGCAACCCTCCCGCCCGGGTGGGGGGTGTCTGCTGCTCATGCGAAAAGGTAAGCAAAGGAGGTCGGCATGAAGCACTTCGGATTGAAACCCAGACAGTGGCTCAAGGCCTTTCACATCTTCTTCGCCTGCACGTGGGTCGGCGCCGGAATCTGTTTGATGCTCATGCAGTGGTTCATGAAGGCCCACGACGGCATGGAGCTTTACGGCGTGCTCCGGTCCATGAAGTTCATCGACGACTTCATCATCATCCCGGGCGCCATGGGCACGCTCATCACCGCGCTTCTGTTCGCCATTTTCACCAACTGGGGCTTCTTCAAGCACTGGTGGGTCATCGTCAAGTGGGTCATCAATCTGAGCGGCATCATCTTCGGCACCTTCTGGCTCGGCCCCTGGCTGAACAATTCGGTTCCCATCGCCAAGGAACTCGGCCTCAAGGCGCTCTCCGACCCGGCCTTTGTCCACAACCAGTCCATGAACGCCGCCTTCGGCCCGGTCCAGGTGGCTACCCTGATCTTCGCCGTGTTCATCTCGGTGCTTAAGCCATGGAAAAAGCGGGGTTCCGGCAAGAAGACCGACAAGACGGACGCCTGACCGGTCCGGTCGGCGGCCTCTTGTTCCCGGCCGCGGCCTGTGATAAACCTAAATCAAGGCGTTTGGCCGGGTCTTGACCATCTTGCCCGGCCGGTGAACGCGATCTTCATGCTCCCCCAAAAAAAGGAGGCTGCCTTGCCCGCCATCCGGAAAATTCTGTTCCCCGTGGACCTGTCCCAGTCCGCCTCCCACGTGGCCGACTACGTGGCCATGATGGCCGACAAGTTCGACGCCGAAGTGCATCTGGTGTACGTGGCCCACGTGACGCAGTACTACGCCAGCATTGAGATTCCCGAGACGTATATGGGTAATTTCGAGAACGAGCTGATCGATCGGGCCAAGAAGCAGCTCGGCCATTTCGTCGAGACTCACTTCAGCGGCCGGGAGATCAAGGCCAAAATCCTGACCGGCCGCCCCGGCGACGAAATCATCAACTATGCCCAGGAAGAGGGCATCGATCTGATCGTCATGGGCCACCACAGCACCGGCATCGAACGCGTGATTTTCGGCAGCGTGGCCGGTCACGTGGTCAAATACGCGCCCGTGCCGATCCTGATCGTCAGCCCTCCGATGCTGAAGTAAGGTCGGTCTCGGCCGCCGGAGGCTTGGTCTGGCCCGACGGGTCGGCGAAGCGGTCGTTCAAGGCCTGAACGTACCGCTCGGCGTCGGCCACGACCTTATCGAGCTGCCGGCGGCTTCCGCGTCCCCAGCCGACCGGCTCCGGGTTGAAGGCGCTCCGTCCCAAGGCGGTGTTCTTCACCAAAGCCAGCCGGATCACGTCAAATTCGGGTCCCGGCGGCACGGTCTTTTTCAGAAACTTGAAGACCCGGCCGGCCGCGAACCGCCGGACCTGGACATGCAGCCAGAACCCGGCCCCGAGCACGGCCGCGATCAGAACGACCAGCAAAGACAGGTTGCCGGTCACGGTTTCGAGCCAGGGCGGCGCGAAACGGAAACCCCGCCAATAACCGGCCCAGACGCTGACCGCCAGCAGTCCGGCCGTCAGCAGCCCGAAAAGCAGCGCATCCAGCCGGATCACGCCACGCACCCACCGGTGTTTCAACTCCCTTAACCGAGGCACCCGCAGGTCCTGAATCTCCCGGGCCGTCTTTTCCAGCGCGCCCACGATGCGGTAGGCCCGCTCGACCCGCACCTGGCGGATGCGGCTGTAAATCTCGTTCAGGTCCTGGTCGCGTTTCCGCTCGAAGCGCCGGCGCACGGTCTCGTCCGGGATGGGCGCGGCCGCGCGCGGAGAAAAAACGGAGTAGAACCGCCCGGCGGTCAGCCCGGCCTGGGCCAAAGCGCGCTGCCAGGCGGCCACCACGTCTTCGGGATTGTCCTCCCGCCCCGCCACGTCCAACTGATTGAGAACGTACACGAACTTGCTCGAATCCGGACGGGAGACCGTCCGGGTCACCAGGTGGGTCAGCGTGTCCCGCATGGCCCCGGGCTCGGGACGGCGCGCGTCGAACAAGACCAGCACCAGGTCGGAAAGCTGGATGATGTAATCGGTGATACGCAGCGTGGCCGTGCGCTGGGCGTCCGCGTCGAAACCGGGCGAATCGATGATGATGCTGCCCCGAATCTGCTCGCTGGGGCAGGTCTTGAGCTGCAAGTAGGCGTCGATCCTCCGGCCCTGGCCCGGCTCGACCTTGTCCAACTCCTCGCTCATCTTGTAAAACGGGAACCTGAGGTCCACGTCCAGGGCCACGCCCGGAAGCTGCCGGGCCGTGTCGTCCCCGGCGAAACAGATCACGGTGAACTTGTCGTCCAGGGCCTGCGCCCCGGTGGCTTGCAAGGCGCAATCCAGATAGTCGTTGATAAAGGTGGACTTGCCAGCGGAAAAAGGACCCAGCACCGAGATGAGCGGCCACCAGGCGATCTGGGCGGCATAGGACTGGTCGGTTCTCAGCAGCCCCAGCCGGTAGGCCACCCGGTCCAACCGCCGGAAGCTCTTGACCGCCTCCACCAAAAGCGGGTTTTCCCGCCTCAGGTGTTTTTCCAGGGCCGCCAGCCGCTCTTTCAGTTTGCTGTCCGCGCCGAACATTTTTTCCCCAACCGCCTGGACTCTTCCTTAAGCCGCGCTCGTCAGCGGACGAGTTTCCGGCCCAGCTCCCGGGCCTCTTCCATGAGCCGGGTGTTGGCCTCGATCTCGCCGGGCGCCATGGCGCTGCCGTAAACCATGCCCACGATCTTCGACCCCGTGTACCTGAACGCGTCCTGAAAGGTGCGGAGCGCGTTGACGCAGCCCGCGGCAAACGGGTCCTCGTCGCCATAGCTCATGGCGATGGCCACCCGCTTGCCTCGAAAGGGGTTCTGGCCGTAGGCGCCCAAAGCGAAGCAGCGGTCCATCCACAGCTTGGTCTGGGCCGACATGTTGAACCAATAGACCGGACTGGCGATGACCCAGGCCGGACTGGCGATCATCTTGTGATAGATCGGCTGCATGTCGTCGTCCTGGGCGCAGCCCTTGGCCTCGGGACCCTGGCAGGCGTAGCACGACCGGCAGGGCGCGATCTTGAGGTCGTTGAGCACGACCGTTTCCACCCGGCCCCCGGCCTCCTCGGCCCCTTCGCCGATGCGCCGGGCCAGAGCCGCGCTGTTGCCGCGCTTGCGCGGACTGCCTAGGAGCATCAACACGCTCGGTTTTTCGTTGTCCATGCCGGCCCCCTCCTTTTAAATTTCGCCTCTTTTTCTCGCCTAGATTTGCTCGCCAAAGCAAGGGGATTGTAAGGGGAGCGGCTTGACAAGGTCAAGAAATATCGATAGGTTTTGCGTTGGCCGGCGTCGCGGCCTTTTGACCTACCACGGGAAGGATCCGGGCATCACCGATCGAATCGCAAGACCGGCCTTGGGCCGGCTGGTCCTTTTCCTGGCCTCCGGGGCCGGCTCGGGATACGTGCCCTGGGCGCCCGGCACCTTCGGGACCGGCGTGGGCGTTCTTTGTTTCCTGGGGCTGGCCAGCCTTCCCCTGTGGGTCCATCTGCCGGCCGTGGTCCTGGTGATCCTGGCGGCCATGCCATTGGCCGGGAAGGCCGAGACCTTGCTCGACAAAAAGGACGACGGCCGCATCGTGTTGGACGAGATCGCGGGCTATCTGGTGACCACGGCCCTGGTGCGTCCGGCGTGGGGGAGCGTGATTCTGGGATTTATCTTTTTCCGTTTCTTTGATATTCTCAAGCCCTGGCCGGTGCGCGCGGTGGAGCGGAGGTGCGCCGGCGGTCCGGGCGTGGTCCTGGACGACGTGGTCGCCGGCGTTTTGGCCGGCCTTTGCCTGTTGATCGCCGTCAGCCTGTGGCCCGAGTTGGGCCGGGCGGTCTGGGAGTAATGGAAGCAGAATGCGCGGAGAGATCATCACCATCGGGGACGAGCTGATCACCGGCCGCGTGGCCGATCAAAACGCCCACTACCTCTCCTCCCGGCTCACCTCGCTCGGTCTGGAGGTGACCGGCATCTCCACGGTCGGAGACGTGCCCGCGGACATCATCGAGGTGCTCGACCGGGCGCTCGGGCGGTCGGATTTCATCATCATCTCGGGTGGATTGGGGCCGACCGAGGACGATATCACCACCGAGGTGGCTGCCGAATTTTTAAAGTGTCCCCTGGTACTTAACACCTGGCTGCTCGAATACCTCAAGGAGTCTCTGAGCCAGCGCGGCCTGCCCTGGGTGGACGCCTACGAAAAGCTGGCCTACATCCCGGAAGGCGCCCGGCTGATCGACCCCCAGGGCACGGCCTGCGGCTTTTATTGCCGGCATGAGGAGATTCCCTTCTTCTTTCTGCCGGGGGTGCCCGAGGAAGTCCGCTTCCTGACCGAGTCCAAGGTCCTGCCTCTGCTCCTCAGCTACGACCGGGAGCCGGCCGTGGTGCGGCAGCGGCTTTTCAAAACCTTCGGGCTGGCCGAGGCTCGCATCGGCGAACTGCTGGAAGGACTGGCCGGGGGCGAGGAAGGCGGGCTCATCGGCTACTACCCCAATTTCCCGGAAAACCACGTGTCGGTCACGGTCCGGGGACGCACGGTCGGGCAGACCGAGGAGGCGCTGGATCGGCTCAGCCTTAAGATCGAGGCCGCGCTTGAACCCTATATCGTGGCCCGGGACGGGGCCAGCATCGAGGAGGCCGTGGGCCGGATTCTGACCGAGCAAGGCCTGACCCTGGCCGTGGCCGAGTCCTGCACCGGCGGACTGATCGGCCACCGTCTGACCTCGGTCTCGGGCAGCTCGGCCTATTTCGAACGGGATGTGGTGGCCTATTCGAACCGGGCCAAGATCGAGCTTCTGGGCGTACCGGCCGAGACTTTGGACCGTCACGGCGCGGTCAGCGCGGAGACCGCCCAAGCCATGGCCGAGGGCGTGCGCATGTCGAGCAAGACCGACATCGGCCTAGCCACCACGGGCATCGCCGGGCCGACCGGCGGCGCCGAGGACAAACCCGTGGGCACGGTTTTCATCGCCTTAAGCGACGGCCAAAAGACCGAGGTCGAGTCCTATCTGTTTCCGGGCGACCGGACCCAAGTGAAAATGCTCACCGCCGAAACCGCCCTGGCCCGGCTGCTGCGGTTTTTGAAGTGACGCTCCGGGTCTTCATCGCCATCGACCTGCCCGAGACGCTCCGGGCGGAGATCGGCCGGTTGCAGGCCTCGCTCAAAAAGCTCGGAGCGGACGTCCGCTGGGTTCGGCCCGAGGGCGTGCATCTGACGCTCAAATTTTTGGGCGAAGTCGAGGAGAAAACGGTCGAAGCCCTGGCCGGGTCGGTCGAAAGCGTTTGCGCGGTGCACCCGCCCCCGACACTGGCCCTGGCCGGCACGGGCGTCTTCCCGGACCAACGCAGGCCCCGGGTGGTCTGGGTCGGCCTCGAAGGGGACCTGGCCCCGCTGACCGAACTCCAGCAGGCAATCGACCGGGCGGCCGAGGCCTTTGGTTTCGAGCCGGAAAAACGGGCCTTCAATCCGCATCTGACCCTGGGCCGGGTGCGTTCCGGCCGAGGCCAGCAGGACCTGCTGGCCGCCCTGGACCGGCTTCGGCCCGAGCCGCTATCCTTCACGGCGGTCGAGGTGCGGCTGATCCGCAGCGATCTCAAACCCTCGGGCGCGGTCTATACGCCGCTCAGGGTCTTTCCCCTGGGAGGCGGCCTGGCCGCGACCCAACATCCCTAAACGCCCGGTCGGCCGGGTCGAGCGCAAGGAGAAATCATGAATCAAGTACCGGACAAGGATCGGGCCATCAAGCTGGCCATCTCCCAGATCGAAAAGGAATTCGGCAAGGGTTCGATCATGCGCCTGGGAGAGGAGGGCAAACTCGTCAGCGTCGCCGTCATCCCCTCCGGGTCCCTGGCCTTGGACGTGGCCCTGGGCGTGGGCGGCATTCCTCGAGGCCGGGTGGTGGAAATCTACGGGCCGGAATCCTCGGGCAAGACCACGCTGGCCCTGCACGTCATCGCCGAGGCCCAGCGCAAAGGCGGCATCGCCGCCTTCATCGACGCCGAGCACGCCCTGGACATGAACTATGCCGCGGCCTTGGGGGTGAAGACCGACGAGCTGCTCATCTCCCAGCCCGACACGGGCGAGCAGGGCCTCGAGATCGCCGACATCCTGGTGCGCAGCGGGGCCGTGGACGTGTTGGTCATCGACTCGGTGGCCGCCTTGGTGCCCCGGGCCGAGATCGAGGGCGAGATGGGCGACGCCCACGTGGGCCTTCAGGCCCGGCTCATGTCCCAGGCCCTGCGCAAGCTGACCTCGAACATCTCCCGCTCGGCCACTTCGGTCATCTTCATCAACCAGATTCGCATGCGGATCGGGGTCATGTACGGCAACCCGGAGACGACCACCGGGGGCAACGCCCTCAAGTTCTACGCCACCATGCGCCTGGACATCCGCCGCATCGGGGCGCTCAAGGAAGGCGACAACGTGATCGGCAACCGCACCCGGGTCAAGGTGCTCAAGAACAAACTGGCCCCGCCCTTCCGCGAGGCCGAATTCGACATCCTATACGGCCGGGGCATCTCCAAGGAAGGCGACCTGGTGGACATGGGCGTGGCCGCCGGGCTGATCGAAAAGAGCGGCTCGTGGTACTCCTACGGCGAGGAACGCATCGGCCAGGGCCGCGAAAACGTGCGCCGCTTCCTCCTGGACAACCCGGATATCGCCGCCTCGGTCGAGGCCAAAATCCGCGGCGCCTTCGGGCTGATGACGCCCGGGCCCAAACCCGAGGCAGCCGCGCCGGAGCCGGAAAAATAGCCATCGCAGAATGAGGCCTTATCGTTATGACCGCGAATGAAATCCGCGCCAAGTTTTTGGAATTTTTCAAACAGCACGACCACGCCGTGGTCAAGAGTTCCTCCCTGGTGCCCAAGGACGACCCCACGTTGCTCTTCACCAACGCGGGCATGGTCCAGTTCAAACGGGTCTTTCTCGAAGAGGAGAAACGCGACTACACCCGGGCCACCACCTCCCAGAAGTGCGTCCGGGCCGGCGGCAAGCACAACGATCTGGAAAACGTGGGCTACACGGCCCGGCACCACACCTTTTTCGAAATGCTGGGCAACTTTTCCTTCGGGGACTACTTCAAGGCCCTGGCCATCGAGATGGCCTGGGACCTGTTGGTCAACGGCTACGGCCTGCCCGCGGAAAAACTCATCGTCTCGGTCTTCCGCGAGGACGACGACGCGGCCGGGCTGTGGCAGAAGATCGTGGGCCTACCCGACGACAAGATTCTGCGCCTGGGCGAGGAGGACAACTTCTGGTCCATGGGCGACACCGGGCCCTGCGGACCGTGCTCCGAAATCCATATCGACCAAGGCGAGGAAGTGGGCTGCGGCGCGCCCGAGTGTTCACCGGCCTGCGACTGCGACCGGTTCCTGGAACTGTGGAACCTGGTCTTCATGCAGTTCAACCGCTCGGCCGACGGGACCATGACGCCCCTGCCCAAGCCGTCCATCGACACGGGCATGGGCCTGGAACGCATCGCGGCCGTGGTCCAGGGCTATCGCTCGAACTACGAATCCGACCTCTTCCGGCCCCTCATCGGCTTCATCGAGGAGCTGTCCGGCGTCCGGTACGTCTTTCAAAGCGAGCGGCAAAAAGAGGCGGCCGGGGCCAAGCTCGCCCCGCTCAAGACCAACGTCAGCACCCGGGCCATCGCCGATCACGCCCGGTCCCTGGCCTTTCTCGTCGCCGACGGCGTGCTGCCCGAAAACATGGGCCGGGGCTACGTGCTCCGGCGCATCCTCCGGCGGGCCGTACGCCACGGCCGGGCCTTGGGCCTGAAAAAACCCTTCCTCCACCTGGTCACGGACAAGGTCATCGAGCAGATGCGCCAGCCCTACCCGGAGCTGACGGACGGGGCCGCCTACATCAAGCAGATCATCTTGAGCGAGGAGGAGCGCTTCTCCGAGACGCTGGACAACGGGCTCAAGCTCCTGTCCGACGAGATCGAGCGGCTGCAAGAGGCCGGGACCAAGCTCCTGCCCGGCGAGGTGGCCTTCAAGCTCTACGACACCTTCGGCTTCCCCCTGGACCTGGTCGAGGATGTCTGCCGGGAGGACGGCCTGCGCGTGGATCTGCCCGGCTTCGAGACGGCCATGGAGCGGCAGCGGGCCCAGAGCCGGGCCTCGTGGAAGGGCAGCGGCGAAGCGGCCGTACCCGAGCCGGTCTCGCGGCTGACCGCCGGCGGGTTCAAGGTGAACTTCCTGGGCTACGAACAGACCTCGGCCGAATCCAAGCTGGTTCTGCTGATGAAGGACGGGCACGAGGCGAACCAGGCCGGCGTTGGCGAGGAAGTCAACCTCGTCTTCGAGGCCACGCCGTTTTACGGCGAAGCCGGCGGCCAGGTGGGCGACACCGGCCGCATCCGCTCGGACGGGGTCGAGGTCGAAGTGACCGGCGCGATGCGCCTGCCGGGCGAGATCATCCTCCACCAGGGCCGGGTGGTCTCGGGCCAGGTGCGGGTCGGACAGTCGTACCACTTGGACAGCTCGGCCTCCCTGCGCCAGGACACGGCCCGCAACCACACGGCCACGCATCTGCTGCACGCGGCCCTGCGCCGGGAACTGGGCGACCACGTGCGCCAGGCCGGGTCCTCGGTCTCCCCGGACCGGCTGCGCTTCGACTTCACCCATTTCGCCCAGGTGGACCCCGAGGTCCTGGACCGGGTCGAACAGCGGGTCAACGAAAAGGTCCGAGAGGCCATCCCCGTGATGACCGAAGTCATGGACATGGAGGAGGCCATGGGCACCGGGGCCATGGCCCTGTTCGAGGAACGCTACGGGGACACGGTGCGGGTGGTCAACGTGGGCGATTTCTCCAAGGAACTGTGCGGCGGCACGCACGTGCGCTCGACCGGCGACATCGGCTTGTTCATGATCCTGAGCGAATCCTCGGCCGCGGCCGGGGTGCGGCGGATCGAGGCCGTGACCGGGAGGGGCGCGCTGGAGGCGGTTCGCGGCCAGCGCGAGGCCCTGCGGCGGATCACGACCGCGCTCAAGGCCTCGCCGGCCGAAGCGCCCGAACGAGTGAATCGGCTCCAGGAGCGGATCAAGGACCTCGAACGGGACCTCATGGCCGCCAAGCAGAAGCTCTCCCGGGGCGAGAGCGGCGACATCCTGGACCAGGTCCAGGAGATCGGCGGGGTCAAGCTCCTGGCGGTCCGGGTGAGCGTGGACAACCCCAAGGGGCTGCGGGAGTTGGGGGATTACGTCAAGGACCGGCTGAAGTCCGGGGTGATCGTCCTGGCCGCGGAGAACAAGGGCAAGGCCCTGCTCCTGGCCATCGTCACCGACGACCTGAAAGACCGTTTCCACGCCGGCAACATCGTCCGGGACCTGGCCCAGGAAGTGGGCGGCAACGGCGGCGGCCGGCCGGACATGGCCCAGGCCGGGGGCCCCGAGCCTCAGCACATCGACCGGGCCTTAAGCAAGGTTCGGGAGTTGATGGCTTAAAGGGTATTGACCGACAGACCATAGGGGCCGTTCGCGAACGGCCCCTACAATGCGCACGCAACGCTGAAATACCGTCAACAGGTACGGGGGATTCATGAACATTCTGGTGGTGGGCGGCGGCGGACGGGAGCACGCCCTGGTCTGGAAGCTGGCGCAAAGCCCCAAGGCGGAGCGCGTCTTTTGCGCGCCGGGCAACGCGGGCATCGCGGCCCAGGCCGAGTGCCTGCCCGTGGGCGCCGAGGACCTGGACGGTCTGGTGGCCCTGGCCAAGGACAAGCGTATCGACCTGGCCGTGGTCGGCCCCGAGGCTCCGCTGACTCTGGGTCTGGCCGACCGTCTGGCCGACGCCGGGGTCGTGGTCTCGGGCGCTTCGGCCGCGGCCGCCCGCATCGAGGGCAGCAAGGCCTTTGCCAAGGACCTCATGAAAAAATACGGTATCCCCACCGGCGACTACCGCGTCTTCGATACCCTTGAGCCGGCCCGGGACTTCATCCAAAAGACCGGCGGACCGCTGGTGGTCAAGGCCGACGGCCTGGCCGCGGGTAAGGGCGTGTTGCTCTGCCAAACCACCGAGGAGGCCCTGGCCGCGCTGGACCAGGTTATGAAGGCCAAGGCCTTTGGCGCGGCCGGGGAGCGCGTGGTCATCGAGGAATTCCTCCAAGGCGAGGAAGCCTCCTTCCTGGTCTTCACCGACGGGAAGAACATCCGGCCCCTGCCGACCTCCCAGGACCACAAAGCCATCTTTGACGGCGACCAGGGGCCGAACACCGGCGGCATGGGCGCGTACTCGCCGGCCCCGGTGGTCACTCCGGCGCTCCACGACGAGATCATGGGCCGCATCATGCGCCCGACGGTTCAGGCCATGGCCGCCGAGGGCTGCCCCTATCAGGGCGTGCTCTACGCCGGCTTAATGATCGGCCCCAAAGGCCCCCGGGTGCTTGAATTCAACGCCCGCTTCGGCGACCCCGAGTGTCAGCCCCTGATCCTGAGACTCGAAAGCGACCTGGTGGACATTCTGGAAGCCATCCCCCAGGGCCGCCTGGACCAAGTGGACATCGTCTGGAACGATCTGACCAGCCTCTGCCTGGTCCTGGCCTCGGCCGGTTATCCCGGCGCTTACGAGAAGGGGCTGCCCATCGAAGGCCTGGAAGCGGCGGCCCAGCAGGAAGGCGTGGTTGTCTTTCACGCGGGCACGGCCAAAAAGGACGGCCGCATCGTGACCAACGGCGGCCGGGTCCTGGGCGTGACCGCCCTGGGCCGGGACGTGGTTCAGGCCCGGGAACGGGCTTACGGCGCGGCCGAACGGATCCGCTGGACCGGCAAGTACGCCCGGACCGACATCGGCCTCAAGGCCCTGGCCCGGATAAAGGAGATGGCCTCATGAGCGGACCGCTCGTCGGCGTGGTCATGGGCAGCGACTCGGACCTGGCGGCCATGCAGGGCGCGGCCGAGGTGCTGGACAAGTTCGGCGTGGCCTATGAGATGACCGTGGCTTCGGCCCATCGGTCCCCGGAGCGGGCCTCGGCCTACGCGCGGGGCGCGCGGGCTCGGGGGCTCAAGGTGCTCATCGCCGGGGCGGGTTGGGCGGCGCACCTGGCCGGGGTGTTGGCCGCGGAGACGACCCTGCCGGTCATCGGCGTGCCTCTGGATTCCTCACCGCTCAAAGGATTCGACGCGCTCTTGTCCACGGTGCAGATGCCGCCCGGCGTGCCGGTGGCCACCATGGCCGTGGGCCCGGCCGGGGCGCGCAACGCGGGTCTTTTGGCCGTGCAGATGCTGGCCCTGTCGGACAAATCCCTGGCCGACAAGCTCCTCGAATACAAGGAAGAGTTGGCCCGGGGTGTCGAGGAAAAGGCCCGGCGCGTGGAAAAAGAAACTTCTGGGAGTGACGTTTAAGCCACCATGCCCCGCATCCTGAAAATCGACCCCCAGGAAGCCAACTACACGCGCCTAAAACCGGCTGCGGAAGTGCTCCTGGACGGCGGCGTGGTGGCCGGACCCACCGAGACCTATTACGGTCTGATGGCCTCCGCCGGAAGCCCCGAAGCCCTCGAACGCATCGCGACCCTCAAGGGCCGGCCCGAGGACAAGCCGCTCCTCCTGCTTTTGGACACGCCGCTGCGCGTGGTCTGCTACGCCCGCAGCGTGCCCGACGTGGTGAACGAGCTGGCCGAACGTTTCTGGCCCGGCCCGCTGACCCTGCTCCTCAAGGCCCACCTCAGCCTCCACCCGGCGCTCATCGGCCCGCAAGGCACGGTGGGGCTGCGCGTGGAAGGTCTGGCGGCCATCCGCATGCTGGTTCGGGCCACGGATAGGGCCGTGACCGGGACCAGCGCCAATCCATCGGGACAGCCCCCGGCCGAAACCGCCGAGCAGGTGGCCGACTACTTCGGCGACAAGGTGGACCTTATCCTGGACGCCGGACGCCTCGCCGGCGGCCTGCCCTCGACCGTGGTGGACGCGACCATCACCCCGCCCCGCCTGGTCCGGCCCGGCGTCGTCAGCGCCGAGGACCTTCGGGCCGTGATCCCGGACCTCCGTGAATGATCCCGGCCCCACCGCCGCCGGAAAACCTGGTCATCTATGAAGTGGAGGGCGCGCCCGACCGGGAAGTCCCGTCCGACCTGGGTCCCGGTTATTTGGGGCTTTGGGAGGAGGGGGGCTACACCTTCTTTTTTTTCGATTGCGAGGCCGGCGAGAATCTAAACCGTTTCCTGAAGGAACAAGGCGGGCTGCGGGTTCGCGCCGTCCACCGCATGAAGTACGAGCAGTGGCAGGACGGCGCCGGGTTTCATGCCTTTGAGGTGGGTCCGCTGCTGGTGGCTCCGGCCTGGGAGTCCATCGAGGTCGCGCCGGACCAGCTTTTCCTGCGCATCGACCCGGGCCTGGCCTTCGGCTTTGGCGGCCATTTCACCACCCGCTCCTGTCTGGAGGCCCTGGTCCGGGTGTACCAGGCGGACCGACCCGCTACAATCCTGGACCTGGGCGCGGGCACGGGCGTCTTGGCCCTGGCCGCGGTCCGCTTGGGTGCAAAGCGGGCCGTGGCCGTGGAATCGAGCCGCATCGCGGCTGAAACGGCGGTCCGCAACGCGGCCCTGAACGGGCTGGAAGATCAGGTCGAGGTCCGGCGCGGCCTGGCCGAGGAAGCCCCGGCCCATCCGGCCGACCTGGTGACGGCCAATCTGCACCATGCGGTGCAGAAGGCGGTGCTCGATACCGGCGGCTTTGACGGCCGGCGTTGGCTTATTCTTTCGGGCCTGTTTCACGAACAGGCCGCGCTCTTGGAGCAGGCGCTTCTTCAGCGCGGGTACCGGCTCGAAGACCGGGCCCGGGACCCGCGCTGGACCACATTGCTTTTCCGCGGAGCCTGACCAAGCCGACTAGCCCTTCTGCTTGGCCTCTTCCTCGGTGCGCAGCACCTTGCGCAGAATCTTGCCCACCGTGGACTTGGGCAGCTCGGCGCGGAACTCGACCGCTTTGGGCGCTTTGTAAGCGGCCAGCCGCTCCCGGCAGAAGGTGATGATCTCGTCCGCGTCAGCCGTTTCGCCCGGTTTGAGCACGACGTAGGCCTTGATCGTCTCGCCGCGATAGGCGTCGGTCAGTCCCACGGCCACGGCGTCGGCCACCTTGGGATGCTGGTACAGGACCTCGTCGATCTCCCGGGGATAGATGTTATACCCGCCGGCGATGATCATGTCCTTTTTGCGGTCCACGATGGCGAAGTAGTCGTCCTCGTCCTGCACGGCGATGTCGCCGGTGTGGAGCCAGCCGTCCCTAAGCTGGTTGGCCGTTTCCTCGGGATTGTTCCAGTAGCCCCGCATGACCAGGGGGCTCTTGATGATGATCTCGCCGGGTTCGCCCTTAGGCACGTCCACCAGGCCTTCCTCGACGTCCACCAGCCGTACGTCCGTGTCCGGGAAGGGTACGCCGATGCTGCCGGTTTTCTTGAGGCCGAGCTGCGGGTTGGCGATGCCCAGGGAGGTGGTCTCGGTCATGCCCCACCCCTCGCTGAAAAAGATGCCCATGTCCTTGATCTGCTCGATCAGTTCGACCGGCATGGGGGCGGCGCCGGAGTTGAGCACGCTGAGTTTCTTGCCCAGGTTCAGCTCCTCGGCCTTGGGGTGGTTGACCACGGCGTTGATCATGGTGGGCACCGAGGGGAAGAAGCAGATCTCCGGGTGGCGGGACAGCAGCCCCATGAATTCCTCGATTTCGAAGCGGGGCACTAGAATCTGGGTGGCGGCGTTGAACAGGGCCCAACCCAGGACCACGACCAGGCCGTAAACATGGAAGAAGGGCAAAACCCCCAACACGTTCCGCCGCTCGATGGGGATGCCGCCGATGGTGGCGCTGCCCCACAGGCTGGCTTGCAGCGTGGCCGCCACCAGGTTGAAGTGGGTCAGGATGGCGCCCTTGGGGATGCCGGTGGTGCCGCCGGTGAATTGGAGCACGGCCGGGTCCGAGGGCAGGACTTCCACGCGGGGCCGCCGGGTGACGATGCACTCGTCGATCAAGGTGGAGAAATGACGCCAGCCGGGTTCCAGGTCCAGGTCCTTGGCCGTGCTTTGGGGCATGCCGTCGATGAAGTCGGTGATCCGGGTGACGACCACGAGCTTGAGGTCCACCTCCTTGGCCAGGGCCCGGACCTGGGGCAGGACCATGTCAAAGGTTATGAGCGAGGTCATGCCCGTGTTTGTGGCCAGGGCCTTGAGTTCGTCCAGGGTGTACATGGGGTTGAGGTTGACCACGATGGCGCCCAGGGACAGGGCCGCGAAATAGGCGATGATGTACTGCGGGCAGGTCGGCAAATGGATGCCCACGCGGTCGCCCTTGGCCACGCCCAGCTCCCCCAGGGCGTTGGCCAGCCGGAGGGTCCGCTGGCGGAGTTCCCAAAAGCTCATCTTCGTGCCCAAAAAATCGGTGGCTGCCTTGTCCGGGTGGGCGTTGGCCGGCATCTGGAGCAGGTCCAGCGCGACCAGGCGCGGGTAGCGGATGGTCTCCGGTACGCTGTAATCGTAGTTTCGAACCCAGGGTCTGTTATCCATCGTATGCCTCCTCGATTGGATTTTCATTCGAAAACGCCCTATGGGTAACGTCAATGGGCAAAGGGCGTCAAGGAAAATGTGAACCTTGTGAACACCCCCTGCCCGGGGGAGGCGTTGTCGGCCGCGCGTGGCTAAAAAAACCTCGGAGGCGGCGCAGTGGACTTTTGTCTTGACAGAGGGCGCTCGCTTAGGATAGATTTCTATTTAGTAACTATTTTAATAAGTTGCCGCAATAAATCAAAAGGAATCCTCCACGGCCGCCGCCGATCAGCGTAGCGAAGCGGGCGCCCCGGCCGCCGGGGAACAGCAGGGATAGAGCCGCCGCGACAGAGGCCGGATCGAAAACGAGCAACGGCCGTCTTTATCGGAAACGGAGAGGCGATGAAACGGGTCCTCCGATTGGTTTTGACGCTGGTTTTGACGTGCTCGGCATTGTGGATCGCCGGACCCACGGCCCAAGGCGCCGACGTGATCAAGATCGGCGTGATCGGGCCCATGAATTTCATGCAGGGCCAGAGCCAGTGGAACGGGGCCCAGATGGCAGCCGAGGAGATCAACGCGGCCGGCGGGGTGAAGGTGGACGGCAAGGCCCACCAGATCGTCCTGGTCAAGGCCGACACCAACGAATTCCTGAGCATCATCGACGCCACCAATGCCATGGAGCGGGCCGTTACCTTCGACAAGGTGGATTTCCTGGTGGGCGGGTTTCGGACCGAGGCGGTGTTGGCCATGCAGGACATCGCCATGGACCACCACAAGATTTTCATCGGTTGCGGGGCGGCTCATCCGGAACTTTGCCACCGGGTGGCCCGGGATTACGACCGCTACAAGTATTGGTTCCGGGGGACGCCGGTCAATTCCCGTTACCTGGTTCAGACCAGTTTCCTCACCCTGGCCTCGGTCGGCGCCGCGCTCAAGGAAGAGCTGGGCGTTCCGGCCCTCAAGGTGGCCATCGCCTGCGAACGGCAAGTCTGGGTGGACCCCATGCTGGCCGCGGCCAGGAGAACCCTGCCCCTGATGGGCATGGAACAGGTCGGCGTCTGGCGGCTGTCTCAGATGGCGCCGGACGTTTCGGCCGAGCTGAAAGAAATGATCGCGGCGAAGGCCAACATCATCTTCACCCTTTTCTCCACCTCCGTGGGCCTCACTTTGGCCCAACAGGCGGGTCAATTGAAAATCCCGGCGGCCCTGGTCGGGATCAACGTCGAGGCCCAGAAGGACGGCTTCTGGCAGGCCACCGAGGGGCAGGGCAACTACGTCATGACCCTGAACCCCTATGCCCGGGACGTGGCCATCAACGAAACGACCCAGCCCTTTGTCCAGGCCTATGTCAAGCGGTTCGGCGAAACCCCGACCTACACCTCGGACACCTACGCGGCCATCAAGCTGCTGCTCGCGCCGGCCATCGAGCGGGCCGGGTCCCTGGACGCGGACGCGGTCGTGGCCGAGCTGGAAAAGACGGACCAGCTTGTGCCCGCGGGCCGGGTCAAGTTCGACCAGGAGCACGACCTCACCTGCGGGCCTGGATACATCACCGGCCTGGGAGTTCAATGGCAGAACGGCCGTCTCTTGGCCGTCTGGCCCCGGGGTTGGCGGGACGTAACCTACGAGGGTTCGGTCCCGTATATGATCGCGCCCTGGCTGGCCGAAAGATACAAAAAGAAATAAAGGGCGGGGCAAAGCCCTGTCTGACGGCCCGCAGGGCTCCCATCCTGGCGGCCGATTCGGCACGGAAAGCTTGAAAAACGGCCTTCCGGCAGGTAAAGTGGGGCGGTCGCGGCGGCTCGGATCGGCGCGGACGGCACGGGGAACCTCAAGGGATTCACTGGCTTCAAATAAGCATCACAAGGAGACGACGACACAATGGGCAAAGACATCGCATCCCTGTTTTCACTGGCGGGCAAGACCGCGTTGATCGCCGGAGCCTCGCGGGGCATCGGCGAGGAGATCGCCCGGGTGTACGGCCTGGCCGGCGCTCGGCTGGTGCTGAGCAGCCGCAAGCTGGACAACGTCAAGGAGGCCGAGGCCCGGATCAAGGAAGAGACCGGGGCCGAAACCCTGGCCGTGGCCTCGAACATCTCTTCGAACCAGGACCGGGAGGATTTGGTCAAGGCGGCCATGGATTGGGCCGGACAAATCGACATCCTGGTCAACAACGCGGGCACCAACCCGGCCTCCGGGCCTCTGGCCGATGTCCCGGAATCGGCCTGGGACAAAATTTTCGACGTGAACCTCAAGGGACCTTTCATCCTCTCCCGGCTCGTCTATCAGGCCTGGATGAAGGACCACGGCGGCGTCATTCTCAACACGGCCTCGGCCGGCGGCTATACCAGCTCGCCGGGCATCAACGCCTACAACATCACCAAGGCGGCCTTGATCCATCTGACCAAGTGCCTGGCCTCCGAGTGGGGCCAAAGCGGCGTCCGGGTCAACGCCCTGGCCCCGGGCGTGATCAAAACCCGGCTCAGCCGCATGCTCTGGGACAGCCCCGGCGCCGAGGAACGCTTCAAAAGCTCGCCCGTGGGACGGGTGGGCCTGGTCGAGGACATCGCCGGAACCGCCCTGCTGCTGGTTTCCGAGGCCGGCGCCTTTATCACCGGCCAGACCGTGATCCTGGACGGGGGCCAGATGGTCCGTTAGGGACCGGTCCAGGAGCGTGAAAAGCTTGCCATACGCGGGAAAAATCTCTATGCTCTGACCTGCCGGCGATGAAGCCCGGCTGTCCCCGGTGGTGGGGGCCGGCCGCATCCCGGCGTTGGTTATAAAGACAACCCACCACTTAAGGAGGAAGAACCATGCGAGACGTAGTTATTGTCGGATATCTCAGAAGCGCCCAATCGCGTTCGCGCCCGCGGGACCCGGGACGGGACTGGCTGCACAAGATGCGGGCCGATACCATGCTGGGCAAATACCTAGTACCCGAACTGATCAAGCGTGCCGGGGTCGATCCCAAGGATATCGATGACCTGCTCGTCGGCTCGGCCATGGGCGTCAGCGAGAACTGGTCTTACGGCGGCCGCAACATCGTCTTCCTGGCCAACTTGCCCGAGACCGTGGCCGCGAAGTTCGTGGATCAGCAGTGCGGATCGGCCATGGCCGCCACCCACATCGGTTACATGGAAATCGCCACGGGCAACGCCGACGTCGTGGTCACCGGCGGCATCGAGCACATGACCCGGGTGCCCATGGGCGGCGGCGGCGACGCCATCAAGCCCAACACGGACCTGTTCACTGACGAAGCCTACAAGCATTGGGGCATGCAGATCGCCATGAACATGGGCTTCACCGCCGAAAAATTGAGCAAGCTTTCGGGTATTAGCCGGCTGGAGCAGGAAAAGTGGACCGTGCGCTCCCATCAGCGCGCCGCCCAGGCCCAACAAGACGGCTTCTTCAAGGGTGAGATTCTGCCCATCGAGGCCGAACAGGCCGACGGCTCCACGATGGCCGTGGACACGGACCAGGCCGTTCGGGCGGACACGACCCTCGAGGCCCTGGCCGGACTCAAGCCCGCTTACACCGAAGACGGCATCATCACCGCCGGCGTCTCCTCGCCGCTCAACGCCGGCGCCACCTCCATGTTGCTCATGTCCAAGGAAACGGCCAAGAAAAAAGGCATCACCCCCCTGGCCACCATCCGGTCCATCGGCTTCGCCGGCGTGGACCCGACCATCATGGGAGCCGGCCCGGTTCCGGCCAGCCGCAAGGCCCTGGCCCAGGCCGGTCTGGAAGTCAAGGATATCGACTTCTGGGAGATCAACGAGGCCTTCTCGGTCGTGACCCTGAACTGCATCAAGGAACTGGGCATCGATCCGGAAAAGGTCAACGTCATGGGCGGCGGCGTGGCCATCGGCCATCCCCTGGGCGCCACGGGCGTGCGTCTCCTCGGCACCCTGGCCCGCATCCTGAATGAGAAGGGCGGCCGCTACGGTTGCGCCAACGCTTGCTGCGGCGGCGGTCAGGGCGTGGCCACCATCATCGAACGCGAAGATTACTAGTCCGCCACCAGGCATCTGCCAGACGCCGGAGGAACCCTCCGGCGTCTTTTTTTGCCGGCGGGCAGCCGAACCAGGGTTGCCCGAAGGGCCTAAAAGGATTATGATAATCGACAGGCCGCGCCACAAGGCACGGCTTTGAAACGCGAGATCGACCGCCAAGGAACGCGCTATGACCGTGATCGATCCGGCCTTTTTGGCCGCCCAGCTCGCGGCCCGGCTCGACCGGCCGCTTAACGAGGATCGGCCCGCCCTGTTCTATCAGGTGCGGCAGGGAACCCTGCGCATCGTCTCCTCGGAGAAGACGCCGGGCGGCATGCGGGTGCGGTTCGAGTTCGAGGGCGAGGTCATACACGGACAGGACCCGCTGGGCTACCTGGCCCGGGGCTCGGTGGAAGTGGACGCCCAGGGCCGGATTCGGCCCGAGACCTTGGTGTTTTAGAGAACGGCGGGGACGGCATGCCCGAGGAAATCCTGGTCCTGAAAGACGTGGTCAAAACGTTTGGCCAGCATCGCGTCCTGGACGGGGTGTCGCTGACCGTAAGCGAAGGGGAACGTCTGTCCCTGATCGGCGAGTCCACGTCGGGCAAAAGCGTTCTGTTCAAGGTGATCGTGGGTCTGATCCAACCCGACAGCGGGGAAGTGCTCGTCTTCGGCCGGGACATGGCTAGGATCGGCGAGAACGAAAAGCGACGGGTGCTCAAAGACGTGGAGATGCAGTTCCAATCCGGGGCCTTGTTCGATTCCATGACCGTGCGGGAAAACCTGGCCTTTGTCCTGGACGAGGCCAACGGCCGGCCCGGCGCGGAAAAAGCCCGAATTATCGAAGACCTGCTGCGGGGCGTGAGCCTATGGGCCGCCAAGGACAAGTACCCCTACGAACTCTCCGGCGGCATGCAGAAACGGGTGGCCGTGGCCCGGGCCTTGTGCACCTTCCCCCGCCTGGCCCTTTTCGACGAACCGGCCGCGGGCCTGGACCCGGTCACCTCGGTGCGCATCGTCCAGATGCTCAAATCCCTGTTGACCGAACACCATATGACCGTCCTGGCCGCCACCACCAGCGTCCATCTGGCCCGGCAGTTTTCCGAGCGCTTCGTCCTGCTCAACAAGGGGCGGGTGCACGCCGACGGTCTCTGGTCCGATCTCCTCGCCCAAGGCGACGATTACACAAAAAAGTTCCTCGCCCGGGACCTGAGTATCTGACGCCTCCGGGCCGCGAGCCGGGCCAGGGAGCTTTGCCGGCCAGCGCGGCCCGCGTATCTCCGGGAACCGGTCGCGGGACGAAAGGATATTGCATCAAGGCATGGCTTTTGATTTTACTAGGGTCGCCCGGCCGAGCCGGTACCTTGGCGGCGAGGTCAACGCCGTTCTGAAGGATGAGGCTGGGGTCGATCTGCACGTGGCCCTGGCCTTTCCCGAGGTGTACGAGATCGGCATGAGCCACCTGGGCCTCAAGATTCTCTACGACCTCGTCAACCAAAGGCCCCGCTTCTGGGCCGAGCGAGTCATGGCCCCCTGGGTCGATCTCGAAGCCCACCTCCGGGCCGAACGCCTTCCGCTGACCAGCCTCGAATCCGGCCGGCCCCTGGCCGATTTCGACCTGGTGGGCTTTTCCCTGCAATACGAACTGACCTACACCAACGTGCTGAACATGCTGGACCTGGCCGGCCTGCCGCTCTTAGCCCGGGACCGAGGGGAGGGGATGCCCTTGATCGTGGGCGGCGGCCCCTGCGCCATGAACCCGGAACCCATCGCCGACTTCTTCGACTTCTTCTATCTGGGCGACGCCGAGGCGGGTTTCATCGAGGTGCTGGACGAGGTCGCTGCCTGGAAAGCGGCCCGGGGAAACAAGGCCGAACTCCTGGCCCACCTGGCCGGCATGGAAGGCGTGTACGTACCCTCCTTTTTCCGCCCGGTCTATGAAAAGGACCGCCTGATCGCCGTGGAGCCGCTCCGGCCGGGGTACGAGCGGGTGGCGCGGGCCGTGGTCCCGGACCTGGAAACCGCCCCCTTCCCGGCCCGGCCCATCGTGCCCCTGGCCCAGCCCGTGCACGACCGGCTGGCCCTGGAAATCGCTCGGGGCTGCACCCGCGGCTGCCGCTTCTGCCAGGCCGGGTTCCTGTACCGCCCGGTGCGCGAGCGTTCGCCCGAAAAGATCCTGAGCCTGGCCAAGGCCGGTCTGGCCGCCACGGGTTGGGAGGAGGTCTCTTTCCTCTCCCTTTCGGCCGGGGACTACACCTGCCTGCCCCAGCTCATGACCGCCTTCATGGACGCCCACGCGGCCGGCGGCGTGGCTCTGTCCCTGCCCAGCCTCCGGGTCCGTTCCCTGACCGAGACCCTGATGCGCCAGATCAAGCGCGTGCGCAAAACCGGCTTCACCCTGGCCCCGGAAGCCGGCACCCAACGGCTGCGGGACGTCATCAACAAGGACTTGACAGACGAGGACCTGGTCCAGGCCGCCCGGACGGCCTTTGACCTGGGCTGGCGTTTAATCAAGCTCTACTTCATGGTCGGCCTGCCCACCGAGACCCAAACCGACCTCGAAGCCATCGTTGACCTGGCCCGCCGCGTGCGAACCGGCAGGCGCGGGCAGGTGAACGTCAGCTTCGCCGTGTTCGTGCCCAAGGCCCACACGCCCTTCCAATGGGAGCGCATGCTCAGTCTGGACGAGGGCCGGGACCGGGTGCGGTTCCTGCGGCAGCGCGTCAGCGGGCGGGGCTTGAAGCCCAAATGGAACCAACCGGCGTCGAGCCTGCTGGAAGGGGTTTTGGCCCGGGGGGACCGCCGTCTGGCCCAGGTGCTGCGGACCGTTCAAGCCCGGGGCGGCCGTTTCGAGGGGTGGAGCGAACAGCTCGATCTGTCTTTGTGGCTCAAGACCCTGGCCGAGGCCGGGCTTGACCCGGCCGCGTACCTTCGGGAGCGGGCCGTGAACGAGGTGCTGCCCTGGTCGCATCTCTCCAGCCGCGTCACGACCGACTATTTTCTTCATGAGCGGGAGCGGGCCCTGGCCGGCCAGACCACGCCGGACTGCCGGGAGGAGGCCTGCGGGCAATGCGGGGTTTGCGATTTCGAGCGCATCGAACCCCGGTTGTGCGGGGATGCCCGCCGCCTGTCCGAGGTCCCACCTGTCAAGCCGGGGGCCGGGGAGGTGCAGCGGTTGTTCATGAATTATGCCAAGGAGGGGCCGGCCCGGTACTTGAGCCATCTGGAGACCGTGGACGCCTTCACTCGGGGGCTGAGGCGGGCCGGATTGAAGCCGCGTCTCAGCCAGGGGTTTCACCCCTTGCCGAAATTGTCCTTTGCCACGCCCCTGCCGGTCGGGTTGGCCAGCCTGGACGAACACCTCGAAGTGGACCTCATCGACCCGCCTGCCCCGGACGAGGTGCTGGCCCGGTTGGCCGAGGTCCTGCCCCGAGGCTTCCGGCTCCTGAAGGTTCGGCCCGCGCCGCACCCTCAAGCCCGGCTCCGGCCGCGCGGCGGCCGGTTTCAGGTGGAGGCCGCCCAGGACCTTTTCGACGCCCAGATCGCGGACGTCGCCTTGGCCCGGCCCGAGCTGACGGTCACCAAAAAAGGCAAAAAGGGCGAACGGCTGGTGGACCTCAAACCCCAGTTGGCCGATTTGAAATGCTTGACGCCGCGCCGTCTGGAAATTACCCTGCTGCTCAAGGAAGGGGCCTTGGCTCGGGTCGAGGAAGCCGTGCAGGTGTTGTTCGACCTCAGTCCCGAGGCCATGGAACAGATCACATGTCTAAAAGTGGAAACCCTGCTTCGATAAGGAACGGCCGATGCACACCGAACTCATCCTGAACGTGCGGGTGCATGAAACGCGGATCGCCCTGGTGGAAAACGGGACCGTGGTCGAATTCTATTTGGAAAGGTCTTCGACCGAGGGCATCACCGGCAACATCTACCTGGGCCAAGTCGTGCGCGTCCTGCCGGGCATGCAGGCCGCCTTCGTGGACATCGGCCAGCCTCGGGCCGCCTTTCTGTACGTGGCCGACGTGGACAGCCAGGCCCGGGAATTCGAGCGCATGCTCGAAGGCCGCATGGAAGAGGAATCCTTCACCCCGGGCAACGAAGTGGACACCGAGGAGCTTTTGGAAGACCTGCCCCACGGCGACCGTTTTCAGATCGAAGACTTGCTTCACGAGGGGCAGGAAATCCTGGTCCAGGTCTCGAAAGAACCCATGGGCAACAAGGGCGCCCGGGTCACCTCCTACATCACCCTGCCGGGCCGCCACCTGGTGCTCATGCCCACGGTCGATCACATCGGCATCTCCCGGCGCATCGTGGACGAAGCGGAACGCCAGCGACTGCGGACCCTCATCGCCGAACTCCGCCCACCGGACTACGGGTACATCGCCCGCACCGCCAGCGAAGGCGTGACCCTGGACAAGCTCGAATCCGAAAAATCCTTTCTGGCCACCCTCTGGCAGAACGTCCAGAAGCAGGCCAAGCACGCCCCGGTGCCCAGCCTGCTCCACCAGGACCTGGACCCGACGCTCCGGGCCGTGCGGGACCTATTCACCCGGGAGGTGGACCGGCTGACCGTGGACTCGGAACTCGAATACCTGAAAATCCTAAGCTTCATCGATACCTTCTCCCCGCACCTCAAATCGGCCGTGCAGCTCTACCACGAGCCCGAGCCGATCTTCGATTTCTACGACCTGGAGACCGAGATCAGCCGGGCCATGGCCCGCAAGGTCTGGCTCAAGTCCGGGGGCTATATTGTCATCGAAGGCACCGAGGCCCTCCAGTCCATCGACGTGAACACCGGCCGCTACGTGGGCAAGCACAACCTCGAAGAGACCATCCTCAAGACCAACCTCGAAGCGGTCAAGGAGATCGCCTACCAACTCCGGCTGCGCAACATCGGCGGTCTGATCGTCATTGATTTCATCGACATGGAGCGGGAGGCCAACAGGGAAAAGGTGCGAAACGCCCTGGTCGAGGCCCTGGCCCGGGACAAGGCCAAGACCAACGTGCTCAAGATGTCCGAGCTCGGTCTGATCGAAATGACCCGCCAGCGCACCCGGGACAACATCAGCCGCGTGCTCCGGGAACCCTGCTTCTACTGCCAGGGCGAGGGCCATCTCCTTTCCGGCAGCTCAATCTGCTACGAGGCCTTCCGGCACGTGGAACGGGAGGCCATCCAGACCCTGTCCGACCGCATCTCCCTGACCGTCAATCCCCGCATCAAGGATTTGCTCCTGGACGAAGAGCGGCACTCCCTGAACGAACTCGAACAACGCACCGGCAAACGGGTCAGCATCCACGAAGACCCCACCCTGCACATCGAGGACTACCGGGTCGAAGCCGAAGAATAGCCGAGGGTCCCCCGACCCGGCCTCACCGAGGCGCCACCGCCGCCGCATAACCGAAGCGGGCCTCGATCCGGGCCGCTTCCTCATCCGAAGACACGATGACGCGAACGGCCCCGGCCGGGAGCGCGGACAGGTCCAGGTCGCCGGGCAAACGCCATTCGTCCTCGGCCGACCAGTCCGTGTCCGGCGGTCGATGCGCCTGATAGCGGAAGCGGTCCCTTGGAGACAAATCCCGCCAAACCGATTCCGGGCCATAGATCACCGGCGACAGGCCGAGGTCCAGCAGGGCCTTCTTGTGCACGGCCAGGCCGTAAGGTTCGAAGGTCCAGCGGATCAATCCCCGCCGCCAGCGCACGAGCGATCTGAGGTCCGCCAAGGATCGTCCGGTAAAGGAAACCACGGCTTGATCGCCGCGCACCAGGCGGGTGCTGGCCCGAATGCGACCTTCTTCGAGAATGTGGCAGAGGGTATCCAAGGCGGCGTGGGCCGATTCCGGCCGGGCGTCGAGCAGCGAGCCATAATAGGCCGTCCGCGTCTGGCCGGGCCAGGGTCCGTGACAGGCGCGGGTGAAGTGGATAACGCTCTCCGGCCCGGGCAAAACGGCGTTCAATGGGCGAGAATCCGTTTCCGCGCTTGAGGCGGGGGATTTTGTTTGGGGTTCTTCTTCGATCCCGGGGATCAAAATCTCCGGTAGTCCGTCTTCGAGAAGCGCCCGGTTTCCGGAAACAGCCCGGTCGAAACACGCCGGTCGAAAGATCCGCACGGTCTGCCCGCGATCCTGCGCCTCCCGGATCAACCCTTCCATGACGCCGCCGCTTCGAATCTCGGCCGCCAGCACCCGGTCGCACAAGGCGACCAGGCAGGCGTCCCGTTGGGGTTGACGCGCCTTGACCGGCGGCAGCCGGCCCGGAGAAAAGGGCGACAGCAGAAGCACGCGCTCCTCAGGGACCATGTCGCCATAATCGTCAAGGAAACGGGTCAGCCGGGACTCGGATTCCATGAAGGGCAACGGACCGTCCAAGACGACCCCAGCCGAGCAACCGGCGCGAAGGGCCGTGGCCAACACAAGTTCGTAGGCGGCGCTGCCCAGGCTGGCCACCGGCACAGCGCCTTCGGACAGGACCGTTTCGGTCAAATGGCGCGTGACCCGCACCCAGCGGTCGGCCGGGCGGATAGACCTGGGCTTGCGGGAATGAAGCACGGCCGCCAAGGGTTTGTCCAGGAGGGAAGTTTTTCCCCTGGCAAAAAGAAAAGGGGGCAGGGCGGTGCGATTGAGGTCGTCGCTAGTGACACAAGACACGCCGCGCGTCCGCCAGGTTTGAACCCGTGCCCGCGCGCGATCCAGCAGGCCGGGGCTGGGCCATCGCGGCCCGAGTTTGGCCATGCGGGAGTCAAGGCCCGCCACGGCCAAGGCATGGGCCACGCCTTGCCGCAGCCCGCCTTCGCCCGTCTCTCCATATGGGAAATGCGCCGCGACGAGTCCGCGTTCCGCGTCGGTCAGGACGCTTTCGGACAGCAGCGCGAACAGGGCAAGGGGCGTCACGTTCGGCTCAATGGAATTTCATGGGTGGATCAAGTCAGAATCTGCGCCAGGGCCGGCTCCAATCGCGGAAACTGATGAACGAACCCGGCCGCCAGCAGCCGGGCCGGCAGCACGCGTTGGCCGGTCAGAAGCATGGACCCGAATTCGCCCAAGACCAACCGGACCATGAAGGCCGGCGCCGGGACCACGGCCGGTCGCTTGAGCACCCGGCCCAAGGCGCGGCTGAGTTCGGCGTTCGTGACCGGGTTCGGGGAGGTCACGTTGACCGGGCCGGAGATTTCCGCGTGGTTCAAACAAAAAAGCAGGGCCGCCGTGAGGTCGGTGAGGTGAATCCAGGAAAACCCCTGTCGCCCGCCTCCCAGACGGCCGCCCAGACCGAAGCGGTAAAGCGGCAACATGATGCCCAAGGCCCCGCCGCTCGGGCCGAGCACGATGCCAAAGCGGGTGAGCACCACCCGGGCCCCGCATTCTTCCGCCACCCTGGCCTCCCGCTCCCAGTCCTGACAAAGCTGGGCCAGGAACCCTTGCCCCGGACCGGCTCGCTCGTCCACGGGTTCATCCCCCAAGGCACCATAAAAACCCACGGCCGACACGCTCACCAGCACGCGCGGCTTCGCAGGCCCCGCGGCCATGGCCTGCACCACGTGCCGCGTGGTCAAGATGCGGCTGTCCACCATGCGCTGCTTGGCCGCGGACGTCCAGCGGGTGAAAATCGACGCGCCGGCCAGATTGACCACGGCGTCGGCCTCGCCCGCAGCCTCCCGCCAGGGGCCGGTCTGGGTGGGATCGCCTTCGATCAGACGAACCAATGGATCATCCGGGGTCCGCCCCCTTGCCGAACGCGTCAGCAGGAGGACCTCGTGCCCCTCACCCGCGAGAAGCCGGGTCAGGGCCGAGCCTACAAAGCCGGTCCCGCCGGTGATGAACACCCGCATGGTTTCCTCCTATCTATTGAGAAAGCGCGATGGACAAAGCCGTGGTCAGGCGGATCACGTCCTGGCCGGTGGTTTTGAGCCGTTTGCTGAGCATCTCGGCCAACCGGTACATGACCTTGAAGCCCAGGTCCGGGTGGTCCCGAGCCAAGCGCAGGAAATCCTCCCGGCTGGTTTCGTACAAGGTGCAGTCCGTGGCCGCGGTCACCGTGGCCGACCGCGTGTCCTCGGTGATGAGGGCCATCTCGCCGAAGACCGCGTAATCCTTGGCCCGGAGCTTGCTCATGGTCTTTTCCGTCTCCCGGTAATCATCCTCACCAAAGCGCATGGTCAAGGATTTGGAGATGAGCACCTCTCCGGCGGCGATGATGTACATGGTCTTGCCTTCCTCGCCCTCCTTCATGATCGTGGTCTCGGCGGAGAAGGTGCGCGGCGTCAAAATCTGGGAAACGGCCTCGATCTCTTCCGGGGTCAACTCCTGGAAGATATAGATCTTTTTCAGAAAATCGATCTCCGGGATCATCGGTCCTCCCCCCGCCTCCCGCCGGAGACCAAATCCAGGGATTTTTCGAGCAGAGACGCTCCGGACGGCCGATGTCGGCTCAAGACAATGGCCGCGTCGCTCCTGGTCAGGAGCGTATCCAGCGCCGGATTGATCTGGACCAAAAGCTTGCCCTTGGAAGAAAAATACTCCCGGCCCGAGTCTTGAAACTTGCGCCGGATGAAATCGTCAATGGCCGTCGCGTCTTCGGACAGGATGTCTTCGAGGCCGATGGGGGCGGTCTCGGCCACCAGGGCGATCAGGAGCCCGTCGAATTTTTCCCGAAAATATTGGGATAGTTCGGCCACGGTTTGGCCGATGAGCCGCTCCGGGATTTCGGCCCGCCACAGTTTGTTGGGCTCGTCCAGGTCCAGCAGCCCTTTCATGACCGTGCTCAGGCCCGTGGTCGTGGCCGCGCTGGCCAAGATGGCCGCGCCGTACTCCCCGCGTACGAAAATCTCGTCCACCTTGGCCCGCACCAGGTGTTCCCGGTTTTCGGCCGAGAGCAGTTCGGCGCAGGTCTTGACCTTGGGGGCCAGGGTTTTGATGGCCATGCACCCGAAAACCGTGCGTTCGTCGGCGTTGTCCGGGGGGTAGCCGCCGGCCGTGTCGGCCAGGATGATGGCCGAGCGGGCGCGTTTCACGTTGGCCCGGGCCAGGATCTCTTCCTTGGTGAAGTTACCGCGAACAAAGCGAATTTGCATGTCCGGGTAATGATACATGATCGCGTCCACCTCGTCCCGCGGCAGGTTGTTGACCAGCACGACCACCGGCAGGTTGGGCCTAAGGTGTTGTTCGAGGCCCTTGAGGATGGCCAGGCCGTTGGGATTCCAGCCGCAGATGACGATGTGATCTCTGTCTCGGATGTCCTCCAACCCCTTGCCCTCCTTGATCTTTCTGGTCACGAACACCGAAGCGATGGTTGCCGTCAGCATGGACAGCAGCACCAACCCCGAGAACACGACCGCCAGCCCGATGAGGCGGCCGGCCAGCGTCTTGGGCACGATGTCCCCATAGCCCACCGTGGTGATCGTGACCAGGGCCCACCACAGCGAATCGAAATAGCCGCTACCGGTAATCTTTTTATATTCAAGCAGATAGATGGCCACCGAGGCGATCGACAAAACCAGCGCCGTCAACCCCACCAGGCTGAAGAAGTGCTCGCGCTTGAGCGTCCGGTACACCTCGCGGATGCCATTGCGAATCTGGGCCCAGCGCCGAGGCCTATCGCTTTCTTGCTGTAGTTTCAACCGCTTCTCCGAATGTCTCCGAATGATTCATTCTACCATGCCCGCCCGGTTTGGCAAACCCGATTTTTTCGGCGAACCGCCGCCAAACGGCATTCAAGCGGCAGGTTGACGGCGGGTTTTCGGCCGATCCTTGGCCGCCGTCACGCCTATGTGAAGACAACCCAATGATGATTTTATGATGACTGAACGATAAGGGAACGATTCGCGGGTAAGGAAAGGAATGCCGCGCGACCGGAACCTGAAAACAGCGATCTCAGGTCCCCGGCCGCGCTTCTTTTATAAAAGCTTACGGAAAGGCCGACTGATGACCGTGGTCCCGCAAAGAATGTTTGAACCTCTCCAGTAACACGGCTCTGGGAAAAACTAGCGGAACGGACGACGAGTTACCGCAGACCTGAAGAGGACGTTAGAACCTCTCCAGTAACACGGCTCTGAATTAAGACTTGGCCGCGCTGGCCTGGATCACCTTGAGCAGCCCCAGGATGACCCCCCACTCGGGGTGGCTGGGCGAGACCGAATCCATGGCTTCGTCCAGGGCTTTGTCGCACAGGGCCGCCACCTTGTCCGCGGCGGCCTTGGCCTCGGGACCCAACGCCCCGCTCAGGGTCTCGATCGCCAGCTTGGTCGCCCCGAAATCGTTGCTGGCGTAAGCGAAGTTTTCGGGCTCGTGAAAGAACTCGTCCATCTGGCCCGAGGCGTTGAGGCTCTTATAAAAGGCGGCGAAGTCGTTTCGATAGGCTTGAGCGTCCACCGGTCTCCCCCTGTTGGTTAGCTTTCTTTTCGTAGCATAAGAAAGCCGCGTTCGTCAATGAAATCAAGCCGCAGGCCTGGGAAACCGTAGGGGCCGGCCCCTGTGCCGGCCCGCGCGGGCGCCCACGGGGAGGCGCCCTTACAGCCCCCAGCCCCCGGCCTCTATTTCTTCCGAAGTGCTTCGATCCGCTCGATCAATCCGGCCGGATTCTCGGCCGTGTAGCCGTTCACCTGCACCACGCCGTCCGAATCGATGACAATGGTCCAGGGCGTGCCCTTGATGCCGTAGGTGGCCATGAGCGTGCTCATGGCCACGTTGTCCACGTGGGCGTCATAGCCCACGGGCGCGGCGACCCCGGCGGCCTTGGCGTCCCGCACCCCTTGTTCGGGCGTGTTTTTCGTCGGGTCGTGAAAGGCGGTCTGCACCAGGAAGACGGCCACGTCCTTAGTCCCGGCGAAGTGGTCGGCCACGACCTTGAAGGCCGGGAGCCCCACCGTGTGGCACCGGGGGCAGGTGTGTTGAAAGGCCAACATGGCCACGACCTTGCCCCGCGTGTTCCTCGGAGTCGGGCGGGGCTGGCCCATGGACAGGTTCCCCCACCCGTACACGTACCACGGCGGGGCCAGGAACCCGGTCTGGCCCGGCTCCCGGTAGTACATCACGTCCCCGCGGTAGGCCTGCTGCGGGAGGAGTTGAGCCTGGACCGTCACGTTCCGCACCCCGCGCTGGATGGTCAGCTCCACCCGCTGGCCCGGCAGGTGAGCGGCCAGGGTGTCGGTCAGATCGGTCAGCCGCTCGACGGCCCGGCCCGCGACCTGGACGAACCTGTCCCCGGTCCGGATTCCGGCCCGGGCCGCCGGCGATCCGGGCAGCACGTGCGCGGCCCGCACCCCGTTCCCGCCGTCCACCAAGACCACGCCGAGCATCCCCGGTTCGGCCAATGCCGTCCCCGGATAGATAAGCGCCAACGCCGCCACGGCCGCCAGCAGCGCCAAAAGTTTTCTCCCGTGCCGTCTGCCTTCCATGCGCCTCTCCTTGTCCATGGACTAAGCATAGCCCCAGGCGGTAAGGAATTGCAATACTACTAGGCATAACGGTGATATGGGCGTCCCGCCCAGGGCCATGCACGGCCAGGATGGCCGTGCCACGAAAACTCCCCTCTTGTGGCATGGGCATCCTGCCCATGCGTTACATCGCCAGGGTGGCCGAGCTGCGGAGAGATTCTCTTATGGTATGGGCGTCCCGCCCAGGGCCATGCACGGCCAAGATGGCCGTGCCACGAAAACTCCCTTCTTGTGGCATGGGCATCCTGCCCATGCTACAGATGGCCATGCTACGTTGCTTTGTCTATGGCTGTCCAACCCATTCCCAATTCCTCAACCCCGCATTTATTGGATTGTCAACTATGTACTTGACACAACGCCAAAATTCTGTTTCATCTCGGATCAGATGGTCATACGATTCGGCCTGCCAAAACTCCCCGATACGTCCCAATACTTTGTTCGCTTCATTCGCTGTGTATGATTTCCACGCGTGCAAAATGTCCGATAGCGCTTGGCCTGAACGAGGTCGCACCACCACGTGTACATGGTTGGGCATGACGCACCAAGCGGCTAGATCGTAACGCTCGCCGTTGAAATGTTTCAGCGCGTCCGCGACAATCGCCGCGATCCGATCCTCCCGCAAAAAACACGTGCCATATCCGGCGTCCAGAGCCTTTTCCACCTTTTCTGAATGCAGTTCATGCAACCGATTTATTTCTTGGTTGGAGAGGGCGCGGCCCATTTGCTTGGCTGTTTTGATGATGTTCTCTCGTTCGAAAAGCCATTCATCTAAGACTTGCCGAGGCAAAGAATCGGCCAAGCGGAAGGTGATAAAATATATAGCGCCTTCCATGGTCCAGTGAGGGAGGTAAGCGCCCTGACGGATTTTGAGCGTCACATCTCCTCCTGTGATTTGGTTTCAGGTGGTATGGGCGTCCCGCCCAGGGCCATGCACGGCCGGGATGGCCGTGCCACGAAAACTCCCCTCTTGTGGCATGGGCACCCTGCCCATGTGTTACATCGCCAGGGTGGCCGAGCTGCGGAGAGATTCTCTTATGGTATGGGCGTCCCGCCCAGGGCCATGCACGGCCGGGATGGCCGTGCCAAGAAAACTCCCCTCTTGTGGCATGGGCATCCTGCCCATACAATATACTGCCCGAGCAGCCATGCTAAGGAGGTGTTTTCTTTCGGACGAGACACGGCGAGCGGCTTCACCGATGATCTCGATATGACGTTCCACGGCGCCGCGCAGCATGCGGTTTTCCACATAGTCTTTAGGCGTTTTATCTCTAACAAACTCTAAAACAGCTTGGGCCGCGTCCAGCATGTCCCACAGATAAGCCTTGTCGCGTGAGTCAGGCTGCATGGATCACCTCCCGGTTAGCCAGAATCTCCCTTCGTCGGTACGGATTGCGCAGCCCTTCCTTTTCGACCAAATCCACTTCCCGGCCGGTGATGGCCGTGAGTTCATCACGCATGGTCACTAGGTCCCACAGGCTCCACGGCGCGGCCGGATCGAAGCTCACCAGAAAATCCAGGTCGCTCTCCGGGCCGAAGTCCTCCCGAAGGGCCGACCCGAAGACGGACAGCTCTCGCACGCGCCACTTGCGGCAAAATTCAGTCAAGGCCTCGCGCTCCAGCCTTACCCTTGAGTTCATGCCCCATCCTCCCGCAGTGCATTGATTCTCGCCAAACCGTGAGCCATGTCCGAAACATCGACCATGGTCGATCCCTATTGAAAGCTTCTCACTTTAATACATCCATTATGCACCAAGAATCCGCGTTTCGTCAAAGAGATATACCGCTTGGTCCGGCTTGGCCAAGCCGGCCGCGTTTTCAGCTTGACAAGGATTTATTTTATTGTAGTATATAAGCAGCAACTAAAAAGGATTGCCCCATGCAGACCCGGCCGGCTGAGCTGTTCAAAGTCCTGAGCGTCGAATCCCGCATTCGGATTATCGAGCTGCTCAAGGAGCGCGGACCCACCGGGGTGAACGAGCTGGCTGAGGCCCTGGGCATCAGCCCCTCGGCCGTGTCCCAGCACCTGAAGGTCCTCCGCCTGGCCGGCCTGGTCAAGGGCGAACGCAAGGGCTACTTTCTGCCCTATAACGTGGACCCGGACGCCTTGGCCCATTGCCAGGCGCTCCTGACCCGGGTCTGCACCTGCGGCTGCCAGGGAACCTGCCGGGTGCAGACTGGGGAGATCGAACGGTGCGGAGACGAGGTGGGCATGTTGGAAAAATACGAGCGGGACCTCCAAGAGGAATTGAACAAGGTCAAGGAGAGGATCGCCGCGATCAAGGCCGCGGGGTGAAATTTTTTTGGGCTGACTGTTAAGTGATTACTTCATTACTGAAACAAAATGGCGACAACTGACACCGGGAGCACGGCGACCCCGGTGAAAACCCATCGACCGAACGACGCCGGGACGGGCCCGCCCGCGCGTCTCGGCCCGCCGGCAGTAGGCGGGATTTTCCACAGGAGACCGCTTTAGGAACACAAGATCCCGAGACGAAACGAGGCAAAGAATCTGATCGGAAGCCGAAACTTAAAACGGTCTCAGAAGAAAGGAGGTGAGCACCATGTGTTGTCAACCCGGAATGGCTCACGGGCACGCCGCCGACGATTGCGGCTGCGGCTGCGGCCGCCCGCATCGGCGTTTCCTGACCGCGCAGGAAGAACAGGAACGCTTGGAGGCATACAGCGACCAGCTCCAAAAGGAACTGACGGCCGTGGGTGAGCGGATCAAGCGGCTCAAGACCTCGTGACAGGGGAGGCTTGGACGCGAACTAAAAACGTGAGATAAATTCATCAACCCCAAAGCCGCGGGTCGGCCGGGCTGGGCGGCCGCAAGTCCCGGCCGATCCGCGTTTTTTTCCAGGAAGGACGCACCATGGCTATCGAAATGACCCCCATCGGTTATGTATCCAACGAGAGCAATGAGGTCCCGCGCAGTTATGCCGTGTCGGACGTGGAAGGGTCTCTCGTTCTGGACGAGGCCTACCGGGAAGGCGTCCGGGACATCCAGCCCGGCCAGCGAATCTACGTGCTCTTTCATTTCCACAAGAGCCCCGAGTTCAGCGAGCGGTTCATGCGGATCAAGCCGCCCATCCACGACCAGGTGGTCGGCGTGTTCAGCACCCACTCGCCCTTTCGGCCCAACCCCATCGGCCTGTCGATCCTGGAGGTGCTGGACGTCACGGGAACGGTCATCCGGGTCAAGGGCCTGGACATGCTGGACGGGACACCCATCCTGGACATCAAGCCCGTGTCCCATTCGTGGGGGAAGTGAAGCGGCGGGTATCGCGCGAGTCAGGCCGCATGGACGATCTCCCGATTGGCCAGAATCTCCCTCCTCTTGTGGCATGGGCATCCTGCCCATGCGGTACACGGCCAGAGCAGCCGCTGAAACAACCCCTTCACCTCCCCTCATTCTCTTGACAGCCTCTCCCCAAACCGCTATTATTTTTCCGCGTGTAGATACAAACATCGACCCCCAACTCCAGCGCCCCGCGAGCCCTCGCGCGCGGGCTGAAGGACCCATCCTCAAGTCAAGGAGAACGGCCGTGGGTAATGGCTATGTTCGCAGCGGCTTAGAAATCCTTTCCCAGATTCACGGGGAAAAGTGCTGGCCCCTCGTGGAAACCGTGTCCCCCTGCGAGGAGGCCTGCCCCATCCACATGGATATCCCCAGCTACGTGATGGCCTTGGCCCAGGGCAAGTTCAAAGAGGCCCTGGCCGTGATCCGGGAAACCAACCCCTTCCCCTCCATCTGCGGCCGCGTCTGCCACCACCCCTGCGAAGCGGCCTGCAACCGCGCCCTGATAGACAGGCCCGTGGCCATCGAGTGGCTGAAACGCTTCGCCGGCGAGTACGAGCAGACCACCAACGGCATCCCCGAGGCCGTCGTGCCCTCGCGGGACGAACGGGTGGCCATTGTCGGCTCGGGTCCGGCCGGACTGACCGCGGCCCACGACTTGGCGCGCCTGGGCTTCCGGGTGAGCGTTTTCGAGGCGGAATCCGTTCCCGGCGGCATGCTCATGGCCGGCATCCCCGAGTTCATCTTGCCCAAGAAGATCGTCCAGGCCGAGATCGACTACATCCGGGCGTTGGGGGTCAAGATCAAGACCGGCATCCGCATCGGCGAGGACATGAGCATCGACGACCTGTTCGCCCAGGGGTACAAGGCCGTCCTGGTCGCGGTCGGGGCTTGGAAGAGCGCCATGCTGAGCATCCCGGGCGCGGACCTGAACGGCGTCGAGCCCGCCCTGCCGTTCCTCAAGGCGGCCAAGCTGGACCCGAGGAAGACGCTCAAGGGCGCGGTGGTCGTCATCGGCGGGGGCAACGTGGCCGTGGACACGGCCCGCACCGCCATCCGCCTGGGCGCCGGCGAGGTGGTCCTGGCCTGTCTGGAAAGCCGCGAGGAAATGCCGGCTTTCGATTGGGAGATCGAACAGGCCGAACGCGAAGGCGTGCGCCTGCTGAACTCGGTCGCGCCGCAGCAATTTTTGTCCCGCCCGGTGAACCGCGTGGGCGGGGTCCGCTTCAAGGCGGTGGCCGCCTTTTCCCGGGACGGCGGCCGCGTCTCCTGGACGACCAAGGACGGCATCGAGAACGAGATCCTGGTGGCCGCCACCGCGGTCATCGTGGCCATCGGCCAGGCCCAGGACGCGAGCCTGGCCCCCGAGCTTAAGCGCACCGGCTCCGGGGCCATCGCCGTCGATGCCGAGACCCTGGCCGCCAGCCGGGAAGGCGTCTATGCCGCCGGGGACGCGGTGCGCATGCCGGGCACGGTCACCGAGGCCATCCAGGCCGGGCACCAAGCCGCCAAGTCCATGGCCTCCTTCCTGGGGGCCGAGGTCGCCAAGCCCGAGGCTCAGGAGATGAAGTCCTTCGTCATCGAAAAAGAGATGATTCCGACCTTCATCGTCAAGAAGGACCGCTGGGACATGCCCGCCCTCACGGCCAAGGACGCGGTGCGCTCCATGAGCGAGACGCTGCTCGGCTACACCGAGGCCCAGGTGATCGAGGAGGCCAAACGCTGCCTCAACTGCCGTATGTGCGGCAACTGTCTGTTCGGTCGCGGCCAGGTCTGTTTCGAGACCAGCGCCCGGCTCTTATAAAGCATAGGAACGCGGAGACTTTCCGCTCGCGCCAAGGAGGAAGACATCATGTGTTGGGTATGTGAGGCCTACGGCGACCCCGCCTACGGGGATGGCAAGTGGTGGCTCAACCCCAAGAATCACTCCCGCCAACTCTATAAGGTCAAGCGGCCCGATCAGAAGGCCGCGGCCTACGGTTCCGACCCGGAAGCCACGGCCGGACGCGCCGTGCAGGAGATCATGCGCACCCGGTTCGAGGACCGGGACAAGTTCGAGCGGCTGGTCAAGGAAGCCAACGCCATGAAGGCCAAAAGCCCCTTCCAGATCGGCCAGGTCATCCCCATCCAGGAGGCCTTCAAGGTCGTCGAGATGGCCCACCCGGTGGCGGCCATGTCCTGCATCTGCCGTATCCACTCCCGGGCGCAGGAAGAGCGCAACGAGCACGAATACTCCTGCACCGGCCTGGGCGTGGGCATGCTCAAGTGGGAACGCTGGCCCGAGCGCTACAAGGGCGGGATCAACTTCATGACCCCGGACGAGACCAAGGAATGGCTGGTCAAATGGAACAAGAAGGGCATGGTCCACATCCTCATGACCTTTGGCGGGGCCTATGTCGGCGGCATCTGCAACTGCGACTACCCGGACTGCGGCATGATTCGCAACCGCGTGGACTACAACATCCACACCGGCTGCATCAAGAGCCACTGGGTGGCCCAGATCGACTACGACAAGTGCAACGGCTGCGGCATCTGCGTCCAGCGTTGCCAGTTCGGGGCCATCAAGTTCGAGGTGACCACGGACAAGACCAACATCGACCAGATGAAGTGCTTCGGCTGCGGACTCTGCGAAACCGCCTGTCCCCGGGAGGCCATCCACCTGGAGGACCGCATGAGCCTGCCCGGACTCAGGGAGGTTTGGTGAGATGACCGCGCCCATATTCGCCAAGATCGACATCGACGCCACCAAGTGCACCACGCCTTTCGACTGCAAGAAATGCCTCCGCGGCTGCCCTCAGTCGGTCTTTGCCGTGCGGGCGGTCAAGGTCGAAAAGGGCCGGGAGACCGACCCCAAGGACCCCGGCGCCTATGTGCTCGCGGCCCCGTATCCCGACAAGTGCACCGGCTGCAACATCTGCATCGAACTCTGCCCGGTGGACGCCCTGACCGTCACCTTTCCCTCGTCCGCCGCGGCGTAACGGAGGCTTGACATGAGCGCCCAAGAGATCTACATCCCCAAGAAATACTCCTACGAGCTGCACCCGGACATGCTCAAGCAGATCGGCGAGTCCTTTGACGTCGAGCAGGCCGTGGAAAAGTTCGCGGCCAAGATCAAGGGCAAGAGCGCCGAGGAGATCGAAACCGAGGGCCGGGCCTTTTTCAGCGAGTACGGCCGGAACTGGATCGAGATGGCCCACAAACTGGGCGACGAGTACCCGGACCGGACCTACGAGGTGCTGCTCGAACTCATCGACAAGTCCAAGGGCTACTACAAGTTCTCGCTGCTGCCCCAACGCTTCATCGAGATCGCCTACCTGGCCGTCATGGACATGTCGGTCCTGCCTATCGTGGAAAACAACGCCCAACGGTTGATCTACCGCGTGGTGGACTGCAAGACCTACAAAACCCTCAAGGACAAATGCGGCGACGCCGTGGCCGAGGCCCTGCCCTGCCGCCACGCCTGCCTGGCCGCCTGCGAGACCATCCACCAGGCTTTGGACGTGGACGCGAACATCCACCAGGCGGCGACCACGCCCAAGGAAGGGTACTGCGAATTCTGGGCGGCCCGGGCCTGAGGGAAAACATCGCCCGAGCCAGGAGATGGTTTTGCGACCATCTCCCGTAGGGGTAGGCCCCTGTGCCTGCCCGCCCGCTCGACTCGGGCGATCGCAATTTGCAAATGCCGGGCGGCCACGGGGGGCCGCCCCTACAACGGCGGACGTCACCCGCGTCGCCAGCAGAAGCAGGACCGACAAGCGGCCATGGCACCCGTTTCATTGAGGGGAAAAAGGGACTGAACCGTCATTGCGAGGAGTCCGCCTGAGCTGGCGACGCCAGCGACGGCGTGACGACGTGGCAATCTCGGGCAGGGGCGGGTTCCTGCTTCGAACGCAGCCGAGAGGTCAAGCCCGCCCGCTCGACTCGGGCGATCGCAATATGCAAATGCCGGGCGGCCACGGGGGGCCGCCCCTACAACGGCGGACGTCGCCCGCGTCGCCAGCAGAAGCAGGATCGACAAGCCGTTCGATCACGCTGACGGCGTGACCCTGAGCGAAATTGAAGGGCGGCCGTGGCGCCCATTTCGTTCCAACGATCCCGAAGGGATCGAATTTGAGTAGCCGCGGGTGAAACCCGCGGTCGCGAAAGCTCCTATATTGAAACCAACCCCCATGGGGGATGGGGAACAACGGCTGGCCGGTGACAACTTAAAGTGTTACCTATCTCCCCGAACGTTCAGGTGATGACCTCGTACCGTGGGTTTCACCCACGGCTATTCAATTTGGTCCCCTCCGGGGACCTACAATCGTCTGGATGAAGGAAAACGCTGAATTTCATTACGCTCAACCCAACTACTTATTACCCGGAGCGGAAAATACGTTGCATAAACATCACTTGCCAACCAAGCGGGAGGAAACGCGCCAAAAAGCTGGACCCTGGATTAAAGCATTCCAGGGTGACGGATTATGGGGCCGAGGAACCCCAACAACGTCATTCTGGCATGTTTTAAGCCAGAATCCAGAATTCCCAGAACAACTCTAGCACCATGCGAGCCTTCTCTCCTAAAATCCAAACCTGCTTTGGTTGAAAAATCAATCATGGAAGGCAACCTGTTTAATGACCCCATCAATATGACTTCAGGGCCCTGTAACCCCTTCCGATAGAGGACGACATGAGCCTGCAATTCGGACCCATCCGGCAAATCGGCTATGTCGTCGAAGACATCGAAAAAGCAATGGACGGTTGGATCAAGTCAGGCGTGGGGCCCTGGTTTTACGCGGAAGAGGTGCGGGTCAAGGATTTTCAATACAAAGGGCAGCCCTCTGATGTCAAGATGTCCATCGCCCTGGCCAACGCGGGATATATCCAGGTGGAACTCATCCAGCAGCGAAACGACGCCCCGTCGCTGTACCGGGATTTTATCCAAGCCTCCGGCGGGGGCATGCACCATATCGCCTACTGGACGGAACGCTTCGATGAGCACCACGAGCTGTTTCTGGATCAGGGCTACACCGTGGGGCATTCGGGCAACATAGGCGCCAACGGAAGATTCGTTTATTATCTGAATGAAAAACTGCCGGGAACGATTATCGAGCTGTCGGAGATGAACGGTTTCAAGGGTAAATATTTCAAAAGGATCGCCGAGGCCGCGCAAAACTGGGACGGTTCCGATCCGATCCGGCGCTAATGGGGAAAACATTTCAGCTGTTTAAAGAAAACCGCGTCTAAATGAAAATCGATCTTCATACACATACGAATTGGGGTTCGGCCTGCGCCTACATGGACCCCGGACAACTCGTGACCCAGGCCAAGCACATCGGTCTGGACGGCGTGTGCATCACCGAGCACGACCAGGTCTGGGGCCGGAGCATGATCGAGCGGCTGAGGGAAAAGCACGACTTCCTCATCCTGGGCGGGGTCGAGGTCAGCACCGACCTGGGCCACATCCTGGTCTTCGGCCTGCACGAGTCCGTGCTGAAAATCAACAGCGCCAAGGAGCTTCGCGGCGTGGTGGACGCGGCCGGCGGGGTCATGATCGCGGCCCATCCCTTCCGCTCCGACCCGGACCCCATGGCCCGCTATTTCTTCCCCGTGCCGGTCGAGACCGACCCGGCAAAAGTGGCCCAGGCCGCGGCCGAGGAGCCGATCTTTTCCCTGGTGGACGGCATCGAGGTCTATAACGGGCAGGGCCGCATGGAGGAAGGGGCCCTGGCCGCCGAATTGGCCCAGCGGCTCTCCCTGGGTCAAACCGGCGGGTCCGACGCCCACGCCGTGCTGGCCGTGGGCGGGTGTTACACCGAGTTCGAGGCGGACATCCGATCCGAAGAGGATTTCATCGAGCAGCTTCACTTTGGGCGGTTCCATGCCGTGGACCGGCGCTGGAGCGAACAGGCGCGGAAGGACGGCGTAAGGAGGTTCCGTGAAACTGGCGGATAAAGCGGCCGTGGTCATCGGCGCGGCCGGAGACATCGGCGGGGCCATCGCCCTGGAACTGGCCCGGCAAGGCGCCAAGGTGGCGGTCAGCGATCCCAGCTTCCTGGCCGCTGAGGACCTGGCCGACAAGATCAAGACCCTGAAGGTCAAGGCCCTGCCGGTCGAGGCCGACCCGGGGGTCGAGGCGGACATGGCCGCCCTGTTCGACAAGGCGGATAAAACCTTCGGCCGACTGGACATCGCCGTGCACGCGGTCGAACTCCGGCGGGACGCCTTGCTCGAAACCATGACCGAGGCCGAGTGGTCCGAGGTGCTGAATGCCCAGCTCACCGGCGGCTTCCACGCGGCCCGCTTCGCCCGGCCGCACCTGGCCCGCCAGGGCTGCGGCCGCATCCTCTTCGTGGCCGCGCCGGCCCCGGCCGGACTGGGGGAGCCGGGACAGGCCAATTTCAGCGCGGCCAGCGCCGGCCTGGCCGGACTGACCAGGGCGCTCAGCATCGAACTGGGACGTTACAACATCACGGTCAACTGCTTGTGTCCGGACTTTATCGAGACCAAGACCACCCGGGAGGCGGCCCGACGCCAGGGCCTGTTCATGGACGACTACAAGAAAGCGGTCCTGGCCCGCATCCCGCTCCGGCGGCTGGGCGATCCCCAGGACGTGGCCCGCGTGGCCGCCTTCCTGGCCTCGGACGACGCCGCCTACGTCACCGGCCAGGTCATCAACGTCCGCGGCGGACCCTAGTATCGTGTCCCACAAATTCCTTACATTAAATCAGCCACTTCCCGTCGTTGCGAGCGAAGCGAAGCAATCCCGTATCTGGTTGAAAATGAAAGAGATTGCCGCGTCGTCACGCCAAGGCGTAACTCCTCGCAACGACGGAACGGGGGCTTTCTTTTTGTAAGGAACTTCCGGGACGGGACACGAGGAAGAGAATGATGAATGGAAGAAAAAGGAATGAAGAGCCTTAAGTCCTGGACCCTGGCTTTCGCCAGGGTGACGATCTTGTGCGAGCCCCAACTCGACAACGCCATTCTGGCGAAAGCCAGAATCCAGTCTTCGTTTTTCACTCATCATTCATCATTTTCTCTGTGTCTCTGTGGTGAAAACTTTTTACGATGAGGGAACGAAGCCATGCACGACCTCCCCGACACCGAAGACCAGGACGCCGCATCCGAACGTTACTGGCCCGAGGGTTATAAGAGCGTTCTGACCGGGCTGCTACGCCAGGAGGTGAGGCAGCGCATCCTGGAAGCCGAGGCCTTCAAGACCCTCTACGAGGAACGGTTCGGGGGGAAATTCCCGGACCACGAGCGCTTTGCCGATCGGCTGGCCGAGATGGTCGTCGTGGGCGCGGAAAACGGCGCGGACGCCATGTTCGAGGAAATCTACGCCTCCTTCCGCAAGGACGCGCCCTTGCCCGCGGACCGCGCCCTGGCCCGGTACTTCTGGCCGGGACCCTTCAGCGACGAGGTATCCGAGGCCCTCAGCCATAGCCTGGTCCACGAATACGGCGACCACCACGCCTACCACCATCTCCACGAGGATCACTACGCCGGCGCGCTTTCCTTCGAGGAATTCATCCGGGCCGTGGCCGACCTGGTGGTCTGCGGCGCCCGGAACGGCGCTGACGCGGCCCTGGGCCGCATCTACGAGTCCTTTGTCTCCGGCGCGCCCCTGCCCCCCTCCCGCCGGAGGCCGCGGCTGTTGAGGTAGAGGCAGGGTGGGGAAAAATTTGGGGGAACCCTTTTTTGTTCCCCCCTACCCCCTCCCAAAAACTGAAGCCGCGCGAGCTGACTTTCGCTTCGTGAAATCCGGCCCGCGCAGTTTGTGTGCCGCTTGCGCCCTTACCCGTCATTGCCACGAAGACCAACATCCAGCCTCCGCGACAAAAAAATGCCCGGGCCACAATTTCCGTGACCCAGGCCTGGTCTGTCAATACCCCACGCTTATGCGCGTAGGTTTGGCTGCTAAAACTTGAAGCCGACCCTGAACAGCACGGACAGAACGTAGTAACTGGCATCGACATCGAACAGGGAGCCGTTGGTGTAGCCGTACTTGGCATCGGCCCCGATATACCAATTCGGGCTCAAATCAACGTCGCACCCGACAATCCCCTGCACCACCAAGGCCGTGAAACTGTCGTCTTCCGAGTCATCGTCCATTTCGGCCTCGAGGCTGAAACGCCCCATGCCCAGGCCAAAACCCACGTAGGGATGTACATCGCCCGAGTTTCTCCGCAGGGCTACGTTCACGAAGACCGTTTGGCTGGACAAATCCAGCGAGAGATCCTCTTCATCGCCGCCATCCGAAACTTCCACGTTGTCGGAAAGGTTGCGATATTCGTATTCCAGGCCGAGAGAAAGATTTTTGTAGAAGATCAAGCCGTCTTCCCAGAAGCGGATACCCAGGGTATAGCCGTCGCCGAAGCCCAGGTCGGCGTCAACGGACACGTCCTCGATGTCCTCGTCAACGCTGATGGAGCCGAAGGACGGGCCCGCGCCGACGTCCAGTCTGAAGTTCCCGGCATAGGCGCTGCCGGCAAAGGCGCAAAAAGCGATAACCAACGCGATGGTCAACAGTCGTTTCATGAAAACCTCCAGCATGAGCATAAGCTTGATTCGAAATGAAGCACCAACTATCTCTCAGTCGCCGTCCGGATCGTGACACTGATGTCCGACAGACGAAGACAAAAGAAGCCCTCTATTCAGTGTTTAATTTTTTGTCATTTAATTCGTGAACTCGTTCCTTGATCCGCCTCCTTTGGTGTCAAAAATTTTACCATGGGTTTCGCGATTTTTTCGAGCCGCCTTTCTGCACCTTTTCTTCAGTTCGAGCAGGCGAAACCGGACCAAAGTCCTCCTCCCAGCGGCCGCGAAGGCCGCAAGCGTGCGCATTACAGACCAGGACCGGGGTCAAGTCAAGAGAAATTGAACCTATTTATGGAGACGGTTTATATCTCGTTGAAATGAAATCGATCTTATTTGGGGGGCGCGCCGGGAGGCGTCAGGTAAGGACAATCCTTGTGCTATTGAACCGACAAACAAAACACGACCGAAAACGCATTTTCGGGGTGAAAATCGAGGCGATGCTTATAGATATTTTTGGTACATCTTTAATAAAACGATTCAATTAATGGATAAGGCCCACGGAAAAGGCCAATAAAAACTGACCGGCGTAATAGAGCGGCAGGCCGATCACCCGGTTGATGAATCCCTTGGACACGAACTGGTCCCGAGCCACGAACAGGTCGGAAAAATAAAAAAGCACCGCCCCGCAGAGGATGAACCACCCGCCCGGTCCCGACCCTTGGGCTTGAAACGCGGCCCAGGACCCCACGACCATGACCGAGATCACGACCACGTAAGCCAACACCGGCCCGAACATGCGCCCCAGCTTCGGCCGCAGCCACAAAAAGACCGCCCCGCTCACCGCGGCCACCAAAAGAATCGGCCAGGAAAGCCACCCGGAAAAGCCGGTCAGATAGGCAAAGGCGCCGATGTATCCCACGTGGCCCAGCAGAAAGGCGGCTAGGCCGGCCGTGAACATCCGGCCCTCGGGCACGGCCAGGAGCACATCCCCGGCCAGACAGAGCAAAAGCCCGATCAGCAGCAGGACAAAATAGCCGGGAATCGGCTTGGGCTGGACCAGCGCGGCCACGATGAACAGGGCCGACAGCGCGGTCTTGATTCCCAAGGCGCGTAGGGTCGCCTCCATGCGGACGTGCCACAAGAGCGCAACCAAGAGAACCACGGCGACAATAACAATGATGACGTTCAGCATAATCGACCTCGCTCAGACGATCCCACCCGCCGATCCCGCAAGCGAGACCGAACGAAAAGCCAGCGGATCAAATTCGTGTTTCAGGAAATATACACGAAAAATCCCGGTCTGCGGCAGTTTTCCGCGGCAGGGGATGTCGGGCCGGGCGGGCAAAGCCGGCGGCGCCATCGGGAGGTATGGCGTCCTAGGCCGCTTTCGAAGCTTTTTTCTTCGCGTATCGGTTAAGCAAAAAGAAGCCGACCGCGTTGGTTGCCACGCAAAAAGAAACCACCCCCCACGCAGGCCCATAGCCGAAGGCGTCCACGAACATGCCGAACAGGGAAGGCCCCACGGTCATGCCGAGCCAGGCGATGGTCACCAGGATGCCCATGATGGACGCGGCCAGCCTCGCGCCCGCCACTTCGGCGGCCGCGATCATCAGAAGCGCGTTCCAGCCCAAGAGGGTAAGCCCGATGAACCCGGCCAGAACCGCGAGCACCCAGTTGGGAGCGTCGGCGGAAAGCAAGGCCAGGGACAGAATGGCCACAAAGGCCATCGTGGTGAGGATGCAAGCCGGGCCGTACCGCTGGCCGCCAAAGAGCCGGTCGCTGACAAACCCCCAGAAGATGCGCCCGCACGCGCCGGCGATCATGGCCAGGGTCAGATAGCTCCCGGAAGCGACCAGGGAGAAGTGGCGGGTCTCCTCGAGAAACAGGATGAAGAAGGCGGAAAAGCTGGCCTGGGCCAGGCTCAGCAAAGGGATAAGAATCATGATCACCCGGAGTTCCGGATGCAGAAAGGCGTCTTTGATGTTGGTCAGCGGCGCGGGGCCGGACGCGCCGGGAGCATCCCGCTTCGAATCGTCGCCAGTCGGCCTGTCCCGGTACAGAAAGAAGACGACCGCTCCCAAAAGGACCATGAGCAGGCCGATGATGGCCACCATGGCCCGCCAGCTCCAGGCCGCGCCCACAAAGGGAATGAGCACGGCCCCCAGGGCGGCGCCCAGGGTCACGCCGGTCTGTTTGATGCCCATGGCCGTGCCCCGGCTCCGGGAGGCGAACCACAGCATGATCCCCTTGGTGGAAATCTGGTTGATCACCCCGTAGCCCAGGCCGCACAAGGCGCTGAGAACCAGAAGCGTGAGGTAGGCGTCCGACAGGGAGATGGCGGCGAAGGGGATGCCCATCAGCGGGAGGCAGACCAGCAGGAGCAGCCGGGCGCCGAAACGGTCCACCAGCAGGCCCGAAGGGATGGCCGTCAGGGTGGCGATCAGGTAAAGCGCGGAGCTGAAGGTCCCCAGCTGGGCGCGGCTGAGCTGAAACGATTCAACGAGAAACGGCGCCAGAGGCCCCCAAGCATAGGCGCCCAGGGACATGAAAAGTTGGGAAAACGTGAGCAGGGCCAGGATGACCCATTGATAGCGGATCGCCGATGCCACGTCGGCTTGCGGGTCGCCGGGTCTCAAGGCCAACTCAAAGCATGCGGTTCACCGAGTTGGTGATCAATTCCTCGTGATGGGCTTCGGCCTCTTGCTCCAGCACCTTGAGGTCTTCCTCGGAGTAGCCCAACAGCGAAGTCAACACCTCGGCGGTGTGTTTTCCCAACGGCGGCGGGACCTCGTGGGGATGTTCGGCGGCCGAGGGAATCTTGATCGGCGAGTCGATGATCTTGATCTCGCCCCGCGCCGGGTCGTCGAGCTTCTGGATCATGCGGTTGTGTTTGACCTGGGGATCGTTCTCCACCTGGTCCAGGGTGAGCACCGGGCCGGCCGGGATGTCCTCGGTGACCAGGATTTCGGCCCAGGTCTGGGAGTCGATCTCGGTCATGGCGCCTTCGATTTCCGCGTTCAGGATGTCTTTGTTGATAAATCGATCCTCTCTCTCGATAAATCTGGGATCGTCGGCCAGTTCGGACCGGCCCACGGCCCGGGTCACGCGGGGCCAGCCCGGTCCGATGGCTACGTAGCCGTCCTTGGTCTTGAAATAGCCGAAACCGGCGATGGCCGGGTGTTTGCTGCCCCCGGTCCGCGGAGCCTGTCCGGAAATGAAGTAGAACTGAAACAGTTGGGGGATGAAGGCCATGCAGGTGTCGAGCATGTTGATCTCGATGCGCTCCCCCTTGCCGGTCTCCTTGCGTTTGTGCAGGGCGGCCAGCACGGCGATGACCGCATAGGCGGCCGTGGAGATGTCCGCGCTGCCCACGGCCGTGCGCACCGGCGCGCCGCTCGCGTCCGTGGTCAGGCTGGCGATGCCGCTCATGGCCTGCCCCACGTCGTCAAAGGCCTTGTGGTCCCGGTACGCGCCGCTGGTGCCGAACCCGGTCAGATAGGCGCTGATAATGGCCGGGTTGATCTTGCTGAGGTCGTCGTGAGTCAGCCCCCGATTCTCGATGGTCTTGTAGCGGAAGTTGGTGTAGAAGACGTCGGAGACGGCCACCAGTTTGTCAAAGGCCCGCCGGCCCGTGGGCGTCTGGAGGTCCAGGGTGATGCTCTTCTTGTTCCGGTTGAGCGCCAGGAAGTAGTACCCGTCGTCTTTGATTCGAGGAAAAAGCAGACGGGTGCCGTCGCCCACGAACGGCGGTTCAATTTTGATGACCTCGGCCCCCAGGTCGGCCAGAATCTGGCTGCCGAACGGGCCGGCCAGGGCGTGGCTCAGGTCCAGGACCCGGACTCCGCTGAGTAGATCGTAACGCGGCAATTTGAACTCCTTGTGATTCCGTGGTTCACGCGGGCGGGTTTGAAACCCGCCCCCACAGGGCATTCCATGTAAGGAATCGGCGGTAGGGGTCGTTCGCGAACGACCCCTACGCTTTCGTTAAGAGGCCCCCGCCTTTCAGCACCAGCTCTTGGGATGGCCGGCCATGGGGCAGACCGACGCGGCGATGCAGGTCTGGCACTCGGGCGTTCGCACCGTGGGCAGGGCCGCGCCCTTGACCGATTCGACCGCCTCGACCGCCTTGGTCACCTTCTTCTTTTCCCCGGACAAAAGCAGCACGACGGAGCCCTCGCCGCCGCCCACGCCGCCGGCAGCGACCGGAACGGCCTCCGCGCCGGAAATAATTTTTATGGCCTCGGTCTCGGTCACGGTCACGCCCGAGACCGGGAAAAGGCCGCAGCGCAGCCCCATGGAGTATTCGAGCTTCTTGCCCGAACCCAGGGCCCGGCTGGCTTCTTTGATGGGCACGGGGATCAGCTTTTCCAGGCCCATGGCCAGGACGATGGGGAAATGGCGCTTTTTGGCGGCCGCGGCGATGCGGGCGATGGTGCCTTCGGCCATGCTGCCGATGAGCACGCCCACGTTGCGGTCCGGGTCAAGGGCGTTGCCGCTCTTGATGTACACGTCGTCCGGTCCCAGGGTCTGGCAGAGTTCGTCAATGGTTTTTTGCGGCTGAAGGCTGCCGTCTTTGATGACCCAGGAATGGGGGAACCCGCCGGGTTTGGCCAGGTATTCGGCCCCGCGGGTGAGCTGCATGTAGCTGCCCCATTCGGCGCAGAGGCCCTTGGGGGCGATGATGCCGCACAGCCAGACCTCGGTTTCGGGCTTGGCCCCGGTCAGTTCCTCGAAGACAAAATAAGTGGTCGTGCTGGGGTGGATGGCCACCTCGCCCTTTTCCCGGGCGCGGACCACCTCGGGCGTCTGAACCACGGCCTTGGCGATGAGTTTCTTGGATTCGGTGGGGGTCAATGTGACCACGGCTCTCATGATGGTATCCTCGCTTCTGAATTGGAAGACGATTTCGCGTCATTGCGAGCGAAGCGAAGCAATCTCTGGCAAAGAAAGAGATTGCCACGTCCTCCGCCTCGTAATGACGGGCTTTACAGCGCTGTCTCGTCCATAAACTGTTTCATACTCTTTTCCTGGGCCAGGGCCAAAATCCGCTCGGCCAGGGCTTCGGTCCGCTCCGGACCGAACACGGGCTGGCAGAGGTCCACGAACTTGGCCCGGACCTTGGTCCGCTTGTCCTGAAGAGGCGGGATTTCCTCGATGATGTTCACCCTCTCCTGAAAGACTTTCCCCGCCTCGGTCTCGATCTCGGCCCAGGCCATGATGCCCGGATCGGGAATGGCCTCGTCCGTGAGGATGTCCACCTTGTCCATGAAGGCCCGCACCTCGGGGACGCCGATCCTGTCGTCGAGGTAGGCCCGCATGCCGGTTTCGCCCGTGACCAGGGCGTTGGCCACGGAGTAGCGGATGGAGAACTTGGCCTCCAGCCCGGTGGTGGGCTCGGATTTGCCGGCCAGGCGCACGGCCACGGGCGCGCTGTGGATGCGCACGGCTGTTATATCGCCAAGGCTGAGATTCTCCCGGTCCCGGATGCGGAACACGGCCTCCATGGGCGAGTGGGTGTAGTGGCAGGCCGCGTGGTACTTCTGGGCCAGGTTCTCCACCTGCCAGGTGTGGCCCAGCGCGGCCACGGCCTGGGGGTTGGTCCGGCCGCGCAGGGCCTGGAAAAAGCCCAGCGGCCCTTCCAGGATGTCCGTGGCGCTGGTGAAACCGTCCCGGGCCAAAAGGGCGGCCATGAGTCCGCCGTGGGAGGCCGACCCGGCGTGGAGCGGCTTGCACATGGTGCCCAGGATGCGCATGAGCCCCGAGGCGTGGGTACCGGCGATGCCCAGGGCGTGGCGGGTCTCAAGTTCGTCCAGGCCCAGCAGCCGGGCGCAGCCCGAGGCCGAGGCCAGCCGGCCCATGGTGGCGGTCATGTGCCAGCCGGCCCGGCGGTGTTCCTCCCCGGCGCACAGGCCCACGCAAGAGCCGGCCTCAAGCCCGATCAGATACGCGGTCAAAAAGTCCCGGCCGCTCATCTCTTGCCATTCGGCATAGGCCAACAGGCCGGGGAAAAGCCCGACCGAGGGGTGGCCCAGAAAGGCCTCCAAAGAGTCGTCGTAGTCCAGGGCGTGGCCGGCCGTGCCGTTGATCAGCGCGGCCAAAAGGACATTCGTTTTCATGGGGCGGCCCAGGATGGTGGCCTGCTCGTGGCCGCCCTGGAGCTGGCCCAGCCGGACGAGCTTGTCCACCGCCGGCTCCTCCCTGCCGGCCAGGGTCACGCCGAACCAGTCCAGGAAGGCCACCTGGGCGTGTTCGAAGGCCGCGGCCGGGATGTCCCGCGCCTGGGTTTCCACGATGAAGCGGGCGATGGCCTGGGTGACGCCCATGGTTTTTTCTTCGGTCAAAACGTTTCCCCCTGCCGTAGATTTAAACAAAGCAATGCCACGCTATAATTAGGTTGGACCAAAGCGGGCGGCGTCGAAGAGGTGCTTGTTTCTGCAGATCGGCGCTCTGCTCTTGACAAGATCCCCCCGTAGGGGCGAGGCATGCCTCGCCCGGTTCCTTCCTTCACCGGCGCATGGCGGCGGACGTCACGCCCTGGCGTGATCGCCCTTGCCCGTCTGGGTCGGCGCGAGCCCGCGGCGGCTCCCATGACCAAACATCCCGGTAGTTATCTTCTTGTTCTGGACCATCGTTCTCTGGCGTCCTAGTTCAGGAGCAGCACGAAATCGGGCACGAAAATGCTGAAAACCAAAAACCCGGCGATCATGATCAGATAGGGAATAGATCCTCGGAAGACCGTCGAGATGGGCAGGGCCGAAATGCTGCTGACCGCGTACAGGTTCATGCCGACCGGCGGGGTGATGACGGCCAGCTCCAGGTTGATCACGGCCACGATGCCGAAAAAGATGGGATTGATGTTCAGCGAGGTGACCATGGGGAAGACGACCGGCATGGTCACCACGATCAGGGAGACGCCGTCCATGAACATGCCCATGACCAGGAAGAACAGGGACAGGATGAACAGAAAGGTCCTGGGTCCGATGCCGGTCTGCAGGACCGACTCGATCAGTTGCGAGGGCACCTGTTCGAGGGTCAGCACCATGCTGAGCACCCCGGCCCCGCCCACCAGCAACCAGAGCATGGCCGTCAGGCGCATGGTCTCCTTGAGCGCCGCGGGCACCTTCTTGAGATAGTCCCACTTGCCGAGGATCAGGCCGTAGATGAAGGCGTAAGCGACCATGATCCCGGCAGCCTCGGTCGGCGTGGTGATCCCGGTGTAGATGCAGCCTAGCACCACCACCGGCATCATGACCGCGCCGATGGCTCGCTTGGCCGATTTCGCCAGCGCCGGTCCGTCGAAGGGCTGGCTGCGCTCGCCTTTGCGCCAGCCCACGAACATGATGTACAGGCTGTAAAGAACGCCCAACGTCACGCCGGGCACGATGCCGGCCAGGAACAGCTCGGACACCGGCGTTTCCGTGATCGAACCGTAGATGATGAGCGGCAGGCTGGGCGGGATGAGCATGGCCAGGGCACCGCCGGCGCAGATCATGCCGGCGGCGAAACCTTCCCCGTAGTTGTACTTTTTCATGGTGGGCAGGATCATGACCGACAGGGCCACGGCCGCGGCCACGCTGACGCCGGTCATGGCGCCCAGCAGGATCGAGGTGAGCATGAAGCCGACTCCGAGGCCGCCGGGCAGGGGCCGGGTCAGCTCCGCGGTCAGGCCGAAGAGGCGTTCCAGGATGCCGCAATCCTCGGCCAGCCTCCCCCCCAACACGAACAACGGCGCCGCGATGAAGACGAAGTTGTCCATGTAGGAGAAGAAGCCCTGCACCACGAAATTGGGGTTGAAGTCGGTCATGAAGATCAGGTACACGGCCGGTGACAGGCCCAGGGCCACGCCGATGGGAACCCCGATCAGAATCAGGACCATGAACAGGAGGACGATAAGGCTGAGCGTCGTTAAAGCCATGGTTTTTCTCGCGTCCTTCGGCGCCCGTCCCGCGCGGCGGCGGGCGGCCGCGGGTGCTTGGTGTTCCGTTTCGCCAGGGCTCGGATCACGCCGGACCGCCTTCGGCCGAGGGCCGGGTCCGGTGGTTCGGGGTCTTGATCGTGACGATCAGTTTGGTCAGGAGACGCACGAACAGAAAGACAAACCCCGCGAAGAGCGCGGCGTAAAAAATCCACATGGGCAGCTCGGCGTTCAGGCTGACGACCTTGTTGCGATAGAACATCGAGGCCATGCGGACGGCCAGCCAGGCGCACAGCACGCAGTAAACCATCCCCATGAGGAAGGCGACCAGGTCCACGGGTTTCTTGAGCCGGCTGTTCCGCAGTCCTTGCAGAAGCAGCGTCGTTCGCAGATGGCCCGTGCCTTCCTCGGTCAGGCCGAAGTACAGGAAGGCGCCGCACGCGGTCAGGTAGGTGACCGTCTCGCCGGCCCACATGAAGGAACTGTTGAAGACATACCGGTTGACCACCTCGAAGATGACGATGACCGAGGCGGCCACGAACATCAGCACGGACAGGTTGCCGATGACGATTTTCTCGGCGCGATGGAACGCTTCCAGGGATCGGAGCAACATAGGGCCTTCTCCGGTCTGCGCGGGCCGGGGTCCGGGTAAGAGGTCGGACCCCGAGGCCCGACGGGTATGGGCGTCTTTTCTCGAAAGCGCCTCCGGCGCGGAATCGCGCCCCGCCGCAGCCGGGCGCCGGGCGAAGCGGCCCCGCGCGAGGGAGGCGCCTACGAGGAGACGGCGTTATTTCTTTTCTCTGATGAATTTAACCGCGAGGTCGTACACTTCCTGGCCAAGGATGTCCTTGAACATGGAATAGGTGGTGTAGTTGGCCTCGTCCCACGGCTTGGCCTCGGTATCGGTCAGAACATAGACGCCCTTTTCCTGGGCCGACTTGACCGCCGCGGCCAGGAATTTCTTGTCCAGTTCTTCCTTTTCCTTGCGCGCCATTCCGGCGGCCTCGTCCACGCACTGCTGGAGCGTCGTCCGGACCTGAGGATCGAGGGAATCGTAGAAGGTCTTGTTCATGGCCAAAACGTGCGAGGTATAGACCACGAGAACCCGGGTGGTGAAATAGGGGGCCAGGTCCTGGCAGCACTTTGACCAGTGGGCGGCCGAGGTGATGGCGCCGTCGATGGTGCCGCGCTGCAGGGCCGTGCCGATCTCGGCCGCGGAGATGGCTATGGGGCTGGCTCCCCAGGCCAGGACGATCGGTTTGGCGTCCGGGCTGTGAATACGGATTTTCTTGCCCTTGATCTGGGCCAGGGTCACGATCCGCTCCCGGGTCATGATGCCGCCGTCCGCGCCGCCGGTCAGGGTGTAGCCCAGGTAAACGATGCCCTTGGCCTTCATCTTTTCCTTGAGGAATTTCCCCAGTTCGCTCTGATTCCAGAGCCGGTCCGCGTCCGCGGCCGTGGGTGTCAGGTTGGGCAGGCTCATGGCCTTGGTTTCAGGCACCCACTTGGCGAAGTTGCCCACCAGGGGGATGGCCATTTCCAGGTTGCCGGCCTGGACCGCGTCCAGGGCGTCCACATCCTTGAACAGGGTGGCCTGGGGATAGACCCGCATCTCCACCTTGCCCTTGAGCCGCTCGTCCACCAGCTTCTTGAGGTTGTTGGCGAAATCGTACTTGGGATGGCCGGGACCCAGTTCGTGAGCCAACCGGATCGTGACCGAAGCGCCCCACCCGGGAACGGCCCAGGCCAGACATAACACCATTACCAGTAAAACCAACCAGACTTTCCTCATGACTATTCTCCCTCCCTTGGTTTAGGGCGGTCGGACGCCGCCTAAACGGCCGTCCGCCGCTTCATGATTCCCACAGGCCGAGTCGCCGGGCCAGCTCACACTGCTTGAGCGCCAACCGCACGGACGCCTCGTCCACCATCCGGCCCGCCACCATGATCGCGCCCACGCCCTCGGCCTTGGCCTTTTCGTAGGCCTCGACCACGGTCCGGGCCTGCTTCAGCTCCTCCGGGCCGGGCGTGAAGACCGCGTTGACCGTTTCGATCTGAGCCGGGTGGATGACCCATTTGCCTTTGAAACCCAGAAGCAGGCCGCGCCGGGCGTCTCCGGCCAGGCCGTCCAGGTCCTTGAAATCGGGATAGACGCTGTCAATGGCCTCGATCCCCTGGGCCGCGGCCGCGACCGCGATCCTGGAACGCGGATACAGACAGACCGCCTCGGTCTCGCCCAGGTTTAGGACCCGGATGCCCAGGTCGGCCAGGTAGTCCCCGATGCCGAAGATCAGGGCCGTAATCCGGTCGCCGGCCCCGGCCAGCTCGTCCACCCGCTGAACGCCCGCGGCCGATTCGATCAGAAGCTGCATGCTGACCGTTTTCCCGTGCCTGGCCTCGGCTTCGACCCGGCCCAAAACCCGCGCCGCCTCGGCCAGACCCTCGGCGTCCTCGGCCTTGGGCACGACCACCGCGTCCGCCCCGGCCTCGGCGGCCATGACCAAATCCTGTTCGGCCCAGGTGGTGGTCAGCCCGTTGACCCGGACCGCGACCTCCTTGCCGCCGAAATCCAGTTCGGCCAGCGCCTCGCGGACGCGCTCCCTGGCCGTTTCCTTCTCGGCCGGGGGCACCGCGTCTTCCAGGTCCAGGACCACCACGTCGGCCGCGCTCCCGGCCGCCTTGGCCATCATTTTATTGTTGTTGCCCGGAACGCTCAGGCTGCTTCTTCGTGGAAACATCGGGTTCATGTGTCCTGTCTCCACGGGAAAAAGGGGTCAGGAACCTTTTTCCCGAAATCGTCGGCGAGAGGGTGATAACCGAGATGGCATTTGCGAGAAGAAAAAGGCCAAGCTTTCCGAAAAAGGTTCCTGACCCCTTTTTCTTCCCTCAAACGCCGAAGCGCTGGTCCTCGTCCAGGTAATGGGCCTTTTTCTTGAGGGCCACCAGGCGCTCGCCCTCGAAGACCACGTCGCCCCGCTGGTTCTTGCCGGTCACGCCGAAGCGGACAATGCCCGCGCCCGGGAAGAGATCGGTCTCCCGTTTCTCCAACACCTCGGACTCGGCGTAGAGCGTGTCCCCGTGAAAGACCGGGGTGCGCAGCCTGAGCTTGTCCAGGCCCACGTCGGCCAGGGCGTTCTCGCTCAGGTCCTCCGAGGTCAGGCCCATGACCAGGCTGATGGTGAAGCTGCCCACCACCACGCGCTGCATGCCGAAATTGCCCACCCGAACCTTGCTCATCATGTGCTCGTCGAAATGGCCGGCCGCGGTGTTCATGCTCAGGTTGGTGAAAAGGACATTGTCCATCTCGGTCACGGTCTTGCCCCGGGGATGGATGTAACGGTCCCCGACCACGAAGTCCTCGAAGTAGTTGTTATCCCCGGTGATGCTCATGACGCTCCCCTGAATCCGATGTTCGTTTTGTAGGTTGGGTGGAGCCGTGAGCCTGCCGAACGGCGAAACCCAACATTTGCAAAAGCGCGCATGTAGGAATTGTTGGGTTTCGCTTCGCTCCACCCAACCTAGGCCCGGTTATTCGCCGAGCAGCCGCCGGGCGATGACCTCGCGCTGAATCTCGCTGGTGCCTTCGCCGATGGGCAGGAGACCCGCGTCCCGCCAGTAGCGTTCCAGGGGGAACTCCTTGGTGTAGCCGTAGCCGCCGTGAATCTCCAGGGCCTGCCAGGCGATCTCCAGGGCCTTTTCCGCGGCGAAGAGCTTGGCCATGCCCGCCTCCAGGTCGCAACGCCGGCCCGCGTCCTTCTGCTCGGCCGCGTAATAAGTGAGCTGCCGGGCCAGCTCGATGTGGGTGGCCATGTCGGCCAGCCGGAAGCGGATGGCCTGGAACTTGGCGATGGGCTGGCCGAATTGCATGCGCTCCTTGGCGTACTTGAGCGCCGCCTCGAAAGCGGCCTGGGCCAGACCCACGGACCGGGCCGCGAACTGGATGCGCGCGGTCTCGTAGCTGCCCATGAGCAGCCGGAACCCGGAACCCGGCTCGCCCAGCAGGTTGCCCGCCGGCACGCGGGCGTTTTCGAAGCCCAGCTCCCAGGTGCGCATACCGTGATAGCCGACCGTGGGGATGTGGCTGCCCACGATCTCGGGCGGGGCAAATTTTTCTCCCGGCTCCTTCTCCACCAGGAAGAGGCTGATACCCCGATGGCGGGGCTTGGCCTGCGGGTCGGTCAGGGCGAAGACGGCCAGCACGTCGGCCCGGTGGGCGTTGGTGCAGAACATCTTGGCCCCGTTGATCAGCCAGCCGTCGTCCGTTTTCACGGCCGTGGTTTTGATGTTGGCCGCGTCCGAACCGGCCTCGGCCTCGGTCCCGGCCGAAGCGAACTGGATTTCGCCGGTGGCCAGGCGCGGCAGCCACTTCTTCTTCTGTTCCTCGGTGCCGGCCCGAAGCAGCATGGCCGTGCCGCCGGTGTTGCGGGCGATCAGGCTGCCCACGGACAGCCAGCCCCGGCAAAGCTCCTCGGTGACCACGGCCAGGGCCAAATGGTCCAGGCCCGCGCCGCCGTATTCCTCGGGCGCCAGAATCCCAAAATAGCCCAACTCGCCCATCTTGCGGTAGATGTCCTCGGGAATGTCCGCCTCCTGGCGGTCCAGCTCGGCGGCGATGGGCACGATCTCCTTGTCCGTGAACCGCCGCGCGGCTTCCTTCAGTTGCACATGCACGTCGCTCAATATGGCCATCTAACGATCTCCTTTAGCTTTCAGCTTCCGCGGCTTGTTCGTGAAGGGGGGTGACCGCCACCAGGTTCCGCCGCTCGAAATCGATAACCGTCTCGCCCTTCTGGTTCTTGCCCGTGGTGTGCCAGCCCACGATGCCGAAGTCGGGCCGGGATTTCGAGGTCCGCGTGTCGATGACCGTGGACTCGGCGTAGAGCGTGTCCCCGGGATAGACGGGCCGGTGAAAGGTCATCTTGTCCACGCCCAGAAACGGCCCCCCGATCTCGCTCAGGTCCTCGACGGACAGGCCCAGGGTCACCTTGAAGACCAAGAGCGGATTGACCACCATGTCCGGGTGGCCGAACCGTTTGGCGTACTCCCGGTTGAAATACAGGGGATTGAAGTTGAGGGTCAGGGTGGTGAAAAGGATGTTGTCGCTGTCCACCAGGGTCCGGCCCCAATGGTGTTTGAAGACCTGCCCCACCTCGAAATCGCCGAACACGTGGCCCCGGCGCACTCGAATCTCGGTCATGACTTTGGCTCCTGCTTATGCTTGCCCGCCGGCCAGGATTTTCATGAATTCCCGGACGTCGGCGATCTTTTCGAAACGTTCGATCTGGGTGAGCAGGGCCTGGCCCGTCTCCTCCCGGCCCGCGTCGGCCGCGTTCTCCTGGAACTTGCGGACCACTTCCTCGTAGCTGAGCGGATTGTGCGGGGTGCCGCGGTTGACCCCTTCCCGGTGCTCGAAGACCTGGCCGTTCTTGAGCTTGACCGTGACCTGGCCCGGGAAGTTCTTGGGATAGTCGCTCAGCGGATCGGGTTCGATCCGGGTCTTGTCGATCAAGGCGTTCAGCGCCGGATCGGTCAGCCTTTCCGAGCGGAACGAGGACAGGTCCACGGCGCCGTGGGCCAGCATGGTGGCCACGGTGAAGGGCACGCTGAACTGGGCCCCATACTCGGTCGTGGGCCGGAAGAATTCCTCTCGCAGGAGTCCCATCAGGGGTTCGGAAATCAGGCAGGTGATCTCCTCGATGTCGTTTGCGTCAAAGCCCGGCTGCTCGCGGAGGATCCGGGAGCAGTCCAACGAGGCATGCAGGAAGTGACAGCAGGGGTAGGGCTTGAGCCCGATGTTGAGCGTCTCCCAGGTTTCGCCCAGACCCTCGGTCAAGGCCTCCAGTTGATACGAGCCGCCGTAAAGATGGGAGGCGTACAGGCCGTGTTCGCCTTCCAGGATGCCCGTCGGCCCCAGAAACCCCTGGCGGGCCAACAGCGCGGCCGTGATGCCCGCGTGGGCGGCCCAACCCGGGTTGAGCCGCTTCAACCAGGAGGTTTCGATCTCCAAGAGACCCGAGGCCATGGTGCCGGCCAGGCCCATGCCGCTGGCCATGTTTTCGGCCGACATGCCGTACAGCCGCCCGGCGATCTGGCTGGAAGACAGGGCTCCATAAATGGCCGTGGGATGAAAACCGCGGGGATGCAGGTTGCCCTGGGCGGCGATGCCCAACCGGGTGACGATCTCGTAGCCGGCCACCATGGCCGCCAAGAGGCTCGCTCCGTCCGCCCCGATCTCTTCGCCCACGGCCAGAGCCGTCGGCACGACCGTGGTCCCGGAATGAACGATGCCCTCGATGTGCGTGTCGTCATAGTCCAGGCCGTGAATGAGCGTGCCGTTAACCAACGCGGCCGAAGCGGCCGGCATGCGGCCCGGAAAGCCGATGACCGTGCAGGCGTCCCCTGATCCCAGGGCCTGCGCGGCCTGGTACACGGCCTGGCCGTAATCGCGCCCCGCCGAAGACAGGGCGATGCCCAACACGTCCAGCATATGCAACTTGGCCTTGTCCAAGACCGCGCCCGGAATCCGGTCCAAAGAAAGGTCGCGGACGAATCCGGCCAAAGTCAGCGATATAGCCGTCATGATCCCTCCTTGCGTAAGCCGGCGCCGCGCTCGATGGGGCGCCGCTTGGCTTCGCCCAGGCCGTCGATCACCCGAAGACCCCTCGAAGGGTCGCCTCCATCGGGGCGGTTTGGAGGGGGCTAGGGCGTCTGGCCGGTGCTTGTCGTTTTCTTAGGTCATGATGATTAGCACCCGTGATATTATTTGTCAAGAAGAATTTTAATTTTGACAATTCTTTTTGTTTATGGCATGGTAATAGACATATTTGGCCGGGATCGCGCTTCGCACCTCACGGGCCGTCAAGGCTTCAGCCAGGCCTCGGCGAAAACAAAGCAGCCCCGCGCAAAACGGACGGCTTACCCGTGAAACCACCCGGCTGACGCATGTTTTGAGGCCGGTTTCGACTCAAAGTGCGGGCGGACTGGAAAAAAACGGCAGCTCTTTTCGTTTTTATTGGTATTGACAATATTTATAGGACGGATAGGTTAAAAAGGCTGGGCCGGTGGGGCTGTTTGGGGCGGGCGACCGAACGGGGCGACCCCAGGCCTCCGAACCAGACGACAGGCAAGGGGTGAGGCATGCTGAACGAACTGGACCGGAAGATCATCATCGAGCTGCAAAAAGACGGCCGGAAGAGTTTTTCCGAGCTGTCCAAGATGTTCGGACTGAGCATTTCGACCCTGAGGCGACGGGTCAACGCGCTCCTGGACAAGGGGGTCATCACCATCACCGCCATCCCGGACCCGGTCCAGGTCGGATACGAGGTCGTCACCGTCATCGGCTTCAAGGTCGCCCGGTCCGAACTGGACAACGTGGTGGCGGAAATCCGCAAGGACACCTGCAACCATCTGATCAGCGTGGTCACCGGCCCTTACGACATCATCAGTTGGTCCCTGTTCAAGAACATCGCCGAGCTTTCCGATTACCTGATCAACCGCATCCCCAAGATTCCGGGCATCATCACCACCGAGACCTCGCTCACCCTAAATTCCTTCGTCAAACGGACCTTCGGCTGGATCGGCCTGGACGACCCCAACGACTGTTCCCCGTCCGCCTCCGAAAACAAGACAAACCATGCCCCGAAAAAAGACTGAGCCGCCGGCGCATGATATAGTGGGGACCAAATCCACCCGCCCGGGAGGCGCGCCATGGACGATCCCCAAAGCCGCGTGGCCTTGGTCAAAACCTCGGACCGGAAAGAGGGCGTTCGGGCCTCGATCCAGGCCCTGGACGTCAATCCGGTTCAAGGCAAGCACGTTCTCATCAAACCCAACTTCAACACCGCCGACGCCGCCCCGGGCTCGACCCACAACGACACCCTGACCGCCCTGGTGGACGAGCTGTGGGCCATGGGCGCCCGATCCATCCGCCTGGGCGAACGGTCCTTCCCGGTCACGCAGGAGGTCATGGAGGAAAAGGGCGTGCTGCCGCTCCTGGCCGAGCGGGACGTCGAGGTGATCGATTTCGACCTGCTGGAAACCAAGGACTGGGTGGCGACGGACGCCGAGGGCAGCCATTGGCAAAACGGCTTCCGCGTGGCCCGGCCCATCCTCGAGGCCGAATGCCTGGTCTCGACCTGCTGCCTCAAGACCCACCAGTTCGGTGGGGTGTTCACCCTGTCGCTCAAGCTGCACGTGGGCGTGGTGCCCACCACCCGCCACGGATTCGACTACATGCGGGAGTTGCACTCCTCGCCCCACCAGCGCCGCATGATTGCCGAGATCAACGCGCCGTTCAAACCCGACCTGGTGGTGCTGGACGGGATCGACGCCTTCGTGGACGGCGGCCCCATGTTCGGCCGGCGGATGCGGGGCGATGTCTTTCTGGCCTCGACCGACCGGGTGGCCGTGGACGCGGTGGGCGTGGCCTTGCTGAAGCTCCTGGGCAGCAACGAGGCCATTATGAACCGGCCGATTTTCGCTCAAGAGCAGATCGTCCGGGCCATCGAACTCGGGCTGGGCGCTTCCGCCCCGGACCGGATCGAACTCGTGGCGGCGAACGAGGCCAGCCGCGAGGAAACCGACCGGGTGGCGGAGATTTTAGGCCAGGGGTAGCTTGAGGCGGGCGGGCATGGCCTTGTATCGAGCTTGCGGCGGGCGGGTTTGAAACCCGCCCCTGCGACCGCGCGCAAACCGGAGGATAGAGGAACAAGGCTCCAAACTTCGGTTGACCAATACGTTTCGCGTTCTGGACCCTGGATTTAATCATTCCAGGGTGACGTCGCTTCCCGCACTCGGGCCCCATAACGTCATTCCGGCATGTCTAAAGCCGGAATCCAGTCTTTTTCGCCAGGTTGCCTTGGGACGCCTGGATTCCCGCCTGCGCGGGAATGACGGTAAGGGGCATGGGCGTTAAAAAAAACTGCGCGGGCCGAAGGGGCTTTGCCCCATTCGGTCCGCGCACTTAAAGTTTTTCGGAAGGGGTGCGGGGGGAACCCTTTTTTCAAAAAGGGTTCCCCCGCTCTTCCTCGACCTGAAATCCTTCCGGGATCGGAGCCTCGATGACCAGGGCCTCGCGGGTCTTGGGGTGTTCAAAACGCAGACGGACCGCGTGCAGCATCAGGCGCTCGGCCGGCGGGCCGTGGTGGGCGTCGTCCCCGAGGATGGGGTGGCCGGCGGCTTCCAGGTGCAGTCGAATCTGGTGGGTGCGGCCGGTGCGGGGCTGGGCCTGGATCAAGGATCGGTCCCGGCCCCGGGACAAAACCTCAAAATCGGTCCGGGCCGGTTTGCCCCGCCGGTCCGGCGGCAGATAGTAGCCGCCCTTGCGCTTGGCCACGGGCCGGTCCTCGGTCCAGGCGTCGGCCTTTGGTCTGCCGGCGGCCACGGCCAGGTATGCCTTTTGTATATCGCCCTCCTGGAAGAGCCGCCCCAGGGCCGCGTTCACCGAACGGTCCCGGCTGAAAAGCATGACCCCGGAGGTCAGCCGGTCCAAGCGGTGGTGCAGCCCCAGATATTCGCCCGGCCCCACGTGACGGAGCAGGGCCGCGTAGAGATTGTTGTGGGCGTCATAGGGCGCGGCCTGGCTGGGAATCCCAGCCTCCTTGTCGTAGGCCAGCAGCCAGCGGTCCTGGAACAAAATCCGGGCCGGGTCGATCTCGTAGAAGCGTTTTGTACCGTAATAGGGCGGGTAGAGCGCCACCCGGTCCAGGGGATAGAGCATCCGGGACTGGACCCGGCAGACCTTGCCGTTGACCCAGACCGACCCGAAGTCGATAAGACGGCGGGTCAGGCCCCGGCCGAGCCCGGCCTGAAGCGAAACAAAGCGGTCCAGCCGTTCCGGGTCCTGATCCGCGGGCACCTGGACCGTGAGCCCCTGGCCCGGCAGCCCGGCCAGGTCCGGGTCTGGCGGCGGGACGGCGATCACGACCCGGCCTTGTCCTCGGCCGGGCCGACCACTTCCAGGCGGTCCCGGTCCAGTTCGAGGCGGAGCAGGAGATCGGGCGCCTCGCCCAGGCGGGCGAAAATGCGGCTTTCCAGGCCGTAGAAGCGGGCCATGGCCAGTTCGAGCCATCGGGCCGCCTGGGGGGTGGGCGCGTACCGCTCCTTGATATAGGCGATCCGGTCGCCTAAAGAGACCACCTGGTCGTTGACCACGCGCTTGTCCGCGTAATTGACGATCTCGGGCTCGGCCAACAGGTCGGGCGGCCGGGAGGCGGACAGGCGCACGTGCTGCCGGACCACTTCGGCCACTTCGGGATAGCCCAGCTTTCTGAGCAGCTTGGCCCCGGTGAGGGCGTGGTCCAGGGGCTTGTTGAAGCTATGCCGCTTGGTGATGTCATGCAGCAGCCCGGCGGCCAGCACCAGGTCCAGGTCCAAGTCGCCGCCATTCTGATTCAGGCGGCGGGCCAGGTACAAGGCCAGGGTGGTCACGGTCTGGGAATGCCGGACCACGTGGGGCGGCATCTCATGAAGGGCCATGATCCTCAGGCACTCGGCCTGGTCCGGGACGGTCCTAAGCGGGTTACGGTTCATAAAGACACGATGACAAAACTTTGGGAATTATTCAAGTTCGAAGCGCGCCTCACGAACCTGTCCACGATCTATACACATTTCGACCGGCGTCTCATACCCGGCCGAGGTTCGGGCGGGTCAATCACGAATCGACAAGTCAATGCCTCAAAGCACGGGCCACCGGGCCGGGCCGAGTCAGGGACCGGACCAGTCCCTTTTCAAGAAGCCCCATGGTTAGCTGCGGTTAGCCGGATCCGAGCGGAATCCCGGGCTTGCGGTAAATTTTTGTACGGGAAAGAAAACGCTAGAAAGCGCAAGAACGCCTCTGTGCATGGGTTTACCCACAATTGTGGACGAATTGAAAAGTGCTTGGAATATGGAGCAGATAGCCGGGGAAAGGCCCATCCATCCAACATCCTGATAATAAAAACCTTTTTCAATAGACCCCAGTGATTTTAAGCGGATAGCCCGTGTGCAAAGTCCGTCCCGGTCCCGCCTGAAAATTCGGCGAAATCGGCTTTGCCTTCCAAATACGGATGGGGTATCACAACAGACATCAACACCAGTCATGGAGCTTGAAGGAGCCTGGCGAGCATGCAAGCGGTGTGGGCCTCTGCGCTGACTATTCTGACCGAGATGCTGACGGAAAAGGAATTGAAGCTCTGGATCCATCCTTTGCGGCCGCTTCAGCTCGAGCCGAAGACCCTGGCCCTGGGCTGCCCCAACAAATTCTTTTTAAGCTGGGTCAAGGAAAAATACCTGCCCCGCATCCAAGGCGCGGTGCGCGGCGCGGCCGAAAAACGCACCGACCTGGAAACCGGCCTGGACATCAAGCTGGAACTCGACCCGGTCGAGGCCCAACCGGCCCGGCCCGCGCCGGCGGCCCAGGCTTATCAATACGAACTGCCCCATATCAACGTCTATCAACAGACGCCGCTACGCTTCAACCAGCGCTTCACTTTCGACCGTTTCGTGGTCGGCCAGGGCAACCATTTCGCCTACAGCGTTTCCGTGGCCATGGCCTCGGAACCGGACCTGAACACCTCGGCCCTCATGCTCCTGTCCGCGCCGGGTCTGGGCAAGAGCCATCTCTCCCAGGCCATCGGTCATCATATCCTGTCCGGCGACCCGAAAAAACGCGTCTTTTACCTGACGGCCGAAGATTTCACCAACGAGATGGTCTATTCCATCAAGAACAACCGGCTGGAGACCTTCAAGAACAAATACCGGTCCGCCTGCGACGTGCTGGTCCTCGAAGAGATCAATTTCCTGGCCGGCAAGGAGAAAATCCAAACCGAGCTGGCCTTCACCCTGGACCGCCTCATGGAAAACCGGCGCAAGATCGTCTTCACCTCGACCCAGCCGCCCAAGGACATCCCCAAGCTGAAGCGCAAGCTGCTCTCCCGCTTCAACACCAGCATCATGACCACCATCGCTCCGCCGGATTTCGACACCCGGCTGCGAATCCTCAAGTCCAAGGCCGAGGAGCACGGCCTGCGACTCAAGGACAACGTCCTGGCCCTGATGGCCCAGCGTCTGACCCAGGACGTCCGCCAGATGGAAAGCTGCCTCTGCTCGCTGGCGGCCAAAAGCCGGCTGCTGGCCCGCCGCATCGACCTCGAACTGGCCGAGGAGGTCATGCGCGACCTGGTCGAGGCCCGGCCCGGGTCCTCGGTGGACCTGGACGCGGTGCTCGAACTGATCTGCCGCTACTACGGGGTCAGCGCCGACGAGCTGCGCTCCCGGTCCCGGCGGAAAAACGTGTGCGAGCCGCGCAAGGTGGGCATCTTCCTCCTCCGCGAGACCACGGACATGTCCCTGTCCGACATTGGCAAGGTCTTCGACCGCAACCACTCCACGGTCGTCCACGCCTTGAACACCTTCCAGCAAAGCTGCCAGAAGGACGTCAAGCTCAAGGGCCAGGTGGATTTTCTCAAGAAACAGCTCGAAAGCCAGCGAGCCTGACGGTTTTCAAGGCAACCAGCCGGCCGTATAGAACAACTACCCGACATTCCAGGGTGACGCCCCTTCCCGCGCCCCAGACCCCACAACGTCATTCCGGCGGGTCTAATACCAAGTTGCAATCAAAAAACTACAAACGGACGAGAACTCCGTCACCCCGGCGAAGGCCGGGGTCCAGTCTTTTTCTTTCTACAAATCTTGACATTCCTGGATTCCCGCCTTCGCGGGAATGACGGGCGGACATCGTATTTATCTGTGTCAATCGTATGTATTTGATAGCAACTTGGTATAATACCTCTTGCGGCTTCGCCGCCCGGACGTTGTCCGGGCCACCCGGCCCTAAAGTGATTTTCGAACGACAAAGCTAAGTAGAGGCACATGGCAATCGCCCTTGAGAGGTGGACGCAGGTTCATGCGGGAGAAAAGCCCGCCGGCTTGCCGTTGGCTGCCGAATCGGCTTTGCTTCCAATTACGATCCCGAAGGGATCGAATATGAGTAGCCGTGGGTGAAACCCACGGATAGCGGGATTCCGCCATTCAATAACAACTCCGCAAGGGGTTGAACAAAAAAGTTCGACCCCTTGCGGGGTCGTAATCTTTTTCATCTTCGCCTCCGTGGGTTTCACCCACGGCTATTCAAATTGGTCCCCTGCGGGGACCCTTTTCCGGGCGGCCCGGACAACGTGCAAGGCATGGCCGACAAGCGGCCATGGCACCCGTTTTTTTCTTGTTCACGTACTCCCTTGCTCGCCCGCCCTCACCCACCACAGGCGAGCGCGGGCTCAACGATCCAGGCGGGACTTCAAAATCTCGGCCAGCTTCCTGGCGGAATCGTAATCGGGCTTGAGCTTGAGAGCCATGTTCACGTCGGTCAAAGCGGCCTCGAACTCGCCCTTCTGCGCCCGGGTCAAGCCGCGCACGAAATAGGCCTTGGCGTCGTTGGGGTTCAGGGCCAGGGCGCGGTTGAAATCCCCCAGGGCCTGATCCAGGTCGCCGAGCTTGGCCAGGGCGAAGCCGCGGCCGGTGTAGGCCTCGGACTGGTTGGGGTCCAGGTCCAGGGCCTCGTTGAAATCCTTGAGGGCCGCTTCCAAGTCATCGAGGTCGATGTGGGCGAAGCCGCGGCTGGTGTAGGCCCGGCTGAGATACGGGCTGCGCGCGATGGCCTGGCTGAAATCCTGCGCGGCCTCGGCAGGGTGCTCCGTGGCCGCCCAGACCAGACCGCGTTCGTAATAGGCCCGGGCGTCCTCGGGATCGATGTCCAAGGCCCGGTCATAGGCGGCCAGGGCCTCTTCAGCCCGGTCTTGGAGACGCCGGAGCCGTCCCAGCTCAAAATAAGCCGAAGCCTCCACCGGGCTGACTTCAATGGCCGCCAGGAAATCGTTTGATGCCTCTTCATAGGCCCGTTGGGCCAGCAAGACCTTGCCCCGCTCGATCAGGGCCCGGGCGTCGCCGGGTCGTTCGGCCACCACTTGGTTGTAGTCTTCAAGAGCGCGTTCCTGCCGATTGGTCCGCACCCAGACCATGCCCCGCAGCAGACGGGCCTCGGTCTGGCCCGGGTCGGCTTCCAGGGCCTTGGAGAAAGCGCCCAAGGCCTCCTCGTAGCGCTGGTCGGCCATCAAGGCCCGGCCGCGGCTCAGCCACTTTTTCCCCGTGTCCGGGGAAACCTCGGCCTGTTCGGTCTGGAGGGTCTGCGGCTGTTGCACGGCGTATGGCCCGGCGATCGGCTGGCAGCCGGCCGCGAGGGCCAGCAGGGCCAGCATCAACCCGGCCGCGACCGGCAAGTTGCGCCTCAATGAAAATCTCATTTCCACAAGCCTCGAAAACGGACGACCCAACCGGCGCGGGTGAATCATTTCTTGCGTTGGCCTTCGGCCTTCCGTCGCATGGCCTGGACCTCCTCGACGATCTCCTCGCGGGTGACCAGGCCTTTTTTGATGAGTACGTTGATCAGGGCCTCGGTGGTGTAAACCTCGGCGTGCACGAGATTGCGCAGCGAAGCCACGGTTTTGTCCAGCGGGTTCTTTTCACTCATGGTCTTGGTATCGGTCATCCCTTGGAGAAGCGGTTGAACAGGCCTTTCAGCCCCCGGCCCCGGCCGGACGCCCCGGCCTCGGCCAAAACCACGGTCACGTTGTCCTTGCCGCCCCCGGCCAAAGCCAGGTCCACCAGTTGGCGCGCCTTGGCCGCCAGGCCTTCCGCGGCGGACAAAACCTGCCGGATCATCTCCTCAGAGACCATGTCGTACAGGCCGTCGCTGCAGATCAGGAAGACGTCGCCGGCCTGAACCTCGACCGCCTGTATCTCCGGCGCCACCTGAGGATGGACGCCCATGGCCCGGGTCAGGGTGTGGCCGATACGGGCGATCATGGTGGATTCGTAGTTTTCGATCACGCCCGAAAACTGCGGGTCCTCGGCCAGGCGATGGTCGGCGGTCAGCCGTTCGAGCTGTTCTTTGCGGCAGCGATAGGCCCGGCTGTCGCCCACGTGGGCCACCATGAGTTCCTCGCCGTCCGGCAGGAGCAGAACCACGGTCGAACCCATGCCCTTGTAGGCCTTGTTGTTCTGGGCGGTCTGGTGCACCACCTGGTTGGCCAACTGGATGGCCTGGAGCACTGTGTTGGAGCGGTCCGAGAGGGTTTCGTCGCGCATCTGGAAGCGGTCCGGGGCCTCGGGCGGCTTGTCCAGAAAGTGCCGGACATACTCGGACACGGTCTCGACAACCATGCGGCTGGCCACGTCGCCGGCCGCGTGGCCGCCCATGCCGTCGGCCAACAGATAAAGCCCCAGGTCGTCGTTGAAAAAAAAGGCATCCTCGTTCACCTGCCGCTTCAGACCCACGTCGCTCAGGGCCTCACCCGTCAGCTTGGGTATCATGGGCTCGTGTCCGCCGTTTCTCAGCCGGCCGGCTGGGCCTTTTTCTTGGCTTCCAGCTCGTCCAGCTTCTGCACGATGGTCCGCAGGTGCGCGGCCATCTGCTCCGCCTTCTGGTAGCGTTTGTCCCGATCCTTGGCCAAAGCCTTGGAGATGATCTGGGTCACGGCCTTGGGCACCTTGGGGTTGTGATCCGTGACCGGCTCGGGTTCCTCCGAGGTGATCTTGAAGATGAGCGAGGTCAGGTCCTCGGCCCGGAAGGGCTGCACGCCGCTGAGCAGCTCGTAGAGCACCACGCCCAGGGAGAAGATGTCGGACCGGCCGTCCACCTTGATGCCCTTGATCTGCTCGGGCGACATGTAGAAGGGCGTGCCCTTGACCACGCCGGTCTTGGTCTTGGACGAGGCCACGGCCCGGGCGATGCCGAAGTCGGTGATCTTGATGATGCCGTTGTTGAGCAGCATCAGGTTGGCCGGCTTGATGTCCCGGTGGACCACGCCCTTGTCGTGGGCGTAGCCCAGCGCGTCGGCCACGTCGGCGATGAGGGCCAGGGTCTGGCGCAGGGGCAGCAGGGCCTCCTTGCTGGCGTGCTCCTTGAGGTCGTGGCCTTCGAGGTACTCCATGGCGATGTAGGACAGGTCATGGTCCTCGCCCGCGTCATAGATGGTCACGATGTTGGGGTGGGAGAGCACCCCGGCCGTCTCGGCCTCGCGGAAGAACTGCTCCTTCATCTTGATCGCTTCGTCGGGATCGTACTCCTCCTCGAAGCGGATGGTCTTGATGGCCGTGACGCGGTTGATCTTGGGGTCCTTGCCCTGATAGACCACGCCCATGGCCCCACGGCCGAGTTCCTTGACCACCTCGTACCGGCCCAACGTCGGCCGGGTCTCCTCGTCGATGACCAGGGTGCCGTCCTCGGCCTGGCGGCCGCCCGAGCCTAGGCCGAAGATCATGGTCTCCGAGGCCACGTTCAGCTTCTTGATCTTGGACCCGATGTCGCGGTAGTTCGCGTCAAAGTCGGAGATGTACTGATAGACGGACACGGCCTTGTTGAGCATGCGCTTGCGTTCGAAGTCGAGGGCCAGGTTGTAGAGGATGTCCTTCATGCCGTCGTCCACGGGCACGCGCCGGAACTTGTCGAAGGCCATGTCGAGCTGGCCCTGGGTCTGGAAGTTGAGACCCAGCATGCGGTTGATCTCGGCCGACTCGCCCTCGACCTTTTCCTTGCGCGCCTCGGTGACGAAGTACCGGATCGTGGTCACGCCCGCGTAGCCGAAGATGGTCAGGAGCACCGGGTAGGTCATCTTGAACCACAGGTTCGGCCCCAGGAACAGGTACACCCCGGCCACGACCAGGACCACCAGCACCCCGCCCGAAACCAAGGCCCCGATACCGGCCTTGAGCCGCGGCAGCAGGATCGACAGGAAGACCCCCACCAAGAGGATCACCAGCAGCTCGACCAGGCTCATCGTCGCAGACCGCACCACGAATCCGCCGGTCATCAGGTTGTGCAGGCTGTTGGCCGAAAACATGGCCGTGGACATGGCCGTGTCCACGGGCGTGACCTGGGGGATGTCGATGCCCGAGGCCGACACGCCGATGAGCACGATCTTGTCCTTGAAGGCCGACGGATCGACCTTGTCGTTGAGCACGTCAAAGAAGGAGAAGCGGGGGAAGGCCTTCGAGTCGGTGAAAGTGATGTAGTAATCCATGTTGGGGTTGGTCGGGATCAGACGGCTGCCCAGGATCACGCCCTCGGCCGGCAGGATCTTGATCTTTTCCAAATCGATGCCCTGGGCCAGGGCCGCCAGCCGCAGGGTGTACGACGGGAAAGGCAAACCCCGGTAGTCGATCAGGAGCGCCTCGCGCCGCACCGCGCCGTCCGCGTCGGGCATGATCGTGGCCAGGGTGTTCAGGTGGCCCAGGCCCTTGGCCGCGTTTGAAAAGGCCGGAATGGGCATGACGATCTTGGCGGCCGGGATCATATACCCGGCCCCCATGCCCAGGGCCTGCGTTAACCCATTATTTTGTAAGACCTCTGGAAGCTCGGCCACCTTCTCCGGGTCGGCCACGTACTGGCCCACGTCGAAATAGACCGGCAGCACCACCTTGCCCACCCGGCCCAGGGTCTCGGCCAGTTCCCGGTCGTAATCCAGCGCGGCCTGGGCCTCTCCCAGCTTCTTGATGAAATTCGCGGCCGCCGCGCCGCCGGTCTTGCCGAAGGAGGCGGAAAAGTCCTTTTCCAGGTCCTGGATGATCTCCAGCCCGGCGGCCTTTTCCGGCTCGGAGTAGATGACGTTCAACCCGATCAGGCTGGCCTGGTTGTCGGACAGCTTGGTCAGCACCTGGGCCATCAGGGACCGTGGCCAGGGCCAGCGTCCCAGCTTGGTGATCGAGTCGTTGTCGATATCGACCACGGCGATGTTCGTCTTGGTGGCGGCGTCCCCGGCCCGGATTTGCATCCGAATGTCGTAGGTCTTCAGTTCAAGGGACTCCAAGAAACTCGGTTGAAATCGGGCCAGAACAAGGAAGACAAGGGTGAGCAGCAGGGCCAGCCACATGGCGGGATTCTTCTTCAGCATACCGGTCCCTCCTCGATCCAAGGGGACGTGGGCCGCCCGGCGAAAGCCAGCCGGCGAGCCTTCCGCGCCTTCAAGCCACGAGCCTGGGGCGCGTTCGGGCCAAGGGCGAGAGCCGAGCGTTCAGGCCGGACCGTTCCGCGCCCGGCCGGGCGTCTCCGCCGCTTCCTCGGCGTCTCGCAAAACCACGAACCTCTTCCATCCTATTGTGGTTGAAAGAATAGAATTTCCGGCCACGTCCGTCAAGGCAAAAGGCGGGGCCGGCCCCGCGCCGGCGGGTCTCAGGTGCTGATTTTCGAGAAATCGGCCACCTCGGCGAAAAGCGCGCTCGACCGGGTCAGCAGGGCCAGCCGGTTCTTCTTCACGGCCGGGTCCGGATCGTCCACCAGGACCTTGTCGAAGAACATGTCCACCCGGGGCTTGAGGCCGGCGATGCGCTGGAGCAGCCCGGCGTAGTCCTCGACCCGGGCCAGCTCCCCGACCTGGGCCTCGACCTCGGCCAAGGCCTGGTGCAGGTCCTTTTCCTCGGGCTGGGAAAGCACCCCGGCGTCAAAGGCCTGCTGCTCCCCGAACTTGCGCACGATGTTGACCACGCGCTTGAAGGCCACGGCCAGGTCCTGAAAGTCCGGCCGGCCCTTGATCTCCTCCAAGGCCCGCACCCGGGCTGCGGCCGAGAGGATGTCGTCGTGGTACAGGGACAGCACGGCCTCGGCCCCGTCGGTCGAAGCGCCCTGGCTGGTCAGGTGAAACTTGAGCCGCTGGCGGAAGAACTCGATCACCTCGCCCCGCACCTCGCCGGCCGGCCGGGTCAGAAAAGACCCCAAGCCAGACAGGGCCTGGTCGATCACCTCGCCCAGCGGTAGGTGAAAACCCTGGTCCAACACGATGTGGATCACGCCCAGGGCCTGCCGCCGGAGCGCGTAGGGATCGGCGCCGCCGGTCGGGATCAGGCCCACGCCAAAGCAGCCCACAATGGTCTCGATCTTGTCGGCCAAGGCCAGAACCACGCCCACCGGACTTTGCGGCAGATCGCCCCCGGCCCGGGACGGCAGATAGTGCTCCTCGATGGCCCGCGAAACCAGGGCCGGCTCGCCGTCCAGCTCGGCCAGAATCCGGCCGGTGATGCCCTGCAGCGTCGGGAACTCGCCCACCACGCCGCTGACCAGGTCGCATTTGCACAGCTCGGCCGCCCGGAGGATCAGCGGTTTCAGGTCCGGAGCCAGCCGGTCGGCCAGGTGGCCGGCCAGGGCCTGGGTCCGGCTGACCTTTTCAAAGGAGGTGCCCAGGAGGGTGTGATAGACCACCTTTTTGAGGTCGTCCAGCCGGGAGGCCAGGGTTCGCTTGCGGTCCGAGACGAAATAGAAACGGGCGTCGTCCAGCCGGGCCCGGAGCACCCGCTCGTGGCCCCGGGTGACCAGGTCCATGTCCCGGGCGCGAATGTTGTTCACGGCCACGAAGTAGGGCTTGAGCCGGCCGGCCTCGTCGGTCACGGCAAAATAACGCTGGTGCTCGCGCATGGCCGTGATGGGCAGCACGTCGGGCATCTCCAGATAAACGTCGTCGTACCGCCCGCATACGGCCACGGGCAGCTCGACCATGTTGGCCACCTCGGCCACCAGGTCCTCGTCCGGCACGACCTTGAGGCCGGCTTTTTTCTCGCTTGTAACCCGTTCGAGTTCTTGCCGCACCAGGTCTTGCCGCTTCTCGATGGACACGATGACCTGGGCCTGGGCCAGCCGATCCTCGTAGTCGTCCGGGGAGAGAATTTCCGCCGGGTTGGGGCTGAGGAACCTGTGACCGTAGCTCACCCTCCCGGACTGGATTTCGCCCAGGGAAAACGGGATGACTTCGCCGTCCAGCACGGCCAGGACCCAGTGGATGGGCCGGACAAAGGTCACCTCCCCCTGGCCCCAGCGCATGGACTTGGGGAAAGGCAAACCCAGGATCAGGCTAGGTAGCTGCTCGGCCAGGATGTCCATGATTCGCCGGCCCGGCACGGTCCTACGCGCGACCAGGTACTCGCCCTTGGCCGTTTCGACCCGGATCAGATCCTCGACCGAGACCCCCTGGCCTTTGGCAAACCCCAGCGCCGCCTTGGTCGGTCGGCCCTCGGCGTCGAAACCGGCCGACGCCGGCGGCCCGGTCACTTCCCGCACCTCGTCCTCGGCCTTGGCCAACAGCCCCCAGGCGCCCACGGCCAGACGGTTGGGCGTGCCCCACACCTCGATCCGCTCGCAGCCCTTGGGCCCGCCGATCAAAAGGCCGGCCAGACGCTCCTTGAATGCCCTAAGCGCCGGTTCGATATAGCTGGCCGGGATTTCCTCGGCCCCCACCTCGACGATCAAACGGCTGCCGCTCATGACGCACCTCCCCATCGGCCCATGAGCGGATGGCCCATGTCCTCCCGCTGCTTGACATAGGCCAGGGCCACGGCCCGGGCCAGATCCCGCACCCGGGCAATGAACCGCGTCCGCTCGGTCACGCTGATCGCGCCCCGGGCGTCCAGCAGGTTGAACAGGTGCGAGCATTTGAGGCAGAACTCGTACCCCGGCAACACCAGCCCGGCCTCGATCAACCGCTTGGACTCGGCCTCGGCCAAATCGAACATGGTGAAGAGCATGGACACGTCGGCCTGATCGAAATTGTAGATGGAATGCTCGACCTCTCCCCGGTGGTGCACGTCGCCGTAGGTGATGTGCTCGTTCCAGGCCAGGTCGAACATGCTGTCCTTTTCCTGGAGATACATCAGGAGCCGCTCGATGCCGTAGGTGATTTCCACCGAGATCGGGGCCAGCTCCACCCCGCCGGCCTGCTGGAAATAGGTGAACTGGGTGATCTCCATGCCGTCCAGCCAGACCTGCCAGCCCAGCCCCCAGGCCCCCAGGGTGGGTGACTCCCAGTCGTCCTCGACAAAACGCACGTCGTGGTCCAAGGGGTCCAGCCCGAAGCTCTTGAGGCTGTCCAGGTAGAGGTCCTGGATATTGAGCGGCGAGGGTTTGAGGATCACCTGGTACTGGTAGAAATGCTGGGTGCGCATGGGGTTTTCGCCGTAGCGGCCGTCGGTCGGCCGGCGGCTGGGTTCGACGTAGGCCACCCGCCAGGGTTCGGGACCCAGGCAGCGCAGCATGGTCGCCGGGTGGAACGTGCCGGCCCCGACCTCGATGTCGTAGGGCTGCTGAATGACGCAGCCCCGCGCGGCCCAGTATTCGTCCAGGCGCAGGATCAGCTCTTGAAACGTCAGCGGTTTGGATGCGGTCATACACGCCTCGAAAGACTTGGAATAAAATAACCTTTGAAAATTACCAGTCTGGCTTGATGCCTGTCAAGTGCGGCCCGCCCCCGGCCTCCAGCCACCAGCCTCCGGTCTCCCATATTGACAGCCCCCCTCGCCCTGGCTAAGATATTGAAAATATGTAAGGTGAGAAAAAAATTGACCGACCCGAACGTCATTACCCGACTGACCCCGCTCTTCGACCGGATCAACGAGGAACTCAAGTCCAGCCTGGCCTCGGACGTGCCCTACATCTCCCAGGTCAGCCGCTACAGCCTGCTGTCCAGCGGCAAGCGCATCCGGCCCGTGCTCTTCATCCTGTCCGCGCGGCTGTGCGGCTACCAGGGCGACAGGGACGTCCACTACTCGACCGTGTTCGAGTTCCTGCACGCGGCCACGCTGATGCACGACGACGTGGTGGACGATTCGGACACGCGGCGCGGCCAGATCGCGGCCCACGTGGCCTACGGCAACAAGGGCGCCGTCCTGGTGGGGGACTATCTGCTGGCCAAGGCCGTGTCCCGGGCCGTGAGCAGCCGGCAGTTCGACTTCATCGAGGTGCTGGCCCGCACCGCCTCGTTTCTGTCCGAGGGCGAAATCCTTCAGCTTCTGCACAACCGCGACGCCGAGATCACCGAGGCCGAGTACCATCGGGTCATCTATCGCAAGACCGCCGCGCTGATCGAGGCGGCCTGCGAACTGGGCGCGGTGCTGGCCGAGGCCCCGTCCGAGCAGCGGCACGTGTTGGCCGACTTCGGCCGCAAGATCGGATTGGCCTTCCAGATCATCGACGACGTCTTGGACTACACCACCACCGAGACCGAGCTGGGTAAACCCGTGGGCCAGGACCTGGACGAAGGACTCATCACCCTGCCCCTGATCCTGGCCCTCTCCCGAGCCAACAGCAAGGAACGACGCCGCATCCTGCCGCTGATCCTCCAGGAACGGCGCACCTTGACCGAGTTCGAAACCGTGCACGCCTTTATCCACGCCCACGGCGGCGTAAGCGAGTCCATGGCCGAGGCGGAGCGAGCCATCGCCGAAGCCAAGGCCGGCCTCATGGAACTGCCCGAACGGCAGGAACAGCAAGACCTTCTGGACCTGGCCGACTTCATCGTCTCCCGGCGTAAGTAAAGATGGTTGAGGGAATCCTTTTTAGAAAAAGGGTTCCCTCAAACTCCCTCCCAAAAACTTAACCAGCCTGGATTGCGCTACGCGCAATCCAGGCGACAATATTTAAAGAGACGACCATGGACGACATCCTGACCCGCACCGCCTACTGCGGTTTGTACTGCGGCGACTGCATCCCCATGAACGAATCCTTGTTCGACGCCGCGACCGCCCTGGCCGGCGAGTTGGACGCCTGCCGCTTCGACCTCTACGCCGACCTGAAAAGCGCGGCCAACCCCCTGTTCCGGGACTATCCCCTGTTCCGCTCGCTTTTGTCCGCCGTGATCGAACTCCAATGCCCCGCCCCCTGCCGCGCCGGCGGAGGTAAGCCGGTCTGCATGATCCGCGACTGCGCCTTGGAAAAAAACCTGACCGGCTGCTGGGAATGCGATCTCTTCGAGACCTGCGAGCGGATCGCGCCGCTGCTCCGCGCACACGGCGATCCTCTCCGAAACCGCCTCCGCCGGATGCACGAACACGGCCTGGCCGATTGGCCCGAAAACCGCGGCCCCCACTATCGCTGGCAGAAGTAGGGGCGACCGGCCGGGCGCCCATACAAAAACCAACGGATCGCGGAATTGTCAGAGCGCGGCATGTCCCTCGATTTCGCTCGGGACCGTGAGCTGATCGAACGGTCGCGCCCTGCCCCTCCAGCCCACAGCCCCCAGCCTTTTATACCGTTAATACCGTGATCCGATCCAGGTCCTCGGCCAGGGTCACCGGCCCGTCATACTCGGCCGCGATGGGACCCAGCAGGTCCGCCTCGTCGCATTCGGGGTTGAAATGGACCAGGGCCAGGGCCTTGACCCCGGCCTCCCGAGCCGCCCGGCCGGCCAGGCCGGGCGTCAGGTGCCCATCGATCTTTTGACCCTCGGGGAAGGAACACTCGGTCACCAGCAGGTCCGCGCCCCCGGCCAAACGGACGAGGTCCTCCCCGTAGTCCGTGTCGCCGGTGATGGCCACCGTGGGTCCGCCGGGCACGACGACCCGGTAGCCCAGGCAGGGCGGGGTGTGCGGGACCGGCCCGGTCTCGATGTGGAAGGGGCCGAGGGGCGCGGTGTCGCCCGGGGCGAGTTCGGAAAAGACGATTGTAGCCGAACGCGGTTCCACATAGTGACCGTAAGCGGCGCGGAGATGGGCGTAATGCGCTTCGAGGCCGATGGGGCCGAAGACGAGGATCGGGGTTTGCGGCCGGAAGTCCGGGGCGTAGCGGGCGGCAAAGAGAAAGGCCACCAGGTCGGCCACGTGGTCCGGGTGGAAGTGGGTGTAAAAGAGGCCGCTTAGGCGGGTGAAGGACAGCCCGGCCCGGGCGAGCTGCCGGAGGGCGCCGGGTCCGCTGTCGAACAGGAGCGTGGTCCGGTCCTGGACCAGGACCAAGCTCGGAGACCCGCGCCGGGCCGAGGGAACGCCGGTCCCGGTGCCCAGAAAGATGATGTCCATGACGGTCTCGGGGTGGCAGGAGCGACCACCCGGTCGCCCTTACGCGTTCGCGGGTCCCTTGCCCAAGGCAAAGGCCCGGCCCGCCTCCCGGGCCTCGGCCAGGGCCGTGGGATGCTCCTGGATGGCCCCCTTGCCCTCGACCCGGCGGTAGGTCAGGGACTCGACCCTACAGGGCAGGCCGATGGCGTCCAGGAAATAGGTGATGGTCAGCAGCGTGCCCTCGAACAGGTTCTTGCCCCGGGTCGCGCCCACGCCCAGGAAAAAACCGGCCCCGTCCGGTCGCTTGAGTTCCGGGTGCAGGTGCATCCGGTTCCACAGGGCCTGGCAGCGGTCGATGACCGCCTTGCCCACGGCCGGAACATTGTAAAAAAAGATGGGCGAGGCCACCACCACCCGCGGGGCCTCGGCCAAAAGCGGATAAAGGGCCTCCATGTCGTCCACCAGGATGCACTCGCCGGTCTCGTCGCAGGCCCCGCACTCGGTGCAGTCCCGGACGTCCAGGTCCCGCGCGTCGATCCGCCGACAGCGGGCCCCGGCCTCCTCGGCCCCGGCCAGAAAAGATTCGAGCAACAGGTCCGAGTTGCCATGCATCCTCGGACTCATGGTCAAAGCCAGAATATCGAACGACGCGATCACGATGGATTTACCGCCTCCCGCCATTTGCGGCGCAACGCTTCGAGCAGCTCCCGGGGTATGGCCAGGTTGCCCTCGATGCCGCTGCCCAGGGCCACTTCCGGTTTGTTGTCGCCGTGGAAATCCGAACCGCCGGTCACGGCCAGCCCGTGCCTCGCGGCCAAGTCCAGGCAAGTCCGGGTCTTGCTCTCGTCGTGCTCCGAGTAATAGACTTCGAGGCCGTCCAGTCCCTGCCCGACCAGGTCGGCCACTAGGGCCTGGATGCCCGGCGCGTCCAGACCCAGGGTGAAGGGATGGGCCAGCACGGCCAGACCCCGGGCCTGGTGGATCAGTTCGATGGAATCGGCCGGCGACAGCCGGAACTTGTCCACGTAGGCCGGTCCGCCCTTGGTCAGGTAACGGTCAAAGGCCTCGTCCATGGAGGTGACATAGCCCTTGTCCAGCATCACCCGGGCGAAGTTGGGCCGGCCCACCTGCCCTCCCCCGGCCACGGCCGCCACTTCCTCCATGGTGATCTCGAAACCCAGCGCGTTCAGTTTCTCCACGATGCGCGGATTGCGGGTGCGGCGGGCCTCTTGCAGCACGCGCAGCTTCTCGGCGAAGACCGGCTCGTCGGGTTGAACGAAATAGCCCAGCACGTGCATGGTGCCGGGCTTGAACTCGGCGCTGATCTCGATGCCCGGCACGACCTCGATCCCCAGGTCGCGGCCGGTCCTGAGGGCCTCGTCCAGACCGTCCACGGTGTCGTGATCCGTGACGCCCAGGGCCGTAAGACCCACGTTCAGGGCCAGTTTTATAAGTTCGGTCGGGCGGAGCGTGCCGTCCGAGGCCGTGGTGTGGGTATGCAGATCGATGCGATCCAAGCGTCCACCTCGTTTCTGTCGAACCGTTCCGGGAACGGGGAGGCCGGGGGTTCCCTTGACCTCCCCTCGAAACGATCCGGACGGAGGGTCCCGGTCAGGCCGCCTTGGTGGCTTTCTTTTTATTGCGGGTCCTGGCCGTGGGCTTGCTGAAAGCCAAATCGATGGCCTCTTCCACCCGCTTGACCGGATGAAAGGTCAGGTCCTTCTTGATCGTGTCCGGCACGTCGTCCAGGTCGCGTTCGTTGCGCGCCGGCAGCACCACGTGCTTGATGCCGGCCCGGGCCGCGGCCAACACTTTTTCCTTGATGCCGCCCACGGGCATGACCAGGCCCCGCAGGGTGATCTCCCCGGTCATGGCCAGATCGGGCCGCACCGGATGGCCGGTGATGAGCGAGGCGATGGCCGTGGCCATGGTCACGCCGGCCGACGGACCGTCCTTGGGCGTGGCCCCGGCCGGGATGTGCAGGTGGATGTCGTGCTTGTTGAAATAGTCCTCGTCCACCTTGAGGCCGTCCAGGTGGGAGCGAACGTAGCTGACCGCGGCCATGGCGCTCTCCTTCATCACGTCACCCAGTTGCCCGGTCAGGGTCAACCCCTTGGAGCCGGGCATGGACGTGGCCTCGATGAACAGGATATCTCCGCCGGCCTGGGTCACGGCCAGGCCCACGGCCACGCCGGCGGGCGAGGTCCGGGCCCGCACCTCGCTTTCGAAGTGGGGCGAGCCCAGTATCTTCTGCAGGTCGCCGGGCTTGATCGACGACGCCTTCTTACGCTTGCCCCGCACCTTTTCCGTGGCCACGTAGCGGCAGACGTTGGCGATCTCGCGTTCGAGGTTCCGCAGCCCGGCCTCCCGCGTGTAGGCCGAGATGAGCCGTTTGACGGCCGCGTCGGTGAAGGAGATGTCCTTGGCCAGGAGACCGTGCTCCTCCCGCTGGCGGGGGATGAGATACCGCTTGGCGATGCCCAGCTTTTCCTCGTCCGTGTAGCCGGACAGGGCCAGGACCTCCATGCGGTCGAGCAGCGGGGGCGGGATGGTTTCCCACAGGTTGGCCGTGGTGATGAACATGACGTGGGACAGGTCGAATTCCACTTCGAGGTAATGGTCGGAAAAGCTCGAATTCTGTTCCGGGTCAAGCACTTCCAGCAAGGCCGAGGACGGGTCGCCCCGAAAATCCATGCCCAGCTTGTCGATTTCGTCCAGCATGAAGATGGGGTTACGGGAGCCGGCCTTTTTCAACCCCTGGATGATGCGGCCGGGCAAGGCCCCCACGTAGGTGCGGCGGTGCCCCCGGATTTCGGCCTCGTCCCGGACGCCGCCTAACGAGATGCGCACGAAGCGGCGGTCCAAGGCCCGGGCGATGGACCGGCCCAGCGAGGTCTTGCCCGTGCCCGGAGGGCCGACCAGGCAGAGGATGGGGCCTTTCATGTTCGGTTTGAGCCGGCGCACGGCCAAGTACTGGATGATGCGCTTCTTGACCTTTTCCAGGTCGTAGTGGTCATCGTCCAGAATCTTCCGGGCCTCGTCCAGGTCCAGGTTGTCCTTGGTCTCCTCGGACCAGGGCAGGTCCAGGAACCAGTCCAGGTAGGTGCGGGAAACCGTGTACTCGGCCGAGGCCGGATTCATGCGCTTGAGCCGTTCGAGTTCCTGCTTGGCCGCCTTGGCCGCCTCCTCGGGCAGGCCCTTGGCTTCGAGGTTCTTTTCCAGCTCATCGATCTCGACCGACGAGTCGTCGGTCTCGCCCAGTTCGGCCCTGATGGCCTTGAGCTGCTCCCGGAGGTAGAACTCGCGCTGGCCCTTGTCGAGCTTGCCCTTGATCTCGGAATGGATTTTGGAGCCGAGTTCGAGGATGTCCAACTCCCGCTGCAGGGCGGCCGAAACCTTTTTCAACCGGTCCTTGACGTTGAGATTGGCCAGGAAGGCCTGCTTCTCGGGCTTTTTGAGATTGAGGGCCGAGACGATCATGTCGGCCAGCATGGACGGGCTGTCGATGTTCTGGTTCATGATGCCCAGTTCGCGGGGCAGGGCCGGGGAGAGTTCCAGCAGGCGGGCGAAGAGCTGGCGCAGGTTGCTCATGAGCGCCTGGACCTCGCGGTCCATGTCCGCCTCTTCCTTGAGCACCTGGATGCGACCCTTGATGTACGGTTCGAGCGTGGTGATGCCCATCAGCCGCACCCGGGCCAGGCCTTGGAGCAGCACCTGGAGAAAGCCCTGCTCGGAGCGGGACATCTTGAGCACGTAGGCCGCGGTGCCCACGTCGTACAGGTCCTCGGGACGCAGCTTTTCCTTGCCTCCGGACTCCTCGCGGATGCCGAACAGGCCGACCATGCGGTCCGAGGCCATGCGTTCCTGCACGGCGGTGATGAAGCGGGGGTCCACGATGATGATGGGAAAGATCATGCCCGGGAAGAGGTTGACCTCGTTCACCGGCAGCACGGCCAAAACCTCCGGAATCTCGGGCGCGGCGGGTTGGTTCGGGTCCCCTTGCTGCGGTCCGGGTCCGGGAGATGGCGGGGGGGACTTGGGATCGGAGTTGTCCATAGGGCCCTCTTTTCCTTTTTCAGTCGATTTTCAGTGTCGGCGCGGTCGCGGCGCTAGCCGGTCAGGATGCCGATGGTCGTTTCCGTCGGCTTTTCCTTGGGCAGAACGATGCGCAGGATGCCCAGATCGCAGGAGGCCTTGGCCCCCTCCGGTATGATGGCGCTGGGCAGCCGAAAGGCGCGTTCGAAATGGCCGTAATCCATTTCCATCTGGTGGATTCTGAGGTTGGGCCCCAGGGCCGGCTGCTGGCGGCAGCCCGAAATTTTCAGACGGCCGCGGTCCACCACCAGGTCGATCTCCTCGGGCTTGAGGCCGCTCATCTCGGCCACGATGAGATAGGCGTCGGGCGTCTCGTAGATGTCCATCTGCGGCGACCAGGTCTGGCCGTGCAGGCAGACCCGGGAGTCCATGCCGAGAAAGATGCGGTCCACCAGGCGTTGCAGTTCCTGGTTCATGAGGCCCGTGTCCTTGACGATGCGCAGGTTAATCATGGTTTAACCCCTAATGAAAAACTAATGAAAGACGTGTTGCTGAAGATAAGCCGCCACCCGTTCGGCCTCGGCCCGGGTCTCCACCAGGATCGGCTCGGCCACGGTGTGGGGGCCGTCCGCCAGAGCCAGATCCGCGCCGCTTAGAAACTGACCGCCGATGGTCAGCGAGGCGTCCTCGTTGGGTGTCTGGTCGGTCATGGCCGCCCAGGCCCGGGTCCAGGCCCGGCCCGAGCCGTCCATCTCATACCCCCCGCAGCCGAAAGCGAGCAGACGCGGCGCCTTGGCGGCGATGATGCCCACCGCCTTGGTGAAGGCGTTGTTGGTCAGCATCAGGTGCGTCATCGGATCGGAAAAGAGCATGTCCGCGCCGAAGACGCCCACCACCGCCTCCGGCCGGAAACGTTCGGCCAGGGGCGGATAGATTTCGTTGAAAAGCCAGAGAAAGACCTCGTCCCCGGTTCCGGCCAAGAGGGGCACGTTCACGTTGTAACCCAATCCCCGGCCCCGGCCAAGCTGCGTCTCGAAGCCGTCGGTGAAGGGAAACAGGGTCCGCGGATGCTCGTGAAACGAGATGCACAGCACCCGGTCGTCCTCGTAATAGGCCGCCTGGACCTGGTCGCCGTGATGGGCGTCGATGTCCACGTACAGAATCCGGCCAACCTGCTTCCTCAGCCGCTCGATGGCCAGCACCGGGTCGTTCAGGTAGCAGAACCCGGCCGCGAAATCCGGTCCGGCGTGGTGCATGCCGCCGCTGGTCGAAAAGACCCTATCCGCCCGGCCGTCCAGGAGGAGATCGGCCCCCAGCAGGCTGGCCCCGCACATCAGGGCATTGTAATGGTAAACGCCGGGAAAGACCGGGCACTCGGTCGAACCCAGGCCCGAGGCCAGCATCCTCTCCTCGAACTTGCCGCTGTCGGCTTCGAGCATCAGGTCCAGATACTCCGGCGTGTGGAAGACCAGCAGTTCCTCCCGGCTGGCCTCGGCCGGCTCGTACACCGTGGCCTTGTCCTCGTCCAGCAGCCCGTAACGCCGGCACATCTCAAAGCAGACGTCCGAACGCGTGGTGATCCAGGGATGGTTCTCCTTGATCACGTACCGGCCGAAAGCCGGACTGTAAATGAAGCCGGCCCGCATCTAAGTCTCGCACCGGTCCAGATCCAGGACCATCTCCCGCTCCTCGTCCAGGGGCGACCGGAAAGTGAAGCCCGCCTTGCGATAGACGGCGATGGCCCGGAGATTCGTCTGTTGAACCACCAGCCAGACCAGGCGGCACGTGTGCGCCAGGGCCTTGTCCACGGCCAGGCGGGTCAGGGTCGTGCCGATGCCGTGGTTCTGGTAGGCCGGGGCGACGAACACCAGGTACTCGCTGGCCCCGCCCGGCTCCACCTGGTCCAGGGCGGCGTGCCCAACCAGGCGCTTCTGGTGAAAGGCCCCGATGTTGGTCCAGTGGTTCAGCAGGGTGTCGATCCACGCGGCCCGCACCTCGTCGTCCAAAGGCGGCAGACCCTGAAAGGCGCCCCGAGGCTCGAAGCCGCGATAAAATTCGGACACCTCGGGGCGGGCGCTCATGAAGATTTCTTCGTACCGGATCATGCGCCCCGCCTTGTCGCTCTGGACAAGCGGTTCCAGGTGCGGCAGGCCCACGATCGGTCTCCCCTCGTTCATTTTCTTCTATTTATCATAGACAACCGGGCTTTTTTTGTAAAGGGTCGGTCCGGAAAAGCCGGGCCGGCGCGGGAAAGGCGGATCAAACCTTGCCCAGGCCGCGGCCGATTTTTTCCTTGACATTTCGAGCGGAGAACACTATTTGTACCAATATGCACAAGGAGATGCGATTATCGGCACACGGTTAGTAACAAGTGAAAATAATTGGCAATTATCGAAAAGGCCTCCTTTAGCCCCCACGGCGGCTCGCACACGAGTAGCGCTCTGGTGCAGGTATTGGACGCGATGTTTGGGTTTCTAGAAGGCGTGGCGGATGGCCGGAGGCATGGCCCGGGGGTGAATCCCGGTCTTTTCGATTTGATCGACCAGACCTTTAACCGTAAGGGTTAAACCAGAAAGGAGAGAGGCATATGGCAGAAATTGGACACGGCGGGAAACCGATCGTCGAGAGGATTCTGGCCCCGGCCGAAGCGGCGGCGAAGATCAAGGGCCTCAAGGCGATCGAAATCCGAGCCCAGATCGCGAACGAGGTCATCGACTTGGCCTATGGTTATTTCACTCCCCTCCAGGGCTTTATGGGCAAAGCGGACGTGGATGCGGTTTGCGAGAAGATGCACCTGACCGACGGTTCGGTGTGGAGCATTCCCATTCTGTTCGATCTGACTGCGGACGAGGTCAAGAACTACGGCGTGGCCCCGGGCGTTTCCGTGCTCCTGACTTACGGCGGCAACCCCATGGCCATCATGGAAGTGGAAGAGGTCTTCGACTACGACAAGAAGGCCATGTGCCAGGCCGTGTTCGGCACCACCGAGGAAAAGCATCCCGGTTGCGCCCGGACCTACGGCTACAAGGACAAGTTCGTCGGCGGCAAAATCACCCTGGTGCAAAAACCGGTCATCAACGATCCTTACACCCCCTACTTCATCCCGCCCCTCGAGATGCGGAAACGCTTCGCGGACAAAGGCTGGAAACGCATCGTCGCCCACCAGACCCGCAACGTGCCCCATACCGGACACGAGTGGCTGATGAAGGGCGCCTTCTTCCAGTCCTACGCCGAACTGCCCATCGACAAGCACTATGTCGGCGTCCTGGTCAACGCCATCATCGGGGCCAAGCGCAAGGGCGACTACATCGACGAGGCCATCATCCTGACCCAGGATCAGCTGCGGAAGTCCGGCTACTTCTCGGATGACACCCACATGACCTCCCTGACCCTGTGGGACATGCGTTACGCCGGCCCCAGGGAAGCGGTCTTCCACGCGGCGCTGAGAACCAACCTCGGTCTGACCCATCACATGTACGGCCGTGACCACGCCGGTGTGGGCACCTACTACGGCGCCTACGACGCCCACAACCTCCTGGCCACGGTTCAGGACGAAATCAACATCACGCCGGTCTATTCCGAGAACTGGCTCTTCTGCCCGCACTGCGGTGAGATCACCTCCGAGGGTCTGTGCGGCCACAAGAACGAATGGCAGAAATTCAGCGGCACCCTGATCCGGTCCATCGTCGAAGACGGCGTCAAACCTCCGCGGCTGATCTTCCGGCCCGAGGTCTTCGACCTGACCCTGGAGTGCGGGGAAAAATACGGCTTCGGTTCCCCGTTCGTCACCGACACGTATCTCGAGAAGCGCGTCCCGGTCTTCTCGATTCCCCCAATGAAATAGTGTAAGGAGGCTAACCATGGCGGAAGAAAAATATCCGATCAATATCTGGATCAACGAGGAGCGCTTCGCCAAGCTGGAAAATGCGGGCCTGGGTGAGATGTGCGAAGAGATGCTGGCCGGCCTCAAGGTGTTGCGCGTGTACGCCAACGACGCCCAGAAGGACAAGATCTTGAAGACCTTCCCCACGGCCAAGTTCGACAGCGCCACCACCAAGAGCATCGAACTGCTGCCCCGCAAGGTGAAGGACCTGATCTTCGACAAGATCGTCGAAAAGTCCTCCGTGGACATCATGGACGCTTTCCTCCAGGCCTACTAGGTCGGAACCGGAAGCGTTTTTATTCCCTGTTCGAGGGGGGCCGCATCGGCCTCCCTCGATCTTTTTTGGGCCCGGCCCGGACATCGACCTTGCGCCGGTCCGGCCCCTGAAGTAAGATACGGCCAAAGCTTTCAGACGACACAAAGACCACGAGAAAGGATCTGCTCATATGCTGCAACGCACCTTCGCCATCATCAAGCCCGACGCCGTGGCCGGCGCCGCGGTCGGCCGGATTGTCGCCCGCATCGAGGCCGAGGGCCTCAAGATTCTGGCCATGAAAAAGCTGCATCTGACCAAGGCCCAGGCCGAAGGGTTCTATGCCGTGCACCGGGGCAAGCCCTTTTTCGACTCGGTGACCGATTTCATGAGCAGCGGGCCGATCGTGGCCCTGATCCTGGAGGGCGAGGAGGCCATCCAGCGCTGGCGGGACCTGATGGGCGTGACCGATTCGACCAAGGCCGCGCCGGGTACGCTCAGGGCCGAGTTCGGCACGGACATCGAGAAAAACGCGGTCCATGGTTCGGACGCGCCCGAGACGGCCGCCTTCGAGACCGGCTATTTTTTCAGCGGCCTGGAAATGGCCGGCTAAGGACAAAACCACCTGGGAGGGAGTTTTTCTGTGCATAAATCTTGGAAAGCGGCGTTAATGAACGCGGATTTCCGGGGTGCAACAAAACCGTTCATTTTCCCAAATAGGCTTCCTTCCCCTGCTTCCCCGCGGGCCGGCCGCCGGGCTTGGCTTTTCCTGGCGCTGGCCCTGATCGTCTTCGGCCTGGTCCCGGTCCTCGAAACCCGCGCCCAAACGCAGGAGGCCGCCCGGACCATCACCGATCCCCCCCTGCCCCAGACCCTGACCCTCTGCGGCGAAAAGGTCCCCCTCGAAGACCGCCACGTTTGGGAGATGCTGGACCGCGAGCTGACCATCGCCATCTGGGACCGCGCCCAGGTCCTCATGTGGCTGAAACGGGCCGGCCGGTATTTCCCCTACATCGAGGAACGCCTGGCCCAGGCCGGTCTGCCCTCGGACCTGAAATACCTGGCCGTGGCCGAAAGCTCGCTCATCACCAACATCAGCTCGAACCGCTCCGCCCTGGGCATGTGGCAGTTCATGGCCGACACGGCCCAGAGCCAAGGCCTGCAGGCCAACAGCGACGTGGACGAGCGGCTGAATTACAGGCAGGCCACCAGGGCCGCCTTGAAGCACCTCGGCCAGCTCCACGACGAGTTCGGCTCCTGGGCCCTGGCCATGGCCGCTTACAACTGCGGCCGGTCCTGCGTGAAAGAGGAGATCGAGGAACAGCAGGTCCAGGATTATTACCGGCTCAACCTGCCCAACGAGACCGAGCGCTTTGTCTTTCGCATCGCCGCCATCAAGGTCATCCTGGAAAACCCGGAGAAATACGGCTACCACCTGCCGCCCGAACGGATCTACCGCCCGGAGACGAGCGATGTCCTCGCCGTCGAGCTGCCCGCGCCGGTCCATGTTACAGAACTGGCCAAGGCCTTGGGAACCACCTACAAGGCGCTCAAGGAGCTGAATCCCGAATTTCAAGGCCGGTACCTGCCGACCGGCAAGTTCAACCTGATCGTGCCCGCCGGCCAGGGCCCGGCGGCCGAGGTCTTTTTCGAGGAAGCGAAGAAGACTTTCGCCCGGGAATCGAAGCGCGTTGAGGGGCGGATTTACGTTGTCCAGCGGGGGGACACGTTGAGCGGGGTCAGCCGCAAGACCGGGGTGCCCGTCAAGACGCTCAGGCAGCTCAACCGCATTTCGGGCTCCAAGATTCTGGTTGGCCAGCGGCTGCGGTTGTCCCGGTGAGGGGGGGCGGTCTTCCGGGGGTGCGGGGGTGTACATTCATAGCGGCCCAAGCCGGTTTTTCGCAAAACGGTTGGGTTATTTTTTTTATAAGTGCAATAAGTTAAAATAACCTTCCGCTCGCGAACCGGCCTGGAGCAAGGTTTTTGTTTGAAAAATACTTCTAAATTAAATAGTTACAGTTGACTAAAATTTCCATTCGGCTCGCGAAAAAATTTTTCCGGGGAGATGAATTTTAGTCTTGACAATTAAATTTTTCTGGGGTATCCCTGCTCCAATTCTAAGAAAGGGGATCGCATCGGGCCTCCTTTCCTCTCACGCCTTTCCTTGGCATCGCGTCAGCGAATCCCAGCGGCCCTTGCTTCGATCCCGCGCAAGAGCATATGAAACGCTTTTGCCATCTACAATCAGCCAACCCCACAGCATGTCTAACCGTGCCTGAGCGCACGTTTAATCTAGGGGACTCTTGAGGGGGAGTCTGCATGGCCGCCTATCGTTTCGCGGAATTACAACTTGAAGCCCAAGAGCCGCCGCCGGCCTGTTCCGAAGAGTGCATCTGGTACGAGCGGCGTTTGAACAGCCTAGCGTGCGCCAACCGCCACAAAAACATCTGCCGGCATCACCGGAGGGATATCTTCAGGTCTCAGGAACGGGAAGCGGAAGCCACGCTTTCCTGAGCGCCGAAGCGCTGGTTGTACTCGAACCGAGGGCCATCCGGCCCCGTGAATATTTTATTTTTAAACACAAGCGACGTCTCGCTGAGCGAATAAAAGCAAAAGAGGCTTTGAGGCCTCTTTTTTTTGCCCTGGCTCCAGACCGTTTCATCGCGAAGCAGCGGCCGAAGGAACACCCCATGTCCCCGATCAAACCGCCCGAGGCCGGTCCGGCCCCGCTGACCGCGGAAACCATCCGCCGAAATCTGAACACCGCCGCGCTGGGCCGGGCCGAAATCGAGATTCATCAGGAGATCGGCTCCACCAACGCCCGGGCCCGGGACCTGGGGTTGGCCGGCGCAGCCGAAGGCGCGCTGGTTCTGGCCGAAAGCCAGACCGCCGGCCGGGGCCGTCTGGGCCGGTCCTGGCACTCCCCCTCCGGCCGCAACCTCTACTTTTCCCTGGTTCTCAGACCCACCCTACCCCCGGCCGAGGCGGCCCTCATCACCCTGCTGGCCGGGCTGGCCGGGGCCGAGGCCGTGGGGGATCTGACCGGGACCCGCGCCCAGGTCAAGTGGCCGAACGATCTTCGGCTTGGCGGCCGCAAGATCGGGGGCATTCTGGCCGAGATGGAATGTCGGGGGGCCGAGGTGCGTTTCGTGGTGCTGGGAGTGGGCCTGAACGTCAACATGACCGCCGAGGATTTCCCCCGGGAACTGGCCGAACAGGCCGGCTCCCTGCGCCTGGTCTTTGACCGGGCCTTTGACCGGGCCGAGGTCCTGGCCGCTTTTCTGAACCGGCTGGAGGTCCGCTACCAGGCCCTCCTTTCCGGCGGCCGGGCCGAACTTCTGGAAGACTACCGGGAGGTCTGCGAAACCTTGGGCCGCCGCGTGCAATACGTCCTGGAAAACGAAACCGTGACGGGTACGGCCGAGGAGATCGACGACGAGGGCAACCTCTGGGTGTGCCGGGAGACGGACGGACAGCGGTTTCGGATCACGGCCGGGGACGTCTCCCTGCTGGCCCGCGCCCCCCAGACCCAAGACCTCCCCAAATAAAAACCGGCTCCCTGGCGGCAGCCGGTTCGTTTGCGCCCCGTGTCGCCGGTTCCCAGCCGACAGGGAACCGGCCTGATCGATTTTTGAAGCGGAGGGACGCGCCGCTATTCCTGGGAGGTCCCTTCCGGCGGTTTCTGGGAGCTTTTGATGCTGTCGAGTTCGGTCTTCAGCTTTTCCGCCTCGGCCTTGTATTTCTCCATCTCGGCGCGGGCGTCGTCGCTCGTGTCCTCGGGGATGTCCAGGCTTTCGCCACGGCCGGCCGTGTCCCGCCATTCCTCGATGCCCAGGTAGGTGGCCAAGGCGCCGCCCAGAATCAAACCCACCGGGATAACGGCCAGAAGAAAATCAATGAAGTAGTTCCACCACCAGATCAACCCGATCAAACCAATGATCAGGGCGATGATCCCGCCGACCAATGCGCCCATGCTTCATCCTCCTTTATTCCGCGAGTTCCGATGCCGCGTTTGGTGCCGGGGGTGCGACCCGTCGTGCTTTTTCTGTTTTCATAGCACACAAACGGGCGTGAATCAAGTCACGATTCCTGCCGGTTCAGCCCACATCCTCCTCCGGGAGAAACGCTTGAGCCTTGTCGTACCGTTCCTCGAAGTCTTCGAGCAGGTCTGCGAGCAGGGCCGGGGTGAGTCCCAAGGCGGACCAGGCCTGCGGATCGATGGCCGGTATCTGATCGTCTCCGCCGCCGCCCAATTCGAGGGCCCGGGCCAGAATGTCCCCCATGTGCACCAGGCTGGCGCAGACGAAAAACGTCTTGCTCTGGGTCGGATCGTGGTGATGGGTGATGGCCTCGGTCAGGTTGTGGGGCAGGTTCCAGGCATCGGCCAGCCAGCGGCCGAAATCGGCGTGGGTGACCCCGAGCATCTCTTTCTCGGCTTCGACCAGCAAAAGCTCCCGCTCCCGGGCCTGCCGGATGATTTCGCTGTACTCCTGGTGGAGATGGGTGTCCAGGATGACCTTGCCGATGTCGTGCAGCAGGCCGGCCAGCAGAACCTCCTCGCCCAGGCCGGTGCGCAAACGGATGGCCATGGTCTGGGCGGCCACGCCGCAGGCCAGGGCGTGCCGCCAAAGCTGCTTCCAGTTCAGGCTGCGTTCCTTGGACCCGGCCCGCATGACGTCGAAGGTCTTGGTCACCAGGATCAGGTTTCGGATCGAGGTATAGCCCAGGATGGTGACCGCCTTGCTCAGGGTGTCGATTTCCCGGGGGAACCCGTAATAGGCGGAGTTGACGATACGCAGGATACGGGCGGCCAGGGACTGGTCGTGGTGCAAGGCTTCGGAAAGATCGCGCGCCGTGGACCGGGGGTTGTCCAGCACCTTGAGGATGGCCACCACGGTCGCGGGCAGGGAAGGCAAATCCTTCATGCGCTGGACGAGGTCATTGAATTTTTTGGTCTGGTTATCCATTGACGCCTTTCAACCGTTTTAACAAATAGCGGAGGGCAACCTCTTGGAGGGCCGTCATGAGCGGATTGCCCTCGTGCCGGGCGAAACGCTTCTCGACCCGTTCGATCAGGGCCCGTTCTTTTTCGGTCAGGACGACTTCAGCCTCTTCGGTCATCGCTTTTCTCCCCGCTTAGAGGGCTGCCCGGTTTCAAGCAGCTTGGCGAACCGCCGCCGCATGGCCGGCGTTGGATGGGCCTCGGCCTTGCCGGGGGGCGTGGCCAGGCTCTCGGCCAACCGGGCGTGCACTTGGGAGCCCGAGACCAGGGACCGCCCATAGGGCCGGACACGGCCCTTGAACAGGGCCCTAAGCAAGGCCTCGACCATCGTTGGATCGAAGCGCGCGCCGGCCTGGGCGATGAGGGTGTAAAGGGCCTCGACCAGAGCAGGCTTCTGATTCCGGGCCGGCGTCAGGTAGAGGCGGTCCAGGGCATTGGCCACGGCGATGATCCGGGCGCCCAGAGGGATGGCCTCGCCTTGCAGGCCCTCGGGGAACCCCGTTCCGTCCATGGCCTCGTGATGGTGGAGGACATCGGGACGAAGCGCTTCCAGCCAGTCGCCCAGCATGGCTGCTCCCCGCGCCGGGTGCTGGGCGTGGTCCGCTTCCGTCCCCTCAAAGGAAAACTGACCGATGTCGTGCAAGAAGCCGGCCCGCCGAACCCGTTCGACCCCGTCGGCATCGAGACCCATCTCCGCGGCGATGGCCCCGGCGATGTGGGCAACACGCTCCGAATGGCCGGGCCGGTCCGTATCCGGTCTGGATTCGGCCGCCCGCACCAAACGGTAAAATTCCTCCAGGGCCTCCATTTTGAACCGATCCCGGAGGCGATACTGGTATAGAGACAGACCCAGCATCCCGGCCGCGGTCCGGGCCAGTTCCAGGTCGTCCTGCTTGAATCCGTCCGGGTTCAGCTTGTCGGTGATGTTCATCACGCCCAGGACGGCCTTGCCGGCCATCAGGGGCAGGCCGAGATAGCTGTTGCCGGAGTAACGCCTTTTGACCGCGCGGCCCAGGAAAGCCTTCACGTCCTGGATATGCAGGGGCTCGGGTTTTCGAGACTTCAGCGTCTGGTGCATCAGTTGCCCCATGATGCGGCAGTTCGCCGGGTCCAGGACCGGGGCCGGCCCCGCGTCCGGCCGGGCCGTGAGCGAGGTGAAGGCCAGCAGATGCAACGATTTCTTTCCCGGATCGTAGGCGTACACCGAAAGCTCCCGCGCCTGGAGCACCTCGATCAACCGTTCCAATGTGTCCTGCACGTACCGCCTCCGATCCTCCTTCGAGGGCAGGCTGGCCAGGTTCAGGCCGATGTCGTACAGCAGGGACATGCGATGGTTCTTTTCCTGGTGGAGGGTGGTCAGGTGCAGGTTTTCCATGATCTTGGAGGCGTGGAGCACGAACAAGGAGAGCGTGCTTCGATCCTCGGCTCTCAGGTCTTCCTTGGCGGCCACGAGCAGGCCGGGATGCTGAGAGGACATGGTGGAAGTGGTCGGGGCCAGGACCACCGTGCCCGATTCGATGCCCAGCTTTTTAAGGAGGCGCCGGTCCTCGGCGGGTAGGTCGGCCGGGTCGGCCGAAAACGACGGCAGGTCCGCGTAGTCGTCGGCCCGGGTCAAGGCGGCCAGGAAGGGGCTTTTCGCGCCCAGTCTCTTCAAGGAGATGACGGGGTTCTTGAGTTCCCCCCGCAGGCTGCTGTCCACGCCGTTCAGAAGCTGCTTCTCCTGGGCGTCCCAATAGAAGGACAAAACCGGGCTGTAGCCGATCTGCGTCACACAGCGGGCCACCAGCTTCCGGTTCTCGCGGTCGGCGTCCTCGCTGACCTGGGCGTTGCGCTGGAGGGTCATGCCCATCAAGGCCAAGTAAGTCAGCTCGTCCACCTTCCGTTCCAAGGCGGCCTTGGAAATGGACATCTCCCGGTACAACTTGGCGTTCCTCAGCCCCAGGGCGGCCTGGTTGACCAGGTCCTGGAAGAAGCCGAGGTCCGGCGGGACCATGCGCACGTTGATGACGCCCAGGACCTCGGTGTAGCCGTCCGGGGTCTCGATCACGATGGGAAAAGAGCTGAGCGGTCCGTGGCGGTCAGTCTCGTCAAAGACCTGCCGCTCCTTGGACTCCATGGCCTTGGAGGCGGCGTAAGCGAAGGAGCCGCGCTGTTTGGCCGTGACGTTCATCTCGGCGTGGGGCACGAGCCGCCGATTTTCGTCCACGAACATGACGGAGCACGGCAGGCGTTGTTGCTGCTCGCCCAGGGCCGCCGTGATTTCCTGGAGAAAGTAATCCAGGACTTCTCCGAGGTCCAGGGAGGACCTCAGGGCCTGACCCACCCGCCGCAGAACCGCGTGTTTCTCGGCCTGGGACATGCGCTCGCCGCCGCCGATGACCTCCAGCCCGTCCTGATGACCGATGACGATGCGGTTCTTGCCGATCTGCTTGGCCCGGTAGAGCGCCTGGTCCGCAAAGCGGATCATGCTCTCGGCGCTTTCGGCCTGGGAATCGAAATAGCCGGTCACGCCCAGGCTGGCCGTGACCCGCATGCCCGGGGCGAAGGTCTGGCGATGGGAAAGGTGTTCGAGCGAATCCTTGATGCGCTGGGCCACCTGGAGGGTGCTGGCCAGGTCGGTCTGCGGCAGAATGACGGCGAACTCCTCGCCGCCGTAGCGGGCCGGGGTGTCGATCCGGCGAATGGACTGCCTGAGCGCCTCGGCGGTCTCGATCAGGACCTGGTCGCCGATGGGGTGGCCGAAGGTGTCGTTGACCTGTTTGAAATCGTCCAGGTCGAGCATGATCAGGCCCAGGTCGGTGTTGAACCGCGAGGCGCGCTCGAACTCGTGTCGGAGCGTTTCCTGGAAATGGCGGTGGTTGTAAAGCTTGGTCAACCCGTCGGTGACGGACAGCTTCTCCAGAATGAGATTGCTGGCCCGGAGTTCCTCCTCGAGTTCCCGGCGGGCGGTGATGTCCTTGATGATGAAGAGCAGCCCCTGCTCCCGGCCGAGGCGGAAGAGTCGGGAGACCGAGATATCGGTGTAGAGCGGCTGATTGTCCGCCAGCATCACGTCGGTTTCGAAATGTCGAATCCGATTCCCCCGGCTGAGCAGTTCCAATATCCGGTGCAGGTCCTGCTGATCCGGCTTGAACAACGTGGCGATGGAACGCCCCAAATACGTCTCGGCCCGGGCGCGAAACATCTCCTCGGCCCCGCGGCTGAACAGGTTGATTCGAAAACTCGGGTCGGTCGAGACAATGGCGTCCACCGAGCTTTCGATCAGATTCTCCAGGTAGTCCTTGGTCTCCTGGACCTCGGCCTGTTGCGCCTGAAGCTCCCGGTACAGGTTTTCGCCCTCGGCCCGCTTCTCTTCGAGCAGGACGTTCTGCTCTTCGAGCTGGCGGACCGCCTGGCTGATCTCCCGCTCCAACCGCTTTTGGAAGGCCTTTTCGGAAAGCTGAAGCCGGTGCTCCCGCACCGCGGCCGACACGGTTTCCAGCAGGGCGCCGATGGTGAAGGGCTTGGGCAGATAATAGTTGATCCGACCCCGGGTGAAGGCCTCGACCACGGTCTCCTCGCTGCCGTAACCGGTCATGAGGATGGCCCCCACCGTGGGCGACTTGTCCTTGAGGCGCGTGATCAGCTCGATGCCGTCCACGCCGGGCAGTTTCCAATCGCTCAGCACCACGTCATAGGTGGACCGGCCGAACAGGGTCAGGGCCTCGTCGGCCGAGGCGGCCACGTCCACCTCGTAACCCACCCGGCCCAGGGCCTCCTGGATGGTCTCGGCCACGGAGGCGTCGTCGTCCACGACCAGGGCCCGGCTCAGGGACAGGGCCTGCGCTTCGCTCGCGCCGGCCGCCGCCTCGGCGGATACTTTTTTCTCCGTGTCAGAGCCCATGGCCCTGCCTCCGAGTTTTCCGAGAGAAGATCACGATTCTTGACGGCCTTGCAGCGGCCGCGCGGTCTAGAACTCGTAGAAGTTCCGGTCCCGATTCAGCAGACGCGAACCCTTTTCGGTGATCAGAACCATCTCTTCCAACCGCACGCCGCCGCGGCCCGGAAGATAGATGCCCGGCTCCACGGTGACGACCATGCCCGGTTCGAGCTTGGCCGGCCGCATCCGGCTGAGGGCCGGGGCCTCGTGGGTGGCCAGTCCCACGCCGTGGCCCAGGGCGTGCCCGAAATAATCGCCATACCCGGCCTCGTCAATGACCTCCCGGGCCAGGGCGTCGGCCTGGTCCGTGGTCAGTCCGGCCCGGATGCCGCCCAGCGCCCGAAGCTGCGCCTGGCGCACGGTCCGGTAAATTTTCTTTGTCCAGGGCCGGGCCTGCCCTAAAATGAGGGTCCGCGTCATGTCGGCCCGGTATCCCCGCACCATGGCCCCGCAGTCGATGATCACGGTCTCCGAGGCCTTGATCCGCCGGTTCGTGGGCACGGCGTGGGGCATGGCCGCGTTCGGTCCCGAGGCCACGATGGTCTTGAAAGCCGGCCCTTCGGCGCCCAGGTTCACCATGGCCTCCTCGAAAAAGCGCGCGGTCTCGAGTTCGGTCCGCCCGGGTTTGAGAAAGGCATAGGTCCGGGACAGCGCCTCTTCGGTGATCCGAAGGGCGCGCACCATCAGGCGCACCTCGGCCGGGTCCTTGATCTGGCGCAGCTTCTCGACCTGCCCATTCGCCGGCTGCAGGCTCACCCCCTTCATCAGGCGGCGCATCTCCTGATGGAAGGCCACGGTCAGATGGTCGACCTCGAAGCCCATCCGCTCCACGCGGTGCCGCTTGGCCAACTGGGCCAGGGTCTGAACCGGCGACACCCGGTAGATCACGACCTCGTAATCCGGGGCCTCCCGCACGGCCTGTATTTCGTAGCGGCTGTCCGTGAGCAGATAGGCCCGGCGGCCGGTGATGAGCAACCGTCCGCTGGATTCGTCGAGCTGCTCGTCCGCGGCCTCGAAGCCGCTCATGTATCGCCGGTTCTCCGGCCGGCTGATGAACAAGGCCGACAACCCGGTTCGAACCATCTCCCGGCGCAGACGCTTCAGGCGTTCGCTGTGTATTTCCTTGGCGCTCATGTCGGTAGTTTAGCACAATTCTTCATCTTTTGACCAGCCGGAAGTGGAGGATCGGGGCGACCGGACCCCGCGCGGTCCAGGGCGGCCAAACGGCTGTCGCCGGCGCGCCAGACCGAGCGGCCGCGATCCGGGCCGGAAGGGAAAAAGTCCGCAATCGCTCCTATTCCTATGGTTTATTGTTTACATAAAAATTATCCATTTGATTTATAGGTGGATTCCATCCATCCTGAGAAAGCAGAAAAGACGCGAAGCGAGCGGCCAAGACGCCGGCCCGCCGGCTCTTGACGCGGACTTCGAGAATCGGCCGGGCGCTTGACATTTGGGCCCAGGCCTGTTAGCTAGCGACATTGAAAAAAGAAAGAGATACCCACATGATCCCGCGATATACCCGACCGGAAATGGGCGCGCTGTGGGAGCAGGAAGCCCGCTATCAGGCCTGGCTCGAAGTCGAACTGGCCGTGGCCGAGGCCATGGCTGAAGAGGACCTGGTGCCGGCCGAGGCCGTGGCCGAGATCAAGGCCAAGGCCGCCTTTTCCGTGAAGCGCATCGACGAAATCGAGCAGGAGACCAAGCACGACGTCATCGCCTTTTTGACCAACATCGAGGAGAACGTGGGGCCGGCCTCCCGTTTCCTGCACCTGGGCCTGACCTCCTCGGACGTGCTGGACACCTCCCAGGCCCTGCTGCTCAAAAAGGCGGCCGACATCCTCGTCGCCGACGTCGAGGGCCTGATGGCCGCCTTGAAGCGTCTGGCCCTGGCCCACAAAAACACGGTCATGATCGGCCGCTCCCACGGCATCCACGCCGAACCCATCACCTTCGGGCTGAAGCTGGCCGTGTTCTACGACGAGATGCGCCGCAACCGGGCCCGCCTGGTTCAGGCCCAAAAGACCATCGCCCACGGCAAGATTTCCGGCGCGGTGGGCACCTTCGCCAATGTCTCGCCCCACATCGAGGAACTGGCCTTGGCCAAGCTGGGCCTGGCCCCGGCCCCGGCCTCGACCCAGATCGTCCAGCGCGACCGCCACGCCGAGTTTTTCACCGCCCTGGCCGTCACGGCCGGCAGCCTGGAAAAAATCGCCGTCGAAATCCGGCACCTGATGCGCACCGAGGTCCGGGAGGTGGCCGAAGGCTTCGGCAAGGGCCAGAAAGGCTCCTCGGCCATGCCCCACAAGCGCAACCCCGTGGGCGCCGAAAACATCAGCGGCCTGGCCCGGGTGGTCCGGGCCAACGCCCTGATCGCCCTGGAGAACATGGCCCTGTGGCACGAGCGGGATATCAGCCACTCCTCGGCCGAACGCGTCATCTGCCCGGACAGCACCATCGCCCTGGACTACATGCTCGTCCGCCTGACCGGCCTCATCGACAACCTGGACGTCTATCCCGAGCGGATGCGGGCCAACCTGGAAAAGACCGGCGGCCTCTATTACTCCCAGCGGGTCCTTTTGGCCCTGACCGGCAAGGGCCTCATCCGCGACCAGGCCTACCGCCTGGTGCAACGCAACGCGCTCAAGGCCTGGAACGAGGACCTGTCCTTCAAGGCCCTGCTGCTGGCCGACCCGGAGGTGGGGAAACACCTGTCCGCCGAGGAGATCGAAGGCCTCTTCGACCTGGACTACCACCTCAAACACATCGACGCCATCTTCGAACGCGTCTTCGGACAGGAGGGCTGAAAAGATGACCCGCGCCTCCAGCCACAGACACGTGCCGGGCCGAACGCGGCGCGGCGGACTCTGGATTATCGCCCTGGCCGCGGCGCTCCTGGCGGTATCGGCCTGCGGCGGCATCAAGAACTCCTACCAGAACTACCACCGCACCCGGGCGGGGGATTATCCCGAGGCGGTCAAACGGTGGAGCGCCTACGGCAGCGTGTACCGGGGCTTCCAGACCATCCTGCTGGCGCACGGCACATACAAGAGCGCGGCCTTCCGCCGGGCCTACGCCGAAAAATACGCGGCCGACCACCGGCTGAATCAGACGGACCGGCGGCGTCTTCTGGATGAGGAAGCCGCGGCGGCCGCCAAGGGATTCGAGTTCGTCCTGGCCCTGTACGCGCCGGACAAGGAGACGATCAACCTGGGTTCGCCCCGCTCGCTGTGGACGATCTATCTCGAAAACGACGCCGGCCAGCGGCTGTCGCCCGACGACATCCGCGGCCTGGACCGGGACCGCGCCCGGCTCATGGAATACTATCCCTACATCACGCCCTGGCAGGAACTCTACCGCGTCCGTTTCCCGGCCGACCCCGCCTTGGCCCGCAGCCGGCTCCACCTGGTCCTGACCGGCGTTCAAGGCACGACGCGCCTGACCTTCCCGCTCCCCTAACCTCGCAGGAGGGGCGCCATTTCCGCCCGAAAGCGAAAAACAGAACCGCTCTATTTCATGGTCATCCGCCACCACGGCCAACCCCACGGCGTGCGCGTGGCCTGGCCCTACCTCGTGGCCCTGGCCGTTTTCGTGCTCGCCTTCTTCTGCGTCTCTTTGCTCGTCTTCTACCGCTACGCGTCCCTTTCCCGGGAGCGGGACGAACTGGCCGAAAAGAACGCCGTCCTCAACCAGGAGGTCACCCGCTACCGCCAGCAGGTCCAGACGGCCAAGCAGTACCAGGCCCTCATCGAGCAGCTCAACAACAAGGACCGCGCGAGCGCCGCGCCGCCGGCCACCGAACCCGAAAAGGAAAAAACCCCGCCGCCTCTGCCCGAGACGCCCAACGCCCCCTTGACCGTCAGCGAACTGTCTTTGGCCCCGGACCGCCGTGGTAACAGCCTGAGCTTCAGCTTTCGATTGGCCACAGCCAACCGGCCAAACAAGCCGGTCGCGGGGACCCTGGTGGTCCTGTTTCGCCGCCTGGACGGCGGCGAACCCAAGGAAGTGCTCTTCCCGGCTTCCATAAAAATGACCGACGGCCGGCCGTCCAACCCGGAACAGGGCTTCCGCTTTTCCCTCAAGCGATACATCACCATCCGAGGCCGGGTGGCGGACGCGACCGAACCGAATCGATACACCGAGGTCACGGTGCTGGCCTACGCGGACAACGGCGAGCTGCTCATGAACGCCGGCCTGGCCACGGGAACCAAGACAGGCGCGCCTTGAAGACACTAGAACCCGCGCCTGGGCGCTCGATCCACCCCGAAAAAACCATGCCCTCAGCCACCGTCATCACCCTCGGCTGCAAGGTCAACCAGTACGAATCGAGCGGCCTGAGCCAAGCCCTGGTTGAGGCCGGCTACACCCTGGTCCCCTTGGGCCGACCGGCCGACCTGACCGTGATCAACACCTGCACGGTCACGGCCAAGGCCGACCGGGAGGTCCGCGCCCTGGTGCGGCGGGCCATGCGGACAAGCCCGGAGGGCCGGTGCGTGCTTACGGGCTGCCTGGCCCAGACCCGCCCCGAGGAACTGGCGGCCCTACCCGGGGTGAGCCTGGTGGTGGGGCAGGCCCAAAAGACGGATTTTTTGCGGCTATTGGCCGAGGCCGAGGCGGGCGGCGCCAGGGTGGTGATCGAGCCGCTCTTGAAGAGCCGGCCGGTGCCGGACTGGGGGTTTCCGGCCTTTGAACGCACCCGGGTCTTTTTCCGCATCCAGGACGGGTGTTCGGCCGGCTGCGCTTACTGCATCGTGCCCCAGGCGCGGGGGCCAAGCCGCAGCCTGCCGGCCGACCGGGTCCTCGAAGGCCTGCGGGCCTATGCCCGGGCCGGCCAGGCCGAGGTGGTCCTGTCCGGCATCCACCTCGGGGCCTGGGGTCTGGACCTGAAGCCTCCCACCCGTCTGGCCGACCTGCTGGCGCGACTGGCCGAGGAACCCCTGGGCCTGCGCTTCCGCCTGAGTTCCATCGAACCTCTGGAAGTCAGTGAGGATGTGATCCGGGTGCTGCGCTCCTCCCCGGTCTTCTGCCCCCATCTCCACCTGCCCCTCCAAAGCGGAGACGACGCCGTGCTGGCCCGCATGCGGCGGCCGTACCGGACCGGCTTCTTCGAGGAACTGGTGCTTGGCCTGACCCGGGACTGGCCCGAACTCTGTCTGGGCGCCGACGTCCTGGTCGGGTTTCCTGGCGAGGACGAAGCGGCCTTTGCCCATACCCGGGACCTGATCCAGCGGCTGCCCCTGGCCTATCTCCACGTCTTTCCCTATTCGAAACGGCCCGGCACCGCGGCCGCCGACCTGGCCAACCCGGTACACGGCCCGAAGCGCCAAAAACGGGCCGCCCTGCTCCGGGAGATTGGGCAGGCCAAACGAGAAGCCTTCCTCAAGCGCCACCTGGGCCAGGTCCGGCCCACGTTGGTGGAAAACACCCCGGACCCGGCCAGCGGCCTGGCCCGAGGGCTGACCGACAATTACATCCGGGTGCTGATCCAGGACCCGAATCCGCCCCTGGGACGCGTCGCACCTGTGCGCTTGACCGGCCCGGGTCCGAAAAACCACCTCTTCGGCCGGCTGGTTCCCCCAGAAAGCAACCCCTTGACTTTGGAAAAGATTTCCGTTATATAGTAAACTACGTGCAGCCGATGAGGCCCGCCTTGGGGAGGACCCGCGTCTGAGAATCTATCTCGGCAAAAAATTCGACGGCAATTTTGACGATATCCGACCGTATAACGACCAGGAGGTCGTTGAGGCGTGTCGTGAATTGCTTCGTCATCCGTCGCTGACCTCGGTCTTCGACTATCTCAAAATTCCTATCTTACCGGAATATCACGATATTGACGGCGTCTCCTCAATGCAGCTCAAGGTCGTCAAACCGGTGGCCGAGCGCGTGCTAGAAATGTCCTCTTCCGGCCTGACCATCAGCGGTTTCGAGGGGCTGGCCGAACAGGACGGACGTGGCTATCTCTTCATCTCGAACCACCGGGACATCGTGCTCGACCCGGCCCTGATGATCTACGCCATCGCCATCCAGGGCTACCGCCAGGTCCAGATCGCGGTCGGCGACAACCTGCTGACCTCGCCCCTGGTCACCCAGCTCATCCGGGCCAACCGCAGCTTCATCGTCCGCCGCAACCTGCCCAAAAAGGAACAGATCGAGGCCTCGGTCAAGCTGTCGGCCTACATCTGGCAGCAGGTTCAGTCCGGACAGTCCATCTGGATCGCCCAGCGGGAAGGGCGGGCCAAGGACGGCAACGACGTGACCAACCCGGCCCTGATCAGCATGCTCTACCTGGCCCAGCGGGGCAGCATGTTCTTCCCGGAATTCATCCGCAAGATGAACATCGTTCCGGTGTCCATTTCTTACGAATTCGACCCTTGCGACGAGATGAAGGCCACGGAACTCAGGACCACCGAGACCAGCGGCCGTTACCAAAAGGCGCAAGGCGAGGACCTGCTGGCCATCGTTCAGGGCATCACCGGCTTCAAGGGCCATATCCACATCGCTTTCGGCCGTCCCCTGACCCGGCGTTTCCTCCGGGCCAAGGACGTGGCTCGGGAACTGGACGACCAGATCATCCAAAACTACAAGCTTTGGCCCTCGAACCTGCTGGCCGACGAACTCCTGCACAACGACCCGGCCGGGGTCACGGCCGAGGACCGGGAACGGTTCCTGGAGAGAATCCACCGCTGGAAAGAGAATCTGCGCCCCTACCTCTTGCGCATGTACGCCAACCCGGTCCGCAACAAGAAAAAGCTCGCCTGGGCTCGGGCCTGACCGGCCTAGCCGTTGAACGCGGCCGCCTTCTCCGGCCGCAACCCCTCGCCATTTCTTACAAAAATAAAAAGACGGGCAGCCGTGGCCACCCGTCTCAAGACTGCTATATATAGAGCCGGCTCAGAGGGCCAGCAGTTGAATTTTGGTCCGGTTGGAGGCCAACGGGCCGCGGCAGAGTTCAGCCGTCAGGGTTTCGGGACGATAGATTTCAACGGGCGCCTGAATCCAGACCGGCGTCCGGCTGAAGAGCGCGTCCATGATTTTCCGCCACAGGGACGCCCCCGTCGCCGCATCCGGCCTGGCCGGTACGTGGCACAAAAACGGCGTGTTATAGGCCATGTTCACGATCAGGGTCTGATTGGCGGCCATGTTTTCTTCTCCCTTGCCCCCGGCCCATGCAAACGGGCCTCTTTTCCGCGCGTCCATGTTCCCGGCGTACAGGCCTCGATATTGATTTCAATATAAATATTTAGGCGGCCCTGTCATCGCCCGAACGGGCGAAGACGGGGGTGAATTCGGGCGGGACGGTCGGGCCGGGGGTTAGAGGAGGTTCAGCTCCTGGGCGCGGGCCGTGGCCTGGGTGCGGTTGCGGACATAGAGTTTGCCGTAGATGTTGCGAACGTGGGTCTTGACCGTGTTGACGGCCACGAAGAGCCGTTCGCCGATCTCGCGGTTGGACATGCCGGAGGCCAGGAGCTTGAGCACTTCGAGTTCCCGGTCGCTCAAGGGATCGATCAACGGTTGGGGCGCGCCCGGTTTGTCCGGGGCCGCGTAGAGTTCCGGTTCCAGGGCGGCCATGAGCCGGCCCACGTAGTCGGCCAGAACGGCGTACGAGGTGTACGGCGTGCGGGCGCCCTGTTCCTTCATCACCCGGGCCAAAAGCCGGGCCATGGGCGAGCCTTCATCGGCGAAAGTCCGCACGAACCCCTCGGGTTCGCCCAGGCCCAGGGCCCGTTTCAGGGAGGCCACCGCCTCGCCCAGGCGTCCCAGTTTCTGCTGGACCATGGCCTGGCAGACCAGGACCTCGATGAGTCCGCCCATGCGGCCGGTCGCCTCGGCCGCGGCCCGCAGGCGGTCCAGAAGCCCGAGCGACTCCTCGGACCGGTCCCGGGCCGCCAGCAGCCTGGCCAGGGTGATGTAGCGGTTGCGCAGAGTGCGGAAGGGAAACCGGCTCAGGTCGTCCTTAGCCGACAGCCCGGCCTCGGCGGCCCATTGATCGGCCGCCTCCAGATGGCCGACCTCGATCCAGATGCGCGCCTGGGAGGCCATGACGAACCCCTCGGCACGGACGTATTTCTGTTCAAAGGCCGTCTGCCTGGCCTCGTTCAGGGTCTTCAAGGCCTCCCCGGTGTCGCCGCGGGCGTGCTGGACGCGCGCGCGCAGAGCCAGGGCCTGGGGCAGGAAGATGGGCTGCCCGGAGGCCTGAAAAATGGAGATGGCCTGCCGGGCGTGACTTTCGGCCTCGCCCAGATCGTTCCACTCCCGAAGAACATCGCCCAGCCCCATGTGAACCAACGCTGAAACGGACAGCGGTTGCCCGTCCGCGCCGGCCGCGATCCTGAGCGCTTCCCGGTAGGTGCGGGCCGCCTGCCGGAGCTGACCTTTGAGTTCGTAAAGCGTGCCCAGCCGGCTGGCGGCCAGAACCGCCTCGAACAGGTCCCCGGCTGACTGGCTGAGGGCGATGGCCTCGATCTGCGCCCGGACCGCCGCGTCCAGGTCCTCCTTGCCCGCATAGGCGTCCCCCAGGTTGCGGGACACGATGCCGCGCAGCACCTGGGTGGCTTCCCGCGTGATCGGGTCGTCCCCGGACAGGTGTTCCAAAGCCTTGCGGGAAAAGGCCACGGTCCGCGAGGTGTCCCCCAGGCTGTTGGCCAGACTGGCCCGCAGCGCCGCCACCGCGCCCAACATGCTGCGCACCTGAAGCGGCGATTCCCCGGCCCCCTCCTCCGGCTTCCCCTGCTCCGTGCCCAAACCCTTTTCCGCGTCGTTGAGCCGCTGTTCCACCTCGTCGAACTGCGTGGCGCGCAGCAAAGCCCAGGCGTGGTACAGGCTCAGCCTCGGCCGGGACCGGACCATCTCCTCGGGCAGGGCCTCCAGGCATTCCAGAAGCAGGTTGACCTCGCCGTGCATGAGCATGGGCCAGCCCGCCCGGTCGAGGAGTTGAACCAGTTGCTGAAAGTCGCCCGAGGCCATGCCGTGGCCCAGGGCCTCGTCCAGAAGATCGTGGTCGGCGTACCAGTGGGCGGCCCGGAGGTGCAGGACCGGGATTTCGTCCGGAGCCGTTTGGGCCAGCCGCTGGCGGAGCAGGTCCAGAAAGAGGCGGTGGTAGCGGTACCACTGCCGCTTGGTGTCCAGCGAAGCGATGAACAGGTTGGCCCGTTCCAGGGTTTCAAGCGTTTCCTGGCCGTCGGCCCGGCCGGTCAAGGCGTCGCACAACGGCCCGCTCACCCGATCCAACACCGAGGTTTTGAGCAGAAAATCCTGAATGGCGCCGGGCTGTTTGAGCAGCACCTCTTCCAGCAGATAGTCCTTGACGTTGCGGTCGTCCCCGGCGAACGAGGCGATGTAGGCCGCCCCGGCCTCCTCCGGACCGCGCATGGACAAGACGGCCATCTGCAACCCGGCCACCCAGCCTTCGGTGCGCCCGTGCAACACGGCCACGTCCTCCCCCGAGGGCGTGAAGTTCATGGTCCTTTGGAGGAACTCGGCGCTCTCCGGCAGGGTGAAGCGCAGGTCGGCCACGCCCAGTTCGGCGAGCTGTCCGCTGCCGCGAAGCCTGGCCAGGGGGAGCGGAGGGTCGGTCCTCCCGGCCACGACCAGGTGCATCTGGGGCGGTTCGTGTTCGATGAGAAAGGCCAGGGAGTCATGAATGGATTCGGAGACGATGACGTGGTAGTCGTCCAGAATCAGGACAAAGTCTTCCTCGATCGAAGACAAGGCGTTGATGAGCGTGGTGATGACCGTTTCGAGGGGCGGCCGGCTGGGCGAGACCAGCAGGGACAGCACGTCCTCGGCCAGGCCTTCCTTGAGGGCGCCCAGGGTGCGGATCAGATAGACCCACAGCCGGGTGGGATCGTTGTCGTCCTCATCGAGGGAAAGCCAGACCACGGGCGTGTTCCGGTCCCGCAGGCTGGCGCACCATTCGCCCAGCAGCATGGTTTTGCCGAATCCGGCCGAGGCCGAAACCACGGTCAGGCGGCAGTCGAGCCCCTCGTCGAGGCGCGCCAGGAGCCTGGGCCGCGAGACCAGGTCCGGACGGGGCCGAGGCACCAGCAGCTTGGTGGCCAGGATGGGTTCGGAAGTCCCGAGGTCTTCTTTGTCGCGAGTGTGCGTGCGCACGGGCAACCCGTATTCCGTTTTCAGATGGTTTCCCGGATGAAAGGCGCGAGCCCGCCATCCCGTAACGAGTGAGGATAAGGCCTTTGAGCCGTGAGGCTAGGGCGTCCGCCAGGTCACGTTCCGGTTGGCGTCGATAAAGGCCAACACCGGTCTGCCGCCTTCCAGGCCGAGCACGGCGTGGGACCGGCCCTGGCGGTCGGACAGTCTGAGGCGCGGTTGGCCGTTGGCGTCCACCTTGAGCGAGGCCAGAACCCGCTCGTACTTGTCCAAAAGGGCCAAACCCTCGCCGCCGTCCCCCACCATGCCGAACATGATCTTGAGTTCGCCCTTCTGGTCATAGAGGCGAAAGAGGATGTTTTCGATGCTGTTGAGGGCCACGTAGAGCCGGGGCACGCCGGTCTTGCTCATCAGGCAGATTTCCTCGGCGGACACGGATTTGATCCGCCCGACCTTGAGCTGTCTTCGGGCCGAGGCATAGGCGACGCGGCTGGCGATCAAGCTGCTCAGCAGACAGGCGCTCACCACAACGCCGATCAGAATCCATAGTTGCCCCTCGCTCATGCTCCTCTCCTTGCCGCCCCGCCCCTCAGGCGGTCGGCCCCTCCGCCACGCCCCGGCGCGGGGGTTCAGTAAATTCCGGCCTCGCAGCCGGCCGCGATGACCTGCCCCAGCTCATAACAGCGGGACAGGACCTCGTCCGTGATCTCCCCCTTGGCCACCACCGGCTCGTACACCTTCTTGAACGGATATCCCAAACAGATGCGCTCGATCTGCCGAAGCGCCCCGCTGCCGTCGTTGCCGGCGCTGATAAACACCACGTACGGCTTCTGGACCACATCTTTGCGGCCCCGGGCCGGATAATAGGTGCGGTCGAAAAAATCCTTGATCTGCCCGGCCATGTACCCGAAATACTCGGGCGAACCCAAAGCCAGGCCGTCGCAGGCCGCCAGGTCTTCGAGACCGGCTTCGCCGGCCCGCTTGAGATGAACCGCGGCCCCCTCGATCGCGGCCGCTCCCCGGGCCACGGCCTGGGCCATCTGTTCGGTATGCCCGCTCTGGGAATGGTACACCACCAGGATGCGGACACCCGCCTCTTTTGTCCGTCGTTCAACCACGCTTCGCTCCGCCGCCCCTGGCTTGGCTTCACCGGCCGCGCCGAATCACACGGCTCGGCCCAGCCCGGCCCCGGCCTTGACCGGTCAAGGCGGGATCACCAACAGGAGCCTGTCATTTAAAGAATTCAGTATAGGGAGGGTTGAAAATGAAGTCAAGACCGGCCCGCACAAGGCGCGCCCGGGCCGGTGTCGCGGGAAAAATACATTTTCCCCTTGACACCATCCTTATAACCGATGAATAATTAAAGAACTTTCCAAGATCAGCCAGCGGGAGTTCCTCTGGAGAGGGTGCGGGGCTCCGCCGGAGAGGATGATGAACAAATCGCAACTGATCGAGCGGCTGTCCACAGAGCAGGGATTGGGCCTCAAAGTGGCGGAAACGGTGGTCAACACCTTTTTCAACGCCATCACCAACGGGCTGGCCAAAGGAGAGCGGACCGAGATTCGCGGATTTGGTTCGTTCAAGACCAAGGCCTATGACGGCTACCAGGGCCGTAACCCGAAGAGTGGAACGCCCATCGAGGTCAGTCCCAAGAAGCTGCCGTTCTTCAAGGTGGGTAAGGAACTGCGGGACAAGGTGGACCGGCCGAGCCGCTGACCGAAGCCCTTTCGGTCCCATGCGCCTGGCCGAAGCCGCCGGCAACAAACCGACCCGTCCGTAACCCGCCAACCGCCCCAGAGCAACGCCTCGCCGAGACGACCGTGGTTGCCTCGGGGTGACGCCGGCCGTCTGAAGCGCCCCGGACCGAGGGGGTTCGCCTGGCCCTGACTAATCATGGCAACGTGGACGGGCGAAGCGCCCCGGACCGAGGGGGTTCGCCTCTTCGGCGGACAATCCCGTGAAAAAAAGCCAAATACACTGCAAGGAGAAACAACATGAGTTCCAGCTCCGAAGGCGGCCTTAAAGGCGCGCAGATCATGCAAACCCGCAACGTGACCTTCAAAGATCCAAGACCGGACGTCCACCTGGCCCAACAGCCCATCTCCGGCTGCGCCTGGGTGGACACCGACGACGGTGTGGTGCTGTTCGATACGCTTCTGAGCAAAGCCGCGGCCCGCGATACCCTGGAGCGCATCCACGAGATCAGCGGCCGCGTCCGATACATCGTTTACACCCATGGCCATCTGGATCACGTCAGCGGAGCGCCGGTGTTCATGGCCGACAAGCCGGAGGTCATCGCCAACTCCTACCTGCCCGAACGCCTGGACGGCTACCGCATGTTGGCCGAACATCGTGCCCGGATCGCGGCCGTCCAGTTCAACATTCCCGAGGTGGTCCGCCGGGGCGAGGATTACGTCTATCCGACCAAGACCTTTCAGGGCGACCTGACCTTTTCCCTGGGCGGCAAGACCTTCGAATGCCACACGGCCCGGGCCGAGACCGACGATGTCTGTTGGGCCTGGGTGCCGGAGATCAAAACGGCCTTTATCGGCGACCTGATCATCGGCAGCTTTCCCAACATCGGCAACCCCTGGAAGCCGACCCGCTTCGCCCTGCCCTGGGCACGGACGCTGGAACAGGTGCGGGCCAAGGAACCGGAGCTGATCCTGTGCAACGGCGGGGGCCTGCCCTATTCGGGCCAAGCCGCCCTGGACGCGCTGGACGCCAACATCGCGGCCATCCATTCCCTGCACGACCAGGTGGTGGACTGCATCAACCAGGACATGCACATCACCGACATGATCCACGCGGTCCAACTGCCAGACCATCTCAAGGACAGCCCTTACCTCAAGTTCAGCTACTCCCGGCCCGAGTTCTTCGTCTTTAACGTCTATCGCTGGTACCACGGCTACTTCGACCACAACCCGGCCCACCTGCTGCCCCGCCCCCGCAAGGAGGTCGCCACCGAGGTGAGCCGGCTCATCGGCGACGGCCAGAAAATTCTCGACCGCGCCGAGGCGCTGCTCCAGCAGGGCCAGGCCCAACTGGCCCTCGAGGTCCTGGACGTTTTGCTCACCGCCGACGAGGAGAATCTGGACGCGCGGGAGCTGCGCATCCGCATCCTGGAAGTGCTGGGCGCCGAGGACTACTGCCTCATGTCCCGCAACACCTGGGTTTATGCCATCGACCGGGACAAGGAGTATCTCAAGGCCCACGGCCGGGGATAGAGCCAAGGTCTGGGAAAAGCGAACTAGTGTAGGAAGAAGGGGAAATGTTTTGCAAGAGCTCTCCCTGCTGATCAAACCCGCCTCGGCGGACTGCAACCTCAGGTGCGAATACTGCTTCTACCTGGACCATGCGGCGCTCTACCCCGAGACCCGCCGGCACCGAATGTCGGACGAGGTCCTGGAAGCCATGATCGCCGGCTACATGGCCACGCCGCAGCAGCAGTACGCCTTTGGCTGGCAGGGCGGCGAACCGACCCTCATGGGCGTGGACTTCTTCCGGCGGGTGACCGATCTTCAGCAGAAACACGGCCGGCCCGGGGCCATGGTCTCGAACGGGCTTCAGACCAACGCCACCCTCATCACCGACGACCTGGCCCGGCACCTGGCCCGCTACAACTTCCTGGTGGGCGTCAGCGTGGACGGACCGGCCGAGGTGCACGACGTGTACCGCCGGAGGCAAGGCGGGTCGCCCACCCACGCCGAGGTGATGAACGGCATCCGCGCTCTGGAAAAGCACCAAGTCGAATTCAATATCCTGACCCTGGTCCAGCACGAAAACGCGGGCCGGGCCGCCGAGGTGTACCGCTACCTGGTGGACCAGGGCTGGCTTTATCACCAGTACATCCCCTGCGTCGAGTTCATGCCGGACGGCGCGCCCTTCCCCTTCTCCATCACCGGGCCGGAGTGGGGGGACTTTCTGTGCGACCTGTTCGACGAGTGGATCAAGTGGGACGTGCGCCGCGTCTCGATCCGGCTGTTCGACGCCATTGTCAACCAACTCCTGGAGAACCGGCCCATCATCTGCCACATGGGCCGGAACTGCTGCCAATACTTTGTCGTGGAGTACAACGGCGACGTCTATCCCTGCGACTTTTTCGTGGAAAAGGACCTCAAGCTGGGCAACGTTCTGACCGGCGATTGGCAGGACTTCAGCCGCTCCCCGATCTACCACGAGTTCGGCGTCCAGAAATCCAGGTGGCACGCCGAGTGCGAAGCGTGCCCCTTCCTGGCCCTGTGCGCCGGCGACTGCCTCAAGCACCGCCTCGCTCCGGTCCGCGACCCCAAATCCCTGAGCTGGCTGTGCCAGGGGTGGAAAAAATTCTACGCCCACGCCCTGCCCGCCTTCCAGGAGATCGTCGAGGACCTGCGCCGCAACCCGCCGCAACCGCCCATGCCTCCGCCCCCCGAGGCCTTCAAGGGGGTGGGACGCAACGACCCGTGCCCCTGCGGCAGCGGCAAGAAATTCAAAAAGTGCTGCCTGAACCGCGTCACCGCCGAGGCGGACCGGCCAGCCTGAGCGGCGGATCATCGGAGAACAAGGGACCGCGTATGGGCCGCATCCACGTCACCGGGGACATCTTCCTGGACGAGGCTGAGATCGAGGAGACCTTTGTCTCCTCCCCGGGGCCGGGCGGGCAGAACGTCAACCGCGTGGCCACCGCGGTCCAGCTTCGTTTCAACATCGCCGAATCCAAGACCCTGCCCGAGGCGGTGCGGCGTCGGCTGCTCCGCCTGGCCGGCAGCAGGGTCTCGGCCGACGACGTGCTGACCATCCAGGCCCACCGACACCGCACCCAGGTCCAGAACCGCAAGGACGCCCGGGAGCGGCTCGCGGCCCTGGTCCGGGCGGCCGCCACACCGCCCAAACCCCGCCTCAAGACACGGCCCGGCCGTGCGGCCAAGCAGCGCCGGCTGGAAACCAAGCGTCGCCGCAGCCAGGTCAAACAAGGCCGGCGTTCCGTGGGACGCGCCTCGGACGACTTCTGACCGATAGCCCGCGTCGAAAAAGGGGTCAGGAACCTTTTTCCCTCCAAAGTGAAGTCTCCACCGCCTAAAGGCGGTGGCTTCGGTGAACAGCTAAAGCTGGCGGGATCGGCAAGCCGATTAAGGCTCCTCCTCCCCCTCGACTTTAAAATCATCATCCGAGGTTAGGTCTTGTTG
>Ga0209163_1000299_pt1 | contig 110540 bp, 99 predicted proteins | sample MTBAKSrepl2MetaG_FD_187457 | JGI IMG/M metagenome (GOLD analysis project Ga0209163, IMG submission 187457) | Enrichment culture microbial communities om Arthur Kill intertidal strait, New Jersey, USA, that are MTBE-degrading - MTBE-AKS2 (Arthur... | ecosystem: Environmental > Aquatic > Marine >...
GTCTTTGGGCGTGTAGATCTCCTTGACCTCGTACCCGGACCAGGTCCGGGTGCTGGCCGGCTTCTCGTAATAGGACTGAAGGTAAGCATCCCAGTTGTGTTCTTCCTTGTCCTTCTCCTTGACCGCGGCTCTCTTGTCTATGCTCATGGTCCCTCTCCTCCCGAGTTGGCCGTGAGGCCGGACGATGTTCTCTCGTCTTCGAAGCCTTCAGGAGCGTGCACCTTGCCCGAAAAGCCGCTCCCGTCGGGGGCTCCGAAGTTTTTCCTGGACTTTGGGGTTTTAGCATGTTACTGACTGATAAGAAAACTTTCCGACCGGTCGATAACATGACATGGCCGAAAAATAATGTCAAGTCTTTTTTGGTTTCATCCCCCGCAGCCGGCGACGGCATGGAGAACGACATGGAACGTAAAACCAACTTCAAGACCATGGCCAAGAACCTTCGCAAGCAGATGGTGATCGACACGGCCATCAAAATATTTCATCAGAAAGGCTACCGCGCCGCCACCCTCGACGATGTGGCCCATGAACTCGGCCTGAGCAAGGCGGCTCTTTACCACTATGTCTCTTCAAAAGAAGATTTGCTCTCCCTCATCTATCTCCAAGCTCTGGAAAGCTACTTCACCAGCGCCTACGAGATCGATGCCATGGACCTGGCGCCGCCTCAAAAGCTCCGCTTCCTGATCCGGCATCATATCCAAGACATCATCATCGGCAATCTGCCCATGTTTGCCGTGTTCTTCAGCGAAGAAAACCAGCTTCCCAAGAAACAGTTCGAGCAAATCCGGGCGGGAAAAAGAAAGTACACCCGGATCGTTGAAAAAATCATCACCGAAGGCATCGAGCAGGGCTTTTTCCGGCCTCTGGATCCGAAGCTTCACGCCTTTGCCCTCATCGGCATGTGCAACTGGCTCTACAAATGGTACGACCCCGGCCGCGGCGCCACATCACCGGAAGACATTGCAGCCCACTTTATCGACCTGCTGGAAAACGGCTACCTCTTGAGTGCAAAGCATCACGGTCCGGCGAAGGCGACTCAAGCAAAGCCCGGCGGTAAAAGACCGCTTCGCGGAAAACAACAGGTTATGGAAGAGCTGAAAGAAAGGGCCCGGGAAATCTCCGGCCTTCTGGCGGAGTTGGAAAAACGAAATTGAACCGGTATCCCGGAGGCCGGGCCATTCCCGTTCATGGAGAGAAAAAATGGACTTTGCGCTGAAAAAGCATGAGCAGGACATTGTCAAAGCGGCTAGAGAATTTTCCCGGAAGGAATTCCCCAACGTGGCCGAGCAGTCCGACCGAAACGAGGAGTTTATCCCCGGCTTATGGCGGAAAGCCTGCGAACTGGGGTTCGTGGGCCTATTCGTTGATGAAGACTATGGTGGGGCCGGATACGGTTTTCAGGAGCACTGTCTCATTGCAGAGGAGTTCTGTGCCGCTGACGGAGGCCTGGGAGCGGCGATCCTGGCGAACACTTTTGCCGGGGCCCTGTTTCATCTCTTCGGCACCAGGGAACAAAAGGCTCGTTTCCTGCCTCCATGGATATCCGGCGAAATCACGCTGGCCCTGGCCGTCCCCGAGTCCGGCGCAGGCTCGGACATCCTGAGTCTCTCGTCGACGGCCGTGAAAGAAGGCGAAAACTGGGTTGTCCACGGGGAAAAGACCCATGTTTTTTCGGGGCATACGGCTGACTATATGGTGGTCCTGACTCTCACAAATCCCGAGGCCTCAAACCCTGACAGCCGATACAGTTTCCTTCTCGTCCCTGCCCGCAACCCTGAGGTCGAGACCCGAAAGATGAGGGGGAAACTGGGGATGCGTGCAGCCGAAACAGCCCGCGTCATCTTTTCAGGGACCCGCGTCCCGGCCGATCACCTGGTCGGCACACAGGGGCAGGGCTTGCTGGAGCTGGTGGAGCTCTACGCCGTCATCTATGCCACGCTGGCAGCCATGGGGGTCGGGGTAAGCCGGGCCGCTTACGAAGAGGGTATCCGCTACACAAAGCAGAGGGTGGCTTTTGGGGCATCGATCTTTTCGCTCCCTGCCACCAAAGCCAAGCTGGAGGCCATGGCCACCATGATCAAAGCGGCGAGGAACCTTTACTGTGAAGCCGCCTGGTCCATCGACCGCGGCGTCAAGGATGCCTCTTTGCCCGCCATGGCCAAGCATTACGCGGCTCAAGCAGCCCTTTTCTGCGCCGATGAAGCGCTTCAAATGCACGGCGGCTACGGGTACTTCGAAGAGTACCGCATCCAGCGCCTGTACCGGGATGCGAAGGTGATCGAGATGTGGGGCGGAGGAAAAGACATGGATGAGAGGATGATGGCATCGGCCTTGCGTTAGCGCATTGACAGGGATTCAGGGAAAGGAACAAGGCATGGATTTCGCACTGACGGAGAATCAGCGTCGCATTCGTGAGAAAGCCCGCGCTTTTGCCCTGCGGGAAATCGCTCCGGTTTCCAGGGCGAGTGACCTGGAAGAAACCTATCCCCGCCAAGTATGGCAAAAGGCCTGCGAAGAAGGCCTGGTAGGGATCTTTATCCCTCGGGAGTATGGAGGGCAAGGTCTGGGCTTCCTGGAATTGGCCCTGGTGTCCGAAGAGCTGAGCCGGATAGACATGGGGATCGGATTGTCCATCCTGGCAGCCACGTTCGGGTCCGAAAACATTCTCTTCTTTGGCCGTGAAGAGCAGAAGAAGCGATATTTGCCTCTTCTGACCAGCGGCCAGGCCGTCTCGGCCGGAGCCTACACCGAACCCGATGCAGGCTCCGATGTTGCCGGGATACAAACATCGGCCGTGAGAGAGGGCAACGAGTACACCGTCAACGGAAGCAAGATGTTTATCACCCATGGAAAAGTCTGTCGTTGGATGGTGGTTCTCTGTGTCACCCACCCGGAGGAAAAGAAAAGACACCGCAGGCAAAGCATGATCCTGGTGGAGTCGGACCGCAAGGGCGTGGAGGCCAACCCGCTGAAAGGCAAAATGGGCATCCGGGCGAGCGAGACCACGGAAATCTCCTTTTCCGATGTCCATGTGCCTTGCGAAAACGTGATCGGCGAAGAACAAAACGGCTTTTATCAGTTGATGCACTTCTTCGACATCACCAGGACCATGGTGGCGGCGCAAGGGGTGGGCCTGGCCCAGGGAGCCCTGGGCGAGGCCCTTCACTACCTCGACGACAAAACAGCCGGGGGCAAGCCACTCCGCGAAGATCAACGCATCCAGTTCCAGCTTGCCGAAATGGCAACCATGGTGGAACTCGCCAGGACCATCACTTACAGGGCCGCCTGGCAGGTAGACCAGGGAGTGCCCGACCCGGCTCTGAACGCCATGGCAAAATATTACTCCGCGGAAACCGCCGTGAAGGTGAGCGGGATTGCGCTCAACCTTTGCGCTCAATGGGGTCCCGAGGCTTTCTACGACGAATTCGCCTTGCAGAAGTTATACCGTGACGCTAAAATTCTCGAGATCTACGAGGGGACCAAAGAGGTGGAAAAGATCACCATTGCACGGCGACTCAGATAGGGGAGATCCTCGTTTGCTGCACATCTTCGTGGACGCCGATGCTTGTCCGGTGAAACAGGAAATCTATCGGGTCGCTGACCGCTACAAGCTCGGCGTCACGCTGGTGGCCGGCTCCTGGATGCGGATCCCGGACGGCGTCAGGGCAACGCTTAGAATCGTTAACAAAGGCATGAATGCAGCCGACGACTGGATCGTCGAAAACCTTGAAGCCAATGACATTGTGGTCACGGCGGACATTCCCCTCGCAGCCCGGTGCGTTGAAAGAGGAGCCTACGTGCTCGACCCCACAGGAAAAACATTCACGGACGACAATATCGGTCCTGCCCTTGCAACCCGAAATCTGCTTTCCGACTTGCGCGAGGTTGGTGAGATTACGGGAGGGCCTCCTCCCTTCGACAAGCGAGACCGCTCCCGCTTCCTTCAGGCGCTCGACAAAATCATCAACGAAATCCGCCGCAAGCAGCCATGAACGAAAATGAGGAACGTCGCCATGAATAACGCATGGCTTAAAGACCCCGCTCTCATCGAGAGAGCGAGGATCGTTCTGGTCCTCTTCCTTTCCAAGAAATCCAAGGGAGAACTCGTTGAGCTGCTGATGAACTGGCTGGACGACTCGGAGATCCACCGCTTTTGTCACAGGTATCTCGATGAATCGGACCTGGCTTATATCGAAGGCAGAAAGGCGTAGCCGATAAACACAGCAGCAGCCCAAAGCGGACTGCAGCTTGCCCAACGGCACCATGTCTCTTGATGCGGTCAAAGGCATCGGCGGAGATTGTCCAACATCAACCCCTGAGCTGCCTCCTAGGTAATTTTGAAGGCCTCCTCCATTCCGATATATTGCTTCCGCAGTTTCGGCTTCTCGATCTTGCCCGTGGGGTTGCGCGGAATGTTTCCAAAAAAGACCTTCCGGGGCCGTTTGTACCTGGGCAGGGTCTCGCAGAAGGCCAGAACTTCCTCCTCGGTGAGCGTCTTTCCCGGCACCACCTCGATCACGACGGCGACGATCTCCCCCAGGCGCTCGTCAGGATAGCCGATGGCGGCTGCATCCTTCACGGCGGGGTGGGTGTAAACATGGTTTTCCACCTCCACGGGAAAAACATTCTCACCTCCGCAGATGATGACGTCCTTCTTGCGGTCCACCAGGTAGATGAACCCGTCTTCGTCCTGCCTGGCCATATCCCCTGTGTGGAGCCACCCGTTCTTCAAGGCCTGGGCCGTAGCCTCCGGGTTCTTGTAGTAACCCCGCATCACGCCGCCGCCCCGCACAACGAGTTCTCCCACCTCGCCCTGATTCACATCCTTTCCCCCTTCGTCCACAATCCGCGTCTCCCAGTTGAACCCCGGTCGACCGATGGCTCCGACCTTATGAATATTCTCAATGCCCAAATGGACGCAGTTGGGTCCGGTGGCCTCGCTCAGGCCATAGGTCGTGTCGTAATCCATGTGAGGGAAGTACTTCTTCCACCGTTTTATCAACGACGGCGGTACCGGCATGGCGCCGATATGCAGAAGGCGCAACTGATCCAGGGCGTAGTCCTCGATCTTCATGTCCCCCTTGTCGAGCTTCAGAAGGATATCCTGAACCCAGGGAACCAGAAGCCACAGGATGGTCCCGGCCTCTTCGCTCACAGCCTCGAAGATCCACTCGGGGGAGATCCCTTTCAGGATCACGGCACGGCCTCCCACGATCAGGCTTCCGAACCAGTGCATCTTCGCCCCTGTGTGGTAGAGGGGAGGGATGAGAATGAAGTTGTCCTCCTTTTTCTGGCCGTGATGCACGTTCTCTGAAATGCACGCGCAGACCAGATTCTTGTGGGTGAGGAGGATGGGCTTAGGCCGGCCGGTTGTGCCGGAAGTGAAATACAGGGCGCATTCATCATCACCGGTCAATTTGACCTCCGCAGGAACCGGCGAAGCCTGCGCCATGAGCTCTGCAAAAGATTCGGCAAAAGACGGGGGCTCTCTCCCGGCAAAGATGTAATCCCGGACCTTCACATCAGCCCTGATTTCCTCGATGCGTCCTGTAAATTCCTCTCCGAACAGCACGACCTCCGGTTCCGCCACATCGAGGCAGTATTTGATGTCGGCGCCTGTGAACCGAAAATTGAGGGGCACGGCCCACGCTCCGGTCCGCACAATCCCGAAGTAGGCGATGAGCCAGTCAAGGTCGTTCATCATCAGATGAACGACCCTGTCGCCCTTCTTAACCCCCTTGTTGATCAGCACGTTTGCAAAGCGATTCGCCCCTTCATCGAACTGCTTCCAGGTGATCTCTCTCCTTTTCCTGTCCGCAGGCATCCGTTCGACAAGCGCGATGTCATGGGGGTACATCCTTGCATTGCGGGCCAGCATTTCCCCGATATGTATGTACACGTCACTCATCCCTTACCCCTTTATCCAGATGATTGCCATGGGAGGGTTTTCTCCCATGGTGCCTGTTCAAACCTTGCTCCTCTCCGCGATCCGCCGCTTATCTTCCAGAGGCGCGATTCGGCCGTCCGGAAGCATGGTGTCGGGATGGGGGATCCCCTGCTCCTCGAGCCGGTAGCGCTTGCACTCTTTCCAGAAACTGTCCGACTTGCAGTACTGATTTCTCCAGGACGAGTCCAGAAGCCCCAGTTTCTCAAACCGCCTCAAAGGGCATAGGCTGTACCATTTGCAGGCCATTGGTTGTTTCCCCCTTTTTTCTTACCACAGTCTTCCCTGTTCCCACAAGAGTGAGGGCCACTTGCGGATGGAAAACCCCTTTCATCGATAAAATGTTGATCGAAGATTCTGGAAGAATCGGCCCCAAGACGAAGAGACGCCGGCAGGGGTCCGAAGAGATTCGCAACGCCTATTGACAGTGGTTCATGGTGCGTATATACTCCATTGTGTATACTAAACTGGAAGTATTTCCTACGATTTTGGGGGCATCTTGTCCTCCAAAGAAAGGAGGTCGCCATGGCGATGACTCGCGTTTTCAAATCAGGAAACAGTCAGGCCGTCAGGTTGCCGAAGGAGTTCTCCGTCAGGAGCAAGAAGCTTGAGATCTTCCGCCGTGGAAATGATATCGTGCTCCGAGAGCCGGCCAGCGGATTGGCTCGCGCATTCGAAGTGTTGACCGATCTTCCTGATGATTTCTTTGCTGACGGCCGCAAAGATGGACCGCCGCAGCGACGGGAGGAGTGGTGATGCCTGTCCGCTATCTGCTCGACACCAACATCTGTATCTACATCCAAAGACAGAAGCCGGGGGAGGTACTGGCTCATTTTCAGAAGCTCAAGCCGGGAGACGCCGCGATTTCTGTCATCACCTGGGCGGAGCTGCTTTATGGCGCAGAGAGAAGTCAGCAACGCAAAAAGGCCCTGCAACTGCTCGATGAGTTCAAGAGCCTTGTTCCTGTTTTGCCCATGCCGGAAAATGCGGGGATAGCTTATGGAGTCATTCGTGCATCACTGGAGTCCACAGGGGAGCTCATCGGCAACAATGATTTGTGGATTGCCGCCCATGCAAAGGCGGCAGCCCTTACGATAGTAACCAACAACGAGCGCGAGTTTCAACGCGTACAAGGCCTGAAAATTCTGAATTGGGTCGGATGATTATTCGCAGGAGATCATCGGCTCCTGCCCGTGGGATTCTACTTGCGGCCGGTTCGGGTCTTCTGCTGCCGGGCTTTTGCGGCCCGGATCTTGTGCCCCTTCACTTTGTGGGGCGGCAATCGCCACCCAGTGAGCTCACCGTCAGGACCGTACATTTTTCGGGGATGAAGCCGCTTGCCGCACTTGGAACACCGATAGATGCGATCGCCTTCGGGCACCCAATCTTCCTGATCACACCAGTCGGTCATTTCCGTCATCGGATCACCAGGCACCTGTCAAATTAATTGTGGCGGGCCGGGAGAGGGCTAAAACTCGAATCTCTTGGCCCGGTAGGCTTTGAGATAATTCATGCAAAAATCGTCTCTGCCCATCAGGGTCTCGGCGGCAAAGATGGCGGCCATCATTTTTTTGTCAAGAGGATTCACAATGGCGCCGTCCAGCCCGCTGGTGATGGCCATGACCATGAAAGTCTGGTTCAGGAGCTTTCTTTCCGGCATGCCGAAGGAGATATTGGACAGCCCGCACATGGTGTGCACGCCCTTGAACTCGACCCGGATTCTTGCCACAGACTCCAGGAACTCCTTCCCATAGGCCGTGTTGGTCGCCACGGGCTGGACCAGGGGGTCCACATAGATGTTGTCTTCGGGGATCTTGGCCGAGACCAGCCCGTTGATCAGCCGGTCCGCAATCTGCAGCCGCTGGTCCGCAGTCTCGGGCATCCCTTCGTCGCTCATGCAAAGGGCGACAACCTTCAAATCGGTGCCGGCCACGATGGGCAGCAACTTGTCATACCTCTCCTTTTCCAAAGAGATGGAATTGATCATGGCCGTGCCCTTGTGAACGGCAAGAGCCGCTTCGATAGCCCTAGGATCCGGGCTGTCGATACAGCAGAGTGCATCCACCGCGGACTGCACGGTTTCGACAAGCCACCGGAGGTATTCGGCCTCGTGATCGACAAAGACCCCGGCATTGACATCGATGTAATTCGCGCCGGCTTCATGCTGATTCTTTGCGACCGCCTGTAAGGCTGGACGGTCTTTCGCCTCGATATAGCCGGCGATGGACTTCCGACTCGCATTAATGAGCTCCCCGACGATCAACATGGGTTCCCTCCGTGGCTGAGATATGAGCGCCTTGTTGAGCCCGCCCTCACACTGACCCAACGTGTTACGGATAGCACAGGGACGCGGCGATGTCAAAGTCAACGAGGTCTTCTTGGACAGGATGAATGAAGTTCTTTCTACTTTTTTCTTGACATAAATGTTGAATAGGCGTAAAAGGTATACTTGTATTTTCCCTTGCTGCTCGAAAAGCAGGGACTCGTGAAACATGACTTCATGGTGCAGTCTGTCCACGGACCATGACCCCGGTTGAAACAAGCGTTTCCCGGGGTTTTTTTGTTGCCCAAAAAGAACTACCCCCCTACTCTTGCCGACTTTGCCGTGAGGGAACTCCGACCTGCCCCAAGAGCCGTCCTTGACATCCGCATGGGGTTGATTAAATTTGGGCTCCCGATGAGAAAGCGATGCTGATGAGCTCTGCGGGGTTGATCGATAAAAAGGAGTTCCCTATGAAAAGACTGTTGGCAGTTCTGGTTGTTGGGTTGTTCCTGGCCGGCTCCGGCGCCTTTGCCTCCACGACAAGAGACTACAGCGCCCATTTCGGTGACATGGACAAAGACAAGGACAAGGCCGTGAGCTGGGAGGAGTTCAGCGCCTTCTTCCCGGGAGCTGAGAAAGCCAAGTTCGAGGAAGCGGACTCGGATGAGAACGGCAAGATCGATCACGGCGAGTGGCACAAGTTCAAAGACAAGCACGGCTATGGACATGGAAAGAGCAAGTAGTATTGATTGCGGCGGGCAGATCACTCCCTCGCAATGGCACTCGCACGTAAGGATTACAGAGGAAGGGAAATCATTCCGCTTCGCTCGCAACCGTCGGCAGGAAGAGCCCTTTTATAACTTGTACTTGAACTTGCGCAGGAGGTCCTTTCTCCACGCCACGCCGTCCTCTTTCTCAATGCCCTTTGGAGAAAACCCGTCGATGACTCCCAGCACTCCCCTTCCCTGTTCGGACTCGGCCAGAATCACCTGGACGGGGTTGGCGGTTGCGCAAAACAAAGAGCACACTTCCTGGCACATCTTCACGGCGTTGAGAACGTTGATGGGAAAAGCGTCCTGGAGAAGAATGATGAACGTGTGGCCTGCCCCGATGTTGAAGGCGTTCTTGATTGCCGCTTCCTTGAGGGCTTCGTCGTTTCCCTCTCCTCGAACCAGGCAATGACCGGAGGCTTCGCAAAATCCGATGCCGAACTTCGCCCCGGGGACTGCGCCGACCATGATTTCATAGAGGTCTTCCACGGTTTTGATGAAATGGGTCTGGCCGAAAATGACATTGCATCCTTCAGGGATTTCTATGCTCTGAACCTTCAGTTCCATGGCCTCCCTCCTTTTTTGGGCTCCGACCGACCGGGCGGTTCAACCGGACGTGACGGGTTATCCTTGATTGGCTTGTGCCGGGCCGCCCCGACTCAGCGGGCCGCTTCCTGTTGAACACATTCTTTAACAAATAGCGCGGATCCGCTCAACCTCAATTATCTCAAGGCAAAGATGTTCGGCCATCGGCGTGGTAGATGGTCACCTGCCTGAACTCCACGGGTTCATCAAGGTCAGGCCAACTCACCGATATTCCACCACCTATTTTTCGGTAGGGCGGCACCGAGAGATCTCTCACTCTGGAGTCCGCCACATAGACCTGGCCGGCCGCCCGGGCGAATCGATCGAGGAACGGAAAGTTTTCTTTGTCGTAGAGCACATCGGAAGCAAGAAGGACATCGATGCCGGCGGCAGCCGCTTTGTCAAAATCATCGGTGACCTGAACATGAACCTTGTTGAGCTCTGCATTGACCTTGACAGCATCGCGGGCCCCAGGGTCGATATCCAGAGCAAGGACCTGCCGCGCGCCGGCCAAAGCAGCCGCAATGGCGATCACGCCTGACCCGGCCCCGAAGTCCAGGACCCTTTTTCCCGCCACGGCCTCTTTGTGCTGAAGGATCCAGCCTGCAAGGACTTGACCGCTGGCCCAGCAAAAGGACCAATAGGGCGGCTCGGACATGATCCTTTCAGCTTCCTGAGGAGAAATCGGCCCCCGCGGATAGTCTTCGCTGAGAAGATAAAGCCGTATGGCAGGGATTTCCGGAAGGGAGGTCAAGACGATGGCCGCATCCGGCAGAAGGCGCTGCACCTTCTCAGTGAGAACACGATGAATCGCTCCTTGTTCCAAGCCGCGTCAGTCGCCCTTTCTCTTCTTCGCTTTGCAACCGGTTCAGTGCCCTGGCGCCACCGCACAGCACCGTCGCGGAATCGACCGTGCCGATCCCAGCAATCGAAAACAGACCACCAGATCCTCTATTTACATGGACAGACCCTCGACGATATGAAGCTCATAATACACGGTTATAGAAAAAAATCGAACTTTGTTCATTCCTCCATCCTTTGGTTCGCGAACAGAACGGCCTATAAATCAGAACGCGCCCGAACGTCATGACAAGGTACGAACCTGGCCGCCGCAATGCTGAGGCAGACGGCTAAGGCTGCTTTAAGGTGTGTATATTTTTGCCAACAAATGGAAGGCGCCTGCCCAGTGTGAAAAAAATCTCCACGCCTCTTCAGGCCCATCCGTTTTTTGCCTTGCCGGAATGCCTTGAATTTCTTTGTAATCTTTTGTTCGCTTTGGCCTGCTTCCATTTGCACGATTCTTGCGTGTCAGAAGTCGGGTATCCTTCAATCATTATCGGGGCAGAGGCGAGGAAAGGATATGGCCGGAAACCTGCGGGAGTGCTGGGTCAGGAAAGAAGACAAAAGGCTCAATCCAAGAATAGATTTTCACCTTGACGTCATTGTTCGAGGTTCGAAGGGCGTCAAGAGGGTCACGAACTTCAGCACGGGCGGTTTCTTTATTGAATTGGATGAATCCGGACTCTTCAAGAGAGGGGACCGGATTGAAATCGTCACGAAGCTGCCTCTGGAAAAAAGGATCATGATCATCAAGGGGCAAGTCGCCCATGCCACAGAACAAGGAATCGGGGTGAAATTCATGGATCTTTGGGGGCCGAACTCCGAAGCGGTGGAGAGCAACTTCCAGGTTTTCAGGGCCACCATTCCTTTACCTGCATCCTAGGTCTCGAAGAAAATAAAAAGCAGCAGGCTTCTCCCGGAGACTCGAACCTGCCTTTCCTTTTCTCCTCGTCATGGGCCGGACAGGGAAGGCCACGGTCAGCCTATATACCCCGTTCCCCTGTACTTCTTAAGCATCCCGCGAAATTGATGGTAACGAAGGCCCAGCATGCGTGCTGCCCTGCGCTGGTTGAATCTGGCTTCTTCAAGAGCGTCTCTCAAAAGGCGGACTTCAAGCTCCTGAACAGCTTCCTTGAAAGACCTTTTCAGAATCCCGCCGGAAGGTTTCTCTGCTTTAACGCCTCCTCTTGCCGGCATGGATTCGAGAGGCTTGAAGGGATTGAAAACAATTTCCTCAATCAGGGAGGAATCGGATCGGTAAACGGCACGCTCAACCACGTTTTTCAATTCCCGCACGTTTCCCGGCCACCCGTAGGATTCCAAGGCGGCGACTGCTTCATTCGTGAACCGGGGGACTTGGGTCCTGCCCATTTCAAATGCCATCTTTGCCGCAAAATGGTGTGCCAGGAGCATGATATCCCCGGTTCTTTCCCGCAACGGAGGAAGAAAAAGCACCTCGAAGGAGATCCGGTCCAGCAGGTCCTGCTTGAACCGGCCTTCTGCGACCATTGCCGCGAGGTTCGCGTTGGTGGCGGCCACAATACGGACATCGACCTCAACGCGGCTGGAGCTGCCTACCCTCTCGAAGGACCCATACTCGACAACCCTGAGAATCTTTTCCTGCACTTCCACAGGGATGCTGCCGATCTCATCGAGGAAGAGCGTTCCGCTGTGCGCACTTTCAAATCGCCCCGGTCTTCTTTCCAGGGCGCCCGTGAAGGCTCCCTTCTCGTATCCGAAAAGCTCCGATTCTATCAGCGAAGGCGTGAGGGCTGCGCAGTTGAGTGCCACCAGGGGTCCCTGCCATCTCTTGGAGAGGAAATGGAGTCTCGATGCAGCCAGTTCCTTTCCCGTTCCCCTCTCCCCCAGGATCAGCACCGGCCGGTCAATGGGCGCGACCCTGGACAGACGCTCCCGGAATTCGAGAAAAGCCTCCGATTCGCCAAGAGCCTCTGGAATGCCCAAGCCATAGGAGCCGCTGATCCGCCTTTGGGAATCCCTTTTTGTTTTCATGGCTAAAAATATCACTTTATGACTATTTCTACCATATATTAGTATAAAAACTTATATCGTCAAATGGGCACAAAGCCTTTATCCTTTTGTATTTATGAGAATTCTCGGTCATTTACCGCTTCGGCACAGGGCCTGCATAAAGAAAAGGGAAAAGATCAGGAGGGTTTGAAATGGGAATTTTCACGCGTTTTCGTGATATCATCAGTTCCAACATCAATGCCATGTTGGACAAGGCAGAGGACCCGGAAAAGCTGATCAGTCTCATGATCCGGGAAATGGAAGACACCCTCGTTGAAATCAAAGCCTCTTGCGCCGGAGTGATGGCAAACAGGAAAAAACTGCAGCGCCAGATGTCCGAGGTTCATGCCCGCACAGAAAATTGGGATCAAAAGGCCCGACTGGCTGTGACCAAAGGGCGGGATGATCTGGCCAAAGAGGCTCTCATCGAGAAACGAAGATACTCGGAAAGGGCCGGCTCCCTGGAGCGCGAGTTGCTTGATATGAACGGGTTGGTGGACCAGTACCAGGAAGATATTCGCCAGCTCGAGGACAAACTCCGCACGGCCAGGGAAAAACAACGCGCTCTCATCCATCGTCATATCCACGCAAACAAGAAAAGACGGGCCCAGGAGGAAATCCGTCGCATGGAAAGCGCGGAGGCGATTGTCAAGTTCGAGGAGTTTGAAAACCGCATTGAAAGAATGGAGGCGGAGGCGGATCTCGTCAACTACGGAAGAAAGCCCGCTCTGGAGGCGGAATTCGAAGGGCTCATGGTTGACGAAGACATCGAAAAAGAATTACAAACGCTGAAGTCCGCAGTCCAGGAACAAGGCAAAGCGGAATAAAACAAGGGGGCTGTTGCAGGGGAGTCTATTCCGGCATGAACACGGTATTCATCGTAGCGATCGTTTTCGGAGGTCTTGTGCTGGCCCTTGCCATCGTGGGCAGCACCATCCTCATGGCCATCAGAATTATTAAAGGGGGCTTTTCACGCCAAGGCCAGGATGTTGACGCTGAGGAAGCCCGGATGATCCAGGAAATGTACCAGGGCCTTTCACGGATGGAAAAGCGGGTGGAGGCTCTTGAGACAATCCTTCTCGATAAGGAAAGAAAGGACCATGACGTATGAGACGATTCGAGAGAATTTTCAGAGGAGGCCTTTACCGTTCACGTCACGGTGTGATCATGGGCGTATGTAAAGGGATTGCCGAGTACTTTGATTTCTCTGTTTTCTGGACTCGGGCGATCACCTTACTCCTTTTCTTTGCGACCGGATTCTGGCCCGTAGGCGTCATTTACTTCGTCGCCGCCTTGATGATGAAACCCGAACCGACCCTTCCCCTCCACACCAGCGGGGAAAAGGACTTCTATGACGGCTATGTTCAGTCCCGCAGAACAGCCATAGAGCGATTGATGAGACGGTACGAAAACCTCAACCGGCGCATTCAGAGAATGGAGCACGAGGTGACGTCCAAGGAGTTTGACTGGGAGAAAAGATTCACGACGTGATTCGAGGTCAGGAGATCCCTACCGTGCAGCGATGCGCTTTCCGCCAAGGCACGAGCCGCACCATAATGACTGAAGGCTGCGCTCCCTAGTTGAGTTTCACGCCGCCGGAGGCCAGAGTCCAAATACCCAGCGCCACGAACGAAGCCGCGGCGATCCAGCGGACAACTTTCATGTTGATCCGGTGTGCAAGGGCCTCCCCGATCCACACCGCGGGAGCGTTGGCAAGTAACATGCCCAGCGTCGTGCCCATGACTACGGCCGCAAGGGCATGGTATCTTGCAGCAAGCGCCACCGTGGCCAACTGGGTTTTGTCGCCCATTTCGACGAAGAAGAAGGCTATCAGCGTGGTGACGAAAGCACTGCTGCCGCGAATTTTCGGATCACTCTCCAGCTTGTCGGGCCTCAAGGTCCACAGGCCGAAGGCGAAAAATGAAACGGCGATGATCCACTTGAGCGTGACCGGCGAGACCAGGCTCGAAAGCCAGGCGCCCACATACCCTGCAAGGCTATGGTTTGCCAGAGTCGCAACGAAGATGCCGGCCATAATCGCATAGGCGCGTTTCAGCTTCGCGGCGAGCACGAAAGAGAGCAGTTGCGTCTTGTCGCCCACCTCGGCGAGCGCAACAATCGCCGTCGACATAAAAAGAGCTTCCATCCCCTTATTTCTCAACCCTGAAAAAGAAAGCACACCTATAGGCACTTCACCGGTCCATGTCAATGGGAAAGAAGCTTGCCTTTTGACCGGATATCTGTAGGATGATGACCATTTGCACAAGGAGGCTGCGCCATGAATGCTGGAGTCCCCACGAGAGAAGAAGCCTATCGGCTTCTCACGGAATACAACAAGAACGAAAGCCTTATCAAACACGCTCTCGCCGTAGAGGGGGTGATGCGGTACTTTGCACGAAAACGCGGCGAGGACGAGGAGAAATGGGGCGTTATCGGACTTGTTCATGACCTGGACTACGAGCAGTACCCTTCCGAACACTGCACGAAAACAGATCAGATCCTCAGAGAGCGCGGATGGCCTGAGGAATACATTCGCGCCGTCGTCAGCCACGGGTGGGGCATTTGTTCCGACGTGGAGCCCCGGACGGATCTCGAAAAGATCCTTTATGCCATCGATGAGCTCACCGGTCTCGTGGCCACCACCGCTCTCGTTCGCCCTTCCAAAAGCGTGCTGGACACGCCGGCCAAGTCGGTCCTCAAGAAATGGAAAGACAAGAGGTTCGCCGCGGGCGTGGACCGTTCCATTATCGAAAGAGGCGCTCAAATGCTCGGCGTCGATCTCTCGGAACTCGTAAACGACACCATCATGGGCATGCGGGAGGTCGCGGAGGGAATCGGGCTGAAAGGAAATCTTTAGCAGGGGAAGCTCATTTCCCGGTGAACCGGGGCCTGCGTTTTTCCGGATGGCAGCGGCCTGCCTCCTCCTGTTCCCTGGTTTATGGGACCAACGCGAGCCGGGTCAAGAGATAATCCTCAGTCATTTTTCTTGCGCCTGCCTCCATAGAGGCGGTCTTCCAGGCAAACCAGCGCAGAGGCAAGACGGGTTTTTGCCAGGAGGCCTCCAACACACACGCCGCCGGCATTCGAGATCATGTCCAGAGGCTCCATGGAGCGATATCCCGTTGCTCCCTGCAAAACATCCAGAACAATTCCCAAGAGAATAAAACAAAAGCCGAGAAGCAAAAGCCTCGGCCCCGGCAGGTATATCAAGCCGAACCACAGCATCATCAACGCATAGACACCGAGATGAACGAGTTTGTCGGCGCCCTGAAAACCCGGGAGGTCCGGAGGGGATGGATGCAGCGAATAGTAGATTACGAGGAGGACATACAACCACCCCATGGCCTGCCATAAGCCTGTGAGCCTGAGGGATCTCATTTTGCCTCTCCATGGATCACCGAGAACGGGCGAAAGGGATGAATTCCTGTAACTTCATAAATTTCTTGACAAAATGAGGGAATCACAGTAATTTTCTTTTTTAAGAGAGAAGGCCTTCACCCGAAACTTTCCCTCCAAGGAGCACCGACCTATGACCGTGACCAAAGACCACATCATTAATTCTCTGTGTCAGGATCTTGACATCCCGAAGAAAAAGGCCGCCGACCTGATTGAGTCCCTCCTGGAGCTTATGGCAAAGACGTTGGAAAGCGGAGAGGACGTGCTGATAAGCGGCTTCGGGAAATTCTGTGTCAAGCAAAAGAATGCACGGAAGGGAAGGAATCCCGCGACCGGTGATGATTTGATACTCGGCTCAAGGAGAGTAATAACCTTCAAATGTTCACCGATTTTGCGGATCAAAGTGAACTCAGGGCCGCAATAATCCCCTTGCCTTTGGTGATCCGAGACCTCCTTCTCTGGTTTGCCCATGTGGTTGAAAAGGGGACCAGTCAGATCAGGAGACCTCCTTTTTCCCCCATTTTGAGCATGTGAATCCTCCTCGCTGATTGCTTTTGAAGGAGGAATATAGGGTCTAAATGATGATCGGTCAAGGTGATTGGGGGCCTCTTCAGGCAGGGAATCCTGAAAAGAGGCAGAAGACCGATAGAGGCTAGCTCTAAAGAATTTCAAGGCCGACCAGAAAATGTCCTTTCAACCTGCCTTCATCATTCCTGGTGATGTGACGTACTGCGGTTTTTTGGTAGCTCGACGGGTAGTTTGAGTCACAGGAATAATATTTCACGTCGAGGGTGTCCCCCACCTTGAGGCGAGGGAGGATCTGGGAATGCTCGTTCACCAGCACATTGAGGGATGAGGAAGCCCCGTCCCAAACCTTGAACTGATACAACACCTCCACTCCCTCGACCAGGAATTCCGCACTATAGTACTGATCTGACCTTTTTTGCTGCGCTGGATTCTTCTCTGCCACCACTTCTGCTGCATTTGCCCCGTTCATGATTTGCCCCCGTCGTTGCGGCTATCTTCTTGAGAATTATACAAAATCAGATAAATTTGTCAATAATATTTTATAACTTAGCTTAACTAATCATAAAATTACACTATATAGTGTATTTTGCAATAGCATCATCCAATATGTTGTGTCACCTCACCGATTCAAGGAGAACCGCCGTGGCTCCGGATTCCTGAGCAGGAGATCGTCAAAACTTGAAATCGCCAGGCGGTGTGTTACGTTACATGGTTAAGAGCATCGCGGCAGGCTGCTCTCAAAATTCTCCCTGTCGATCTTAAAACACCCTGGAAGGAGCACGATATGAAAGCCTTTCTCCGTCTTGTTTTTGCTTTTTTCCTCGTCTTGATCCTTTCGCCGCCCTCCCCGGCGAGCCAAAAAGCTCTTCAGCTCAACCTCGACGTGCAGGAGTTCCGGCTTGAGAACGGGATGCTTTTTCTCATCGTCGAACGCCATGCCACGCCTCAGGTCGCTTGCCGTGTCTCCATCCGCGCGGGTTCGGCCCTGGAGGATTCCGGTAAAACAGGGATCGCCCACATGCTCGAGCATATGATGTTCAAAGGAACCAAGAATTTCGGGACGACCGACCCGGCAAAGGATCAGGCCCTTCAAGCACAGATCGAGGCCGCCTACCAGGTCATTCTCCGGGAAGAGGCCAAGCGGAACCCGGATCAAGCGCTCATTCAAGCCAAGAAAGCGGAGATGGAGCGCCTTCGTCGGGATGTGCAGAAAATCTACGTGTCCCAGGCTTTCTCCTTGCAGATGTCCATGAACGGCGCTGCGGGGATCAATGCATTCACCTCCAAAGACGAAACACAGTACCTGATGTCCGTGCCCTCGGACATGATGGAGCAATGGTTTTCCATGGTGAGCGAGCAGCTTTTCGAACCGGCATGGAGGGAGTTTTATGTTGAAAAGGCGGTGGTCTTGCGGGAGTGGGCTTTCCGCTACATCAACAACCCTGACGGCGCGGCCTATCTCGATCTCTACTCCACTGCTTACAGCGCCCATCCATACCGGAACCCGACCATCGGATGGAAGTCGGACATGGAAAGGTTCAACGCCACGGACGCCATGGCTTTTCACCGGCAATACTATACTCCCGCGAACTCGGTGTGTGTGCTCGTCGGCGACATCACGGTGGAAAGGGCAAAAGCACTTGCCCGGGTTTATTTCGAGAGATATCCTGCCGGCTCCCGCGCCCCTGAAACGGTGACCCAGGAACCCTCCCAGCAAGGACCCAGAAAAAGCATGCGGTTCCTGAAAGGCGCCCAAGCCCCTCGAGTCCTCATCGGGTTCCACGGGGCGGCCTTGGGGAGCGACGATTTCTATGCCCTGGATGCGCTGACTATGGTATTGAGTCATGGCTTGAGTGCGCGAATGAACCAGGAAATCATCCAGATGGGTTATGCCACGGAAGCCTGGGCGTACAACCCGGACAACCGCTATGGAGGCATGGTCGTTTTCGGGGGCACCCCCAATGACCTTGAAAACGCGGAAGGCCAAGCGCTATCGGAGGAACAAAAGCCGGAGGCTTACCTGAAATCCTGCGAGGAGCTGGAAACACGGCTACTCGATCAGGCCGACAGGATGAAAAGAACCCCGGTCTCGGCCCGAGAACTCGAGAGGATCAAGAACCTCAGTTACCGGGACTTCCTCGACAGGATGCGCACCAATGAAGGACTGGCGGGCATGATGGCCACCACGGAAGTTCAGGTCGGCTGGCGCTACCTGCTGACCTACCTCGACATGATTTCCAGGGTCACGGCCGAAGACATCCAGGAAGCTGCAAAAAAATACTTTCGGGCCGAAAACAAAACGACGGTGTTCCTCGTTCCCGGAGGAGAGGCGGAGCGCCCTGCAGAGCCCTACCAGGAGGTGAGATCTTTCATGGGCGCTGCAGCCAGGGTGACCTACACCCCGGAGCGTTTCGTCAATCACTCCGTGTACCCCACCCCTCAGGGGTGGAAACACCCTTTGTCTTTCCGTCGTGTGCCCCGGAAGATCGCTTACCAGAAAGCGGAAACGGCGACCCTTGAAGGATCAAAAGTGTTTTACCTGCCTGACCGCCAAATTCCGCTCATCGACCTTTCTCTACTCGTAAAGGCAGGCTCTGTAGACGTGAAGGAAAGCAAACAGGGTCTTGCTCAGGTGTTCAATGACTGCCTGGTTCAGGGAGGGACGGAGCGTTTTTCGCCTCGGGAATTCGCGCTGGCCTTGGACGAAAAGGCGATCAAGCTGTCCGTTTCCGTCGATGAGGAGGACACGACCGTGAAACTCTCGGTCATGAAAGACGACTGGGACCAAGGGCTGAACCTGCTGAAAGAGGTTTTGCTGCGACCCGGATTCGATGATTCGATCCTCAGGGTTACGAAGGAACAAACCGTGACCGCGCTCAAGAGGCAGAGCGAGGATGCGCGCGCCGTGGCCATGCGCGAGGCCATGATCTGGCATTTCCAAGGCCACCCGTATGGCCGGGACCCCCTCAAGGCCGCAGAGACGATTCCCACCATTACCAGGGAGGACTTGAAAGCCTTCCTGCGGAAGTATTTTGTCCCCGCCAACCTGGTGGTTGCCGTATCCGGGGATATCGATCGGCAGAAGGCCTTTGATTCGCTTCAAGGATTTCTTCGCCTCCTTCCCTCGACAGAACCGCCCTCGAGAAACCTCCGGGCCCCTGCCCCTGCAGATCCCGTTCTCGCTTTTACCGCCAAAGAAGGACAGGTCCAGTCCCAGGTCACCATGGTTTTGCCCAGTGTGACCCGCACCCATCCTGATTATTGGAAAATCAGCCTGTTGATGAGTGTCTTTGGAGGGAGCGACTCCATGCTTTTCACGCGATTGAGAGAGGACCTGGGACTCGTCTATTCCACCTTCTTTGTGCAGACATACAAGTGGAAGGCCGGCATGCTTCTGGGATACATCGGCTGCAAAGGGGACCAAACCGCGATAGCCCTGCGAGAGACGATGGACATCATGGAGGCCCTCGGTCGGAACGTTCCGGTCCGGGAGCTCGAACAAAAGCGGATGGACCTTCTCAACAGCTTTGTCTTCAACCTCGACACGCCCGCCCAGCTTGTCGAAGCTTACGCCCGGTATGAGCTGCGCGGAGAACCGCTGGATACGCTGGAACGCATTCAAGAAGCTTACCTCCTGGCGAAAAAAGAAGAATTGGAAGGCCTTGCCGAAACCTTTCTCGATCCCCGAAAGATGCAGGTTTTCATAGTGGGGGACCAAAACACCACCGTCAGAAAAGGGGACGGGACGGTGGTGGAGCTCGCCGAAGCTCTGCGGTCACTTGCCGGCACCCTCGGCCTGCCCTACGGGGAGATCCCCTTGCGTTAATGAAATCCGCCTCGGCAGACTTCATGAAGGAGTGGTCGATGAAAAGCCACAGGAAAGAACTCTGGTTTCACGTGCCCACCCGGCGCGCCTTTGTCAACATGACCCGCCAGGTGGAAGACGCCTTGAAGGAAAGCGGGATTCAGGAAGGCCTGGTGCTGGTCAACGCCATGCACATCACGGCATCCGTCTTCATCAATGACGATGAAAGAGGCCTTCATCATGACTACGATGTGTGGCTGGAGAAACTGGCTCCCCATGAGCCGGTATCGCAATATCGGCACAACGTGGGCGAGGACAACGCCGATGCCCACATGAAACGGCAAATCATGGGCAGGGAAGTCGTTGTCGCCGTCACGGGCGGCAAACTGGACCTCGGACCGTGGGAACAGATCTTTTACGGGGAATTCGACGGCCGGCGCAGGAAAAGGGTCCTCATCAAGATCATCGGGGAATAAGATCATTTGTCAGTGGTCATTTGTCAGTGGTCCGCGGTGCACGACTAATGTTCAATTTCTTGAAATCTTGTTACGCAAATTTCCTTTCTAGCTTTTGAACTTGTTTGCATCACTCGAATTTTGGTCATTTGAAATTGTTTCGAATTTCGGATTTCGTGCTTCGAATTTGGTTGCGGCTATGCCGCGCTGTGTCTTCCGTGCCTTTGGTGATATTTTCATCTTGGACATCCCATGTTTGACCGCGTGTACTATGGTTGGTGGATTGTTCTTTCCTGCTTCTTGATGAACCTCTATGTGGGGGGGATCGTCTTTTTCAGCTTCACCGCGTTTTTCGAGCCGATTCAAAGAGAGTTCGGATGGAGCTACACGCAAGTTTCGCTGGCCAGCAGCCTGCGGGGCCTCGAAATGGGCATTTTCGCTCCCATCGTGGGCTTCCTCGTCGACCGTTTCGGTTCCAGAAAACTCTTGCTCGGCGGCAGCATCGTGATCGGTCTGGGCCTTCTCATCCTCAGCCTGACCCGATCTCTCACCATGTTCTACCTGTCCTTTCTTCTTATCGCGTTCGGCGCGGGCGGATGCACGAGCGTCGTCACCATGACGGCTGTGGCCAACTGGTTTCAGAAAAATATCGGACTCGCCTTGGGTATCATGGCTTCAGGTTTCGGCGCGAGCGGTTTAATCATCCCTCTCATTGTCTCCCTGATCGACCGTTTCGGCTGGAGGTTGACCCTCGTTATCTTGGGACTGGGGATGTGGGCCATTGGGACTCCTTTGTCCATGGTGGTCCGGAACCGCCCCGAGTCCTCTCCGGAAGGCAACGACCCCGGGGAAAAAGATGAATTTCAGGGCCCGAACACGGAAGTGAGCCTGAGGGAGGCGATCAAGCAGAAATCCTTTCTCTTCCTCAATGTCGCCGAGACCGTTCGCATGATGGCGGTCACCGCCGTCGTGGTCCACCTCATGCCTTATCTGAGCAGCCTTGGATTTCAACGATCGACCGGCGGTGTCGTTGCCGCAGCCCTTCCCATCGTGAGCATCTTGGGCAGGTTCGGTTTCGGCTGGCTGGGTGACCGCATCGACAAGAGGGTCGCCCTTGGCGCCACCTTCCTGATCATGGGGGCCGGCCTTATCCTTTTTTCCTTGGTTCGGGATCTGTGGATGATTGTGCTCTTTCTTCTGCTTTTTTCACCCGGCTTCGGAGGCAGCATGGTCCTCCGGGGAGCCATTCTCCGGGAATACTTCGGCAAAGCGTCTTTCGGCAGGATGATCGGTATCGTCCTCGGATCAGCGTCCGTGGGAGGCATCATCGGACCGACGCTGGCCGGGTACGCCTTTGATCATGCCGGCAGTTACGCCTGCGTCTGGCAGGCCCTGTCGGTCATCTGTGCCGCGGCCATCGTCCTGGTTGTATGGATCAAGCCGTCTCCGCGGGTCCCAAAAAGGGTTTGACATGAGACACAGGGATCAGCTTGCGCTTTGGGGACGATTTGCCTATGATGCGCCTGAACCGGGAGGAGAAGACGATTGGGCAAGGAGGATGCCATGAATGAAGACACCTATGATGTGATCATCCTGGGGGCGGGTCCTGCCGGGCTGCAGGCCGCCATCCATGCAGTGCGCGGGAAGGCTTCTGTTCTGGTTCTGGGAAAGAAGCACCGAAGCAGCCTCTACAAAGCCCACATTGAAAATTTCTGCTGTCTTTCCAGGGTGGACGGTCAGACCTTGCTCAAGGACGGCCAGCAGCAGGCCGAGAAGTTCGGCGCCCGATTTCTGGAAGAAGACGTGGTGGCGGTTTCCAAGGAGGACACAGGATTCCTGGTCAAGACGGAAAGCGGTGCAGACCTCACGGGCAGGGCCCTTATTTTCGCCCTCGGCATCTTTCGCAACAAGCTCAATGTGCCGGGTGAAAAGGAACTCCTGGGCCGGGGCGTAAGTTACTGTGTGGACTGCGACGCGAATTTCTTCAGGGATGAACCGGTGGCCGTCGTCGGTGGAGGAAGTGCGGCCCTCACCGGCGCTCTGACTCTGCTCTTCCACACGAAAGAGGTCCATCTCATCTGCGAGAAGATCGAAGGAAGCGAGGTTTTGGCCCGGCACATTGCCGAAAGCCCCATTCAGCTTCATGAAGGCCGCAAGGTCAAGGAGCTTTTGGGCAACGCCGCCCTGGAAGGCATCCTTCTCGACGACGGGACCAGGCTGGACGTGAAGGGAATATTCATCGAGCTGGGAGCCAAAGGGGCGATCGAACTGGCGGGGAATCTGGGGGTGGCCCTTGATTCCGAGTCCATGAAATACATCGACGTAAACAAAAAGCAGGAGACCAACGTCCCGGGCATCTATGCAGCCGGAGATATTTGCGGCCCCCCGTGGCAGGTGGCCATTGCGGTGGGGCAGGGCGCCGTGGCAGGACTTGAAGCCGCGTCTTATGCCAAGAAACACAGACAGGATCGCGATGAGGTGACCATCCCATGAAAAAAGCAAAAATATCGACACCCTATCCCCTTCTTTTTTCCCCTATTCGAATCAACACCATGATGCTCAAGAATCGCATCGTCATGACCGCGATGCACCTCGGATACACGCCCCAGGGGGAAGTCACGGATCAACTGGTGGAGTTCTATGCCGAGAGGGCAAGAGGGGGTGTGGGATTCATCATTGTGGGGGGCTGCCCGATTGACGAATACGGCGGCATGCTGGGCATGGTTTCTCTCAACCATGACCGATTCATCCCGGGGCTTCAGAGACTGACCTCCGCAGTCAAGGAAGGCGGGGCAAAGATCGCGGCCCAGCTCTATCAGGCCGGCCGGTATACCCATTCCGCCATGATCGGGGGCCGGAAGCCCTTTTCCGCTTCCGCGGTCCGGTCAAGGCTGACCGGCGAGACCCCTCGAGCCCTTGAACTGGACGAGATCCCGGGAGTCCAGGACAAGTTCGCCGAGGCCGCCCTGCGCGCCCAAAAGGCCGGCTTTGACGCCGTCGAAATCCTCGGGAGCGCCGGTTACCTGATCTGCCAGTTTCTCTCCCCCCTCACCAACCTGCGGAACGACCGCTACGGCGGATCGCTGGAGAACCGTATGAGATTCGGCATCGAGGTGGCTGAGAAGGTGCGGAAAGCCGTCGGACCTGATTACCCGGTGACCATTCGGCTGGCCGGCAACGATTTCATGGAAGGAAGTCACACCAACCGGGAAGCCGCGATCTTCGCCTCGGAGCTGGAGAAGGCCGGCATCGACCTCTTCGACGTGACCGGGGGATGGCACGAGACGCGCATTCCCCAGTTGACCATGCATGTCCCGCAAGGCGCCTTCACGTACCTTGCCCAGGGCATTAAATCCGCGGTGGCGGTTCCGGTCATCGCGAGCAACCGGATCAACGATCCCCGGATGGGAGAAGCGATCCTCCGTCGCGGTGAAGCGGACATGGTGACCATGGCCAGAGCCCTGATTGTGGACTCGGCGCTCCCCAACAAGGCCCGGGACGGCAGAGAGAACCTGATCTACCATTGTGTAGCGTGCAACCAGGGATGCTTTGACCGCATCTTTCAGCTCAGGCCGGTCACGTGCCTCGTCAACCCGAGGGCGGGCATGGAATGGGACTGGAAGGTCACTCCGGCAGCACGGCCCAAGAAAGTCCTCGTGATCGGCGGGGGACCTGCCGGGATGAAAGCGGCCTGCACCGCTGCGGAGCGGGGGCACGAGGTCCTCCTCGCGGAGAAGGACGATGTTCTGGGCGGACAGCTCCTTCTGAATGAGGCCATCCCGGGGAGAAAAGAAATGGTGACCGCGGCTCGGGATTTGGAAAACAATCTCCGGGCCCTGCCGGTGAAGCTTTTTCTTTCCACGGAAGCAGGAGCTTCCTTTGTCAAAGAAATCGGCCCGGACGCCGTGATCCTGGCCACGGGCGCCGTTCCTTCGCTGCCTGACATCCCGGGCATCGGGACCGATAAGGTGGTCACGGCCTGGGACGTGCTCTCAGGAAACGTCGGAACGGGAAAGCGCGTGGTTATCATCGGAGGCAATGCGGTGGGCCTCGAAACGGCGCTCCACCTTGCGAGCCAGGGGACGATTTCCCCTGAGGTCCTCCACTTTTTGGTCACCCAAAGGGCCGAGTCCGTGGAGACCATCGAAACCCTGCTCAACAAGGGGACCAGGGAAGTTCACGTGGTGGAGATGACGAAGAGAGCAGGACAGGACATCGGCAGTTCCACGCGGTGGACCGTGATCGCTGAACTCCGCCGCCTCGGTGTGGAGATCCTGACCGGGGCCAGAGCGGTGGAAATCAGCGATGCCGGGGTATTCATCGAAAATGAGGAAGGCCGTGATCTTCTCCCTGCAGACACGGTGGTGATTGCCGCGGGCTCCACACCGCAAAACAAACTGGCCGCCGAATTGAAAGATCTGGTGCCGGAGATCCACGTGATCGGAGACGCCCAAAGCCCCCGCAACGCCTTGGAAGCAATCCGCGAAGGATTCCTGGCCGCACTGAGGATCTAACGCGCCCCTGCTTGGCAAGGGCGCTCTATGAAATCTGCTTTGGCAGATTTCATTTTTATTGACAAATCTGAAAAAGAGTTTAAAAGAACCCAATCTTTTTATAAACCATGATGATTCTTTTTTGCCAAGAGGAGGGGCGCCCGAAATGAGACCTGCCATTCAAGAAGCGGCCACCCCGTGGGGAATATTGACCAGTGTGGATTTGTACGGTTGCAACCCGGAAACGATCCGGGACGCGGATGCGATCAAGCGTTTTGTGGTGGAACTCTGTGAGCTGATCGACATGAAGCGTTTCGGTGAGTGTCAGGTCGTCCACTTCGGGCAGGATGAGCGGGTGGCCGGGTACTCCATGATCCAGCTCATTGAAACGTCTCTCATCTCAGGGCATTTTGCAAACCAAAGCAACGCGGCCTACCTGGATATTTTTAGCTGCAAACCCTATGACCCCGACGACGTGATCGAATTCAGTCGAAAATTCTTCGAGGCTGAATTCACGGAGGTGCACGTCGCCAAGAGGATGTAATCCGGCCCGGGTCCGGCCCTATTTGATGCAGACCTTACGGACCTGCTGGATGTCCGTCTGCCCCAGAAACACCTTTCGGATACCGTCCTGCATGAGCGTGGTCATACCGTCCCGGATGGCCTGCTCCCTGATCTTCTCCACCGTCGCCTTGCTCTGGATCAAGGCTTTGACGTCGTCCGTGCCGTCCAGCAACTCGATGATGGCCGTTCTTCCTTTGTAACCGCTCTGATTGCACTTATCGCATCCTTTGGCCTTGTGGAGCACCAGATCGTCCGTGTAGGGAAAGCCGAGCGCGGCAAAATCCCCTTCGTAGGACCTGGCCAGCACGTCATACTCCGAACGGCTTGGGTGATAGGGCTCCTTGCATGACTTGCAGAAGGTTCTCACGAGCCGCTGAGCCAGGACCCCGATGATTGCGTCCGCGAAGTTGAAGGGGTCCATCCCCATGTCGAGGAGTCTCACAATGGTCTCCGGAGCGCTGTTCGTGTGCAGCGTACTAAACACGAGATGCCCGGTCAGAGACGCCTCGATCCCTGTGGAGACCGTCTCGTGGTCCCTCATTTCACCGACCATGATCACGTCGGGGTCTGCCCTGAGAAAAGAACGCATGGCCGCGGCAAAATCAAACCCGATTTTTGGAAGCACCTGAACCTGGCGGAGGCCCCGCTGGGTTATTTCCACCGGATCTTCCGCGGTCCAGATCTTTCTTTCAGGTTTGTTGATGTGGGCCAGGACCGAGTGAAGGGTCGTCGTCTTGCCGCTTCCGGTGGGTCCTACCACCATCACGATCCCGTAAGGTTTTGAGATCATGTTGAGAAGGAGGTTGAAATTTCTCTCGTTCATCCCCATGGCGCTGAGCGCAATAGGTTCCCCGGCCGAGAGAATTCGCAGCACCACATCTTCCTCACCCCCCACGGTGGGAATCGTAGCGACCCTGAGCTCGACATCCAGGGCCCCGAATTTCTTGAACTTGATTTTGCCGTCCTGGGGTTTTCTGCGTTCCGAAATGTCCAGGTCGGCCATAATCTTGATGCGGGAAACGAGTGCTCTCCGGTAGTGGTAGGGGACGATCTGATATTTGTGACAGATCCCGTCGATCCTGAGCCGGATTTCCGCCCCCTCCTTGCCCGGGTAAGGCTCGATGTGGATATCGGAGCATTTCTTCTGGCAGGCGTCGGTGATCATCTTGTTGACAAGCTGAACGATGATGCTGTCGTCCTCGGTGAGCATCTCAACGCCGCCCTCGGTCTCATCCTGGTCCTCCATGTCCATCTTGTTCAGGATGTCATCGATGGAGCCTTGTCCGCCGGTGCGGTGGGTTCCGAAGAAATAGTCCAGGAACTGGAGAATGTCCTCCCTGAGCCCCAGGGCAAACTCGTACTGCTCGGCAGGGAGCAGGGACTTAATGCTGTCGATTTTGTCCAGTCTCTGGGGGTTGTCGATGAGGATCTTGATTTTGCCGTCCTGCCTCCTCAAGGGGACCCAGAGGTTGCTCTTGAGATAAACAGGCTTCAGCTTGGCCAGCAGGTCGCCCGGAATGGGGTAATTGCTGTCAAAAGGCACATAGTCACAGTTGTAATAGTCGGCAATCGAGCGTCCCACGTCATCTTTTCGTACCTTCAATTCGTTGATGAAAATGGACTCGATGGTCAGCTTCTTGTCCCGGGCAAGAGATATCGCTCTTTCCAGTTCCTTCTCGGTGATGATGTTGTTGTTGATGAGATAATCGAACTTGGTGCGTTTCGGCCGCTTTTGAGCCATTTTCTTCTGGTTGAAAAAGGCGATTCCAAGGACCTTGGCCATTTCCACGGCCGAATTCTGATCGTCGAGGCTGAATCGGTCCCCGCTTTTCTTGTTGATGAGCTGGAGCACGCCGATGACGTATTTCTTGTAAAAGATGGGAACCGTGAGGATCTGCTTGGTGCGATACCCTGAACGCTCATCCCAACTCCTGTCGAAGGTGAATTCCTTATTGATCATCCTCAATTCATTGCCGTCGTAGGCGTTCACGATATTGATGATCTGGGCGTTGTTGGCCGCATATCCGGCGATGCTCTGGTTGTTGATGGGGACGCGGATCTCCTGATGCGAATTGCCCACGGAAAAGCGCGAATAGATCTCTTTTCTCTTGCCGTCGACCACGTAGATCGTGATGCGATCCGCGTCAAAAAGGCTCAGGATCTGGCTCTTGAGGTTGATCAGGATCTCGTTGATGTCTTTTGCAGCATGAATCTGGTTGGCAATATCGTGAAGCGCTTTGTAGTAGGTGAGTTTTTGCTGGTGCTCGACTCCGTCCTTGGCGATCTTCACCTCCATGACCCGGCTCCTCGATGGAATGACTCTCCTTAACGGAAAAAGCTCTCAAGAATGGATATCATAGCTTTTTTTCCGGACCTTTGGAAGACAAAAGATTGCCTTTTCGAGGGCGCAAGGTTCCGAGCTTTTCAAAACAACGGAATTTTTCCTCATCTCGGGAGACTAACGTATTGGCCTTAAAAGAAAATTATCTTGACACCTTCTGCCTCATGGAGTATTCATTTCGTCGTTTACACCTCTGGGTCGCCGACAATTCCATACGTCTGTTGCTACCATAATCTTCCTGTTGGGACGGATCGCGTGCCGTTTTGGGAGTACCCCCTCCCCGGAGCATGATCCCCGGAAAACACGCACAGGGTGAACCCTGCCTTATTCAGGTTTTTTGGCAGTTGCTGTAAGAAGTTGAGGCCGGCTTGCCTCTTTAGGTGCGAGCTGAAAACCAAACAACCAAACAAAAGAAGGAGGGATTATGGAGGTCAAGAAGATTTTTCTGCCTGAGTCGGAATTGCCCCGCCAGTGGTACAACATCCTGGCAGACATGCCCACACCCATGGAACCACCGCTTCACCCGGGGACCGGACAGCCTGTCGGCCCAGAGGATCTGGCCCCCATTTTTCCTATGAATTTGATCGAGCAAGAGGTCAGCCCCCAGAGGTTCATCGACATTCCGGAAGACATTTTGAAAGTCTACACCATCTGGAGGCCCACGCCCATGTACCGGGCCTACAACCTCGAGAAATACCTGAAAACGCCTGCCAGGATTTACTTCAAGAACGAAGGCGTGAGCCCGGCCGGGAGCCACAAACCCAACACCGCCGTAGCTCAAGCTTATTACAACAAGGTCGCGGGGACCAAGCGGATCACCACCGAAACCGGGGCCGGGCAATGGGGAAGCGCCCTGTCCATGGCCTGCGCGTTCTTCGGCCTGGAGTGCAAGGTCTACATGGTCAAGATCAGCTTCAACCAGAAGCCCTATCGCAGGCTCATGATGGAGACCTGGGGGGCCAACTGCGTGGCAAGCCCGAGCACCGAAACCAAGGCCGGCCAGTCGATCCTGGCCGAGAATCCGGATTCTCCCGGGAGCCTGGGAATCGCCATCAGCGAGGCCGTCGAGGCCGCTGTCACGGGCAAGGACAGCAAGTATTCGCTGGGAAGCGTGTTGAATCACGTCATGCTGCATCAGACCGTCAACGGCCTCGAATGCCAGAAGCAGATGGCCATTGCAGGAGACTACCCGGATGTGATTATCGGGTGCGCAGGGGGCGGGAGCAACTTCGCAGGGTGTGCCTTTCCCTTTGCCAGGGATAAGATCCACGGCAAAGACATCGACATCATCGCCGTCGAACCCATGTCCTGCCCTACCATGACGCGAGGCCCCTTTGCCTATGACTTCGGCGACACGGTGCAAATGACCCCCCTCATGCCCATGCACACGTTGGGGCACAGTTTTGTGCCCGCCCCGATCCACGCAGGAGGATTGAGGTACCACGGGATGGCTCCTACCGTGTCCCAGCTCATCCTGGACGGGATCATCCGGCCCGAAGCCGTTCCCCAGCTCGAGACCTTTCAGGCGGGCATCACCTTCGCCCGCACCGAAGGCTTCATCAGCGCCCCTGAGACAAACCATGCGATCGCCATGGTCATTCGAGAGGCCATCAAAGCCAGGGAAGAAGGCAAAGAAAAGGTCATTCTCTTAAACTGGAGCGGCCACGGCCTGGTGGACATGGCCGCCTACGAAGCGTATCTGAGGGGCAAGCTGTCCGATCACGCCCTGCCCGAGGAAGAAATTCACAGGGCGCTCAACGACATTGAAAAGCTCCCCAAACCGAAACAGTACAGAGCGGGCAAGATATAACCTTGTCAGCCGTTTCAGCGTGACGCCGGAGGCCGATCATGGTCGGCCTCCGGCGGTATTTCTTGTGGGCCATTGGCGGAGTGAGGAGGAGAGACCCATCATGAAAAAGGACAGTTCGCCCCCAGGGGACGATTATCAAATCCGGTGTCCAAGGCTCGGCCATCACCTTACGTTCTCCTACTGCAGGGTGGAGAACAAGGGGCTCCCCTGTTTCAAAATCATGGATTGCTGGTACGAGCATTTCATGATAGAGGATTTTTTGCGAAAAGACCTGAAACCTGAAGAATGGGAAAAAGTCTTCAATCGACCGATGAAAACGAAGGTTCTCTCGCTCGTTGAGCTGATCGAGGAGGCGAAGAAAAGAACGCAAGAGGAGTCGTGATGAAACAGGAAATCCTTCTGGGCAACGGAGCCATAGCCCTGGGACTTCTCGAAGCGGGCTGCCAGGTCGTGACATCCTACCCGGGCACCCCCAGCTCCGAGATCCTCCCGGAAGTCATTCGTCTGGTCAAATCGGAAAACCTCAACACCTACGTCGAGTGGTCCACCAACGAAAAAGTGGCCATGGACAATGCCTTCGCGGCGTGCATCACGGGCAAGCGAGCCGCCTGCTGCATGAAACAGGTGGGGCTCAACGTGGCCGCCGATTCCCTCATGAGCGCAGCCTACCTGGGCACCAAGGGAGCGCTGGTGATCATTGCTTGCGACGACCCCGGTCCCCATTCCTCGCAGACCGAGCAGGACACGCGCTTCATGGCAAGGCTTGCCAAGGTTCCTGTGCTCGACCCCTCCACGCCTGAAGAGGCGAGAAGGATGATCGGCGTGGCCATGGATCTGTCCGAGGAGTTCAGGATCCCCGTCATTTTGAGGCCGGCCATCCGGGTCTGTCATGCCCGGCAGAGCATCACGTACGGGGACTTGAAAGGGAACGAGAAAAAAGGCTCTTTTGAAAAAGATCCCATGAGATGGGCCGCCACGCCCCGCTATCGACTGATCCTTCACGGGGAACTGAACAAGAAACTCCAGGAAATCGGAAAAAAATTCGAAACCTTTTCAGACTACAATTTCCACACCCTCGAACCCGGAAAGCGATATCCTTTCGGCATTGTGGCCGGAGGGGTGCCCTATGCCGTGGTCCGGGACATCCTGATCGAGCAGGATCGCAAGGATATTCCTCTCCTGAAGATCGCGACCCCTTTTCCGTTCCCGGAAGGGATTGCCTCGACTTTCATGGACGCCTGCGACCGGGTCCTGGTTCTGGAAGAGACCGACACCCTCATCGAGTATCTCCTGAGGGACCGGGAAAAGGTCCTGGGCCGCCTTTCCGGGCACGTGCCGTCCGAAGGGGAACTGGTCCCGCAGGTGATTCATGAGGTCCTGAGCCACACCCTCAACGAATTGAACATCGATCCGCTCAAGGGCAACCCGGACCCCGTCGTCACGGACCTCGTGAAGGGTCTCGACCTTCCTGTGAGGAAACCGACGCTCTGCCCCGGGTGCCCGCACCGGGCCGCCTTTTTCGCCATCAGGAAAAGCAGGCCCAAGGCCATCTTCACCTCGGACATCGGGTGCTACACCTTGGGGCTCAATCTGGGTGTGGTTGACACCTGCCTGGACATGGGTGCGGCCATCACCATGGCATCGGGCTTCTATCACGCTTTTTCCCAGGACGGGGTGGATCAATCCATTGTCGCCACCATCGGCGATTCCACCTTCTTCCATTCCGGCACCGCCGGCCTGCTGAACGCGGTCTACAACGGGGCAAGATTCATTCTCGTGATCCTGGACAACCTCACGACCGCCATGACCGGAATGCAACCCACCCCTGCCCTTGGAATCCGGGCCGACGGGAGCGAGGGAAAGGCCGTTTCTCTCGAGAGGACCGTGGCAGGATGCGGTGTGGACTTCATCGAGGTGCTGGACCCCTATGATCTCAAGAAGATGAACGAGGTTCTGAAAAAAGCCGGGGAATACGTCAAGGAGCCGGAAGGGGGCATTGCCGTCATCATTGCGCGGCACCCCTGCCTGATCGCCTACAGGGAAGAAGCCATCCCTGTGAGAAAGAACGTGAAAATCACCGATGACTGCGTGGAGTGCAACTTCTGCATTGAGCGTTTCGAGTGTCCCGCCATCTATCACGACCCGGAGCTGGGGCGCACGAACATCAACCCCCAGATTTGCTCCGGCTGCGGTGTGTGCCTGTCCATCTGTCCTAAAGGTGCGATTGTGGAGGCTGCATGAAGACGATCAACGTGGTGCTCTGCGGTCTGGGAGGTCAGGGGATCCTGTTCATGACCAAAATCCTGGCCCAGGCGGCACTGAGAAAAGGCTACGACGTGCTCGGAGCCGAAACCCACGGCATGGCCCAGCGGGGAGGTTCCGTGGTGTCCCACCTGAGACTGGGAAAGGTTCAGGGCTCCCTGGTGGAAACCGCTACGGCACAGGTCCTTCTTGCCCTGGAGGAAAGCGAAGGATACAGAAACCTGCCCTATCTTGGCCCGGGAGGCGGGTTGTTCGTAAACACCTCTTCTGCCGCGTTTCCCCGGGAGGAAGTCCGGGGATACCTGGCCGAAAAAGAGATCCTCTGCCGGGGTGTGCCTGCCACGTCCATCGCCGTGGCCATGGGGGCGGCCCTGTCATCCAACCTCGCCCTGCTGGGATATTTCTCGGTCTTTGCACAAGAGCCGTTCAACCACGACGAGCTCAGGGAAACCATCGCGGAAATCAGCCCCGATCGGTTCAGAGAAAACAATCTGAAGGTTTTCGACGCAGGGTTTGATAGAGCCATGGAGGAAAAGAGAGCGTGAAGGACCTGGCAGGTCTTGTGCTCGCGGCCGGGGCTTCCACACGGATGGGAAGGCCGAAGCAGTTGCTGCCCGTCGCTCAAAGCACCCTTCTCGACCGGATTCTCTCGGAAGCCCTCGCTTCGGATCTCGGCATGGTGGTCCTTGTTCTCGGCTACATGGCCGGGGACATCCTGGAGGGCCTCCAAACAGACCTTCGCCACCCCAGGCTCAAGATCATCGAAAACAAAAACCACCTCCAGGGAATCAGCGCTTCCATCATTGCCGGCTTGTCCGCCGTGGAAACGGACTGGGACGGGGTGATGATTCTCCTGGCGGACATGCCTTGCGTCACGGCGGGGCTCATCAATCTCCTGATCCGCGCCTGCGAAGAATCCCGACGCCCTCTGGCCGCCGTCACCTCGAAAGGAAAACGATCCCATCCCGTGATCGTCCGCCGCCCCTTTTTCAGAGCCCTCCACCGGCTGCATGGCGATCAAGGTGCGAAAACCCTATTTATCGAGCATGCGGATCAAGTTTGCCTGGTTGAACCCGAAGAAGACTACGATGACCGCGACATCGACACGCAGGACGATTATCTGGCGCTCAAGAAAAAACTGGAATCTTCTTGACCCAAAACGAACTTTGTTGTAGAGGTCTTCGCCGGTACGACCTATTTCACGAAGGAAACAAGGAGGAGACTATGAGGAACAAAAAGGTGTGGGCCGCTGTTTTCATGGGGCTCTTGATGCTCATCGCGATCAGGACGGACCTGCCTTTCTCTGTTCAGAGAGGCCCGGCTGTCGCAGCGGCTGCGGAATCCAAAGAAGCGGCATCATCCTCGGATCTGGACGTTATGATCATCGACAACAAGGACTACAAATCAAAAAGAAGAGGACCCGTCACCTTCAGCCACTTGAAGCATGCCAAAGACTACAAGATTGCCTGCTGGGACTGCCACCACGAATATGAAGAAAACGTGAATGTGTGGGTTCCCTGGTCGGAAACGGCAAGATGCGCGGATTGCCATGACCCCGGCAAGGGGGAGGGCGAGATGGTCGGCCTCCAGAAGGCCTACCACGTGAACTGCAAGACCTGCCATCAGCAACTGGCGGACCAGAAGAAAAAAACCGGTCCGTACAGAGGCTGCTACGGATGTCACGAAAAAGGGAAATAGGGCACCTCTAATTTCTCAAAACAGGATGGGGCCGGGCCGATCGGCCCCTTTTTCTTTTCCCTTCGCAAAAGGCTTGACCACGCCTCCCTCCGGGCCCACACTCACTTCCACGGCACCGTCCCGGTCGGTTCGAAAGATGCCGCACCGCAGGCCTTCCAGCCGTCTCAACACGTCAAGGCTGGGAAACCCGAAGGCATTTCCGGCCCCCGTCGAAATGATGCACACCCTGGGCTTCACGTGATCCAGGAAAGCCGGGGAGCAAGATGTCCTGCTCCCGTGATGGGGAACAAGCAGGAGATGGCTGTTGAGATTTGCGCCTTCCCCAAGAACCAGCCTGTCCTCTCCCGCTTTTTCCAGATCCCCGGTAAAAAGCAATGCCTTGCCCTGATAGCTCATTTTCAGGACAAGGCTCTTGTCGTTGAGCGTCAGTCCTTGGTCCTTCTCACCGCCCTTCGGATGAAGCCAGGCCACCGTGACCCCTCCGATCTCACGGCTCTCCTTCCACCCTTCGGGGCCGCGTGACGACACCTTTGCCGAAAGGAGCGTGTCCATGAGTTCCTCGTAGGCGGGTGTCTCGCCTCTTTCCCCGTTATGCCAGAATTCCCTGGGCTTAAAATGCGAGGCGATGAAGCACAGACCGTCCATGTGGTCTGTTTGCGGATGGGTGAGGACCAGGTAGTCGATCCGGGTGATTTTGGAGCGCAGCAGAAAAGGCGCGATGATCATCTTCCCCGTATCCAGACGGTCTCCGGAAAAACCGCCCCCGTCTATCAGCATCCGCTCTTTACCGGGAAACTGCACCAGCGCGGCGCTGCCCTGCCCCACGTCCAGGAAAAAAACCCTCAAATAAGAGCTGAAGAAATTTTCGTGCACCCAGTAGGTTACATCTCCTGCGAGGAGCAAGAGAACGACGACAAAGCCCCTTCTGGCCCATGCGACGTGAACCCCGTAGAACATGAGGAACACGAATCCGTAAAGGAGCAGGACTTCCGGGATATTGGGGGTCATCACCCAGGTTTCAGACCACGACCGTGAGCCCCAGAACACGACGTAGTCCATCATGCGTTCCAGGGCCCATGCTGCGGCCTTCAAGAGAGCTTCTGCAAGGGATGTTGACAGAGGAAGAACCGCAGCGGCTAGAAGACCGACGGGCAGGACGAGCAGGCCGAGAACAGGCAAGGCTGTCAGGTTGGCCGGAATCACCGTCAGGGAAAACCGATGGAAGTAGTAGCACGTAAGAGGCAGCAGAAAAATCGTCGCAGAGAGTGTCACGGCCGTGAGGTCCGCATAATAGCGATAGAAGCGGGTCACGAAGCGCCCTCTTTCTTTTTCTCCTGAGGCCGGAAAGCTTAGCCATCTGCGCAGAGGAGGCCCCAGCCACAAAATGCCGACCACAGCGGAAAAGGAAAGCTGGAAGGAAAGGCTGAAAAGCGCTGCAGGCTCCATGGCCAAAACCACAAGACCTGCAAGGGCAAGGGTGGACCATGTTTCTTTCTCTTTTCCCAGAATCATGGAAAAAAGAAAAACCATGACCATGATCGTCGCCCTCTGGCAGGATACTTCAAACCCGGTCAAGCAAGCATAGGCTGCTACGGGCAGGCAAGTCAGAGCGGCCGCAATCCCGCGAAGGTTTGAAACAAGAGCCAGTTTGTAGGAAAGACAAAGCGCGCGGAGACACAGGGCAAAGGCAAACCATGCCACGAGGGCCACGTGAAGCCCCGAAACAGCCAGGACATGGCCGAGACCGGCTTTGTTGAACGGCTCCCGAAGCTCCTTGCCGATACCCCGTTTCTCTCCAAGGATGAGAGCCTGGAACAGAGCGGCCTGATCGGAAGGCAGGTTCCTGCTCAGCAACTCCCTTACGGGTTTCCGAAAGGTCTCCAGGTGTTCAAGGGGAAACCCGAGATCACCCTTTCCCATGGGAACGATCCGCCTCCCGTCCGACACGGAAGCAGCGCAAGCAAAGCCGCCGATCTTCATGGCCTGCGCATAATCGTAGCGCCCGGGATTGTTGAAGTTCCGGAAAGGCCTGAGCCTGGCCGGGAAAAGAATTCTCTGCCCGGGAGAAAGGAACCCCACCGGCCTGAAAACCGTGACCACAACCTTCTCCCCTCTGCCTTTTCCTGACCCGGATTCCAACAGGTCCTCGACCTTGACCACGACCCGCGCTGTGTCATCGGTGTGAAAGGACGGCTCCAACACGGTGCCGACCATGGTGACCTTGAGCCGTTTTTCCGCCAGGTCCGCCAAATCCGAAACAGGGCGAGTGACCGTTTCCAGAAACATCCCTGCCGAGAAAAATAGGGGGATGAGAGCGGTTGTTCGTCGGGGTGCGGGAAGAAAAACGAAGAGGAATGCCAGGGCGCCGGTGGCGAAAAAGAGGCCGACCCTCACCCCGCATCCTTCGGAAAGGACTTCATGGGCGATGAGGATACCACCGGCAAATGAAAAAAGAATAGGAATCAGGGGACGGAGGAACATGTCAGGCTTTTTCGCGCCAGATTTTTGCTCCCAGGGACCGGAACTTCACCTCCAGGCCTTCATAGCCTCTGTCCAGGTGGTAAATCCTGTGCACTTCCGTGGTTCCTTCTTTGGCTACGAGGCCGGCCAGGATGAGAGAGGCACTGGCCCGCAGATCGGTAGCCATGACCGGTGCGGCAAGAAGGCGGTCGATTCCCCGCACCATGGCCTGGTTGCCATGGATGCTGATCTGGGCTCCCATCCTGATGAGTTCACTCACATGGATGAACCGATTCTCGAAAATCGTCTCCCGAATGATGCTCGACCCTTCTGCGATGCACATGAGGGCCATGAACTGGGCCTGCAGATCCGTGGGGAATCCGGGGAACGGCATGGTTTCAATATCCACGCTTCGAATCACCTCCGGTCCCTTGATCAGAATCCCCGCTTCGCTTTTTTTCACTTCGGCCCCGACCGCTTGAACCTTTTCGATGACCGCAGCCAGGTGTTCCGGCCGGCACCCCTCGATCAAGATCTCGCCTCCGGTCATGGCGCAACCGATCATGAAGGTGCCGACCTCGATCCTGTCCGGGATGACCGTGTGCTCTTCAACGGATTGCAACCCATCCACCCCTTGGACAATGATCGTATCCGAGCCGTCTCCTTCGATGCGGCCGCCCATCGCTCGCAACATGCCCGCGAGATTCACCACTTCAGGTTCCTTGGCGGCGTTCCGAATGACCGTCTGGCCCTTTGCCTTTACCGCCGCCATCATCACGTTTTCCGTTCCGGTCACGGTGGGAATGTCGAAAAAGATTTCAGCCCCGTTTAGGTGATCCGCTTCGGCGTTGATGTAACCGCCTTCCAAAAACATCTCCACGCCCATGGCGGAAAGGGCCTTCAAATGCATGTCCACAGGCCGCGCCCCGATGGCGCACCCGCCGGGCAAAGAGATTCTCGCCCTCCTGAGGCGAGCCACTAGGGGACCCAGGAGAAGGATGGAAGCCCTCATGGTTTTGACCAGATCATAGGAAGCCTGACAGTCCCTGATGTTCTCGGTGTTTACCGACAGAACGCCGTCTTGCTCCTCGAAAAGAACGCCCATGCCGGACATGATGCGTTTGATGGTCTGGGTATCTTTGAGCCTGGGTATGTTTTTAAGGTGGTGCCATCCTTCCGTCAGGATGCAGGCGGCCATGACGGGCAGTGCGGCATTCTTGGCGCCGCTCACTTTCACCGCGCCTTTGAGGCGTTCACCTCCCTGAATGAGGATCTTTTCCATTCTCCGGGCCTCTCGGCTCAAGCCGTTATGGCAACGATTTTGACTGGGATCTTCCCGCAAAAAGCGCTAAGGTTAACAGGGGCCTTGCGGGATCTGAAAGTCAAGCACCTCTATATCTCAAGCGACACAGGTCGTCAATGCATTTGCCGTCGCGGCCAAAGGCCGCAAAAACAGGACCATTTCATGTTTTTGAAAAGCCTATCGGCATCGAGCCTGGGGGTTCCTCTCAAAACCGAAAACAAAGAGAATCCGGGATAGAACCTACAATCACCCGGTAGCAAAGGCGGATTTCATGGAGGACTGCCGTGGGGGAGAGATTTGTCGCTGATGCCATGTTAGGGAAGTTGGCCAAGTGGCTCCGGATCATGGGATATGACGCCCTATATCAGCCCCGCTATAAACCCGGCCGGATCCAGTGCCTGGTCCGCGAAGGGAGAATCCTTCTCACAAGAAACACCCGATCGGCCCTGGGACGGGAAGTCAGCGTTTTCATCCTTTCAGACCACGTCGGTGAGCAGCTCAGGCAGATGAAAGAGGAAGGCTGCATTGCGGTGGATCGTGCAAAATGGTTTACCCGGTGCGTGCTCTGTAACGAAGCGCTTCGTGAGGCCTCCCCTGAAGGAGCCAGAGGGAATGTGCCCGAATACGTCTTTTTCGAGCATCCCGTGGGAATCCGGTTCTGCCCTTCCTGCGGCCGTTTCTTTTGGCCTGGGAGTCACAGGCAGAAGATGGTCTTGCAGCTTCAAGCGTGGGGGTTTTTAGAAAAAAAAGGGCACCACCTCCAGGCGGGTGCCCTTCCAGTCACCGCTGTTTGATGTAACCCTCTGGTCGAAAGGCTATCTTTTCTTTGCGGCCTTTTTCCTCGCCGGTCTCTTCTTGGCTTTGGGTTTGGCCTTTTCCGCAGCTTTGGCTTTTTTAAGCTGGGCTTCCAAGCCTTTCATTTTTGTCTTTGCAGCTGCGACTTCTTTGTTAAGCTTCGTTAATTTTTTCTTTGCCTGCCCCATCCTGTACTGAATTTGTCTAGCAGTCGCCATACTCTCTCCTTTCCTGTTGATTTGATGAAGATCTTATTTGGTGATTGATATTATATAATAAACAAAAGAAAGTCAAGAAAAATTATGCCATGATTAAGAAGTCATGTAAAACGATACTAGGTTGCTCTTTCTGGAGTGAGATGAAGTTTGAAGATATGATTGCAGGGTCTTTGTATGCTAAATAAAAAAGAATACATATAAAGAAGCAAATATGGCCGCGCTTTTTTTCTATTGGCCAGAAAGACAGGTGTGCCTGTTGGGGGCTTCTAACCAATCCCTTCTTTTTTCAAGATAAATGTGTGTCTTCTGGTTTTTTTCCCGGGAAGGCTGTAAGAAATCTCCTTTTCCACCCGCAGTCCATGAGAGTCCATGACCTCTTTGCTTTTCTCCAGATCCTTGTCCCCTTCCGCGCCCAAGAAAGCGACCAGAACGCCGCCTTCCAAGAGTATCGGTGAGCACCACAGCAGAATTTTATTCAAATCCGCCAAAGCGCGGGCTGTAATAACCCCATACCCATCACCGTGAAGCCACAGCTCAGGCGCTTCGATCCGCCCCTGGATGACGTTGACTCCCTGAAGCCCGAGCTTACGAATGACCTGTTTGAGAAAGCTGAGCTTCTTCGTGCTGGTTTCCAAGAGATGGGTTTGCAGTCCGGGACGCCGGATCTTGAGAGGCAGGCCGGGAAACCCTGCCCCGGAACCAACATCGAGCATTAAAGCCTTTTGCGGAAGAAAGGGGGAAGGGAGGAGAGAGTCCAGGAACAGGTCAATCACCATGCTCTCAAGCGTTTTCAGCCCTGTGAGGTTAAATCGGCTGTTCCACTCCCACAGTTCCTCCAGATAGGACTGGAAAAGCCCCAGTTCGGACGATGAAAGGCCTATCCCGAAGGAGGCCGCCTTGTCGGCCAAAAGACATATTTCATCTAAGAATTCATTTGATTTTTCGACGCTCATCATTTAGTTTGCACCGAAAACCCACCGTTATCATAGGCTTGGCCTCCGGCGTTGTCAAGGAAGCGTCGGGAGCCGCGAATCAAGCGAATCGTCATGGATCTCAACCTTATTGACAAAGACAGGTTCATCGAAACCCTCTTGTCCCATAGAAAGCCCTGGCACGACCGCGACCTCGTCATGCCAAGCCGGGTTGGGGAGGGTAGCATTTTGAATTCTTGACCCGGCGGGCCTTGGCATGATAATTTGACGAAACAGGAAGAAGTCTTCCCTTACAGAAGGCAGGAGCAATCGGGCCTCATGAAAGACAAAGACCAGGGAATGGAGAGCTACGAAGATTTCCTCAGTCACTTGAGCAGCTTTGCCAGCAAGGACGAAGAAAAAGCCTTTATGGACAGCCTCGGCCGCGGGCCGGAGGACGAGGACATCGCCGTTCGGGTTGGGGAAAGAGTGAAACGGGTGAGAGAAAAGCGAGGGCTGAGCCTTCTCGACATCTCGCAGAGGACAGGCATTGATATTCCTGCCCTCGGCGACATTGAAGAAGGCCGTATGGCCCCGCCTTTAGGCACGGTCATCAAACTCGCCAAGGCACTGGAGATGAAAATGGGGTATTTCATCTCCGGGGATGAGGAAAAAGCGTACACGATCGTTCGCCGGGGCGACAGGAAAGTGGTTTCCAGGTTCGATGCGAAAAAGCATAAACACTACGGGTACGAATACGAGTCTCTCGCGCCCCACAAGAAGGACAGGCACATGGAGCCTTTCCTGGTTACCCTGCATCCGGCCGCCACTGAGGAAGAGCGATCGACCCATGACGGACAGGAATTCATTTTTGTCCTCGCGGGAAAGATGGAAGTCCGCTTAGGGGAAGAGGTCCACGTCCTGGAACCGGGCGATTCCATCTACTATGATTCCACGGTGCCTCACCTGGTTAAGTGCCGTGGTGAGGAGAGCACCAAGATTTTGGCTGTGATGTATGCTGAAAAGTGACATGGCCCGTTTTCGAGGCGCCCCGACCTCTGCCGAGGTTCGGCCCGTAAACGGTCTTTGCGCATTGAGAAGGCCTCAAGGGAAAACACATGATTGTCTTTGATTTGGAATGCTTCAAAGGTCACCGCTTTGAAGGCTGGTTTCATAACACCGGGTCTTTTGAAGAGCAAAACGCCAGGAACCTCATAACCTGTCCTGTCTGCGGTGAGGGTCGAATCAAGAAAATCATCTCCCCGGTGGCGGCCTTTGCTCCTCGTTCCGAAACGGAAAAAAGCGTTGAGGCTCCTCCCATCGACTACCAGAGGCTGGCCCACGAAATTGTGGAATATGTTAACAAGAACTTCGAGAACGTGGGGCCCGAGTTCACCAAAGAGGCCCTGAAAATGCATTACGGAGCAACCAAGAAGAAAAACATCAGGGGCTCTGCGACGGAGGAAGAAGAAAAGACCCTCAGGCAGGAAAAAATAGAGTTCTTTAAGATACCCTTGCCGAAGGAAGAGGGCGAAAAAGAGAACTGATGGGTAGCGGATGGGATCCGGCTTTTAAACGTTTTTGCTGTGTAATGAGGCGGAGGGTCTTGCCCTATTCAGATTTGAGAGCCTTGTGCCTATGAGGACTCGGGAAAAAGGTAAAATTGCCGTTGTCGTGACGATTAGCCTGCTCGTCGTGGGGTTTTTTCTGAGCATCTATATCACCATGGATGAGGAGATTCCCGGAAACGCGGTCGTCGTCGTCACCTCGGAAGACAAGCTCTACCATTCCATCCACTTTGACCACATTTGTGTTGCCGGAAAAACAGCGCAAACCATGACCCTGTCCGAGGCCAGGGCAAAAGGCTACAAACCTCACAAGCACTGTGAAGAGCTCGGGTATTTTAAGGGGAATCGACGATTTCTCTTTCACCATATCCTTTCCAAACTCGGATTTCCGGTGAACAGTCGCTGGGACAAGAATGGAAACTGGTTATGGTGATTCAGGACCTCCCCACCAAGACATCATGGCGAGACTCTTCATCACGACCCATGAAGGACGGATTTACAGCATGCCCCTTCTCAAACGGGAGATCTTCGTGGGGAGAGGCAGGGACAACGATATTGTTTTCCCGGATCACACCGTATCGCGCAAACACGCCAAGATCACCAGGGCTGAGGCCGGATATATCCTGACGGATCTCGGAAGCTTCAACGGGACTGTCTTGAACGACCGATCCGTCCGGGAGCATGGGCTCAACCACAAAGACCGGATAAGAATCGGCCTCAATGAAATCACCTTCCTCGCCCGCGAAGAATGGGTCGCCTCCTCGCCCGGCTCCATCATTTTCTGCGCCGAGACGGACTTCGAGAAGGGCTATGAACGGATCGTCGAGGCCGGGGCCGATCATTCCCAGGCTTCAAGCTTCAGGTCTCTTCTTGTCTCAAAGCTTCACCAGCCATCCCAAAGACCGGCGGACGAACCGGAGCGCGCCGTGGATGCCGCGGCTCTTGAAAGGACCAACAAGGTTCTCTTTGTCCTCTACGAGATCAGCAGGCAACTGAGTTCCATTCATGATTTTACGGAACTCCTCAACAAGATCATGGACCTCATCTTTCTCGTGATTGACGCGGACCACGGTTTTCTCATTCTTACAGGAGAGGGGGAAACCGATGAGCTCATGCCTGTGGTCGTGAAATCGAGCGACCTCCACGCAACAAACCACAAAACCCTCAGAGCCAGTACCACGATCATTAACCGGGTGATCCACGACGAGATCGCGCTTCTGACCTCCAACGCCATGGCCGACTCCAGATTGGACCACGCCAAAAGTGTCATGATGAAGCAAATCCGTTCCGCCATCTGTGTTCCTCTCTGGAAAAAGGACAAAATCATCGGCGTGATCCAACTCGAGAGCGTCAGACTGGACAACCAGTTCACGCAGGGGGACTTGGAGCTTCTGAAAGCCATCGGGAGTCAGATGGCCATGGTGATCGAGCAGGCAAGCCTCAACAAGCAGATCCGAGAGGAAGAACGGGTTCGAGATCGTCTCGAAAGATTTCACTCTCCCCAAATCATCGAGATGATTCTGAGAGGCGGCCAGGAGACCCTGGATCAGATGATGGAACCGAAAGATCTCACGGCAACCGTTGTTTTTGTGGATATCAACGGCTTCACCCGCCTGGCTGAGCAGTTGCCGCCCCGGGAGGTCAACATGGTTTTAAATGCCTTCTTTTCTCAAATGACGGACATCATTTTCAAGTATGACGGAACCCTGGACAAATTCATCGGAGACGCCCTCATGGCCGTGTTTGGCGCACCCATGGAAAAAAAAGATGATCCTGAAAGGGCGGTCTTGGCCGCCCGGGAAATGATGAGATCGCTGCAGGCCATGATGCAGCGAACGCTCAGCAGCCAAAGATTCTCCATCCGCATCGGGATCAACACGGGCAGAGTCGTGGCAGGAAACATCGGTTCACCCAAACGGATGGATTACACCGTGATCGGTGACGCCGTGAACGTGGCCTCAAGGCTGCAATCCATTGCAGAGCCCAACCAGATTCTCATCGGCGAGGAGACCCATCAACGCGTAGGAGACACGTTCACCATTCGAAGTGTCGGGCCGAGAAAGGTGAAAGGAAGGGTGGCGGAAATCATGGTGTACGAAGTCCTGTGGGAGTAGGTTTTTCAGCCTTTGCTTGCCTTTCTTGATTGATCCTTGCCGCGAATGAAGACCGCAATATTCCTTTTCAGCAGGGCATGCTCTTCGGTGAGGCTTTTCAGCTTTTCATTGGCCTCGGCCTCCCCTGCCTCAGCCTGTTTCAGCCTCACAGCAAGATCTGCCGCATCCGGATTCAGCACAGGGCGCTCTTTTTGGATGCCGTCCTTTCCGCCCGTGCGGCAGGCTTGCGCCGGCACCTGGATGCTTTGGATTGCTCCTCGAACCGTGCCGTCCCGACCCACGATCGGTCCTGCGGTGACCACCGTTTGTCTTCCGCCGTCCAGATGAGGAAGAAAGGCTTCCACCTGGAAGGATCCGCTCTCCGACTTGGAGAGGATTTTCTCGGAGCACAGCGACTCAATGGCTACGGGATTCTCGAGGACCATGTCTGCCAAGCTTTTTCCACCTTTTCCGGCAAACCCTTGCCACACGGCCTTTCCCAACACCTCATCGGCTGAAAAGCCCGTCACGTCTGTGCAGGCCGAATTCCAGTGAACCACCCGATGATTTTGGTCGATGACGAAGGTCGGAATCGGAAACCGCTCCAGGACTTGGTCCAGAACCTTCCTGGATTCCCGCAAAGCCAGAGTCTTGACTTGCTCCCTGGCCAGAGTCTCCTCCTTGCCGCTCTCAAAAAGGAAGGCCAGGAGAACCATCACCAGGAAAGACACAAGAAAGGTGGCAAGATGGTAAAGGGCCGCCATCTCGTAGGGAATCACATTCGGAAACTGAAACCGGATCCGGTAGAGGTAAACGACAAGGCCGATTTCGAAAAAAGCCACCAAGGTCCAGATCGTGCCGTACAAATACCCCAGCAGGAAAACGGCCAGGAGCATGAGGCAGGCCTTAAGCATCCAGGAAGGGTTGAGGACCCCTTCGTACGTGATACCCCCCGTGTTCCAGGAAATGAAAAAGGTGAGGACCCAAAGGACGGAAATGACCAGGTTTCCGTGCAGGGTGATGCTCTTGGTTCTTCGCAGGACAAGGAGAGAGAAAGCCATCAGGAGGCCGGTCATGACGGCCACGTAGAAAAGGGGGATCGCTCCGACATAAAAATAGAAGAGCCCCAGCAAAGGGGCGGACAGGATGATGACGAGGTGAACGGTGTTGAGGACCCTGAGTTTTCGGATCCTTTGCGGATCGGCTAAGGTGACCCCGCTGGTAAGAAGATCGTCAAAAAGGGCATCGAGGTTCATGTTCGTCAAATGGCCAAACGGATTCGCAAACTCCGACCTCCCTTGCCCTCGCCGGAGTCATTTCCTTTTCTTGGTTCTGTCGCCCCGGTTAAGGACCTACGTAGAGGACTTGCCCGTCTTTTGTGACTTTGGCGATCAGGGAGCCGCTGTCTCTCGGTTGGCCTCTAAAGAGACCAAAGGGGGCCATGATGGTCACGGCCGCCTCGTCGCCGTAATTGGTTATCGTGTAGTCGAACTGCTTGCTCTGCGAGATCTTGACCTTCAAGGCTCTTTCCACCTCTTCGATCGCATTGGCCGGAGACGGTGTTCCTTGCCCTTCGTAGGGAATCAACACGGTATCGCCGGCGCCGGGGAAGAACTGGTTGTGTTCCAGGTAATACATGATCTGGCCGTCCATGAGGCTCTTCATCATCAGGCTTGCCTGCGAACCGTAGGCCCTTTGCGTCCAGGTCTGATAAAAGGGGAGCGCGGTGACGGCCAGGATTCCGAGGATGGCAATCACCACCATAAGTTCGATGAGCGTGAAACCTGACTGCCGACGCATCTAGCCTCCCCCCCCCACAGGAGTCTCGTATTTGATCCCTTTGGGGGAGATGATCAGGTTCATTTCTCCGGGCCTGGGTTTGGCTAAAGAGAGGCGATAACCTGCACTGGGATCTCTTGCATAAGCCAACGTGTCCAGGAGTGGAAGTTCCTCCTGCCTCAGGGAGAGGTACTTGGGAATAAGATCCCCCAACCCGGTCGGGTACCTGCCGTCCTCATAGTGCGCATAGCGTTTGAGAGCACCGTCCACCATGAAAAGAAAAACCCTCGGCTGGCCGGCCAAATCCGCTGCACCTGCAGGGGCTTTCTGCCCTCCAAAAAGGATGACCCCCCACATGACCAGAATCATCACCGATGAGATCAAAACGAAGCAGCGGAATGGCGTCCATTTTTTCTTCCCTTTCTCTTTTTCCCTTTTCTCCGCCAGCCTCTCTTTCTTCCCTCTCACCGTGGTGCCGACCGCGGATACGGAAACCAACATGGCACACTTAAAGCAGTAGAATTCCCCCGGCTTCGTCTCCTCCGCGCACTCGACGCAAAGGGGAATACCGCAGCCCGCACAAAAGTGCTCCGCCGGTCGATCAGGATGGTTCTTGCACTGCATTCAAAGGCCTCTTACCATGGTTTGGCCACATCGAAAAAAGGCACATTCAGATAAAAATAAAAAATACGGCCCCTAAGGTCAAGAAAAACCGGACCTGGCGAATCTCCCGGATCAGGGTTCCGGCTTCAATTCCGTCCGGCAGTGGGGGCAAACCACCCAATCGGCATGGACGATCCGGGAGCAGTTCTTGCATGTGGGCACCAGGGGCTTGTTGCAGTAAGGGCAGTCTTTGAAGTCGAGACTTACCCCCTTGCCGCAATGAGGGCAGATGGTGGTCAGTTCTTCCTTTTGCTGCACGGCCTTCAACACCTCATCGATGGTCGTGATCCCCATTTCAATCTTCTTCAAACCACTGATGCCCAGCGTCGTCATGCCCAGGGCCATGGCCGTCTCCCTGAGCTGATCGGCGGTTGCCCCGCTCTGGGTGAGCTCTCTGAGTTTGCGGCTCATGACCATCACCTCTTCAATGACCGAACGCCCCTTGAAGCCCGTGTTCCCGCATTTGGAGCACCCTGCTCCCCGGTAGAACTTGAAAGGAAGCGCTTTGCTGTCCAGACCCAGCCGACCGAGCAACTCCGGATTGGGGACGTACTCTTCCTTGCAGTCCTGGCAGATTACGCGCACCAGGCGCTGGGCCACGATAGCGACGACGGAGGAAGCGATCATGTAGGGCGCCATGCCGATATCCAGAAGGCGGGTAATGGCGGAAGGCGCGTCATTGGTGTGAAGCGTCGAGAGAACCAAGTGGCCTGTTAGGGAAGCCTGGAGCGCTATCTCGGCCGTGTCCACATCTCGAATCTCGCCGATCATGATCACGTTCGGATCCTGTCTCAAAATGGAGCGCAACACATAGGGAAAAGTCAAGCCCACCTTTTCGTTGATCTGAACCTGGTTGATCCCTGCGAGCTCGAATTCCACGGGATCCTCCACCGTGACAATGTTCACTTCATCGGACTTGATGGACTGCATGCACGCGTAAAGGGTGGAGGTCTTCCCGCTTCCGGTCGGCCCCGTGATCAGAACCATGCCCTGGGGTTGGGAAACGCAGTTCTTCATGGTGGCCAGGCTTTTGGTGCTGAATCCCAGTTCTTTCAGGGTGAGGAACGACTCCTGCTTGTTGAGAATACGGATGACGGCTTTCTCGCCATAATAGGTCGGAAGGGTTGACACCCTCAAATCAACGGAACCGGCCTTGGTTCTCACTTTGATTCTGCCGTCCTGGGGAAGCCTTTTCTCGGCAATGTCCATACCTCCCAGGACCTTGATGCGGGAGATGATGATGGGCTGGGTCCACTTCGGCAACTTGATCGAATCCTGAAGCACGCCGTCGATACGGTTCCTGACCCTCACCTGGTTTTCCTGCGCCTCGATGTGAACATCGCTCGCTCGTTTCTTGATCGCATTCTTGATGATGAGATCCACCATTTTGACAAAAGGCGAATCCTTGGTGTCCTCCGGCCGTTCCTCTTCCTCCTCTCGCACTTCCCTTTCCGGTAAAAACTCCATGATATCTTCCCCGCCAAGCTCTTCTGTAATATCGCCGATGGACCTGTCCGGGTGATAGTGCTTCTGGAGGAGATCGAGAATCTGGGTAGAAGTCGAGATGGCCGGCTGAATGCTGTAGCCCGTGATGAACTGGAGGTCCTTCATCATGTTGAGATCAAGGGGATCGGCCATCGCCACATCCAGGACGCTGTTCTTGAGAGCGATGGGAATACAGAGAAACTTCCGGGAGATTTCTTCGGGAATGGCTTCCATGATCTTGTTGGGGACTTCCAGGTTTTTCAGGTCGACGTAAGGGATTTTGAGCTGCATGGCAAGGGCAAAGGCCATTTCCTCCTCGGAAATGGCGTTCATGTCAATGAGGGTTTGGCCCAATCGTTTGCCCGTGCTCTTCTGGGCATTCAAGGCCTCCATCAGCTTTTCCTGAGTCAGGAGGCCCGCCTCCACCAGCAACTCACCGAGCCGGCGCCTGGGAATCGCTTCTTTCCTTTGCTGGACTCGATTGATGGGACTGACCTTCGCCTTCTTATTATCCATTCCCGCTCTCTATGCAACTCCGCTTGCCGACCCTCAGTCGCACCCGATAGGTGAGGTTAAACAGAGGGCGATCTCAGCCGAAAAATCCCCAGAGGAGTTCGCTCCACCGTCCCTTTCCGTGGACGGCCGTAGAATCGTGTGCCAGGGGTGACGGCGACAGCGGTCTTGAATTTAGAAGTCTAATACGAATTCGTCAATTTTTCAAGCTGAATAGCATAACCCACAAATTTCGCTGAACAAACAGGAGTTTTCTTTTGACATCGCCTCTATGATTTCATATAGTAAGATATCTCTAATAAATATTAGTTCTATATTTTTAAGTCATAGTTTGTAAAAGTGTGCATCGTTTAACATTGTTTTTGATTTTTTGGGTTTTTAGTTCGTTTAGCGTTCTCCGCACCTCTGGAAGGCATGGAAAAACCCCATTCTAAGAAGATCGATGTCCTCGTTGGACTCCTTATCGCGTGCTTTTTTATATTCCTCTCTTTCCGCCCATTTTCTCCTTTCGAAAGCCTAGGCAGAATCATTTACAGTGTTCAAATGAGGATGGATCTTCCCCGCGGCCCGGGAAAAAACGTCGTCGCCATCGTCAACATCGACGATAAAAGCTTGAAACAGCTCGGTCCGTGGCCTTGGCCGAGGCAGATTATTGCAGAAATGCTTTCCATCCTCAAGAACAACGGCGCGAGGATGATTTTTCTGGATTTCCTTCTCAGCGAAAAAGAGAGAAACCAAGGCCTTGATGAAATCAGATCCCTCCAAGTCTCCCTGGCGAATCACTCGGGACCTTCAGCCAAAGACCCCTGGCTGAAAAACACCCTAACCGAAATCGAAAGGAGACTCGACAACGACAACATCCTATCCAAGGCCGTCAAGGAATGCGGCAACGTCTATCTCCCTGTCCTTGGCATCTTTGGAAATTATGATGCCGAACTCGTTATCCCTGAGGACTCCGCGCTGAGAAAATGCTCCCTCGGCGGGAAACCTTCCTTCTCCGGTCTTCCTCCTGTCAAGGCCGTGAATGTCCCGTTCCAGGACCTTTCGGAAATAAGCCGCGGGCTCGGCCACGTCAATCTTTACCGCGACAAATCTTCGCGGGGACAAAGGCATCTCTTCTTTCTGGATTACCGGAGCAACCTCATCCTGTCCCTCCCCCTGCGCCTTGCTCTTGACTATCTGGGAAAGTCGCCGGAGGAGGCGCTTGTGCCGGGAAAGGGAATCCGGTTGCAGAAGTCCCTCATCCCTGTCGTCGATGGGGGGATGCTCGTCAAGTTCAAAGGGGTGAAGCGTTCCTTCCCTTATTACTCCTTCGTAGACATCCTCAACGTCAAGAAAGTACCCGCCGTATTCGACGGCAAAATTGTTCTCATCGGCTACACGGCAGAAGACGCCCTCGCAGTGGAAACCCCTGTGGATCCGGAAATGCCGCAGGTTGAAATGACCGCCAATGTGATCGACAATCTCTTAAATGGAAGGTACCTGAAGCGGCCGGCTTTCATGCCTTTCCTGGAGCTGGCAGTCGTCCTGATTTTCTCTCTCTTCGCCGCGCTTGTCATTCCTCGACACGGTTTCATCAACCGTCTGGGCATCACAGCCAGCCTGATCTTTCTTCTCTTCCTTGTCGGATTTGTCCTTTTCATGCTCCTGGACGTCTGGTTCAAGATCATCTACGCAGCCCTTGCCCTGATCACCATCTTCTTCGAGCATTCCATCAGAGAGGTCATTGTGACCCAACGGACTTTGGGCATCACCTCAAAGGAAAGCATCGAAACAAACCGCATGCTGGGCTTGAGCCTCCAGAGCCAGGGGCTGCTCGATCTTGCCTTTGAGAAATTCAGGAAGATCCCGCTGGATGAAGCCATGAAAGACGTGGTCTACAACCTTGGCCTGGATTACGAGCGCAAGCGGATGTTGAACAAGGCCGTAGCCGTTTATGAGTACATCGCCCAGGTGGACAAAGGCTTCAGGGACCTGAACGCACGAATTCCCAAGCTCAGAAGCCTTGTGAGCCCGCTCACCATGGCGGGGCAGGAGCACAGACAGGATGGAAAGATTATCTTCTCCGATGATTTGGGAATCAAACCCACCGTGGGAAGATATGAAATTCTGGAGGAACTGGGCCAAGGCGCCATGGGAATCGTGTACAAAGCGAGAGACCCGAAGATCAACAGGCTGCTGGCCATAAAAACCATCCGCTTCTCTGATGAGTTCGAAGCCGAGAAGATCAGAGAGATCAAGGAGCGTTTCATGCGGGAGGCGGAAATCGCAGGCAAGCTCGCCCATCCTGCCATTGTGGCCGTTTACGACGTGGGTGAAGACTATGAGCTCACCTACATGGCCATGGAGTTCCTGGAGGGCGAAAGCCTTCTGAAGTATTGCCGGAAAGGTTCCCTGCTCCCCCTGAGAAGGGCGCTCTACGTCGTCTCTGAAACCGCCCTCGCCTTGGACTATGCCCACAAGCAGGGGGTGATCCACCGGGATGTCAAGCCTGCTAATATCATGCTGTTGAAGGACGGGCAGATCAAGGTCACCGACTTTGGAATCGCAAAAGCCGTCTCCTCCTCCCAGACCAAGAGCGGCATCGTATTGGGTACGCCCAATTACATGTCCCCCGAACAGATCAACGGACACGAGATTGACGGCCGTTCCGATATCTTCTCACTGGCCGTGGTTTTTTTCGAGTTGCTCACCGGGCAACTTCCTTTTCACGGCAAGAACCTGACCAATCTCTTCTATCAAGTCACCCAGGTGAAGCACCCTTCGCCTCGCGAGATCAACCCCAAGGTCCCCAGGCCTGTAGAACAAATCCTTGACAAGGCACTGGCAAAGGATCCTGCTCAGCGATTCCCCACCGGTGCAGATTTTGCCAAGTACCTCAGGGCCATGATCAGCAAGATCGATCAGGTCAAGGCCCGGGTGAGAGAGGGGGGGTTGCACTAGACGGGACACGGCGCACGGCGTACGGCACAGGGCTACTGCCGTGGTGTATTCATGAAATTAGGAATGCCTCGATGTGTTTTCCGTGCCCCTTGCGCCGTGCCCCGTGAGCCTTTAAGCGATCCCCAGTTTGAACTTGAGGGAAGCGAGCGTGTTCTTCATGAGCATGGTGATGGTCATGGGGCCCACGCCGCCCGGAACGGGAGTAATGTAACCCGCGATCTCTTTGGCGGCATCGAAGTCCACGTCGCCCTTCAGGATCGCCACTTTTTTCCCGGTCTTTTCGCTGACCTTTTCGCCTACCCGGTTCACGCCGACGTCTATGACACAGGCGCCCGGCTTGATCCACTCCGGCTTGACCAGATCAGGCACGCCCGCGGCCACGATGAGGATGTCCGCCCGCTTGCAGTGAAAAGCGAGGTCCTTGGTGCCCGTGTGGGCGACCGTCACCGTGGCATTCGCCCCACGCGCCTTCTGCATCATCATGACGGCAATGGGCTTGCCCACAATGTTCGATCTCCCCACCACAACGACTTCAGCCCCTTTGGTCTCCACGCCCGAACGGACGATCAACTCCTGGATGCCTGCCGGTGTGCATGGAGGAAACTTGACTTCCGAGCCGCCGATCATCAGCCGGCCCACATTAACCGGGTGAAAACCGTCCACGTCCTTGTCCGGATCAATGGCGTTCAGCACCTTCTTCTCGTCCACATGTTTGGGAAGCGGAAGCTGAACAAGGATTCCGTTGATCGAATCGTCCTTGTTGTATTTGTCGATGAGGCTCAGGAGATCGGCCTCGGAAATATCCTTGGGCTGGCTGTCCTGCACCTCCTTGAAGCCAAGGCCCTTGGCGGTTTGAATCTTGGCCGTCACATAGGATATGGACGCAGGGTTCTCACCCACAAGAATGGTGACCAGGCCCGGAACCACGCCATGCTTTTCCTTGATGGCTTTCACTTCCGATTCCAGTTCCTTGAGGATGATATCCCGAACCTCCGTTCCTTTGATCAATTTTGCGGTCATCTCCAATCTCCTTTCATTAGGCATTTTTATGGTTACAGATCATGAAGGGTTTTCCAGCCGTCTTCATACCCCAAGTTGTTAACCTTCGAGTGCCCGAAGCTGATCAATGTCAAGGCTTCCGCACCAGGGACGGCCGTTCTCCGAAAGGCGTCGACTGGATATCACAAACAGAACGATTAATCAAACATTTTCACCCCTTCATGCCGCCACCGTAGAGAGAAGTTCGCGGCCCCTCTGCCTTGACTCGGGGCAGCCTTTCCATTACCATGGGTCTTCATGAACCGGGAACTCGCGGCACTGAGGCAGGTTTTGAACGCGGGAGAAATCGTACCGAGGCTTGTCGAAAACCGGCGATGAAACCTTCAGGCATCATCACACTGACCAGCGATTTCGGTCTTTCGGACCCCTATGTGGCCATGATGAAGGGGGTCATCCTTTCCATCAACCCTTCGGCGGTCCTGGTGGACCTTACCCACATGGTCAGGGCCGGCTCCATCTCTCAGGCTGCGGCCCTTCTCTATGAAACCTTTGTCTATTACCCCATGGGCACGGTTCATTTGGCTGTCATCGATCCGGGCGTGGGAGGCAGCCGGCGGCCGATTGCAGCGGCGGCGGAAGGTCATTTTTTTGTGGGCCCGGACAACGGCATTTTCTGGCCCGTCATTCAAGACGATTCCGAATCCTCGGTGGTCCGTCTCCAGGACAGCCGCTTTTTCCTGCCGGCCATCAGCCGCACCTTCCACGGCCGGGAGATCTTTGCGCCCGTGGCGGCCCACCTGTCCCTCGGCGTGGCGCTGGAGAGCCTGGGACCCCGGATAGGGGATCCTGTCCGGCTCCTGCTGCCAAGACCTCGCGTGAGCCAAGACCTTTTGTTCGGCGAGATTGTCAGAGTGGACAACTTCGGCAACCTGATCACGAACATCCCTTCCAAGGAATTGGGACAATTCCTCGGTTCCGGCCGGGCTCGCTTCGAGGTGGGAAACCTTGTGATACGAAAGCTTTCCGGAACCTATGCAGAGACCGAAGAGGGAGAGCCCCTGGCCCTGATCAACAGCTCGAATGTGCTTGAGATTGCCGTCAACCTCGGAAGGGCCTCGGAGTACATCGGTGTAAAGGATGGAGACATCATCGGCACGCCGGTGAAGGTGATCAGGAATTGAGCGGGGTTTTACTCCAGGGGCCGGTCTTCCTGGAGTGATTTAAGGTAGTCCTCCCACTCGATGGGGAGAAGGTACTTTTTCTTGTTGTTGCATTCCTTGCACGCGGGCACGATGTTGCCTTTTGTGCTTCGGCCTCCACGGCTCAGGGGAACCACGTGATCCATGGTGAGGCGAGTCCTCCCGACGGTTCTTCCACAGTAGTAGCACACACCTCCCTGAATCTTCCGCATCCACCAGGCCGTCTGCCTGAGGCGCCGCGCTTTTTCTTTTTCCCTTCTGATGTGCTCCTCATCGATGACCGGATAGTCCATATCATGCCCTGCTTTCCTGCTCCCGGGAGCTCGAACCCGGCCTATCGAGAAAGCATCAATAGGCTACGGTTCGGCAGTTTTCGATAATCTCGGGCGACTCGACACCCAAAACATAAGACCCTTGATGCTCTCCTGTTTTGATTCGCGTTACATGCCTCACGATGCCGTCCACTTTGATGATGGATGTCTCTGAATAGAAGGTGATGCCTTCGATTCTGTCTCCGGGCTTGACGAGGGCCAACAGATCGAAGTCTTTCTTGCCGATCAGGACACCGAGGCCGTGCAGGGAACAATCCCTGACGCTCAACGAATAGATCTTGCTTCCGCCTTTCACCGTGAATTCGACGGAGACAAAATCCGGGGCGTCATAGCTGTACCTCGTCTCACGCCGCCTGTCCGTGATCTCGATGTGTTGGGGCACACTGAGCACAAAACCGAAGTGGGGATAGCTGGTGCTGATCATCAGGTACGTGACGTGGCATCGGCACCATTTGCCCTTCACCGGGAACTCCAGGGTGATGCGGAAGTGGGACTTGATCTCCCGATTGCCCTCCTCCGGGAAAAGCTTGTCCAGAATCAGCCGAGGTTCCTTGGCCGCCGGTGAAGCATTTTGCCCGGTATCCATGTGACTGATTCGGGATACATATTTTGTCGTGTCCCCCTCGAGCCGGACGCGAACTTCCACCTCCTCGGCGATTAATTGTTCAAAAATCCTCCGGATCTTCTCCGTGTCTCGGATCTCGGTCCCTTGGTTGCCGGCTTCCATGGCTTTTGCCCCCTTTTTCCAAGCGCTGGCGTGTATAGATTATCATTGTTGGGCCAAAAAGCCAAAGGTGAATCAGGGGCGTAAAGGGCCTTTTTGGAAACGGTTGACGTCCCTGATTAGAAATGGTAGATATTTTCAATGGCGCCTGTCGATTTCTCTGTTCTCATGCGAGAGGCTCTGACCGAGGCATTCAAAGGGTTCGCTGAGGGAGAGGTTCCGGTGGGAGCGGTTGTGGCCGATTCACGGGGCGAGGTTTTAGCAAGGGCTCACAATCAGCCCATTGCCTTGAGCGATCCCACGGCCCACGCCGAGATCCTGGCCCTGAGACGGGCGGGTGATGTCAGCGGGAATTATCGGGTTGAAGAGGCAACCCTGGTCGTCACGGTCGAACCGTGTGTGATGTGCATGGGCGCCGCCTTTCACGCGAGGATTTCCCGCATCGTTTTCGGTGCTTTTGATCCCAAGTGGGGCGCCGCGGGTTCGCTGTACAACCTCGCTGCCGATGATCGCCTGAATCACCGGATCGAGATCGTGCCCGGTGTTCTGGGCGCGGAATGTGCCAAAGTGATTCAGGATTTTTTTAAATCGAGGCGGGGCAAAAACAAGGATTCAGGAGAGGTACCGAAGTGGTCGTAACGGGGTCGACTCGAAATCGACTTGTCCCGTTAATAGCGGGGCACGTGGGTTCGAATCCCACCCTCTCCGCCAAAAAGCAGGAATCAGGATTCCGTTGGCAGTGGAAATCGTGTAATACACTTTTAAGCTGCGCCCCGAAGGGGCGCTCTATGACATCCGCTTGAGCGGATGTCATTGCGGAGAGATGTCCGAGCTGGCCGAAGGAGCGCGACTGGAAATCGCGTGTACCGCCTTCAAAGCGGTACCGTGGGTTCGAATCCCACTCTCTCCGCCATCTTTTTTCCTCGCTGGACCCAAGCCTTCCCGCGTATTCTTCAAAGGGCACGAGTGAGGTGGCCGAAGGTTTGCCATGGTTTATGAAGTATTGGCCAGAAAGTGGCGTCCCCAGGTGCTTGGGGACGTCATCGGCCAGGAACATGTCGCTCAAACGCTCATCAATGCCTTCAAGGCGGACCGCCTGGCCCACGCCTATCTCTTCAGCGGGCCCAGAGGGGTCGGGAAAACGTCGGTGGCCAGGATCCTGGCCAAGGCCATGAACTGCAAGCAGGGCGAACCCGGCGTCCCCTGCAACCGGTGCTCGTCCTGCGTGGAGATCACACAAGGCTCTTCCGTGGACGTGCAGGAAATCGATGGGGCCTCCAACCGCGGCATCGATGAAATCAGGGAACTGAGGGAAAACATCCGCTACATGCCTTCCTCGAGCAGTTACCGTGTGTACATCATCGATGAAGTGCACATGCTCACCCTGCAGGCCTTCAACGCGCTCCTCAAGACGCTCGAAGAACCTCCGGCCCATGTGAAATTCATTTTCGCCACCACCGAGCCCCACAAGGTTCCTGTGACCATTCTTTCGCGGTGCCAGAAGTTCGATTTCAAGCGAATCCCGCTCACCATGATCGTGAAACACCTCGAGCGCATCGCCCGCGAGGAGGGCATTGAAATCAGCAAATCCGGTCTGGCCCTCATCGGCCGGGAGGCGGAAGGAAGCATGCGCGACGCCGAGAGCCTTCTCGACCAGGTGATCTCTTACACCGGAGCCAAGGTCGAAGACAGGCACATCACGGACATCCTGGGGGTGATCGATCGGAGCCTCATTTTCGAGACCTCCCGGGCCCTGCTCGGCGGATCGATCCGAAAATGCGTCGAGATCGTGGACCAGATATACAATTACGGATATGACCTGAAGGAGTTCTACCGCGATCTCATGGACCAATTCCGGAACCTCCTGGTGAGTCTGGTGGCTCCTGAAGACTCACTCCTGGACATGATCGACAGCGACAGAGAAGAACTCAAGACGCAGGCCGGACAGGCGGGCGCTGAAAAACTCCAGCACATTCTGAACCTTCTCATCGCCCGCGAAGAACACCTGAGGACGGCAACCCATCCCAGGCTGGTGCTCGAGATGATCCTGATCAAGATCTGCCGGATCGGTGAGTACTTTTCCTTTGACCAACTGATTCAGAAGCTTGAAGCGCTGGAAGAAAGGCTGGCCTCCTCCGGCCGGAACGATCACAGGGCGGGCGGAAAACTTGCAGACCCGGGAATCGATTGGGAACCCAAGGAAACTGCCGAGGCGCCTTCGGTCAACTCTCACGAAGGCATCCGCCGGGAAGACTGGGAGCGTTTTCTGAAGTTCCTGGGCTCCAAGAATCGGGCCATGGCCAATGTCCTCAAAGATTGGCCCCTGTTGCACACGAGCGGCAACACCATCGAGATCGGGAAAGGGGGAAGCCAATTTTCTTCCGCTTACCTGGATGAACCCGAAAGGTTCCACAAGCTCATGGAGTTCTGCCGCGATTTCTTTAAAAGGGATGTGCAGATCAAAATCACCCTTCAAAAGGCGAAGGAGGAGAAGGTGCACGAACCTTCTCGGGCGGAATCGAAACGCCCCGACTTGCCGCCCCCTGTTCAGGATGTTCTCGACATCTTTCAGGGGACCGTGAGAGAGGAAATCTCCGCCACGTCGAATCGGGAGGAAAACACGGGGAGGGACAAATCATGAAAGGAATTCCGAATATGGGCAATCTCCTCAAACAAGCCCAGCAATTTCAAGCCAAGATGGCCAAGCTTCAGGAGGAATTGGGGGAGAGAACCGTAGAGGCCTCATCAGGGGGGGGCATGGTCGCGGTCGTGGCCAACGGCAAGCAGGAGATTCTATCCGTGACCATAGACCGCGAGGTCATCGACCCCGAGGACAAAGAAATGCTCCAGGACCTGATCCTGGCTGCGGTGAACGACGCCCTGACAAAGGCCAAAAACATGGTTCAGGAAGAGATGGGAAAACTGACTCACGGGATCAACCTTCCGAATCTCCCGGGGCTTTTTGGATAACCATGGGCATCTATCCTCCAACCCTCGAAAATCTGATCCGCCACCTCTCAAAGCTGCCGGGTATCGGCCAGAAATCGGCGACCCGTGTGGCCTTGCATGTTCTCGAGCATCCGAAGGAACTGGCCGAGAATCTTTCCCGCAGCCTTCTTGACGTGAAAGAAAAGATCCGGTTCTGTTCCCTCTGCTTCAACTTCACCGACGACGATCCCTGTTCCATTTGCAGGGACGAAAGCCGGGCCAACGGCGTCGTCTGCATTGTGGAAGGACCGGGCGATCAGCTCGCCATTGAAGAATCCGGTGTTTTCAGGGGAAGATATCACGTTCTCCACGGGGTTCTCTCTCCCCTGGACGGCGTCGGCCCGGAAGATCTCAAGATCCGTGAACTCCTCAACCGTCTTGATGAGGAAAATATTTGTGAAGTGATCATGGCCATCAGCCCCACCACGGAAGGAGAAGCAACGGTGTCCTTCCTCGCCAAGCTCCTGTCGGACAGGGGCGTGATCTTGTCCCGAATCGCACTGGGCATTCCCATGGGAGGCGATCTGAAGTACATGGATGCCTTGACCCTCCGCCACGCCCTCCAGAGCAGGACGTGCATCCGGCCATGATCCCAAAGCGGGCCCTCAGGGACCTGTCCCGCATCTTGGGACCGGACCGACTGATCACCCTTCAGGATGCTCTGAACCCCTATGGAACGGATGGAACCAAGCTGGCCTATGCCCCGGATGCCGTGGCCTTTCCAGATCGCATTCGGGAAATCGCGGACATCCTCTCCCTGGCGAACCGGGACCGTTTCCCCGTTATCCCCCGGGGCGCGGGGAGCGGCAAGAGCGGCGGAGCTCTGCCCGTGCTGGGCGGACTCGTTCTTGCCATGGAGCGATTCGACCGCATCCTGGAAATCGACGATCAGAATCTCGTTGCCAGGGTGCAGAGCGGCCTCATCACGGCCCGGCTTCAAGAGGAGGTGGAAAAGCTGGGTCTTTTCTATCCTCCGGACCCGGCGAGCATTCGCATTTCCACCATCGGCGGCAACGTGGCGGAGTGTGCCGGGGGTCTTCGCGCGGTCAAATACGGTGTCACCAGAGATTACGTTCTCGGGTTGACCGTCGTCCTGCCCACGGGAGAAATCATCACCACAGGGGTGGAGACGGCCAAGGGCGTGGTCGGTTATGATCTCACCCGCCTCATCGTGGGCTCGGAAGGAACGCTCGCCGTCATTGTGGACATCACCGTGCGTCTGATTCCCAAACCGGAAAGCACGAGAACCATGATTGCCTTCTTCAGGAACCCTTCCCACACGGTCAAGGCGGTTTCACAAATCATCCGAAACAAAATCGTCCCGGCCGCTCTGGAGTTCCTGGACAGCCTGTGCATCGAATGCGTCCGCAACGAAATCGCTCTCAAGATACCGGATGAGGCACGAGCCCTCTTGCTCATCGAGGTGGACGGAGATCAAACCCTTACGCGCCGGGAGGCAACGAGAATCCGGGAGATCTGCCTGGATCATGGAGCCGTCGAATTCCAGGTGGCCTCGGGCAAGAAGAAAAGCGAAAGCCTCTGGGAAGCGAGAAGAAACGTGTCCCCCGCCATGTACAAGCTCAGGCCCGACAAAGTGAGCGAAGATGTGGTGGTCCCCAGAAATAGGATGGCCGAGTTGGTCTCATTCCTGGAGGAGCTGAGCGGAAAGGTCGGCCTCCCCATAGCCTCCTACGGCCATGCCGGGGACGGGAACATCCATGTCAACCTCATGCTGGACAAAAGCGAGCCGAAAGAGGTGAAAAAGGCCGGCCTAGCCGTCGAGGAACTGTTTCGCAAGGTCTTGGAGATGAGGGGAACCCTCTCAGGAGAGCATGGGGTTGGAATCACCAAAGCCCCATACCTGGGCATGGAAATCTCGCAACCGGCCCTGGATCTCATGGTCCGGGTGAAAAAAGCCTTTGATCCGAAGAACATTCTCAATCCCGGGAAAATCTTCCCCGGATGAAATCTGCTGCGCAGATTTCATACAGCGCCCCTTCGGGGCTCGGTCGATACCCCATACCATGAGTCGACCCATGGGGGTTCTCTGAGGAGTCTGCAACCGGGATCGCGCTGACCTTACCAACCGCCCTCTCGGAATGAAGTCCTCCGCAAGGCAGGCGCATTACTCCACGCAAAGCGAAGGGCTGGTTCTCTGGATCTATTACCGTGAAACGCTGACTTTTCGGCGCCGGTTCATGCCCCGGAAAAAATGGTTGCGGGCTCTGAAGAGAATCCCCAGGGGTCGATACCTTGCGCCTAAAGCCGACCCATGGGGGTTCTCTGAGGAGTCTGCAACCGGGATCGCGCTGACCTTACCAACCGCCCTCTCGGAATGAAGCCCTCCGCAAGGCAGGCGCATTACTCCACGCAAAGCGAAGGGCCGGTTCTCTGGATCTATTACCGTGAAACGCTGACTTTTCGGCGCCGGTTCATGCCCCGGAAAAAATGGTTGCGGCTCTGAAGAGAATCCCCAGGGGTCGATACCTTGCGCCTAAAGCCGACCCATGGGGGTTCCCTGAGGAGTCCGCGTTTACAACACCCGATCCTTGCTCCGGTAGTACATGGTGTTGTAGTACTTCTCCACATCCACCAGGCTCATGTGCTCCAGGGCTTTTTTCATGGGCACGGTGGTGACCTCTCCGAGCTTGAGGCTCACCATGCGCCCGAAATCGTCGTTGGCGATCATATCCACGGCGGCAATGCCGAACTTTCGACCCATCCGCCGGTCATACGCTGAAGGCGACCCTCCCCTCTGCAAATGGCGGAGAGCCACGTAGCGCACTTCCAGGTTCGCAGTTTTCTCCAGATGCTCGGCAATGAAGCCGCCGATGCCGCCCAGGTAAACACGGCCGAAGCCGTCCTGACCTCGCCTCTCCAGGACCTCCGGCATCCCTCGGGGCTTGGCCCCTTCTGCCACCAGGACGATGCTGTAGCGCTTTCCCTCTTTCTTCCTTTTCACCAGCAGTTCGGCGACCCGCTCCATCACGAAATCGTGCTCGGGAATGAGCGTCACCGCGGATCCCGAGGCTTCTCCACCTTCCAGGGCCAGCCACCCCGCCTTCCTGCCCATGGTCTCTACGACGAATATCCGGCTGTGAGAGCCCGCTGTAACGCGTATCCTGTCTATATCCTCTGTAATCCAGTTTAACGCGGAGTCAAACCCAAGCGTGTAGTCCGTCTCCGAGAGGTCTTTGTCGATGGTCTTGGGAATGCCCACCACTTTAACCCCTTCCCGGAAAAGCTTGTAGGCGGCCCCGAGGTTGTCGATGCCCCCGATAACCACGAGCACTTCCAGGCCGAGTTTCTTCATGTTTTCGATGATGAGGCCTGACTGATCCTTCTTGGGATCAAAAGGGTTCATCACACTCGTTCCCAGCCGGGTCCCGCCCGATCGGTCCCAGGTGCGAACGAGGTCCGTATCCAGGGGCACGGTCCATCGCTTCACGCTGTCCTTCTTATCCGGCTTGACCTCGATGAGCCCTTTCCACCCGTCCAGGATGCCGATGACTTCGAACATCATTCCCCTCAAGGGCACAAGATCCTTGTCCAGGGCAGAATAGGTGATCCACTGAATGGCGCTGTTGATCCCTGCACAATCCCGGCCTGCGGTCAGAACGCCGATCCTCGTTTTCATAGGCTGCCTCCCATCGATTGGTGCCGCCCCATGCGGCCCTCAGGCTGCAAACAAAACCTCCCTCTCCGGCCCCCTTGTCCCCCGCCGCACCATCGGAGAAAGGGGACAGGGCAGGATCCCAAGTTTGTCACTATAGGACAATGGTTCGCCACTGTCAAGGCGGGCAGCGTCGGAGGAATCGCAACATTTCAGCTTGCCACAGCAGATGCTTTGTGTGTATGAGAACCACCGGAGGAAACAGTGCATGGACATCTTCTCGAGCACCCTTCTCGGGGTGGTTCAGGGGCTCACGGAATTCCTGCCCGTCAGCAGCTCAGGTCATCTGGTCCTTTTTCAGAACCTGCTCGGCTTCAGAGAGCCTGAGCTGCTTTTTGACATCGGCCTCCACCTGGGCACTCTCGTGGCGGTTTGCCTCTTCTTTCGTCGCGACCTCAGGGCTATGTTCACGGAAACGGTGGGCTACGTCGCTTCGGTTTTGAGCCGGGAAAAAGATTGGGGGCAAATCAAGGAATATCCTCAGGCCTTCATGCTCCTCTGGGTCCTGGTAGGGACGATTCCGACAGGCCTCATCGGCCTTTGGTTCAAAACCCCTCTGGAGAGTCTCTTCGGGTCCGTAAGGGTCGTGGGCTTCATGCTCATGGGCACGGGTCTCATTGTCGCCGCGACCAGGAAACTCCCGGAGACCTACACCCGTCATCTCTCGGTCGGCCTCTTTGCAGCCTTGGCCGTAGGTGTCGCACAGGGGATCGCCATCATCCCGGGCATTTCCAGATCAGGGTCGACCATTGTGTGCGGCATGTTTTGCAAGCTCGAACGGGAGACAGCGGCTCGTTTTTCTTTTCTTCTCGCCATTCCTGCAACCCTGGGCGCCATGGCCGTTCAGCTCGCTTCCGAGGGGGTGGGTCAAGGGGCGTTGCCTGCGCTGGCCGTGGGATTCGGCGTTTCAGCCGCTGTCGGGCTGCTCGCACTCAAAATTCTCATGGGCATGGTCAGGAAGGGGCGGCTTTACTATTTTGCCCCCTACTGCTGGGCATTAGGTCTCGTGATTGTCTTTTTCTCTTTCCGGGCCTGATTATCTTGCCCGGGCCTCTCCCAATCCGAGAAGGCGGAACACCACCATGAAGCTGTTAACCCCTGAGGCGCTCTCTGCACTGACCCTCACCCCCCAACACTGGGATTCATAATCCAGGTAAAACCTTTCGCTCACGCTCGTTTCCCGGCGCACATCCCGGTGAATCCAGGCCCCTGCCGAAAAGCCCTTCAGGAGGTTGACGTGCAGGTAGAGATTGAGACCATCCTCCTCGGTCTCCTCGACGTACCGGTAGTCTATGCCGATGCTGTCCGCTTTTCCCCCGGATCTTTGGATGGACCATTGGAGAGAAACGTCTGCGTAGGTGATCTCCTTCTCGTAGTGGTCCCAACGGGCTTCTGCGTCGAAGTAGAGGGACGGATAGGGACTCACGGTCAGAATCCCTGTCAGAGGGGCGAAGGGCCTTTTCTCCTGCCCGGGCCCTTCATCCATCCTCTGTTCATCGATATCAAACCCCTGGTAGAGGCTGAAGGTGGCCCACTGTTCGTAGCTCACCTCGCCCTCCTTGCTTTGTTTCTTGGCATCCAGAAAATTCTCGAGAGCAAGCACGAGGAGATTACTTTTGCTGCTCACGTCCATGGGTTCAAACCAAGGCTGCTCCAGATCACTGTCGCGGTTCACCCCGTAACGGTAAATCAGAGACGGGAAAAACTTGTGCTTCAGTTTCGTGGCGTCGCCCCATGACGCATCAAACGTCCTTTCCAGTACGGTGGAAAGCCTTGTCTGGAAATCGTAGGCGTCCTTGGTCTGGTTTTGTTTTTCACCGTTCAGACGATCGAATCTCTGGGTGGTGACGGTATAGCCTATCGACGGCTCAAGCTCCAGATACTTCCCGAACCACATGGGGTAGCCGACCTGAGGAGTCAAAGACAATCTCTCCCCCTTCTGCCCTTCTTCCCTCCAGATGTAGTCGAAATCCGAGTCCAACCTGAGGAAAAGGGGAGAACGAGGGAGGGGCCTCGGGAGAAGCGAGAAGTCCAGGCCCCCCAGGGGCTGGGGGGTTGGGTCGGTCGATGGGTTCTCAGGCCTCTGGTAGTAGGAAGAAACAGCCTGGAGGCTGTAATCTTCCCGGTCCCGATCCAGCCTGAGAGCCGATCGTCTTGTGGGCGACCAGATCTCTTCCATGGGCCTGCCGAAAGTCTTAACCAGATCGGGCCTGCCGTGATACCCAAAAAGATTGCCTTCGAACTCCTTCAGGTAGTCCTGGTCGCTCACGTAGTCCGTATCCAGTTTGGCCCGGATTCCCAAAGGCATCTGCTGATCGGCCCTGCTTCTCAACCAGTATCGGGTTTCGTTTGTCCTCGGAAAAGGGCTGAGCGCCGCCTCATCAGGATCGGTCAGGTCCTTTTCCTCGACGTTGTCCGAAAGGATATCAAAGAGGAACGTGCCCTTTGAGTCTTCCTCGGCCGCATAACGGTACTCCAGCCCCTGCATGAAACCACGATCGGTCATGTAACGCTCATAGAAGGTGGCGTCCATCTGATCCGAAATTGCCCAGAAAAAGGGCAGCTCCACCTCGGCGCCTCGCCGGTTGGAATACCCCACACCGGGAGGCAGGAAACCGGTCTGGCGTTTCGTTTTCGCGGGAAAAATCACGTAGGGAAGGTAAAAGGCGGGATAGTCCCTGATTCTGAAAAAGGCGTTCCTCACCGAACCATACCCTTCCACGGTAATCTTGACCTCGGATCCCGTAATGCTCCAGTCGGGCCTTTCTCCCTCACACGTCGTGATCCGGCATTCCTTGACCACGTACGTGTTCGGCCCGGTTTTTTCCATGGTCTCGCCGCTGATGGTGTAGTTGTTCTGTTTGAGAAAGATATGCCCCCGGGTGATCCTGCCGGCCTGGCTCTGAAGGTCCAAGATGGCTTCATCGGCCTTCAGGATGTCGCCGTTGGACTCGAGCACGACATTCCCCTTGACCTCAATCATGCCTGTTTTCTCATTATACTTGGCCCGGTCCGCCTTGAGGACCTGGGAGCCCCTGCTGACCACGACGTCTCCGTCTGCGACGTAGAGGCCCTCTTCCTGATCGTAGCTCAACGTCTTTGCCGTGATTTCCCAGCTCCCGGCCTCATCGCTCAGGAATCTGTCCTCCAGGTTTTGGTCAAGTCCCCACACGCCCTGAACCCACAGGACAAGCAATCCCATCAGGAACAGAAACGCGCTCACCCTCGTGCGAGAGGCGGAACCGCGTTTTTTATGCACGGTCTGTGACTGAGGACCCCTTCTCATCATGGCAATCACAAAACTGAGAAAACGTTTTCTCACCGGATGTTGTCAGGCCGGTAGTTTTCAGGTTCGAGACAGGCCATGGCTTCGCCCACGGTGAAAAGAGACCCGGTCACCAGGACCAAGTCATCGGGGCCCGCCATGTCTGTCGCCCTTTTCAGAGCCTCCGCCAGATTGGAGCAGACTTCTCCTCCCTTCCAGAAGGGAAGGGCCGCTTTTCTCAGCGTCTCGGGAGGCGCGGCCCTGTAATATTCCGGCCGTGTGCAGATCACGTAATCCGAGGCAGGCACGATCTCCCTGACGATCTTCGATATGTCCTTGTCCGCCATGACCCCCAGGACCAGGATGAGTCGCTCGTATTCGATATCCCGTGTGACGCTCTTTACCAGGTTCCTTATAGCCGCCGGGTTGTGAGCGCCGTCGAGCATCACGAGGGGATTGCGGGACACGATGTGCATTCGTCCCGGCCAGTGGGGTGTTTTCACGCCTTCCGTCATGTCCGCTTCCTTGACGCGACATCCTTTTCTCCGGAGGATTTCCACGGTTGCAAGAGCCAGGGCCGCATTTCTGTACTGGTGCCTGCCCAGGAGCCCCACTTCGACGTGTTCCAGCCTTTGATCCAGTCCGTAGTACTTGAAACCCGAGTCCTCGATCCTGATGCGAAAATCTTTTCCAAGCCTGTAAAGCGGCACCCCCCTCTCTGTGCAGATTGCTTCAAAGAGGCGGATAACCGGGGGCTGGGCCACGGCCGTCGCCACGTCAACGCCGCGCTTGATGATGCCCGCTTTTTCCCTGGCGATTTGGAGCAGCCTGCGGCCCAGAAAAGCCTGGTGCTCCAGAGAGATGTTGGTGATCACGGAAGCCAAGGGTCGGATCACGTTCGTCGCGTCGAGGCGGCCGCCCATGCCCACTTCCATGATCGAGATGTCGGCCTTCTCCCGGGCAAAGTGAATCAAGGCCATGGCTGTGGTGAACTCAAAGAAGGTGGGAGGTTCCGCGGGGTCCACGGCCTCTCGCACTTCCCTCACGAGGTCGGCCGCCCTCTCGGGAGAGATCTCCCGGCCGCCCAACCTGAACCGCTCGGTGAACCTGACGAGATGGGGAGAGGAATAAAATCCTACCTTGAGGCCCGACCTCATCAAAATGGCTTCCACCATGGCGGCCACAGACCCTTTGCCGTTCGTGCCTCCCACATGCACATACTTCTGGCCCCGGTGCGGGTGTCCAAAAGCCCTCAGAAGATTGGATGTCTTGGACAGTCCGAACTTGATGCCGTATTTTTGAAGGCCGTAGAGATATTCAACCGCTTCCGTGTAGGACAATCGGCTCTTTCCCATAACCCGGATCCTCTTTGCCCCCAGATGGTGCAAGGCGCACGGGACAAGGTACACGGGACAAACCTTCTACATCATTTTTGATGATCCGTGAACCCTGCGCCGTGCACCTAGATCTTCTCGAGACTCGTATACCCCAGATGGAGCAGCTTTCGACCCACGTCTCTGAAAAGGACCTCCACCTTCTCCTCACCCACACGCTTGGAAATAACGCCCTGACCAAAGGCGGGATGCCGCACCCGATCCCCGGTTCGCAAGCCTGCGGGCCGGTCGGGAACGGGACGAAATCGCCTGGCGCCTTGTTTCACGGCCGTCTCCTTGTCCCCGTCAATCACCACTCTCCCCCATCCGCTCGAGGAGCGATGCTCCACCACCCCCGGGGGAAGGGCCTGGAGAAAAGAGGACAGACCTCTCGCTTCAGAGGCAAACCAGGCCCGCCCCGACTCCTGGCCCGGGTAACAGAGAATCAACCGGTCCTTGGCCCTGGTAGCGGCCACGTACATGAGACGGCGTTCTTCTTCCAGGGCCTCCTCGTTGCCGCCGGCCCTGGCAGGAGGAAAATACCCCTCCATCACCCATATGACGAAAACCACAGGCCACTCCAGCCCCTTGGCCGAATGCACCGTGGACAAGGTTAGGCATTCTCCCTTCTCTGCGGCGCCCAGATCCGCCGCGCTGTTCGGGGGCTCCAGGAGAAGGTCGTCAAGAAAGGGTCGCAATTTTCGATAACGGCTTGCCATGGGGATCAGTTGGTGCAGATCCCTTTCTCGGCGGGGAAAGTCATCGAATTTTTCCTGGAGGATGGGCCTGTAGTATTTCATGACCTGCTCCACCGCCGCTTCCGGGGAAATGTCCTTCACCGACAATTCGGCCATGAGCCCTGCCAGGGTTTTGAGGCCCTCATCCGCCTTGCCGGCGCCGGGCCATTCAGCAAGCTGAGAAGGCGGGCATCCCGTCTCTTTCAGCCACGCGATGATGGCCTGGCTCTTTCCCGGGCCGATGTGCTTCAGCATTCTGAGGATGCGTCCCCAGCTAACGCCGTCCTCCTTGTTGACGATGACCCTCAGATAAGCGAGGAGATCCTTGATGTGGGCCGACTCCATGAACTTGAATCCCCCGTACTTGACGAAAGGGATGCCCTGGCGCGCCAGCTCCACCTCCAGTTCAAAGGAATGATAAGCCGCCCTGAAAAGCACCGCAAAGTCCCGGATGGAGCGCCCTCTCGCCATTTCGTCCTTGATCGTTCTGGTGACAAAAAGGGCTTGATCGGGTTCCGTTTTGGTGTCCACGACCCTCGGCGTCTCTCCCTCTTTCCTCTCCGTGAACAGACACTTGGTGTACTTTTCCTGGGCCTGACCCATCAGGGCGTTGGTCAGGTTGAGGATGGGTTGGGTGGAACGATAGTTCTGTTCCAGTTTGATGAGCTTGGCATCGGGAAAGAATTTCGGAAAGTCGAACATGTTTCTGTAGTTGGCCCCGCGAAAAGAATAGATGGACTGCGCATCGTCCCCGACCACCATCACATTGCCGTGTGCTTGACAAAGCCACTTGACGATGTCTGCCTGAATGGTGTTGGTATCCTGGTACTCGTCCACCATGACGTAGCGATACTGTTCGCTCAGCAGGGCGCGGATTTCCTCCCGGCTTGAGAGCAGTTCCCTGAACAGGACGATCAGATCATCGTAATCCATGAGCTGATTCTCTTTCTTGTACTCTCGGTACAAGTGCTGAAGCCTTTTCATGTGGGGCACGTATTCCAGGAACTGGCCGTATTCATCGTCCATCAGGAACTCAATGCTCTTTTCAAGATTCGCCGCTTTGCTGATGACGTTTGCCAGGGTGGACCGCTTGGGAAATCGAACGGATCCCCTGTCGATGTGCATGTCCTGGACAAGAGACTGGATGACTTCCTCCATATCCGACCGGTCGAGAATGGTGAAGGCCTTTTCATAGCCGAGATGATGGGCGGCGCTCCTTAGAACCCTGTGGGCCAGGGAATGGAAAGTGCCCCCGGATACGAACCGGCATCGCTCATCGGCCAGGCTTGCGGCCCTCTCCAGCATTTCACCGGCCGCCTTGCGGGTGAAGGTGAGCAGGAGGATGCTCTCCGGAGATACGCCCGTTTCCACCAGTCGGGCCACCCTGTAAACCAGGGTCCTCGTCTTCCCGCTTCCGGCCCCGGCGATGACCAGCAGAGAACCCTCCCGGGCCATCACGGCCTGGAGCTGGGAAGGATTGAGGACCTGTTCATAGTTGATAGGACTGGCCAACGCTTCGCTGTCCTTTCTTGACCGTTACACGGACATCAGGAATGGAATCAGGACTGCCGCGATCGTCATCACCACGACCATGAAGGGGATAAGCATGGCAAGGACCACCTTGGCGTAAGAAACTTCGTGCATTTCCTTGAGGCCGACGATCTGGACCACCATGATCCACATCACGGCCAGAAGGCTTCCTACCAAAGGAATGACCGCCCACAGGTGCGCCGCCTGCGAGTATGACGCGGCCCTGAACGTGGCCTCAAAGCGATTTTTCCCCCCCCTGACGATCACGAGCAGAAAATGAAGCACGAGACTTGCGACACAGAGAAAGATGATGACAAACAACGGACATAGAAGCATGATCCCCATGAAAACAGGGCCCCAGGTCAAGTCCCCCAAGGCCCCTTCACCCAGAGAGGGAAGGTCTCCGGCCTCGATCAAGCCCTGCCAGAAGATTTGAAACATCATGCCCAGGGACCCTGCGAGGATTCCGAAGGCAAGGGGTTCTTTGATACCGCCCTCGACCGACGCCTTCCTGAAAAAACCGGCCGGAGAAAAAAGAACGCCTTTCACGGATTCGCTGAAGCTCTTTCCCAGGCCCAGTTCCGAACGCCTCTCCCAAGGCGGAGGCAACCTCGTGCCGCCCTCTTTCGCCGCGGCTTTTCCTTGTCCTTCCAGGGCGGGGATTTCAAACCGCTGCCTGCACCGGGGGCAAACCGCAGTCTTTGCACCCGGAGGGATCTTTTCCTCTGGAACGGATTTCGAGAAGTTGCAATGAGGGCAGACGATCTGCACCATCACTTGTTCTTTCCTTCTTTGATTTGACGGCTGATGTGTTTTTTCTGCGACCACCGCTGAAATCGACTGATGAGCCCGCCCTTCTCCGCTCTGATAAGAAGTTGGGCCTTCATTTCCAAGCCTTCCTTCGTGTTGATCGCTTCCTTGAGGCAGGGCACTCTGTCGGGGCACTCAAAACACCCCGGCGGGACCTGCCTCACTCCCTGCTCCCCCTCTGGAAAGACCCTGTCGAGGATCCCGTAACAATCCTTATGCTTCATGACAATTATCGCGTCCCTCAGAGGCGATCGGATCCTCTCTCATTCATGATTGATGTGTTCGCAAAAAGTTCCAAAAAGATCCCTCAACCATCCCAAAGGGAGGATTCGGCATGCACGGCAAAGCCCCGAAGGGGCGCTGTATGCAATCTGCCCTGGCGGATTGCATGTCTTATACTACATTGCTTTTGCTATATAAAGCGTAAATGTTAAAGATGCAGGTTGCCTGTCCATGGCCTCGGGCCTGAAACCCGCAACCTGCTGTTCGCAAACCCATTGACTTGGCCGTCCATCCCCTCTATGATCGCTCTCCATGAAAGAAGGAAGCCGATTGTATCTGGTCAGACACGGCCAGGTGGATGGTTATGAGAAATTTCCCATTTACGGACACACCGATGCAGCCCTCACCGAGGTGGGTATCCTCCATTTCCAGCAGCTTGCCGATCGGCTCCGCTTTGCAAAGATTCAGGCCATCTATTGCAGCGATCTCCAGAGAGCGGTGGTGGGAGCCCGTATCATCGCGCAGAACCATGATGTGCCCATCCATGTTTGTCCGGAATTTCGGGAACTTCACTTCGGGGACTGGGAAGGACTCGGCCTCCAGGACGTCCGCGAGCGTTTCCCGGCACACATTCAAGCTCGCATGAAGGATCCGGTGAGCTTTCGGGCCCCTGGAGATGGAGAGACCGTCGGCGAGCTATCCGAACGGGTGATGGCTTGCTTTAGGCGTATTCTGAAAAACCATGAAGACCAGGATTTCTTGATTGTCGGTCACGGGGCAGTCAACCGCGTCATCCTCTGTGACGCTCTCGGACTCCCTCTTCAGAACATGTTCCGCCTTCATCAGGATTACGGCTGCCTCAACCTCGTCGATTATTTTCCCGATTCCACCGTCGTCCGTCTCGTCAATGGATGAGAGGGCCGGGCCGGAGGCAACGCGTCGTATGAACATTCTCACGACCATCGCGCGGATCCCTCTGTTTGAAGGCCTTCCTTCCGAGCAGTTGGAAGACCTGGCTATGATCATGACGGACCAGGTCTTTGGGAAAGGAGAAATTGTCTTTTCCGAAGGGGAAGAGGCCGTCGGCTTTTACGTGACGCTCAAGGGACGGATTAAGGTCTACAAGCTGTCCTCCGAGGGAAAAGAGCAGATCCTTCATATCTTTGGACCCGGAGAGCCTTTTGGCGAGGTTCCGGTTTTTACCGGTCAAAGATTTCCCGCTCATGCGGAGGCCATGGAAGAAAGCAGGGTCTTTTTTTTCCCGAAAGAATCCTTTGTGGATCTTGTCAGACGCAACCCCTCCCTGGCCCTTAACATGCTCGGCGTCCTTTCCAAGCGACTTCGAAGATTTACCGCGCTCATCGACGACCTCTCCCTCAAGGAGGTTCCCGGCCGGCTGGCTGCGTATCTCCTCTATTTGACCACTCAGGAAAAGGGATCCGGAGACATAGAACTTCCGATCACCAAGGCCCAGTTGGCAAGCCTTCTGGGCACCATTCCCGAGACCCTCTCCCGAATCCTGGGCAAAATGACGGCCCAGGGCTTCATCGAAACCGACGGCCGCCGTATCCGAATTTTGGACCGCGAATCTCTTCAAGCGCTTGTCGACTCCGGGGGCCGCCTTTGAACACCTCTGCCCCTGATTTTTCAAGGGCAGGAAAACCTGTACAAAGCGTCCTCATTTCATATAAATCATAGATACATAGATACGCAACACATCGTCTCCTGGCGCAATGCTGATTCTATGGCCCGAACAAACAAAAATACCGATGACGGACCTCAAGTAAATATCCTGAAATACAGAAAAGGCGAGCAGATTATCAAGCAGGGAGATTACGGCATTTCCATTTACATCATTCTGCGGGGCAAAGTGGAAATCTTCAGGGAATCGGAAGAAAGAGAAGTCCCCCTGGCTGTCCTGGGGCATGGAGACACGATAGGCGAAATGGAGTTCCTGGAAGGAGCCAAGAGACCGCGCACGGCATCCCTGGTAGCCTCCGGTGATGTGTGGGTCGGGATTCTCGACGTCGACCGGCTGATCAAGGACTATCAGTTGGTTCCCCCGAAGCTCAGGATCCTGATCCGGTCTCTCATGGCCAAGTACAAGGAGACGACGGCAAAGCTGTGCGCCAAGGTCGGCACGCCCGACGACTAATACCAGCGCACTGGGTATTTTGACCTGTCATTGCGAGCCTGAAGGACGTGGCAATCTCGTTTCACTGAGATTGCTTCGTCCCTGCGCTCCTCGCAATGACGGATTGTTTGCTGCGGTTGTAGTGGTTCAACACAATGACCTTGATTCCTCGTCGTTCTGAACCCTTCAGCGGGGAATCCTTACCGTCCTAATTTTTGGTCATCATGAAGGCGACGGCTTTTTCAAGGCCGTCCAGGGTGAGTTCATACATGGGGAAGATATCCCGAATAATCTGGACGGTTCGGGTGTAGGGCCATTCCATTTCCAGCTTGGGGTTTATCCACAAGGCATAGCGGAACGTGGCGGCGATAAACTTCAGTCTCTCGTAACTCGGCTTGTTGGTTCTCTCCTCAATGTGAATAGAACCGTCCGTCGCCATCAGCTCATAGGGTGCCATGCTCGCGTCCCCAAGGATGATGAACCGCGTTTCCGGATCCAGGCGAACCAGGTCATTGACGGCAAAGGGCTTGGAACGGCGAGGCGGGTCCTCCCAGAGGCTGTCGTAAATGGTGTTGTGGAAGAAAAAGGTCTTAACGTCCTTGAACTGGGCCTTCGCATAGTTGAAAAGGGTCTGGACCATTTCGATGTAAGGATCCATGGACCAGCCCCCGTTGTCGATAGCCAGAACCACTTTGAGCCGGTCCTTGAGGCTTCGATCAAAAACAATCTCGATCTCGCCCGCGTTTTTCATGGTCTGGTAGATCGTCTTGTCGATGTTGACTTGATCCTTGGGGCCGACAGGAACCATGTGCCGCAGCCTCTTGAGCGCTTCACCCATCTGGCTCGAAGTCAGGGGCCCTTCCTGAGAATAGTCCTTGTACCTTCGGTCAAGCGCCACCTTGACGGCTGACTTGTTTCTCGACGCGCCCCCTACCCTCATTCCGCCCGGATGGTATCCCGAATGCCCGACCGGCGACGTGCCGTGGGTGCCGATCCACTTGCTTCCTCCGTGGTGGGCTTCGGTCTGCTCCTTGAGTCGGTCGAGAAAGTACTGGATCAACTCCTCGGGGCTCAGCTTCGAGATTTCCTTTTCGTCCACTCCCAGGGCCTGGGCCAACCCTTCCGGGTCTTTCAACCATTCCTCCAGCATAGCCCGGGCCACTTCGTTCAACTCCACCTCGGTCGGGTCCTTCAGCTCAACCCCTTCAAAATGGTGGGCAAAAACCTGATCGTACAGATCGAAATACCTCTCGCTCTTCACCAGAATAGAGCGCGCGGCCGTGTAGAAATCCTCGACGGAATTGATGATCCCAAGGCTCAGAGCCTTCTGGAGACGCAGAAAACAAGTCGGCGTCACGGGAATGCCCACCTTGCGCAATGTATAAAAAAATTCAGTAAACATAGGTCATAACCGGCATGGAGCAGTTTTTTTTCGCTCCTTGCTCCCTGCTCCTTGCTTCCTTACAGTCTGAATCGAGACACAGCGCCCTGGGCCACCGTGTAGTCGGGGCTTTTCTTGAAGAGAACCCCGAGATAGGGCACCTCTCCTTTGGTGAGGTCCTTGATCTTGAAATCAGGATCGGCCTTCAAGGCGCGGATCCAGTTGATGAGTTCCCGGGTGGCGGGTTTTTTCTCGACCCCCCGGATATCCCTGAGGCGATAAAAGGTCCTGATGGAATTATCCAGGAGATCCTTGCTGATATCCGGGAAATGCACGGAGACGATGTTTCTCATCATGTCCGGGTCCGGGAACGCAATGTGATGAAAATTACATCGTCCCAGAAAAGGATCGGAGAGGTCTTTTTTAGCATTTGACGTGATGATCACGACCGGCCGGTTCTTTGCCTTGACGGTCTTGTCGATTTCCATGATGTCGAATGACATCTGGTCCAGCACGTCCAGCATGTCGTCCTGAAAATCCGTATCCGCTTTGTCGATCTCGTCGATGAGCAGGACGACCCGGATATCTGCGACGAAAGACTGCCCGATCTTGCCCATCCGGATGTAGTCTTCGATATTACTCACATCCCTTTTCGAATCTCCGAACCGGCTGTCATTGAGACGGGTCAGGGTGTCGTACTGATAAAGGGCTTCCACGAGTTTCATGCTCGATTTCACATTGAGGACAATGAGCGGCATGTCCAACGCTTCCGCAATGGCATAGGCGAGCATGGTCTTCCCTGTCCCCGGTTCCCCTTTCAGGAGAAGAGGCATTTCGAGGGCCATGGAAATGTTGACGATCTTGGCGAGTTCCTCGTCCAGCACGTATTTCGAGGCCCCGGTAAACTTGATCAGCGAATTTTCATCGTGCATTTCTTCACTCCTTGATGTAGGATGCACCTCCGTCTTTTCAGGCGGCAAGCTTTTTTTCTTTTCTCGAAAAAACATCGGATCTGATTCCGTCAATTTATTAGAGAATTTTTAAATATACTAACGCAGGCACTGTCTGTCAAACGCAATTTAGAAGGGCCAGGGTCATGCCTCTCGCTTTCAATGCTTTGAATCACGGCACCATCGCCTTTGGTTTCTTTAACATTGACACGGACCTTCTTCTCCTGGAGCACTATTTTCTGTTCGCCGACGATTTCTGCGCCTATTTATCGCTTCTTCCTGCTCAATGTGAAAAAGGCTCGTTTGAAGCATCCTGGGAGGTCTATTCCATTGACAGGCGCCAGGATGTGGGCGACCTCATGGCGGCAATCCACGGAGTCCGTTTCACCGGTTTCATCGGAGAGGTGTACAGAAGGTTCCCCTTTCCGCAAAAGGAGGAGGACTTCAAGCAGAGCCCTGAGGGATCCGAAAATAGACAGGCCCTTGAAAAGATGATCGGCAAGTATGGGACGAGAAAAAAGATCCTTATTCGTGGGGATGGCGAGCGTGAGACGGTGGCCGTGGCCGAGTTTCTTTTCAGCAAAGAGGTTTTTCAGGAACTCGTCGAATATGTGTGGCTCGGCGGTTACCCCCGCTGGAGAGACGGTGTGCGGCCGGATTACGTGCTGGCGATGAAGAAGGTCCTGGAAAACTCTTCAGCGTGGGTTTTCCGGGGACTATCTCTCCTTTGAAGGCGTCACGATTTCATCCCGCAATTTGAGGCTCGCCCGCATGAGTCCGCGTGTCATTGCGAAGGACATTTTTTCAGGTTCCTGCAGGAAGCCCGCTGGAGCGAACCGCAGCATACCGAAGATTCGATCTGCTCAGCCACCGGCGCTCACCACCCGAAGATCTTCAGCACCTCCGCGCTCAGGGGCCTCCGGAGCCAGCGTTTCTGTATTTCCGTAAGCGGGCCGGTGTATTTCTCGATCCACTCGACGTCGCCCGTGAGGAGGGCAAGCTTTTCCGGGCCGGTCAGATGATACGCCTCCAGGGCATCCGCCCAGTGATGGAGCAGATTGTAGACAAAATCACCGTCTGTGGCCGCCCGATCCAGAATGGCCAGGATCTGTTCCTGGTGAATCAGGGTCTGCTTTTCCGGCTTCGTAGTCGTTGCGATTTCAATGGCCAGGTCAACGGCCTTGAGCAGTTGATCGGGCGTAAAGGGTTTTTCCACATAGTCCGCCGCTCCCAATTTCATGGCCTGCACCGCGGACTGCACACTGGCATAGCCTGTGATGATCATCACCGGCACCTCGGGCTTGGTCCTCTTGATGTCCCTGAGGATGATCATGCCCCCGATGTCGGGCATGCGAATGTCGGTGAGGATGACGTCGTAGGTCTTGTTGAGAGCCCACTCGAGCCCTTGACGGCCGCTCAGGGTTGTTTCCACGTCGAAGTCCGCCTGGCCGAGAATCCGCTTGACGCTGTTGAGCACAACCTGCTCATCGTCGATGACCAGCACTTTACGATGCCCCATGATCCCCTCCTTCCGGAGCCTTTTTGGGCAAAACAAAGCGAAATCTCATCCATTGTCCCGCTTCGGAATCGGCCCAGATCCTTCCGCCGTGTTTGGTGAGGATATCCCTCGTAATGAACAGGCCCAGGCCGGTGCTTCTGGACGACTCCGTCGGAGTATCGAACCTTGCGAATTTCTCGAAGAGCCGAGGAATTTGTTCCCCGGTCAAACCCGGTCCTTCATTCCACACCTCGAACTGATTCAGACCGTCTTTTTCTTCGAACCCGAGCCTCACCCTTCCTTCCTGATTTCCATACTTCAAGGCATTGTCCAGGAGATTGCGATAGGCGATTTTCAGAAGGGCCGCGTCGCCGTGAACCGGAACCGAATCGGGAAGGATCTTTTCGATGGTCACTTTCCGGTCATGGATCATGGGCTTCAAGTCTTCGAGCACGGGATTGACGACGTCTTTGATCATGTCCGCTTTCTTGAGGCTGACTTTCAGTTCACCCTTTTCGATGCGAGCCAGGTCCAGATAGTTCCGGGTCATTTTCACCGCCCCGTCGATGCATTTGGCTATGTTTCTCGCAAGGGCTGCCTGGGCTTCACTCAAGGGCCCCACAAGTCCGGTATCGAGCGCTCGTGCCGAGGTGTAGATAACACCCAGGCTGTTTTTCAATTCATGGGAAACGAACCCGAGCATGTCCAGGTAGTTCCTGTTCAGTTCCTGAAGGGAATGGTTGGTCTGCTCCAGGGCGGCATAGGCGTTTCTGAGTTTTTCATCCCTTTCCCTCAGCCGGACGGCCATCACGTTGAAGGCCCGGGTCAAGTCCTTGACTTCATCGTCGGTCTTGGGCTCTTTCACATTCAAGTCAAGGTTCCCGCCTGCAATCGTCCTGGCTGCGTCGGCCAGCCCGCTGATCGACCCGGTCAGGCGCCTCGCGAAGATCAAGCCGACGGCCAGGACGAAAATGCCCACACCGCCTGAGATAGCACCGTAGAGCTTCCACAGGTCCCACTTCAAATCGTCATACTGCTTGGCCAAGACCCCCACGTAAAGAATCCCGGCCACCTTCCCATCGATGTCATGAATCGGGTCGTAGGCGCTCAGGTACCAGTCCTTCACCACAAAAGCCCGGTCGTACCAGGGCCGTCCGTTTTCGAGCACCTTGTCGTAAACCTCCTCGCTCACCCGGGTTCCAATCGCCCTGTTGCCGTTGGCCAGGATCACGTTTGTGGCGATGCGGCAATCCCATTGAAAAATCGTGACGGTTCCCAAAGGCTGCCCCCGGTACAGCTTGTCTTCGAAAACGATGGACCGGATCTTGTCCACCAGAGCGTGGTTTCGATTGAGCAGCAGTCCCGCATACAGAGCCCCGATCACTTTTCCCCCGTGATCCAACACAGGGGCAGCAGCCGCCAGCACCATTCCGGACGACTCAGAGCTTTTCGCCCTCACTTTCGACTTCGCCGTGGGCTCGAAGACCGTAAAGGAACGCTCCTCCAAGTTGCCCCCCTCGTCTCGGAGACGCTGTGGACTCAGCAGGACAATCCCTTTTCGGGTCTCGCCCTTCAGCGCCCCGGACACCAAGGGATCATTGGACAGGTAATCCCCGGTCTTGTAAGGCTCAAGGCTGCGCACCACCACGCGGCCTTTGCTGTCCGTGAGGGAGAGAAAATCAAAACCGCACTGCATCCTCACTTCCTCAAGCGCCAACCGGCTGGACGGCGAATCAGGCCGTTGATAGGCATCGTCCACGCGCTTTCCTGTGCTGAGGACGCTCACAAAAAGCTGGAGCCTGTCCATTTCGTTGTGGAGCACATCCCAAGCCGAGCGAAGGTCGAGGCTCACCCGGCGCTGCGCTTCATCCAGCGTGGTGCGGTTGAGGAGGAACGCGCTGAGCACCGCCCCCAGAACCCCGAAAAGGGCGATGACCAGCACGAAATTGAGAAAAATGCGTTTGTGTAACGGAATACGCACGCCGATGCAGACGTCCCGCAAGGCTGGACGATCATCGCGACCAGGCTCGCCTCGCCGTAGCCTTGGCGAAGGCGGGAGGTTGCTCCTACGGGTGCCCCCCTTCCTTGGTCACAGCCTTACGCAGACATCCCCTCCTCGCCTTCTGAGTTATTCGAAATGACCTTTCCTATTCAACGATCTGGTGATCACTGACTCACTCCTGAGAAACTAAAATGTCTCATCCACCTAAAATCCCCTCTGTCTCCCCTTTGCAAAGGGGAGGACTTCCAGCGGCTTTCCCCCTTTGGAAAAGGGGGAGTGAGGGGGGATTCAGCGAAGCGCCGGCGTATCAACGCTGATCACTGGTTTTGACTGACTCACTGATCACCGATCACTGGTTTCGGCCACGGGCAGGAGGCAGGTGAAGGTGGTCCCTTCGCCGGCTTTGCTTCTAACGGAGATGGACCCCTCAAGGAAATCGAGGATCTCCTTCACGATCACCAGCCCGAGACCGGTGCCCTCCTCTGCAAGGGCCCTGGCATTCTCCGCGCGAAAAAACTCCGTGAAGAGCCTTGCCACGTCTTCTTCGGGTATTCCAATGCCCGTGTCCGAGACCTGGAACTTGACCCGGTCGTGGCTGAGGGGTTCGAGGACGACGCTCACCTTTCCCCCCGACGGGGTATATTTCACTGCATTGGAAATGAGATTCGTGAACAATTCTTCCAGAAGTTTCTCGTCACCCATGACGGGCGGAATCAGGTCCTTGATCTGAAAACTCAGTTGAACGCCTTTCTCCGAGGCGGAGGTCTCAAACAGATCGGAGAGCGCGGCCACAGCCTTCGCACCGTCTACAGGATGGAGGGTGGTCCTGTCCGCGCTCATCCGCCGGATGCCGAGTTTCAGGAGGTCATTGACGAGCTTGCCCATGATTTCCAGCCGCCTTTCGCATCGCAGCAAAGCATCTTGCTGTTCCTCGCTCACGGGTCCGAGATACCCCTTTCTGAGAACCTTCATGAGGCTGTACACGGCACTGAAAGGAGATTTGAGCTGGTGGGCGGCTTTTTGAAGAAACCACGTCTTATTGATTTCTCCTCTCAGGGTCTCGATGGCCAGGGCGGTCAGGTCACTGACAAGAGAAAAAAACCGGATGTCGCTGTCGCTGAAATAGGAGGACTCGTCGCTGTAGACACAGAAAACTCCCAGGGTCATCTTTTCTATCCTGAGGGGAAGGCAAACCATGGAAGCGATGCCTTCCTTCAGGATGTCCTCGGGGTATTGAAAGTACTCCGATTCACCGATGTTGCCGACGGCCATGAAGGACCCTTCGATAATGCGCCGGTTGATGGGACTTTTCTCGATGTCAACGGCGCCTTTGGCGATGTAGTTCTCACTCAGGCCGTAGGTCGAGGCGAAGACGAGCTTTTTCCCTGAATCGTCCAGGAGCTTGATGGAAGCCGCCTTGACGCCCATGATGCTTGCTGCGCTTCGGGTCGCCAGATCCATGAGTTCCTGAAGATCCGAGCTCAGGCCCATTTTCTTGACCGCGCCGTAGAGGGCCGTGAGCTTGGCATTGCTCGCGTCCAGTTCCTTGGACACCCTGAGAAGGTCCTGCCCTTTTTGCCACAGGCTTTTTCTCACCGAGGTCGTCAGATAGGCGGTAATCAAGACGGCGGCCACAAAAAAAGCAAACAGGATCAGAATGTCGGTCGAGCTGCGGTCAACCGCTGCGAGATGGGGAAAGGCAGGGCTCTGAAGCAGGGCGGCCTGGTCCGGGAGAAAGGCCGCCTTCTGTAGCGCAGCAAGGCACACGGCGGCGGCAAGGACGCAGAGGCTGTAGAGGTAGCAACTGATGGGAGATAGCAAAATGCCCGCAAGAATGATGTGGAAAATGACAAACATGAGGAGGGGGCTGTAAATTCCTCCCGTGAAGTAGATCATGACATAGAGGGCGAGGAGATCCAGGGAGATTTGCACGTGCGCGAAGGTGAGGAAAGGCCGGATGTCCCGGCCCTTGAAAACCTCGAGCCCACGCCAGGAGAAAAAAAGGATCAGGTTGTAGAGGAGTATGCCGAGGGCGATCAAGGCAATGGGGAAAACCGGAAACTTGGGTTCCAGCGTGTGGAGAATCCATCCTCCGCCCGCGGCGACGCCTGCCGCGATCCACCGAATGCGGATGAACCAGTAGACCCTTTCGATGAGTTCCTTGCGAAAAAAAAGCTGCTGCTTGACTAGCTCATATCCCGGCTCCTGGGAAGCTTCATTTGCCCCTTCAGGAAGCGTCATAATTCATCCCTTTGCGGTCTCCCTGAAAACCTCTTCAATCAAGGAGAGCAGGTCTTCTGGGTCGATGGGCTTTTCAAGGAATTGGGTGACCGGCCAATTTTCTCCCATAATGTGCTGAAACTTCTCCGGGCCTTCTTCCGCCATTTTCTTGGTAAAACCCGTCACCATGATGATGGGAATATCCCGGTAGGCTGAGGTGTTTCTCAGCTTGTAGGCCAGGCTGAAGCCTTCCGTGTCCGTGGCCATCATCACGTCAAGGATAATGAGATCCGGAGCCTTTTCCTGGATCTTCTGAAAGCCTTCCTTGCCGTTGTAGGCGGCCCTCACACCGTATTTTCTGCTCTCCAGGACAATGCGGATAGACTCCACCAGGTCCCGGTCGTCATCGATGATGAGGATGTCTGATCCTTTCGCCATGTCCTCTCTCCTTCTGCCCTGAACCCCCTAGTATTGTGTCTCATAAATTGTGTGTCGTTTTTTGGCAATTCAACCTATGCGAAAATCAGATGGATTCTCTAAATTCGAATATCGAATATCGAAATTCGAAACAAATTCGAATGATTAAAATACGAATGACCAAAACGATGGAAGCGCGCTTGGTTCCTGTTTGTTCTAGATTTTGGACATTGTCGTTTTGGCATTGTTTCGGATTTCGAATTTCGTGCTTCGAATTTCCGTGTCTGCGCGAAGTGGGTCAAATATGGAACTGATTGCAAAATTTCAACTTGCCATATTTAGGTGCAAAACTTCTGGGACACGGCACTAGTGTATCATTGATGGATCCCTGAGCTTTGTCAATAAAATCTCTCGAACAGAACGCTATGATTTCCCTGCTTGCTTTTTCAGCCTTTTTTTGAGCCTCCAGGGACAACCCCTCCCCAAATCCGAAATCATTCCCCTGAACAGAGACCGACCACGTCACTGGAGGTCGCCGATAAAGCGCCTCCAGAAGACCTGCAAACACGGAAGGCTGGAGATGGTGCGTGCCCCAGGGCAGCACATCCCGCTTCGGTTGAACCCTGGCCCACCGCAAGCCCCGCTCCAGGGGCTCCACGGTCGCGTCCACGAGGATGAGAACCTCTGCGCCCTGAACTTCTTCCGCAACCACCGGGTCGAGCTGGTGAAGCGAGCGCAAGGCGACCCCTGTCCTTGAGCCGAGGCGGAGATGAAGCTGTTCGATGACATAGGGGCCGATCCCGTCGTCCTTGCGGTGGGGATTCCCGTAGCCGATGATCCAGGTGGAAGTGGGTTCAGGGTTTTCCGCGGTCACGAATCAGTCCCTCTTGAGTTCCGTCACAAGCCGTTGATCCCGGTCAAAGATCTGGACGAGAAGCGGCATCTGCCCCAGGGCATGGGTTGAACAGGAAAGACACGGATCAAAGCAGCGAATCGCCCCTTCCACCCGGTTCAGGAAACCTTCCCGCACGTCTCCCTGGTGGATGTACTCCTTGGCCACGGCTTCCACCGAACGGTTCATGGCGATGTTGTTGTGGCCTGTGGCGACGATGAGGTTGACCCTGCGAATCGCGCCGTAGGCGTCCACCTGGTAGTGGTGGATCAGGGTCCCTCTCGGCGCCTCAATGACGCCCACCCCCTCTTCGCGGGATGGGTCCGCGGTGATCCGGATATCCTTCCCGCAGATCCCGGGATCCTTGAAAAGCGCCTCAGCCCGCTCCACGCAGTTGAGCAGTTCGATCATGCGCGTGTAGTGGTACATCAAGGTGCTCCCCTCGAGCCCGTCCTGAGCCAGGCTCCGGTAGGCTCTCAAAGCCTGATCCGCCCTGGGGGTGCTCATCGCGTCCGCGGCATTGACCCGGCCCAGAGGCCCGACCCGGTAACCCCCCTCGGGATACCCCTGGGGTTTGAAAAAGGGAAACTTCAGGTAAGACCAGGGTTCCACGTGCTCGGCAATGAAATCCAGATACCGGCTGGGATCGAATTCCGCGAGCACGCTCCTGTCCGGGCCCACGACTCTGAACTTTCCTTCATACATGTTGGGGCAGCCCTTCTCATCCATCAGTCCCGCGTAGTTGGACGGATAGGTGGCGAACCTTCTGACCTCCTCCAGGTTCTTTTCCACCCAGCCCTTGATGAAGTCGAGCCCGATCCGGGCTGTCTCATAAGCCTCTTCAAAGCCGGCGAGCAGGCTCTCTCGATCTTCCTTGGCCAGGGGATTCATCACGCCTCCGGGCACGGCAAAAGCGGGATGAACTTTTTTTCCTCCCAGGGCCTTGATGATGTCTTGGCCGAACTTGCGGAGGCGGATGCCTTTCCTTGCCAGATCCGGGAATGCGCCGATCACGCCGATCACATTCCGCTCTGCAGGGTCGGAGTCCCAGCCCAAGAGGAGATCCGGGCTTGCCAGGTAGAAGAAGTGAAGAGCATGAGACTGGATGAATTGTCCCATGTGCTCCAGCTCTCGAAGGAGCCTGGCGGTTTCAGGGATTTCCACCCCCAGAATCGCGTCGCAGGCTTTTGCCGAGGCGAGCTGGTGACTCACGGGACAAATGCCGCAGATGCGCTGGGTGATCACCGGCATCTCTTCAAAGGGTCTGCCCTCACAAAAGCGCTCGTATCCTCTGAACTGGGTCACATGGAATTGCGCGCCTTCCACCTCGCCATGGGCATCCAAATGAATCACAACCTTGCCGTGGCCTTCCACCCGGCTCACCGGATTGATGGTGATTTTTATTGGTTCAGCCATTTCCATAATCTCCTTAATCAAAGTGCAGCATGTCGTTTGGAAGAATGGGGGTTCTTCCCTGCAGGATGGACACAAGACTGTACGCCAGCACCTCCGGAGAGGGCGGGCACCCCGGCACAAACGCGTCCACGGGAACCACCTGGTTCACAGGGAGAACCTTGTCGAGGAGGGGCGGAAGCTCTTCATGGACCGGAATCACCCCATCCACGGTGCTTTCAGTCTCCACGTACCCTCTGCGCAACACATCGGCCTTGGGAAGACAGTTGCGCAGCGTGTTGACGCCACCGAACACGGCGCAATCTCCCCAGGCCACCAGGATCTTGCAGTGTTTTCTGAGCTTGTGGGCCACCTCCAGATGTTCCTCATTCCCGATGCCTCCCTCAATGATTCCCACGTCCAGCTCCGGGAACGCATAATCTTTGAAGTCCGTGATGGGGGTGAAGGTGAGTTCAATTTTCGACAGGAGGCTCACCAGGTCTTCATCCAGATCCAAAAATGACATGTGACAACCGGAACACGCTTCAAACCATACGGTCGCTACTTTAGGGACTGCCATGGATTCTCCTCCGGCTTTAGCTGGGCAACCGCATTCCCCCTCAGGGTTGTGCGGGTCTCCAGCGCTTGATCGCTTTTTGCGCTTTCTGGGACAAGTCCTCCCAGGTTTTGAACTTGTGACGGAATCCGATTTGATCCGCCAGGCTATTGAGCATTTCCCACGAATCCTTCACGCCCTCCGGCGGATCCAGAACCTTTTCCGCGAACCCTGTTTCCCATCCGTCCACGGACGTGTAAGTGCCGCGTGATTCCAGTCTCAGGGGTTTTGGGAGGACCACGTGAGCGCAGTCCGTCAAGGCTTCGGGGAAATAGGGGCTGATCACTCCGAGAAAATTCAGGTTCCTGAGCTCAGCCAAGGCGCTTGAAGCCAGGTCATTCGGATGCCCCAGGCAGAGGAGGCCGCCCTTCCATGACTTCCCGGCTTTCGCGGCGCCGTTCGACGATAGACCCAGTTTCCAGGCGCCGACACTGTTCCCATAAGGTTTGAGGACCATGAGCCTCAACACATTCCCTGAATCCAGACCCTTGGACAGGGCCACTTTCACGGCGTCCTGAAACGCGGACGGGCTCTTGAGCCCTGTGACCGCTTCCCCGACCAGAATCAGCGGACGAGTGGAGCGGACAAAGGCGGACACCATGTCCTGGAAAGCCTTCTTGGCCCCCTTGGGCACCCCTGCCTCAACCCCTGCCTTGCTCCGAGCGGTCCCTTTGCTCTTCTGAGAGATCTTTTTCCCTGCCTCTGCCACGGCTGCACGAAATGCCTTGATGAGCAGGGGCAGGTCTTCATCCTTCACAGGAAATTGAAAGGCGGCAAAAGGCGGCGTGTGGTCCATGTCGCCTGCCACGCCGACCGGGACGCCCCTTTCGAGGATGGCCCTCCGCACCAGGGTGGAGACCACCGGCTGAGTTTGGTAAGGATTGGCCCCCAGGAGAAGAATAAAATCCGCCTCGGGAATCATCTTCCAGCTCGCCTCTTTGAGCGGCTCTCCCTTCAGCCCCCACGCTTTGGACACCGCATGGAAATGCTGGCCGTCGAGGCTTCCCACATGGCCGGCAGAACAGCCCTTGGCCATGAGGTCCCGGAACTGAAGGAGCTCTTCGTTGGACAGGGCGCTGGAGGCCAGGCCGAAAAGGGCATCCCCCCCTTCGGCACGGCGGATCGACTTCAGGGTCTCGGCCACAAGCGCCAGGCTACGATCCCAGGACTCCTCTTTCCACGTTCCGTCTTTTCCTCTCACCATGGGTTGCACCAGGCGTTTGCCTTCGCTTTTCAGGATCTCGAACCGGCCTTTGTAGCAGAGTTGGCCGCGATCGGGCCGCTCCTTGTCCGCAGAAAGCTTGCCGTCGACCCTGATCAGGGTCTGGTCTTGAACGTGGACCAGGGTGGGACAGAGCAATCCACACTCCGTGCACAGGGATTCTTGGGTCTTCCATTCCTTGGCGTGGCCTTTCACAGCGTAGTGAGTTCTGTACCGGTTGGTGATGGCCCCTGTGGGACAGACCTGGAGGCACACGCCGCACCCGTAGCAGGTGGACTCCTCCCGGCTGGCATGCAGGTCCAGGCCCACGAGGTTGCGGGGCCCGCGGTTGTGGAAACTGAGGACATGGGTCCCCGCAATCTCCGCACAGGCCCTCACGCACCGGCCGCACAAAATGCAGCGGTTGTGGTCAATGATCATGTGCTCGCTGGTCACATCCGTTGGAAAGGCGTTGAAGGAGAAAGACATGGTGAGGTGGTCCATCCCCAGTTCATAGGCCAGCTTCTGAAGCTCGCAGTCTCCGCTCTGGGGGCAGAACATGCAGTTGTGGTTTCTCTCCGCAAAAAGAAACTCCAGCACCGTGCGCCTGCTTTCCAGGATTCGTTCGTTGGTGATGACCACCTCCATGCCCTCTCGCACCGGCATGACGCAGCTCGCCGCAAGCTTGGGAGAACCGTCCACCTCCACCACGCACATCCGGCATCCTCCCCAGTTCGAAAGGGCCGGATGATGGCACAAGGTCGGGATGGGAATGGCGTTCCTCTGCGCAGCCTCCAGAATGGTGATCCCCTCAGGGACCAGCAGTTCTTTCTCATCCATCATGATTTTTACAGTCTTTTGATTGGCTTCCATCGTCCTCTTTTCTCCCCATGAAATCTGCTCCGGCGGATTTCATCACGCTTTGGCGTCGCAGCGAAGGCAGCGGCAAGATTCTTTAAAGGCATCCTCTTTGGACAAACCAAGCTCCACCTCACGGAAGTCCTTGATCCGCTCCGCACACCCCGCTTCCAGCGTGCAGGCCCGTTCCGCCTCGTGGATCTCCTCGTCGATGACCATGGGGATGTCGATCTCCTCCTCCGCAGGCAAAGAAAAGGCTTCCCCGTTTTTCAGGCGCATGGCCTGGTCGATTTCATTGGCCGCGTGGTGCCCGGCGGCAATGGCATTGACCACCGTGTCCGGGCCGGTCACCACATCTCCTCCGGCAAACACCATGGGGGACTTGGTTGCGGTTTTCTTGCCTTTGATCACCTCGATGAGGCCGTTCTTGTTGACCGGCACCGCTCCTGCCTTGGCGTCAAAAGGAAACACGGCTTCCTGGCCGATGGCCAGGATGACCATGTCCACGTCCACGGCCTTGTCTTCTCCCAGCTTCGGAACCGGCTTTTTGCGGCCGCCCTGATCGAACTCCCCAAGCACCATGCGGCGGCAGATCACCTGTTCGACCCGGCCGTCGGAGCCCTGAAACCGGACAGGATTCACCAGGTATTGGATCTTTACGCCTTCCTCCTCTGCCGCTTTGATCTCCTCTTCCTGGGCAGGCATGTCCTCCCTGGTTCTGCGGTAGAGGATGGTCACTTCCCCGGCGCCCAGCCGGAGAGCGGACCGGGAAGCGTCAATGGCGGAGTTGCCGCCGCCCACGACCGCCACCCGTTCACCCACAGGAGGATTTTTCCCAAGGTTGACGTCCCTGAGGAACTCCACGGCACCCACCACGCCCTCGAGGGCTCCCCCTTCCACGGCCATACTCGCGCTCTTTTGAGCTCCGATGGCCAGGTACACGGCGTCATAGGCTTTCACAAGGTCTTCGTACGCCACGTCCCTGCCCACCTTGGTGTTGGCCTTCAGCTCCACACCCAGATTCAGGATGTCGTCGATCTCCCTGCGCAGAATATCCCTGGGCAGACGGTACTCGGGAATTCCCCATCGGAGCATGCCTCCCGGCTCCGGAAACTCATCGAAGATCGAGACCGGGTACCCCCTGAGCGCCAGGTCTCTGGCAGCGGTCAAGCCGGAGGGCCCGCCGCCGACCACGGCAATTTTTTCCTTCCTGGTCGTGTCCGGCTTTTTCACGGTCGGTCGAGTGCCGTGATCCGTAATGAACCGCTTCAGGTTCTTGATGCTCACCGGTTCGTCGAGCGTGGATCGGCGGCACTTGCTCTCACACTTGTGGTCACACACCCTGCCGCAGATACTCGGGAAGGGATTGGTCTTGAGGAGCACCTTGTAGGCATCGTCCAGCCGTCCGGCCCGGGTCAGCGCCACATAGCTCGGAATGTCCATGCCGATGGGGCAGGCGTGGATGCAGGGTGCCTTGAACAGGGCCGAGCACACCACTGCAGGACAACGCTTTTCCCTGATGTGGGCTTCGTATTCCTCCCGGAAATAGCGGATGGTGGAAAGCACCGGGTTGGGCGCGGACTGGCCCAGCCCGCACAGGGAGGTGTTCTTGATGATGTCGGCCCACTTCTCGAGCCTCTCTATGTCGCCTTCCTGGCCTTCGCCGTTGCAGATCCTGGTCAGGATCTCCAGCATCTTCTGAGTTCCCACCCGGCAGGGCGTGCACTTGCCGCACGATTCATCTTTACAGAACTCCAGGAAGAAGCGGGCCACGTCCACCACGCACTTGTCTTCGTCCATGACGATCATGCCGCCCGAGCCCACGATGGCGCCGAGCTTCACGATGGACTCGTAGTCCACCGGGGTGTTCAGATACTGGACCGGCACGCACCCGCCCGAAGGGCCGCCCAATTGAACAGCTTTGAACTTCTTGCCTTTGGGGATTCCGCCTCCCACGTCATGGATAATGGTACCGAGGGAGATGCCCATGGGCACCTCGACCAGTCCCACGTTTTTCACGTCTCCGGTCAGGGCAAAGACCTTGGTGCCCCGGCTGCGCATGGTTCCCATGCCCGCGTACCACTTGCCCCCGTTCAGGATGATCTGGGCGATGTTCGCCAGGGTCTCCACATTGTTGAGCACCGTCGGTTTTTTCCAGAGCCCCTGGAGGGCAGGGAAAGGAGGCCGGGGTCTGGGCATGCCGCGTTTTCCTTCGATGGAGGTCATGAGAGCCGTTTCTTCTCCGCACACAAACGCGCCTGCCCCCCGGTACACCTCCACATCAAAATCATATCCGGAACCGAGGATGTTCTTTCCCATGAGGCCGTAGTGCCTGGCCTGGTCTATGGCGAGGTTCAGTGTCTTGACCGCCAGAGGATACTCGGCCCGGCAGTAGATGTATCCCTGGTGCGAACCGATGGCCTTGGCCGCGATGATCATCCCTTCCAGCACCGCGTGGGGATCGGATTCCAGAACACACCGATCCATGAACGCGCCCGGGTCTCCTTCGTCCGCGTTGCAGAGCACATACTTCACGTCCCCCGGCGACTTGGAGGCAAACTCCCACTTCATGCCTGTAGGAAAGCCTGCGCCGCCTCTGCCTCTGATCCCTGAGGTTTTCACCTCCTTGATGATTTCCTCGGAGCCCATCTGGTAGAGGGCCTTGGCTGCGGCGAAGTAGCCGTCCCGGGCAATGTACTCCTCGATCCGCTCGGCCTGGATCAGTCCGCGGTTTTTCATGACCACCGGATGTTGCATGCCGAAAAAGGGAATGTCCCGTGTGTGAGGGGTCTTCTCGATTTTCGGGGAAGGAGGCCCTTCGAAATCCATCTCTTTCTGCTCCCACCCTCTCGAAAAAACCCATTGGGGAAGGCCTTCCCCCTTGAGCACGTGCTTCCGGAAAATCTCCCGGGCTTTTTCCTTGGTCACATCCGCATACTTCACCGGCTCTTCACCCACCCGCTCCACGGTGATGAGGGGCTCCCGGTTGCAGATCCCTGCACAGCCGGACGTGGCGACAGAGATGTCCTTCCTCCTGGAGGCCTTCAGTTCCTCCTTGAGGACCTGCAGGATGTCATTGGCCCCTGAAGAAATTCCACAGGTTCCCATGTGGACCGTGATGCGCGCAGTATTTTTTCCGGCCTCAAGGACCGAGGACCTGAGCACTTCTCCTTTGATCTTGTAAAGTCCTTCTATTTTCAGCGCTGGCATGAACGAACTCCTTATTTGTCCCTGATGCTGATCGGTTCCAGGTTCGGGGTTCAGGGTTTAAAGGTTATAACGGCTTGAACCCGCACTCAACATTGACCGACTCCTGAGATATTCACCTCGACCCAATGGGTGTAAACCTCCTCTTCCCATGATGAAGACGGAATCCCTCGATAAGAGACGGTTCGGCGTTTTTCAACCCGGAACGCTGAACCCTGAACGGCTTAACCTTGGTTGTCGTAGGCGGCCAATACGCCGTGAATCTTCGAAGGCTTCATCTGCCGATGCGTGTCCTCATCCACCACCACCACAGGCGCCAGGCCGCAAGCGCCGAGGCATCTCACCGTCTCCAGAGAAAAGTTTCTGTCCGGAGTGGTTTCCCCGGGTTGAAGGTTCAGTGTCTCCGTGAGGGTCTCCAGGATTTTCTTGCCTCCCCGGACATAGCAGGCCGTGCCCAGGCAGCAGCGGACCGTGTGCTTGCCCTTGGGGGCCATGGTGAAAAAGGAGTAAAAGGTGACCACCCCGTAGACCTCGCTGTAAGGCACCTTCAGTCCGGCCGCCACTCTCGCCATGACGGGTTTCGGCAGGTATCCCACAGCCTCCTGGACCTCTTCCAGCACAGGGATGAGAGATCCAGGCTTTGCCTTGTACTTTTTTATAATCCCATCCACGGCCGCCCACTGCTCTGCCGTGAACTCCTCCTGCTCTTTCATCAATGCATCTGCTTTGTTTTTCGCTGCCACCGGGCATCCCTCCTTGTCGCCGTACACTGAAGCTCCCCGCAGTCCCGCAAAGCGGGACGGGGTTTCTTGAGCGGAATTGCGCCAAAGCCCCACCCGCCTTCGTTCTCAAGAGCTACGGCGCGGTCGCCTCGCCGTTCCTCTGCGCCGCAAGCTGCAGAGTATCCTGGCGAAGGCGAATGAAAAGACTGATGCGTGCATTCTCCCATTTCCGTCATAGCAAGTCCTTGACCTTTCCCTTCTTGTCAACTAGGCTTTTGTGCAACACCTATGCCAGGGATATCCTGAACCTGTAAATTATTAACCCCTTGGAATGTCGCATAATATGCGCACCGAAGGGTTTTCGATAAGGGACGGCGAAACAACCGGGTGTCCACGAAATCTTGTGAAGTGTAACCTGCCGGCATTCACCCCTGTAGAGAAAAAATGTCGGCACTGCGAAAACCAGCTTCCTGCCTCGATACGGGAAAGTTTCAACAAGGCACGGTTATTGCTTGATAGTGTCTGGGAGAAATCGGATCGTGCCAAGAAAGTCGATTGAGATAACCGGGATTGTTCAGGGCATCGGGTACAGGCCCTTTGTTTACAACCTGGCCCTGGCCAATTCCATAAGAGGATGGGTCCTCAACAATGAAAAAGGGGTGCTCATTGATGCGGAGGGCGAAGAGGAGGCTCTCGCTCTGTTCATTGAGGGTTTAACCAGTCTTGCTCCGCCTCTCGCCCGAATCGAAACCCTCAAGGCCTCATCCTTGGAGCGCCAGGGTTACTCCTGTTTCGAAATCAGGCAGAGCCAGGGAGCCTCGGAAGGCTTTACCCTGATCTCTCCGGATGTGGCCACCTGTGATGCGTGTCTGGCGGAACTCCTTTCTCCCGGCGACTTCCGGTACCGATACCCGTTCATCAACTGCACGCTCTGCGGACCGAGATTCACCATCATCAAAGACATCCCTTATGATCGTCACAAGACGACCATGGCTCCCTTTACCATGTGCCCGGTCTGCCGAAGGGAGTATGAAAACCCGCTCGACCGTCGATTTCACGCCCAACCCAATGCCTGCCCCACTTGCGGACCGTCCCTGAGGCTGGTGGATCGCAAGGGAGAAAGTCCTCCTGGAGATGCTCTGGACAAAACGCTTGACCTGCTGTTGCAGGGCTCCATCGTGGCGGTCAAGGGGCTCGGGGGGTTTCACCTGGCTTGCAGCGCAGACAGCCCCGGAGCCGTCTCGACCCTGCGGTCCCGAAAGTTCAGAGAGGACAAACCCTTTGCCGTGATGTGCCGGGACATGGAAGAAGTGAGAGCGCACTGTCACGTCCACGAAGCGGAGGAGAGGCTTTTGTGCGGGCCGGAGAGACCCATCGTCATCCTGGACCGAAAAGAGGATTCTTCCCTTGCTCACGGCGTGGCGCCTTTTCAGAAGACCCTCGGGGTGATGCTCCCCTATTCCCCGCTTCATCATTTGTTGCTCCGCGGTCCACTCAAGAGTCTGGTCATGACGAGCGGGAACGTGAGTGATGAACCCATCGCTTACAGGAACGAAGAGGCCCGTGATCGGCTGTCCGACATTGCGGATTTTTTCCTCCTCCATGACCGGGACATTCACATGCGGTGCGATGATTCGGTGGCCAGGGTCTTTCAGGGCCGGCCGGTCGTCTTGAGACGATCGCGGGGCTATGTTCCTTTGCCTATCAAGGTTTCCTTTGATACCGAAATGATCCTCGCCTGTGGGGCGGAGCTGAAAAATACCTTTTCTCTGTCCCGCGGCCCTTATGTGTTCGTGAGCCACCACATCGGAGACCTGGAGAACCTGGAGACGCTCCTTTCCTTTGAAGAGGGGATCGAGCACTTCAAGACCCTATTCTCCATTGAACCCAAGGCCGTGGCTTACGACCTTCATCCCGAGTACCTCTCCACAAAGTTTGCCCTGTCCTTGGAAGGGATTCCAAAGGTGGGCGTTCAACACCACCACGCCCATGTGGTGAGCGCCATGGCGGAGAACGGCTTGGACGGAAAGGTGATCGGCGTCGCCCTGGACGGAACGGGCTTCGGAAATGACGGAACCCTCTGGGGCGGGGAATTCCTGAGCGCCGACCTGAGGGATTTTGAAAGGGTGGCCCATCTCAGGCAGGTCCCCATGCCCGGAGGCTCCATGGCGATCAAGGAGCCATGGAGAATGGCGCTGGTCTGTCTTTTCGAAGCCTTCGGCCCCAAGGCCATGGACCTGGAATTGGATTGGGTCAAAAGGAGAGATCCGCAGAAATGCGAAACCCTCAAGAGGATGATCGAAAAAGGGGTGAATTCCCCGCTCACTTCCAGTATGGGCCGTCTTTTTGACGCCGTCTCCTCCCTCCTCTCGGTCCGGGACACGGTGAACTACGAGGGCCAGGCGGCAGTTGAACTGGAGATGATCGCAGACCCTGAAGAGAAGGAACCATACCCCTTCGAGATCCTCGAAAAGGAAAAGCCCTTGGTGATCGATCCCATGGAGATGGTGCGAGGGATTGTCCGGGACCTGATCCGTCACCATTCGCCTTCCCGCATCTCCGGAAAGTTTCATAGAACCATGGCCCGGCTTGTGGTAGAAACGTGCAGGAGAATCCGGTCGGACAGCGGCTTGGATCGGGTGGTCTTGAGCGGCGGGGTGTTTCAGAACGCCTTGCTCCTTTCGCTGGTATTCGACGGTCTCAGGGACAAAGGGTTTGAGGTCTACACCCACCATCTCGTTCCCGCGAATGACGGGGGCATCTCCTTGGGGCAGGCCGTGATCGCTCACATGAGGTGTTTTCAATGTGTCTGAGTGTTCCAGGAAGGGTCGTTGAGATTCAGAACAACCGGGCCAAGGTCGAAGTCGGCGGCGTGGTGCGAGAAGCCTCCATGGACCTCTGTCCTGATGCGGCGGTGGGAGACTATGTGCTCATCCACGCCGGTTTTGCGATCCAGACGCTGGATGAAAAGGAGGCGATCGAGACTCTGGACCTCTTGAGGAAAATGGCGGAGCTCCCGTGAAGTTCATCGACGAGTTTCGAGACAAGGAAATTGCGCAGGGGTTGATCCGCAGGATCTTCGAGGTCTCCACCCGCCCCGTCCACCTGATGGAGGTCTGCGGCACCCACACCGTATCTTTTTTTCGCTCCGGAATTCGCGACATGCTCCCCAAACACATTCGCCTTCTCTCCGGCCCGGGCTGCCCGGTGTGCGTCACCCCTAACCAGGACATTGACCTGGCCATTGCCCTGAGCCGCCGGAAAGACGTGCTCCTTGCCACCTTTGGAGACATGATGAGGGTTCCGGGGTCTACCTCCAGTCTCCAAAAAGAGAAAGCGGAAGGAAGAACGATTCGAATCGTCTACTCTCCCCTCCAAGCCCTTCGACTGGCAAAAGAAAACCCGGAAAAGAAAGTGATCTTTCTGGCTGTGGGGTTTGAAACCACCTCCCCTGCCATCGCCTCGACACTCCTGGAGGCCCACAACGAAGGGATTCGAAATCTCTACTTCCTGAACAGTCAGAAGAGAGTTACTCCTGCGCTCCGCGCTCTTCTTGAATCTGAAAGAGTCCAGATCCACGGCTTCATCCTGCCGGGTCATGTGTGCACCATCCTCGGCAGAGAGCCCTTTGCGTTCCTCTCCAAGGAGTTCAAGCGGCCCGCGGTGATCACAGGCTTTGAGCCGCTCGATCTTTTGCAGGCGGTGTGGATGCTGGTGAACCAGATTGAAAGGGACCAGGCTTTTGTCGAGATTCAGTACACCCGGGCGGTTCGTGACAAAGGCAACCCTACGGCGATGAGCAAAATGGACCAGGTCTTCCAGCCGGATGAGGCCTTGTGGAGAGGACTGGGGTGGATTCCCGAGAGCGGCTGCGGTCTCAGGGAGCCCTTCAACTCCGTGGACGCCCGAGGGATCGAGGCGGACGTTGAACCCTCCAGGGATCATCCGGGTTGCCTTTGCGGGGAAATTCTCCAGGCGGTGAGGACTCCCCCGGAGTGTCCCCTTTTCAGGACCGTATGCCATCCCGACCACCCCGTGGGACCCTGCATGGTTTCCATCGAGGGGGCTTGCTTCACCTATTTTAAGTATGAACAGAATCCAAGGTGATTTGCTCATGGGACGATCCAGGTTTGTCACTCCCACGAAGGCGGGAGTCCAGGGGTTCTTCGGTTTTCTGGATTCCCGTTTTCACGGGAATGACGAAAAAGAGCGCCTTCCACTTTTTTATGAGGACGGAGAGTATGTCCGAAGCAAAAATCCTTTTAGCCCATGGCAGCGGTGGAAAACTCTCTCATGATCTGGTGAGCGAAATCCTGCTTCCCCGCTTTTCCAACCCCCTTCTGGAACCCCTCGACGACAGTGCCAGAATCGCAAGCCGGAAAGGGCCTCTTGCCTTCACCACAGACTCCTATGTGATCAACCCCCTCTTTTTCCCGGGCGGCGACATCGGAAAGCTGGCGGTCTGCGGAACCGTGAACGATCTTTCCATGATCGGGGCTGTGCCGTCCTATCTCAGCCTTTCCCTGATCATCGAAGAAGGGTTTTCGATCGAGCTGCTCAAACGGATCATGTCCTCTGTCCGGGATGCGGCTGAAGAGGCCTGCGTGCACGTCGTCACAGGGGATACCAAAGTGGTGGAGCATGGGGCGGCGGACCAGCTTTTCATCACCACCTCCGGCATCGGATGGATCCGAAAAGGGGTCCATCTTTCCGGACTCCATGCAAGGCCCGGCGACACGGTTCTTTTGAGCGGTTTTCTGGGCGACCATGAGATCGCCGTGCTTTCGCAAAGGGAAGGGTTCGAGTTTGAGGGAGACCTGAAAAGCGACTGCGCTCCTCTAAACGGCCTCGTGGCAAGGATGCTCGATGTGTGCCCCGACCTTCGATGCCTGCGGGACCCGACTCGGGGAGGCCTGGCCACCACGCTCAATGAAATCGCATCCAGGTCCGGGGTAGGCATCATTCTTGAAGAGGCGAGCATTCCCGTGAGGGAATCGGTGCGCGGAACCTGCGAACTGCTGGGGCTGGATCCTCTTTATCTTGCCAACGAGGGAAAACTCATTGCGGTTTGCCCGCCCCAAGAGGCGAAACGCGTCTTGGAAACGATGAGAGCCCACCCCTTAGGACAGCACGCTGAGATCATCGGCCGGGTCACGGAGGAGAACCCCAAACGGGTGACGCTTCACACCCTCATCGGCGGCCATCGCGTACTCGACATGCTCACCGGCGCCCAGTACCCCAGGATCTGCTGAGAATAGCATTCCTCAATGGCCAATGACTCATTTGCGATTCAAGGCCCCCTTCGAGCGTTACCACCCGAAGGTCCGGAGCATTTCCGGACTGAGGGATTTTTCCAGCCACCGCTTCTGCTTCGCCGTCAGGGGACCTACGTGCTTCTCGATCCACTCGATGTCCCCGGTGAGGAGGGAGAGTTTTTCCGTGTTGTTCAGGTCATACTCCTCCAGGGCATCCGCCCAGTGGTGGAGCAGGTCGTACACGAACTCCCCATCCGTGGCCGCCCGATCGAGAACCCGGAGGATTTCCTCCTTGTGGACCAGGGCGTGTTCGTCCGGCGGCCGGGAGGGGGTTTTTTCGATGGCCAGGTCCACGGCTTTGCTCAGATCATTCGGGGTAAAGGGCTTCTCGATGTAGTCGGCAGCGCCGAGTTTCATGGCCTGGACCGCTGAATTCACCGACGCATAACCCGTGATGATCATCACGGGCATCGTAGGCTTGGCCCTTTTGATATCCCGCAGCACCAGCATCCCCCCGATGTCGGGCATGCGGATGTCGGTGAGGACGACGTCGTAGGTCTTGTTGAGAGCCCACTCAAGCCCTTGACGGCCGCTCAAGGTCACATCGACATCGTACCTTTCTTCAAGAATTTTTCTTACACTGTCGAGAACGATCTTTTCATCGTCAATGACGAGCGCCTTCTTTTTTCCCATGATCTTCCTCCTTCATGAGGACCTGATCAACCGCTTGCACGAGCTCATCAGGGGTAAAGGGTTTAGCCAGGAACGTGGCCGCATCGGTTTTGGCGACTTCTTCGAGGGTCTCGCTTGTCACGTATCCGCTCATGATGATCACAGGAATGTCCGGCCACCGGGCTTTCACCTGGCGGAGAACCGCCATGCCGTCCTTGCCCGGCATCTTGATGTCCAGGAGGATCAGCGTGAACACCTCATGGTTCATGGCTTCGAGCGCTTCTTCGGCGGATTTTGCAAGGCTCACATCGAAACGGTCGCCCAGCACTCTTCTGCAGCTCTCGAGCACGATGCGCTCGTCGTCAACGACAAGGATCCTCATCGCCTCACACGACCCTCCCTTCCAGAGGGACCCGGATGGTGAACGTGCTGCCCTTTCCCACCTCGCTCTGAACCCGGATGCTTCCCCCATGCCTTTGGACGATTCCGAGAGACACGGCCAGACCAAGCCCGGTACCATGACCGACCTCCTTGGTGGTGAAAAAGGGATCGAACAGTTCGTTGATGTGTTCGGGAGGGATGCCGCATCCTGTGTCGGTGATGGATATCTCCACCCCTTCCTGGCCCGCCTCGTTCACCATCTCGCTGTTCTTTGTCGCTATCGTAATGCTGTCACCGGACTTTGTGGCGTCCAGGCCGTTGATGAGGATATTGAGCAGCACGCTCTGAAACTGGTTCCTGTCCATGTTGACCGGGAGCAGATTTTCGGCCGGATTGAATTTGAGATCCACGCCTTTCACCAGGGCCTGATTCTCCATGAGCGCGATGGTTGAGCCCACGAGTTCGTTCACATCCACTTTTTCCCTGTCCGGCGTGGTCTGCCGCGAGAAGTCGAGGAGCCCTTTCACGATCTTTCTGACCCGCTCCGTAGCTTCTGCAATGGTCTGCAAATCGGCCCGCACTTCCTCGCTGAGCTCCTTGCGCCGCAGCAGCATGTGGGTGTAGGTCAAAACCCCGGTCAGGGGATTGTTGATTTCATGGGCCACACCGGCAGCAAGCCTTCCCACACTGGCTTGCTTCTCCGACATGATGAGCCGGTTCTGGCTCTCCATTCTTCTCCGGCCCACGGCCGAGACCATTTCTCTGAACGCCTTCTGCAGGATGCCTATTTCGCCCTTCAAGATCGGCCCGATCTCCGGAGTGAGGCTTCCTTCCGTGACCTGGTGGCTCGCCCTGATGAGCTGACGGATGGGGTCGATCAGTCTCCCTGCGACAAAACAGCCCAGGGCCGCGGCAGCGAGCATCCCCAGCACGGTGATAAAGATGAAAAAAGAAAGGTCGTTCCACCGCATGTCCTCGTATTTCTCATCCAGCACACCCACGCCGAGAATGCCCACGGTTCGACCGCGAATGTCCTCGATGGGTTCGTAGGCCGTAATGTACCAGTCGCTGATGACCGGAGCCCGCCGAGTCCATCTCTCTTTTCGTTCTAAAACATGCTCCCTCACCTCTGCCGCCACCCTGGTTCCAATGGCGCGGCCGCCGTCCTGTGCCGGCACGTTGGTGGAGATTCGAACATCGTTGATAAAAATCGAGGCCCGGCCGACACTGCGGCCCTTGTATTCTTCGTTGCGGAAGACCGTGTCTTTAACCGTGTCCACGATTTTCGTGTCGCGGTTGAGCAGAACACCCCCATAGAGCACACCCAAAAGTTCGCCCTCGTGGACAACGGGCACGGCTGCGCCGAGGGATAATCCGGCGGTTTCCGCCCTTTTCGTGCCGGGCTGGCTGCCGGGTGTGGGAATGATGTCGATTCTGGCTCTTTCGGCAAGCTGGGGGTTCTCTTCGAAAAGGAATTCGTGGCTCAGCAAGAAGGTTCCTGATGCGCAGGACTGCTTTTCCAAGGCAAAGGTCGTGATCGGATTGACCGAAGGGTTTCTCCTGCTGGGAATGGCATTCGGTCCGCTTCGGCACATGGGCTCCCCCTTGCCGTCCACAATGCCGGCAAAGTCCAGGCTGGCGTAATTGGCCATACGTCCCAGGCGGAAGATGAGATCCGAGATATCCCGATCTTTCAGGGCCACAAGAAAGCCGTAGCCAAGGGTCGTGATGTTGAGGGAAACTTCGATGGTCTTGGTCCGGGCCCTGTAGAGCTCATGGGCCGAGTTCAAGTCCAGACTGACCCGCATCAGCGCTTCACTTCTCACAGCCCGGTCCAGAAGGCGGGTTCCGACAAACAGGGAAAAGGCCCCGACCACGAAGGAGACACCGATGAAGCTCGCGATGAGCTTTGCGCGTATGGAGTAAAACATGTCAGGCCGCCTGTTTCAAAGTCTTCCCTATGCAGGAAGCCATTCATCGAACTCCGGACAAAACCTGGAGGTCCACCCTGGAAATTTGCAAAGCCCGTGCCATGGAGGCGCCAGGGGAACGGGAGATCATACTGATATGATATTTCTACTAATTCTGATCCCCTGAGGTTTTCCCATTCACCCTGACCGAGTCTTTTCCCTCCTGATTCTTTTCCAAGGTGTAAACAGTGCGGGGCAAGGCCGTCTCCCAGGAGGAGACGGCCTTTTCTTTTGTCAGGATGCTTGCCGAGGGCGTGCAGATTCTTTTCGTTGCCCGTCCCGGATCCCTGTTCTATGATGCCCCGATGATCGGAGGCATGCCCCGTGATGAATCTCCCCGACCCTGACGCGCTTTTCGAAGGATCTCCGCTTTTCCTAGACACGGACGGGGACGGGTATCCCGACTGCATATCGCTGCGCATTCTCGTGCACCCGGACATGGAAGACCCTTCGGTCTGGAGCGGACTGCTCAATTTGACCGCCCGGCTTGCCTTCGAGGTGGTGGCCCTGCGCTTGCCTTTGCTTCAAAAAGGAATCCGTTCCACAGGCAATGGGCCGCACCTGATCGTGTATCCTCCCGGTCTACAACCGAGGGGTCTCCGAAGCAGAGCCCTTCCAGCGGCAGGCTGGCACAGAGAATCCAATGCCCTCCATCTCTCCGGGACGTCGGGACCAGCGATGATGGACCGCCTCAACGCCCTCGCGTTGGGTCGAAGAGCAAAAGACCTGGCTCCCAAGGCGACCGGAATTCGGAACACGGCCCCAGGGAAACGTGACCCTGCATTCGATCTTCTTGATCTTGCCGGCCTCTACGACTCATCGCCGACCGAGCCCAAGAAAAGAAGGCTCAACGCCCTCTTCTCTCTCCCCACAGAAAAGCTCGTCTTCCCAATGGGATTCGCCCTGTCCGGACTCGTGGCTCGCCTCGCTCTCGAAGCCACGGAGATCACCTTGCCGCTTGCATGGGTCGGAGAACCAAAACGCCGGGGCATCATCTTCCGCATTCAGGAAGAAAATACCGGAACGAACGAAATCCGGATCCTTCCCGCGAAACGATCGAACCGTCGGATTCTTCTGCTCAGGGGAAGCCCGGCTTCCCTGGCTGAGACCATAGAGGACTGGGCCTCCTGGGCTCTCGCGGGGTTCAACCGTGGCGGTGAAGCGTGCAATGCCTTCATGGATCACGTGGAGGCGTTTCGCCGACTCCTCGGAAGCTGTGGCTTGACGGATCCTCTCCCGCAGGTCCGACCGCGGACGTTGTGCCGTCGCGGCCGGTGGAAGAGCGAAGTGGAGCGATTACTCGAACATGTGGAGGCCGTCCCGACAGGGCATGGCCTTCTTCACGGGGTTGTCTTTCTGAGCAAGCCCCTGAAACGAAGGAACAGGGTCAAGGTTCTCCTGGAGAAGATGCTCCGGGACCGGGGTTACGAACCGGAAATCACCGTGCTCAACGCGTACAAACCCGGTCTCTCCTGGCTTCTTGAAAGCGTGCTCCCCCGGTTGAAAAAGATCCGTCGCCCCGCCCTGCTGGAAATTCGATACAGGCCCTTTCAGGGCCGGGACGGCGCATTGGAGATGCGCAGCCGATGGCTGCAGGAGGTGTTTCCGGGTCCGGACCTTGTCGGTCGCGCCCTGGGTCTTCACCCGGGCAAGGTCAGGATGAGGTGCCGTCCCGGATTGAGGGCCGTCTATGAAGTCAGGGCCTTGGATTGCGCAGGGCGCGTCCGTTTCAGAGAAGGATTTTCTCCCAGGTTATCTGTTTTCCCTTACCTTTCCCGTGAACCCGAACTCGGTCATGTGCACCCGACAACAGCCGGGGTCACGCTGGAGCAGAAAGGGCGGATCATCCTTGACGTTTCCATTCCCACGGACCGGGAGCGGTTCTGGGAGACCTTTCAAACCCGCTGGCTGCCTGCTCTTGAAGCGTCCATGATCGAGCGATTGAAAAAAGCATCCGGTTCGGAGGAGCGCGCTTTCTGGGAAGACGTCTCGATCCGGGTCTCCATCGAAGAGACGGAGACACGTCTCGATCTTGGCGAGGAGAGGATCGCCCCCATGGAAGCGCTTCATGAAGATCTTTATTTCGTGCTTCTCCAATTTTTCACATCCTTTGCCCGGCGCCACGGATTGTCTCCTTCTCTCCAGTTCGGGAGAATCGTGCCGAAAATGAAGGTCCGGCCAGGGGCTCCCTTTGCCGCGCTCGAAGCCCGGCCTATGCCGTGGCGACCGGAAACCCGCGAAATGCTTTCCTTGAGGCCGGTTCCTGTCACGGTTGCGAGTCTGGCGGAGGATAAATGGAGATTCGAACTGCACCAGCCGTCCACCAGGCCGGAGGCCGCGCGATTCATCGCCCTTGCCCGCACACGGGGTTTCGAGGTGACCCGGGCAGGAAACGAAGGATTCCGGCTGGAAGTCAAGTCACCGATGATCAGACCACACACCGCCAAGGCCCGGCCCATCGGTGAGCCTCCTGCGAATCGCCTGCTCAAAGCCGGGGAGGTCGAGGAATGGGTCAGGCGTTTGGGCCGTTCGCCATACATCCATGCGTGGTACCCGTCTCGCTCCCTGCAGGGCCGGCCCATCTATGCCCTGGAGGCCCTCTCGCCGGGCGGCGACGCTCTGCCTTCCCTGTGCAAGATGCGGCTTCTCAAGCCCACGCTGTTTTTCAACGCCCGTCATCACGCCAACGAGATTTCCAGCACCAATGCGACGCTCAGGATGGCCCGCAGACTGGCGACAACGAAATGGGGACGAAAGGTTCTCAGGCACGTTAATGCGGTCTGGATCCCCATGGAAAACGTGGACGGCGTGGCCACCTTCGAAGAACTCCTGCCCACGGGGAGAGACCACATCCTCCATGCAGCCCGGTACAATGCCCTCGGGGCCGAGTTTTACGGCGACTACTTCGAAGACCCTCCGCGCTTCCCGGAGGCAAAGGCGAAAGCAAGCTTGTGGCGCCGGTGGTTGCCTGACGTCATGGTTGACCATCACGGCGTGCCGAGTCACGAGTGGAACCAGCCCTTTTCGGGCTACGTGCCTTTTCAGTTCCGGGAATTCTGGATTCCCCGCAATTTCGTCTATGTCTGCATCCCCTTCATCGATGATGAAACCCATCCCGGCCACACCACGGCGCTCCGGCTGGCCGATCTCATGAGCCGTTCCATGAAGGAAGAGGAGGAGATCGTGGCGCTGAACCGTGAACTGGCGGACCGCTACCGGCGCTATGCACGGAGCCGGGAACCTGAGGTCTTTCCTCCCTCGGGGGGGCAACCGCTTCTCGTGCTGCCCCCGCTCGGCCGGACCTATAAGAACAACTTCGCCGTGCGCTATCCTCACATCACCCGGTCCGAAATCATCGTTGAGGTGCCTGACGAGGTGACGTCCGGGAAGAACCTGGAACTCTGTGTCCGCGCCCACTTCAAAATCGAGGAAGCCCTGCTGGCGTCCTTCCGGCGCACCAGGGGCGAGGTGAAGACGTGGGTTGGATCATCGGGTTCGGTTCACTTCGCCTGGGTCCCCGGCAAAGACATGTTTCATTGATCATCGGACATTGAACATTGCCCACTGACCAACGACAAATGTTAGATGATAGATGTCCAATCATTCGGTCGGTTGGGTTATCTCAAGTGACACGCGACCCAGTGCCCGGGAAGGACCTCCCTGAGGGGAGGCCTTTGTTCCGTGCAGACAGCCTGGTGCTCGACGCACCGGGGGTGGAAAGCACAACCCCGGGGCGGGTGAACCGGGCTGGGGACATCTCCTGTCAGGATGATCCGCCGCCTCCTGGCCTTCGGATCAGGAACAGGCGCCGCGGAGAGCAGGGCCTGGGAGTAGGGATGCATGGGTTTGTGATAGAAATCCGCCTTCAGCGCCATTTCCACCAGGCGGCCCAGGTACATCACGCCCACGCGGTCCGCGATGTACTCCACCACGCTCAGGTCGTGGGAGATGAAGAGGTACGTGAGGTTGAATTCGGCCTGGAGTTCCTTGAGAAGATTGATGACCTGGGCCTGGATGGACACGTCCAGGGCGGAAACCGGCTCGTCGGCAACGATCAACTGGGGATTCAGGGCCAAAGCCCTCGCGATGACGATCCTCTGCCGTTGGCCCCCCGAGAATTCGTGGGGATAGCGGCTCCCCTGTTCTGGAAGAAGGCCGACGACCTCGAGGAGCCATGCGACACGCTCGCGGCGCTCCCAGGCCGCGCCGATCCCGTGGATGACCAGGGGTTCCTCGATCAGTTGGGCGATCTTCTTCCGGGGGTTGAGGGCCGAGTACGGGTCCTGGTAGATGATCTGGGCTTCCCGGCGAAACGCCTTGACGCCAGCCCGGTTGAGCCCGTTCAAATCTTTCCCTTCGAAAAACACCCTGCCCTCGGTCGGCTCTTCGAGGCAAAGGAGAACTCGCCCCAGAGTGGATTTGCCGCAACCGCTCTCGCCCACGAGACCGAAGACCTCGCCTTTAGTGATGTCGAGCGTCACACCGTCCACAGCCCGCACCACTCCGGCCCGACGGGAAAATGCCGCGCCTTTGAGCGGATAGTGCTTGGTCACCTGCTCGCTTTTGAGAATCACGTGGGCCATAAACATCATCCCATCGGCTTCCGGCACCGCACCCAATGCCCTGCTCTGAGTTCTGTCCAGGGCGGCTCCCCGGCGCATCCCTCATCCCCCGAAGCGCACCGTTCCCGGAACGCACACCCCGCCGGGAGGTGGAGGAGGCTCGGCACCACACCGGGAATCGGGTTGAGGACGCCCCCGATCTTGGGAAGGGAGTTGAAGAGCCCCACCGTGTAGGGGTGGGAGGGCCGGGCAAAAAGTTCGCCCACCTCCGCGCTTTCCACCACTTTGCCGGCATACATGACTGCCACCTGCTGGCAGATCTCCGCCACGACGCCCAGGTCGTGGGTGATGAGGAGGACGGACATGCCGATCTCCTCCTTCAGTCTCCCGATCAGGTCCAGGATCTGCGCCTGGATCGTCACGTCCAGCGCCGTGGTGGGCTCATCGGCGATCATGATCCTGGGATGACAGCTCAGGGCCATGGCGATCATGACCCTCTGCCGCATGCCCCCGGAGAGCTGGTGAGGATAGTCATCGAGCCTCGATTCCGGCTCGGGGATGCCCACCAGCCCGAACATGTTCACCGCCTCGGCCCTGGCCTCTTTCTTGCCCATGGCCCTGTGTTTCCGCAACACTTCTTCGATCTGGAATCCCACGGTGTACACGGGATTGAGCGAAGTCATGGGCTCCTGAAAGATCATGGAAATCTCGTTCCCCCGGATCCGCCTCATCTGCGACATTCTCATTTTGACCAGATCCCGGCCTTCGAACAGGATCTCTCCCTCTGCGATGCGGCCTGCAGGCTTGGGAAGAAGCTGAAGGATGGACAGGGCCGTCACGCTCTTCCCGCATCCGCTTTCCCCCACGAGCCCCAGGGTCTCGCCCCGACCGAGCGTGAGGTCGATATGGTCCACGGCCGTGAGCATGCCACCCCTGGTCTCGAACTGGGTCTTGAGCCCTCTGATTTGCAGCACCGCATCCTTCATCGCGACCTCAGGGAGGGATCGAGCACATCCCTCAGGCCGTCGCCGAAGAGGTTGAAACCCAGAACGAGCAGCAGGATCGCCGCCCCCGGAAAAGCGGCCACGTGAGGCGCAATCTGGATGTACTGGCGCCCTTCGCTCAGCATGGCGCCCCACTCGGGCTGGGGGGGCTGGGCGCCCAGGCCGAGGAACCCGAGGGCCGCTGCCTGCAACACGGCTGTGCCCATGCCGAGGGTGGCGTAAACAATGATGGGCGGAAGCGCATTGGGGAGAATATGTCCGAGCACGATCCTCCGGCGGCTCCCGCCCAGATGACCGATCGCCTGAACGAAGAGCTGTTCCCTCAGGGACAGCACACTGGAGCGAACGATCCGCGCGTAGTGAGGAATGTAGACGATCCCCACGGCGATCATGGTGTTGGGAAGGCTGGGCCCCAGGATGGCCGTGATAAAGATGGCCAGGAGAATGGCAGGAAACGCGAGAAGCACGTCCATGAACCTCATGATCACCGTGTCCGCCCACTTGCCGAAGTATCCGGAAAGCAGGCCCAGGAGCGTTCCGGGAACCAGGGATATGGCCACGGAGATGAGGCCGATCATGAGGGAGATCCGGCTTCCGTAGATGACCCTGCTGAAAATGTCCCTTCCCAGGCTGTCCGTTCCGAAGAGATGTTGCGGCCCGGGGCCCTTGAGCCTGTCCAGGGGGGCAGGCACGATGGGGTCAAAAGGCGCGAACCCGGGCCCGAAGACGGCCGCCGCCACAATGAAAAAGATGATGACCATGCCCAGGGTGGCGCTTTTGTTCCGAAGCAGATCGGTGAAGAGCTCAAACCTATTCATGGACCCTTATCCTCGGATCTAGGAGGGCATAAATCAGATCAACGGCCAGGTTGATCAGGGTCATGAGCACGGCAAAGATCAGGATGCAGCCCTGCACGGCCGCGTAATCCCGGCCCATCAGGGAGTCGACCACGTACCGGCCCAGACCGGGCCAGGAGAAGATCGTCTCCGTGAGCACCGCGCCGCCGAGAAGCAGGCCCAGGTTCAACCCGATCACGGTCACCACCGGGAGAAAGGCGTTCCGCAGGGCGTGGCGAAGGATGACGACCGCTTCATGCATGCCCTTGGCCCTGGCCGTGCGCACATAGTCCCGGTTGAGCACCTCGAGCATGGATGAACGGGTGATCCTTGCGATGATCGCCATGGGAATGGTGGCAAGGGTGAAGGAAGGCAAAATGAGGTGGCGCAGCGCATCCACGAATGCGGCCGGCCGGCCGGCGATCAGCGTGTCGAGGATCACGAGGCCGGTCACGCTCGGCGCTTCCAAACCCATGGTAATCCTCCCCATCATGGGCAGGATAGGAAATTTCACCGACAGAAGGTAGATGAGCATCAACCCCAGCCAGAAAATCGGCATGGACACGCCGATGAGGGCGAGGAACATGGATCCGTAGTCGAACAGGGAGTATTGCCTGACCGACGAAACCACGCCTGCGGCGATCCCCAGAAGCGTTGCAATCACCATGGCGGCCAGGGAAAGCTCCAGGGTGGCCACAAGTCTCACACCGATCTCGTCGACGATCGGCGCACCGGTGCGGAGGGATTTCCCGAAATCCCCCTGCAGGATGTTCTTGAGGTAGATCCCGTACTGGGTCAGGAGAGATTTGTCGAGGCCGAGCTGAGCTCTCAGCCTAGCCAGCTCTTCGGGGCTGGCATACTCGCCCAGGAGGAGCTGGGCAGGGTCTCCGGGGATCATCCTGAGCATCAGGAAGACCAGCACGGAGACCCCGAACATGATCAAGAGAAGATGGAGCAGGCGTCTTGATATGTATCCCAGCGGCATGTCAAAGTCTGATGTCTACTTTTCCTTCCACACCATCTGGAAGGAGTTCAGCCCATTGGGTCGCAAAGGCACGTCATGAAGCTTCTTGCTGTAACACCGCACGACCGTGGAATGAGCCAGGGGAACCCACGGCGCGTCGCGGTGAAAGATCTCCTGCGCCTTCATGTAAAGCTTTGCCCGCTCCGCCTTGTCGAAGACGCGCTGCGCCTTGAGGCACAGTTCCGTGAACTCCTCGTTTTTCCACAGGGCCACGTTGGCTGCACCCGGCGTCTTGGCCGTATCCGCGGACAAAAGGCCGTAGAGGAAGTTGTCGGGATCGGCATTGCCTCCAAGCCAGCCCAGCATGCACATGTCGTGTTCGCCGTTGGCCGTCTTGCTCAGGTAGGTGCCCCATTCATGACGCACGATCTTGGCCTTGATCCCGGCAGCGGCCAGGTAGGCCTGAATCAGCTCCGCGGTCTTGACCGGTTCGGGCATGTAGGCTCTGGACACGGGCATGGCCCAGAGCTCGACTTCCGTGTTCATGTCGAACTTGGCTTCGGCGAGCAGTTGCTTGGCCTTCTCGACGCTGTACTCGTAGGGCTTGATGGTGTCGTTGTAGCCCCAGATGGAAGGCGCAAAGGGATTCTTGGCCGGAATGGCGAGGCCCTGGAAAATGGTGTTGATGAGCGTTTTCTTGTCAATGGCATGGCTGATGGCCTGCCGTACGCGAGGATCTTTCAGCGCGGGTTTTTCCGTGTTCAGCGCCAGGTAGCCCACGTTGATGCTCGGCCGCTCGACGACGGCCAGCTTCTGGTCCTTTTTCACAAGGCTGATGGAATCGGGGTCCAGGTCGTCGGCAATGTCCACCGTGCCGGACTGGAGAGCCATGAGACGGGACGAAGGCTCGGGAATGGACTTGAGGATGATCCGGTCCACCATGGCTTTTTGTCCCCAGTAGCCGTCATTGCGCTCCAGGACAATCTGGTCGTCCTTCACCCATTTCACGAACTTGAAAGGTCCCGTTCCTACGGGGTTGAGGCCGATCTGGTCCTTGTGTTCCGCCATGGCCTTCGGGGAGAGAATCGGGCACAGCCAGAGGGCCAGGTTGTTGAGCAAAGGCGCATAGGGCTTGCCTGTTTTCAGCGACACGGTGAAGTCGTCGATAATCTTGATCTCGGTGACCTGGCCGAGTGAGAGGCTGAGGTATTTCCACTTCCCGTAGTTGTAGAAGGGATGACTCTTGTCGATCACTCGAGCAAAGGAATCATAGACCGCCTGGGCGTTGAAGGGGGTTCCATCATGGAATTTCACGCCTTTGCGAAGCTTGAAGGTCCAGGTGAGGCCGTCCTCGGACACGGTCCAGGACTCGGCCAGTTGGGGTTCCACATCCATCGAGTCCTTTCCGAAAATCACGAGGTTTTCCAGGACCTGGATACCCGCCTTGATCGACTCGCCGTCCGTGGCCTGGGCAAGGTCCAGGGTGACCGAGTCCCCGCCACGCCCCCAGATCAGGGTTCCGCCAGTGACCGTTTTGTCGGCCCCGAGCGCGGCAACCGGCCCGATGCAAAGGACCAGCGTTAGAATCACGATCCACTTTTTCATGATAGAAGCCTCCTTTCACGTTTCAGGGTTTTTCCTGTTATATGAAATCTGCCTTGGCTGATTTCATCCAGATAGCACAGCGCATGGGAATGGGCAACAGGTTATTGGGAAAGCCGGCACCAGGAGGAAGGAGGCTCCAGGAAAAACCTGGAGCCTCCGAAATGGGAATCTTGTTACGAGACGAATTCTTGTTCCGCTACCTCGAAAGGTTTCTCCACGCATCTTCGGCCTGCTTCAGGCCGTCTCCATCCCCCTGGCCGTCGTGAGGTACCGGTTTCATCCCTCTCAGCCGCGCTATTCTTTCTTCAAGGGGAGGATGGGTGGAAAAAAGGCTCATGAGGCTCTTGCCGCTCAGAGGATTGACGATGAACATGTGGGCCGTCTGGGGGCTTGCCTGCATGGGGAGTCTTTTCGAATAGGATCCCAGCTTTTGAAGCGCGCTCGCGAGACCGTCCGATTTGCCCGCAAAACTTGCTCCCGACTCGTCGGCATGATATTCCCTGGATCGCGAGATGGCCATTTGAATGACCATGGCGGCAATCGGGGCAATGATGGACATGGCCAGGAGCCCGATGCCACCCATGCCGCCGCCCCGTTCACCATCCCGGGAACCCCCGCCGAAAAACGCGGCAAAGCGGGCCATGTTGGCGATGATCATGATCGCCCCGGCCATGGTGGCGGCAATAGAGCCGATCAGGATGTCACGGTTTTTCACATGGGCGAGCTCATGGGAAAGCACTCCCTCGATCTCATCCCTGTTCATGAGCTTCAGCAGGCCTTCGGTCACAGCCACCACAGCGTGCTCGGGGTTTCTTCCCGTGGCAAAGGCATTGGGCGCCTCCTGGGGGATTACGTAGATTCTCGGCATGGGAAGGTTTGCTCTCTGTGTCAGCTTTTCCACGATGCGGTAGATTTCAGGGCTTTCGTCCTGGTTTACCTCCCTGGCCCGATACATTTTGAGCACGATCTTGTCCGAAAACCAGTAGCTGAAGAAATTCATAGCGATAGCGAGGATAAAGGCAAAGATCATGCCCTGCTGCCCGCCCAAAAGGTTGCCGATGAAGACGATGAGAAGGGTCATGGCCCCCAGAAGCAATGTCGTCCTGAACCAATTGCCCATGGTGTTTCCTCCATTTTGTCGCAAAACGTGATATAAACTTAATCATATTGACCGCCCTCGGTCAAGAGATGGTCATTTGCCCTTGGTCATTTCTAGTCGCACCGTCATTGCGAGGCGCAAAGCGCCGCGGCAATCTCTTGGATAACGCATTGGTCATTTGTCCCTAGTCCTTTGTCATTTGTCAGTGGTCTTTTGTCATCTAAAATGACTGCCTACTGCTTAGTGTCTACTGCCTACTGGGAATTTGTATGAACCTGCTCATCATCAGGCCCGCGGCCCTGGGCGACACGCTCATGCTCATGCCTTCGCTGCACGCCCTCCGGCAAGAGGCGCAAACGACCCTGGTGGGGCGGCGCCCCGGCATCGATTTCCTTGTGCCCCATGTCCATCGGGTCATGGATTTCGAGGCCCGGGGCTGGCATTCCCTTTTCATGGATGACGAGGAGACGGCTTTCTCTCTGTCTTTGCCTTCTGCGGATCTTGCCGTCCTTTTCCACACCGACCCGGATGGCAAAATCGCAGCAAGGCTGCAAACATTGCTTCCCGGCACGCCTGTGAAGGGATTCCCGGGTTTTCCGACTGCAGACGACAAAACCCACGTGGCCCGCTATCTTGCCGATTGTCTCGAAGCATCCGGATGCCCGATCGACCCTGAGCGATGCTTCGAGGAAGCCCTTCGATCCCCTCTCTTGCGCCAAGCCCATGTAGGGGAGAGGTTCCATCCCCTCCCGCCGGAGGCCAAAAATGTAGGGGAGGGGTTCCACCCCCTCCCGCCGGAGGCCAGCAATGTAGGAGAGGGGTTTACTTGTCCCGCCGTAGCCCGGAGCTCGTCGAAGGGGCGAAGGCGGATCCCCTCCCGCCGCAATGCCGGAGGCCGCGCTGTTTTTCACCCCGGCTCCGGCGGCAGGGCAAAAAACCATCCGCCCGAATTCTGGTTGAATCTCATCAACCATTTCGGCAACTCCCTGTCTTTTCCCGCGACCTTGCTCCTCGGGCCTGCGGAAGAGGCACTGCTCTCCTTTTTCCATGATCACCTTCAGCAACCGAAAACCGAGATCCTCTTCTGCCCTGATAAAGAAACCCTCTTCTCTTTGCTCGCCCGGAGCCGTCTTTACGCCGGCCATGACAGCGGTATCACCCACCTCGCAGCCATGCTCGGGACCTCCACGCTCGCTTTTTTCAGGACCACGTCGGTGATCCAGTGGCGTCCTCTTGGGCCGAAGGTCAGGATCATTGAGGGAGAGGGCTCCGGCCCGGACATGCTGGAGCAGGCCCTGGCCCTTGCGTCCGATCTTCTGAAAATGCCCGACTAGCTTCTACATGACTGACCACCGAGGCTGCCAGCAGATTCCGGCATCCGTAGGAGCGACCTCTCCATCCTCCGTAGCAGTCGCTACTGCGGAGGACGGGCTGGTCGCGTTTTTTCGGGAGCAAGAGCTCCCTCCTACAACGTGGAAATCTTGTTCATCTTTGCTCAGGACCCTGCCGGAGACCCTAAGGTTCTCGAAGGGAGGCTCTCGAATCGCCGGTCGCGATTGGTCGGGAGCCTGCTCCTACCGGGGCGGGTTACAAGGTTGCTTGTAGGAGGGAGCTCTCCTTCGACTTTGCTCTGGACCCTGAGGTTCTCGAAGGGCTGCTCCCGATCCGTGATGGCTCGTCCCGGCTTCCGGGACTCTTACAGGAGAGACTGCATTAGCGATCTGTCACGTCCAAAAAAGCACGCTTGTTTTAGAATTGAGATGAACTCCATTTCTGGTACAATACCTCATCAAAAACCCTCGCCCATGAGCTTTTACCCTCCTCCCCCTTGATGGGGGAGGATAAAGGTGGGGGTGAAATTTATGTCCCATGCACTCTGCCCAAAAAGCGCTCCACAAAGTCAAAGCCACCATCTCCCGCTACGAGATGTTAAAGCCGGGGGATCTAGTCGTTGTCGCCGTCTCAGGCGGGCCCGACTCTGTCTGTCTTCTGCACATTCTCCACTCGCTCAAAGAAGAACTGGGAGTAAGCCTTCTTGCGGCCCATTACGATCACGGCCTGAGGCCCGGTGAAGACGCTTCCGAGACCCGCTTCGTCGCTTCCCTTGCAGACTCGCTGGCCGTCCCTTTTGAAACGGAGAAGGCGAGGTCCCTCATCCGTCGGAGGATCTCCTCCCTCGAAGAAGCCGCCAGGAATGCCAGGTACCGTTTCCTTGAGAGGGTGAGGAAAGAGCATGATGCTCAAAAAATCGCCTTGGCCCACCAGCTCAATGACCAGGCTGAAACGGTGCTCATGAGGCTGCTCCGGGGAAGCGGGCCTTCCGGGTTGGGCGGCATCCCTCCTTGTAGAGACCAGGCGATCGTCAGGCCCTTGATCGAGCTCAGTAGACACGAAATCGAAGCCTACATCAAAGCGAAGGGCTTGTCTTATGTCATTGACAGCTCAAATCTCCAGGCCTCTTTTCTGAGAAACAGGATCCGTCTCGAGCTTGTCCCTCTTCTCGAGCAATACCAGCCCCGCCTCGCGGAGCGTCTTGCGGAAACGGCTGAGATCCTTCGCATGGAAGACGAGTACCTTGAACAGATCGTAGCAGCCTGGGTGAATGGGGAATCGAAAATAAGCCCCGACGGAAAGGTCTCCGTAGCCCTCCGATCCTTTTTGGAACTTCCCCTTCCGCTCAAGCGGCGGGCGGTGAGGCAACTCATCGAGAAGGTGAAGAAAGATCTCCGGCGGGTCGGGAGCGAACACGTCCGCTCCGTCCTGGCCATGGCTGAAGCTGAAAAGCCGCAAGCGGCGCTGGACCTGCCTGGAAAGCTTTGCGTCCAGAGAACCTATGACCGCTTGGTCTTTCGAGCATCGAGCCCGAAGCCAGACAGCGGCTTCACCTACGTCACCCGCAAGCCGGGTATTTTTCCTCTGAAAAAAATCGGGCGCACGCTCACACTTGAGGAAACGACGGTTCCCATGACCCTCCGCGGAAAAGCCGCGCGCTGGACGGCTTACGTGGATGCAGAGAAGCTTCGCTACCCCCTCCGCGTCAGGAACTTCCAGCCCGGAGACCGTTTCGTGCCCCTCGGCATGAAAGGGCACAAAAAGATCAAGGACTTCTTTGTGGACTGCAAAGTCCCCTCTGCGGAAAGGCATGCCACCCCCATTGTCTTTTCTCAACGTACGCCCGTGTGGATCTGCGGGCACAGGATCGACGACCGGTTCAAGATTACTCCGGAAACAAGGAAAGTTTTAAAGATGACGCTCACCTGAATCGAGCGGCTCTCTCCGTCATTGCGAGCCCGCAGGGCGTGGCAATCTCGTTTATAAAGGGACCGATAACCTCCGTTAAGAGGGGATCGTTCCAGACTTAGAAAAGGACTGAGCGTTGGGGTGTCATTCCCGCGCAGGCGGGAATCCAGTATTTTAGGGCTTTTCTGGACTCCCGCCGGAGTCTATCCCGGACTTGATCCGGGGCGGGAGTGACAGAGTTGAGACCACTGCGTGTTCCCTTCGACAATAATCGCAAGTTGGCGGACGGTTGTTTGAGAGGATTTCCAGGAAATCATGCTCATCATCAAAGAAGTGCAGGCCAAAAGCATCCTCAACAAGTCTCAGATCTTCGACTACTGCGTCAACCCCTACACGGGATGCCGGGTCAACTGCCGGTACTGCTACGCCCGTCTCTTCATGAAGCGATACTCAGGGCACAAGGAGCCGTGGGGCGAATTCGTCGACGTGAAGGTCAATGCCCCTGAAGTCCTGAGTAAGCAGCTCCAGCGGGCAAAGAAAGGCACGGTCTGGATTTCCTCGGTCTGTGATCCTTACCAGCCGCTCGAAGCGAAATACGAATTGACGAGGCGCTGCCTGAAAGAGCTTGTCCGAACCCAGTTCCCTGTCAACATCCAGACCAAGTCGAAACTTGTCTTGCGAGACCTGGACCTGTTCCAAGACTTCGAGACAATCGAAGTTGGGTTCACGATCACCACTAATGAGGAGAAAACTGCGGCGCTTTTCGAGCCCGGCGCAGCAACCGTTGCAGAGAGGTTGAAAGCCCTTGAAAAACTTCACTCTTCGGGAATAAGGACCTTTGCCTTCATCGGGCCTCTCCTGCCGGGAAACCCCGAGAAGCTCGTCGCCGATCTCAGCGGTCTGGTGGACAAGGTGTTCATCGACAGGATGAACTACCTGGGCCAGATAAAAGCCTTTTATCGTCAGCTATACACAGCGCAAAAAGTAATTGCGTATCAAAGGATTTCATGATATTCTTTTGTCATGAAACCCTTAACCATTACCGATGCGTCAATCATTGTTCTCGGATTGCAAGATGAAATCCGCCGTTCAAA
>Ga0209163_1000301_pt1 | contig 109941 bp, 97 predicted proteins | sample MTBAKSrepl2MetaG_FD_187457 | JGI IMG/M metagenome (GOLD analysis project Ga0209163, IMG submission 187457) | Enrichment culture microbial communities om Arthur Kill intertidal strait, New Jersey, USA, that are MTBE-degrading - MTBE-AKS2 (Arthur... | ecosystem: Environmental > Aquatic > Marine >...
ACATCGGCTTACGCCGACTTAGCTGTCAATCACAGGGTCCTCCGTCCAAGCTCTATGTCGCTCGGCCCCGAAGGGCTCCGCCGAACACAGGCTTTCAGTACGAAAGACAGTTTACTTACTGTAACCGTCTCCCGTTGCTCACTGTTTAGTTGTCAAGGTGCATGCCGGACAGCCCTCGTCCGGACTTTTACCGTACCACCCGTGACTGCCCACTGTCAAACGCAAACTTGCTCGGATTGACGCACCTTGCGTAAACAGCTGACACTCTCCAACAAAGGCAAAGGGCAAACACCCTCAGTCTTGCCAGCAGGAACCTCGCCGCCTTTGGGCCTTACGCGGGCTTGTGGCAGGTATGTTGCCTGGTGCCGAGCGGCACAAGCCGTACTATAGCACAAGCACTTCGGGCATACAACCAAGTAGAAAAAACAATATCGCCTATCTTATGCCTCTGCTTTGGCGTCCGCGCATACAGGTGCACTGGGCCACGTCTAGCTACGTGGCCGCATCACCGGAAACATGATTACATCGCGCAATGACGCCGAGTTGGTCATTAGCATAATCATGCGGTCGATCCCGACGCCCAGCCCGCCGGTGGGCGGCATGCCGTACTCCAACGCGGTGATGTAGTCCTCATCATAGACGTGCGCCTCGTCGTTGCCCTTGGCCTTTTCAGTGGCCTGTTGCTCAAACCGCCCGCGCTGATCAATCGGGTCATTGAGCTCGCTAAAGGCGTTGCACGCCTCAAACCCGCTAATGAAGGCCTCAAACCGGTAGACCAACTGCGGGTTGTCCTCCCGGCGCTTAGCGAGCGGCGAGATCTCGATCGGGTGATCGATCACAAACACAGGGCCGACCAGGTGAGGCTCAACCAGGTCCGACCAGACGATGTCAAAAATCATGCCAGCCGTGGCATCCGGCGCAAAGTCCAGCCCAAGCTTTGCCGCGTCGCGGCGGGCGGTCTCGTCGTCCGGCATGTGTGTCCAGTCAAGGCCGGAGTACTGGCGAATCGCGTCCATCATCTTGAGCCGGGGCCACGGCGGCGTCAGGTCAATCACCCGGCCCTGATAGTCAAGGACCATCGTTCCGAGCACTTCCTGCGCCACACTCGAATAGAGGCTCTCCACCAACTCCATCATGTCCTCATAGTCCGCGTATGCCTGGTATAGTTCCAGCATCGTAAACTCCGGATTATGCTTGGTCGAGATGCCTTCGTTGCGAAAGACACGGCCAATCTCATAGACCCTCTCAAGTCCGCCAACGATCAGCCGCTTGTGGAATAGCTCAAGCGCGATCCTTAGGTAGAGCTGCATGTCGAGCGCGTTGTGGTGGGTGACAAACGGCCGGGCGTGCCCTCCTCCGGCCAGGGTCTGGAGGATCGGGGTTTCGACCTCGTGGAAACCACGATTGTCCAGGAAACGCCGGATCAACTTGATGATCGCGCTGCGCTTGAGAAAGGTCTCGCGCACGTCCGGGTTGACGATGAGATCGACGTAACGTTGGCGGTAGCGGAGATCAACGTCACGCAGGCCGTGCCACTTTTCGGGCAGCGGCCGCAGCGCCTTGGCCAACAGGGTCACCTTTGTCGCGGCGATGCTGATCTCGCCCCGCCGCGAACGAAACACCCGGCCCTCGATGCCGATCAGGTCGCCGACGTCGAGGGCGACAAAGTCCTCGTAAGCCGCCTGCCCAAGGTCGTCGATCCTGGCGTAGATCTGGACGCGGCCCGAAAGATCGTGCAAATCAGCAAAGGCGGCCTTGCCGTGGACCCGCTGTGCCATCAGACGGCCGGCGACGCTCACGCCGCACCCGTCGTTGGCGGGGTGGCCTTCAACGACCTCACGCGCGGTGTGGGTGCGGGAATATTTCTGGCCAAAGGGCTCGATCCCGCGGGCCCGCAGTTCATTCAGCTTGTCAAGACGCGCCAGCATCAGTTGATTGGCGTCTTGCAGGTCGGCCTGACCGGCCCCCTGCTCGTCTGCGCTGCCGCCATCGGCACTCGCCGGTGTGATCGCGTTGCGCGGTTGCGGATTGTCCATCGTCCTCCACCCCTTGCCTGCGAATAAAAACGGCCGGCCATCGGCCGGCCGTTGCCTGACTGATTGCTGTCCCGCTATGCGATGTCGAGTACCCGGTACTTGGCGATGCCGGCGGGGACGCGGACGCTGATCTGGTCGCCCACCTTTTTACCAAGCAGCGCGCGTCCGACCGGTGAGGCATCTGAGATCCGGCTCAACGATGGATCCGCCTCGGCCGAACTCACGATCGTGTACTGCACCTCGTCATTATACTCCATGTCAAGCAGCCGGACATTGCTGCCCACCATGATGTCCGTGCGAGCAAGTCCCTCTTTGAGGATAGTGGCATTGCGCAGGATTTTTTCCAGGGTTAGGATGCGCCCCTCGATGAAGGCCTGCTCGTTTTTGGCATCCTCATATTCGGAGTTTTCCGAGATGTCGCCAAACGCGCGGGCCTGTTTGATCCTCTCAGCAACGTCGCGGCGGCGAACCGTGCGCAGGAATTCCAACTCCTCGTCAAGCTTTTGGTAGCCCTCCGGGGAGAGGACCATGGGTTTCTCCTCCACTGTCGCAACCGCTCCTTCTGAAGTGCGTCGCTGCCAGGATCAGGTCCAGACCTGCCAGGCGCGAGGCCGTGCTTGCCGCCCCGGTGGCGGATTCTTTATGTTAGGAAAGCACTGACGGACGGCCGCTGCGGCCACGCTCCGGCAGTGCTGCAATCCTTGCGAACCCAACTTTTGCGTGAACATTATACTTAGCACGCCGAGCTAATGTCAACGAACTGCAATATACCAGTTAAACACCTTAATACCTGCAGGCGAGGCCCCCTACTGCAAAGGCTGCACGCGGGGCCTGACGTTCATGCGCTCGAGCATCGCAAAGTAGTCCTGCTCCGTGAGTTCCTCCGGCCGCCTGCCCGAGAGGGCAATCAAGATGGCCTCTAACACGTTGGCGCCAAACGACCGTCCCTGCATCTCGGGGGAGATAGTGACCAATGTCTTGACACCACGCTGCTTGAGGTCCTCGACGTCTTTGGCCGTAACGGTGTTGGTCAGCAGGGTCCGGCCTGACATGTCCAGGGGCATGTGCTGTTTGATGTACAGAAAATCGCCGCAGATATACTCGCTGGCGTACAGCTCCGGGAATTTCGGTTTGTTCTCCGTCTGCTTTGACCCGGTCGGATAAAGAACCGAGATCGGCATCCGTGCCGCTATGGGGGCAATGATCGATGCGACAAAGTTGAGCGTACTCAGGGACCGGATATAAATCGGCCACCCAAGGGTAAACGCGAGGTCGCCAAAGGTCACCTTGGCGCCGGCCTCGAGGAGGCCGAGGGCCATCCCGTAGCGCGAGACGGCCTGCACGATCGTCGCTGTGCGGCCTTTAAACGGCATCCCGTACTCCTGCTCAAGGATGCTGATCACCTTATACTCCCAGGTGTCCTTGATGCCGCCACCGTCGACCATGGGGGTGATCTTGGCAGCCTTGAGGATGCGCAGCGCGTCGCGTAGCACGTATTTCTTGTCCTTGCCGGCGTGCACGTATAGGTCAATGCCTCCCATGCCAAAGGCGTCGACCTTGCCGTCGAGCTCAGTGATCAGCGCTATGGCTCGGTCAATATCCCCGTCTGTGCCACGGCGCTCGACCTGGATCTTCTCGCCCAAAATCTCGGTCTCAGCGACGCTGTCGCGCGATGATGACCCAAGACTAACGCTGACTACCCGCTTCACGATCATACCCTCCTCAGGACGTCCGGTCGTGGCCGCGCAAGTCATGAATGACGCTGCGCAGTTGCTCCGGGTCCACGCGCCGATCTTCGGTGATGGGAGATTCCCCAAGGTCAATACTGTAGACCTCGTTGTCGACAAGGCCGCGGCCAAGTTTGTTGCGTTGCTGCGAACCGATCAAGATCACCGCGTCCTGCCGCCGCACCTCCGCGATGATGGCCATCGCCTCCGTCAGGAGGGCAAGGCCACTGCGATCACGCACAAACTGCCAGCGCTCGTCATTGGTCATTAGGAGCACAAATTCGAGCCCTTCCTCAGCCGCCACCGCCGCAAGCTCGTCCTTGTTTTCAACCGGGAAACCGATCAGGCCAATGCTGCGGCCTTTGCGCACCTCACCAAGGCCTTCGAGACGGGAGACGAACGTGCGGTCCACGCCGATTTGGGCCGCCACTTGCTGCTGTGACAGCCCGTTGGCGCGCAGCTCAAGAATCCGATCAACGCTGTGGTCGATCTTCTGCCGGTTGATCAGCTTGTCGCCGACACGCACAAGATCGGGCGTCCGCAACTTCGATTCTCGCTCCTTCTGGCCCGCTACGCAGGGTGGTCTGGGTCGTTGAGCACAAGGCTGTGTACATGTTCCGTTCGCCGCGGTAAACCCCTGCCAGGAGCGCCCTCATCGGGCACCGCAAAGGCTTCGCAGAGGCAGGCCACGACCTCGGCGGCGGAAGACGACCGCATGATCTCATCCCGTAGCCGCGCCGCCCCGCGTTGCCCGGAGAGATACCACGCCGCATGCTTACGCATCTCCACGAGTCCCCGTACCTGACCGCGCAGCGCAAGCATCATCCGCAGATGCCGCAGGGCCGCCATACAGCGTGCGTGGACGACGGGTTCATCACCTTCCAGGGCAGGAGCCGAGCCGGACTCCCGCGGATGACTCGCGCCCGCCATGGCAGCCAGGCATGCCGTGAAGATTGCGGGGTCGCCGAGCGCGCCCCGGCCGATCATCACGGCGTCACACCCAGTCTGGTCTAGCATTGCGAGGGCGTCCGCGCCGGTGCGTACGTCGCCGTTGCCGATTACCGGCACCCGGACGGCCTCTTTGACCGCGCGGATGATTGACCAGTCGGCCTGCCCCCGGTAGAACTGAGTGCGCACACGACCATGCACGGCGATAGCCGCGACGCCGGCCTGCTCCAGAGCGCAGGCAAAAGGAACGGCGGTTACAGATTGCTCATCCCAGCCAGCCCGGATCTTGACCGTCACCGGGACTGCCGGGCCCACCGCCGCACGAACGGCGTCGACGATCGCCACCGCCCGACCGGGGTCGCGCATCAGCGCCGCTCCCTCGCCGTTGCTGACGATCTTTGGCGCGGGACACCCCATGTTGATGTCGATCAGGTCGACGCCATCGGCGGCGATGACCGCTGCGGCACGCGCCATGCTGTCCGGCAACGAACCGCAAAGTTGTGCCGCCACAGGATGCTCATAGGGGGAGATCCGCAGGATCTCGGCCGACCGCCGGCTGCGGCTCAGCAGGGCGAGATCGCTCGCCATCTCCAGGGACACCAGCCCAGCACCTGCTTCTCGGCACAGCAGGCGAAAGGCCATATCGGTGACCCCAGCCATTGGAGCGAGGACCAGCCGGTTGGGGATGGTGACATGCCCGATGGCAAATCCGGCGCAATCAGGCCCCGTCAACGGGACGCGGCACCCTTGTCAAGGCGTTGGTCAAGATCGCACACTGCAGCGGCCAGGACCTTGACGCCTGCCGTGATGTCATCCCATGCTGTGCGCTCCGCCGGCGAGTGACTGATGCCGCCGATGCTCGGCACAAAGATCATCCCGGTCGGACAGATCGAGGCAAACGTCGACGCGTCGTGCCCTGCCCAGCTTGCCACGCGGGCGTGGGGCAGTTGGAGGGCGGCCGCCGCCTCCTCCACGGCAGACTGGACTTGCTCATCCATGGGGACAGACCGGCCAACCCGGTGGGATTCGACCTCGAGCTCAAGGCCGTAGGTCGCCGCGTGGGCGGTGGCACGCCGGAGCAAGTCATCCAAAACCCGGCTCGTGCGCGCCTCATCGGCCGAACGCAGCTCGATGACCAACCTTGCCTGGCCGGGGACAACGTTTGCCGCTCCCGGTGTCACCTGCAAAAGGCCGACGGTGCCAACGAGTTCACCGAGCTCAGCCAATGCGGCGGAGCGGACGTCCCCGACAAGCTCTGCCGCAGCCCAGAGCGCGTCGCGGCGATCCTCCATCATCGTCGTGCCCGCATGGTTGGCCATGCCTCTAAATGTCAGGCGCGCACGCGTGATCCCCACGATTGCAGTGACAATACCGATGCTCAAGCTCCGCTTTTCTAGACGTCCGCCCTGCTCAACGTGAAGCTCGATGTAGCCGCGGCAAAACCCCGCCGGGCGCCGTGCGTCGGCGATCCGCGTCGGATCCAGGCCCACTGCCTGCATCGCATCGGTTAGCGCAATACCTGCGCTGTCGGTGACATCAACGAGCATTGCGGGGTCAACTCCGCGCACCATCGCCGCGCTGCCGCCAAACGGCGTGGTAAACCTGGCCTTCTCTTCATTGCTGAAGGCGATAACCTCGACCGGATGGTGGGTCTGGTGGCCGGCGGCATCCATCGCGGCCAAGGCCTCGATGCCGCCGATGACGCCGAGTGCGCCGTCAAACATGCCGCCGCCGGGCACGGTGTCAATGTGCGATCCGATAATCAGGGCGGGCGCATCGGCGGCTACGCCTCGCCGGACACCAATCAGGTTGCCTGCGGCGTCAATGCGGGGCGATAAGTTGGCCTCCTGCATCAGGCTCAGGACGTAGTCACGGCCTCTTTTGTCCGCAGCCGAGAACGCCAAGCGCATCGCCCCCTCGTAACCGGGCTCGTGGCCGATCTCGTATAGTCTGGTCAAACGCTCGCGCAGACGTGCCGCGTCAACGTTGCCTGCGACGTGCATGGGTAAAGACGGCATCAGACGCACCCTCCTCAGCAGGACTGTCGCTGACGGATCAACGCCTGTCAACGGCAGTCGAGATGCTCTAGTGGGTTCCCAGCCGGCGGGTGAATTCCTTCAAACAGGCGGGCGGGAGGAGTTGCTCCTGCCCGCCCGGAAGTAGACCGCGCTTACCGCGCCCACACCAATGACAGGCTTGTCGTGTCGCAGCGCGGGCAAAAGGGGGTTTCCAATGCAGACGCTCACGGGTGGACAGGCGGTCGTCAAAGCACTAGCAGCGCAAGGGGTCAAGGTTGTCTTTGGCATTCCCGGGGTACACAATCTTGACATTTATGACGCGTTGATCGACGAGCCACGGATCGAGCATATCGTTGTCCGGCACGAGCAGGCGGCAAGCTTCATGGCCGATGGGTACGCGCGGGCTACGGGCAATCCCGGTGTGCTGCTCCTGATCACCGGACCAGGCCTGACCAATGCGCTCACGGGGATTGGGCAGGCGTACTCCGATTCGTCACCCTTGCTGGTGATATCGTCACAAACTGAGTCCACCCTGGCCGACAAGGAGCGCGGCACCCTCCACGAGCTGCGGGATCAGCTCGGTGTCGTACGGCCTGTGACGCTCTGGAACCGCCGCATCAACCGCATTGCAGACATCGCTCCGTCGATTGCCGAGGCCATGGATTGCCTGCGGCGCGGCCGCCCACGCCCGATCCACCTGGAGATCCCGACTGACGTTCTCGAGGGCACCGCACCGGTCCAAGTCCCGGCGCCTGGCACCGAAACCGCTCCAGCGGCGTGCCTGCGGCCAGGACCAGACCCGGCGCTCGTACGTCGGGCCGCCGCGTTATTGGCCAGAGCAACGAAACCGCTGATCATCGCGGGCGGCGGCTGCGTATCGTCAGACGCCGGCGCGGCGCTCGCGGCCGTTAGCGAACTGCTGCAGGCACCAATTGTGCTCACCGCCAACGGCAAAGGGTGCATCGCTGACGACCACCCACTGGTGCTCGGCAACCTTAGCTATGACGACGCGCTTCGCACGCTGCTATCGGAGTGCGACGGACTGCTCGCGGTCGGCACCCGGTTCAGCGCCATGAACACCCGTGGCTTCAGCTGGCCGGTACCGCGCCAATTGGTCCACTTTGATGTTGACGCCGCGGAGCTGTCGCGCAACTACCCGGCGGCCGTTGCCGTTCCCTCCGATGCACGGCTTGGCCTCGAGTCACTACTCACCGCTCTCGGCGACCTGGTGACTACGCCGCGCGCACCGCGTAGCGAGGAGGTTGCGGCAATCCGGGCCACGGTCTTCCCGGGCGACCTCACAGCAGGGACCTGGGAGACCCGCGCGCTGGCGGCCATCCGCGCCGCCCTCGGCCCCAACGACATCCTGGTCAACGACATGACCATGCTGTCCTACGCGGCACAGAGGTACTACCCAGTGCTGCGGCCCCGGACGTTCATGGCGCCACGTGGGTACGGCACCCTTGGCTTCAGTTACCCGGCGGCGCTCGGCGCCCAGGTCGGCAGGCCGGACGCGCGCGTGCTCTCGATCTCTGGCGATGGTGGTTTCCTGTTTACGGGGGTCGAGCTATGCACCGCGGCGCAGTATAACCTGCCGGTCGTCGCATTGATCGTCAATAACGGCGGCTACGGAGTGGTCAAGCGTAACCAAATGCGACGCTTCAACCGCTCGGTGGACGTCGATCTGCACACGCCGGATTATATGAAGCTGGCGGAGGCGTTCGGAGTCGCAGCTGAACGCATTGCCGGCGTCGAGGATCTGCCGGCGGCGTTGACCAGAGCATTTGCGGCAAGGCGTCCGTACGTAATCGAAATGCCCGAGCCTAACCAGCTGTAACGGGCCTGAGAAGGGTGGATGATTGCCTGATGAGCGACAATCAAGTCAACTACCGGCGGTTCCTGTCGCGGATCGCGGCAGCCCGCAAGGATCCCAGTTCGTCATTTCGCGGCAAGACCCGTAAGGACAACATCCCGCTGTCGTTTGGTTATCCGTTCCCTGACTCATTCCCAGTTGAGGACATGACCAAGGCCGCGGTTGCCAGCCTGGCCGAGGAAGGCACTCTTACCTTGCAGTACGGCGGCGGCCCGTCGGCGGAAAACCTGCGCCAGTTCCTGTTTGACCGCGCCGCCCGCAAAGGCATTGCCAAGGAAGGCAACGACATCATGCTGACGGCGGGCTCCATGCAGGCGCTGGATATCGCCGGGCGCACCCTGATGGACTTTGACGACGTCGTCATGGTGGAGGCGCCAACGTACTTCGGCGCGCTGCGGGTCTTTCAGAGCTGGGGGGCGCAGATCATTGGCTTTCCCCTTGACGATCAGGGACTGGTCACGGACGTAGTGGCACAGCAGTTGGCTGCCTGGCGGACGGCGGGCCGGGCTATCCCCAAGGTCTTTTACGTGATCCCCAACTTCCACAACCCTGGCGGCGTGACCATGAGCCTCGCACGGCGACAGGCGTTGCTCAAGCTTGCGGCGGAGTACGACTTCCTGATCATCGAGGACGACGCCTACGGCGAGCTCCGGTTTGAGGGTGAGCCAGTACCTTCGCTCAAGGCCCTGGACACCGGCATGCGCGTCATTCAGACCGGTACATTTTCCAAGGTGATCGCACCTGGCGTGCGCCTGGGCTGGGCAATTGGACCGGCGCCGCTGATCGAGGAGATGGGGCACGTCAACGTCGGCGGCGGACTGTCAACGTTTGTCGAGGGCATCCTGTTTTCGTATTGCCGCGACGGCGACCTTGACGCCCGGATCGACGACCTGCGCGGCCAATACCGCACGCGCAAGGATGCCATGGTGGCCAGCCTTGAGACCCACATGCCCGCCGGAGTCACGTGGAACAACCCGGAAGGCGGCTTTTTCCTCTGGCTTGAGGTGCCCGCCGAGGTGGACATGGACAAGCTCGCCGGCAAGGCCCGGGACCTGGGCGTTACGTACGTCGGAGGATCCGCGTTCTTTACCGATGGCCGGGGAAAAAACTACGCCCGCCTGTGCTTTAGCTTCTGCACGCCGGAGCAGCTTGATCGGGCGGTCGGCGTCATTGCGGAGCTGATCAAGGGCGAGATGACAGCGGTAGGAGCCACCAACTAGCGAGCCACCGACCGCAACTGCACAGGCCAATCGGCAGACGGTCAATCATGCAAACGCGAAACCCCCGCCGGCACAAACCGGCGGGGGTTGTCTCTTGCCACGCGACCGGATGTCCTGGCCGCTCGCGAAGCTTAGCGGAGGTTATAGTTAGCTGTCCATGCCATCGGCCGGTTGGGGCAAAGCTCCCCCGGCTCAAACCAGGTCGCGATCTCTCGCTCGGCCTCCTCCTCAGAGCTGGAGGCGTGAATCAAGTTGCGGACCGCAATGTGCAGTGAGTTGGCGGCAACCGCGGAGATCGTCGCAAAGTCGCCCCGGATCGAGCCGGGCGCCGCATCTGACGGCATGGTCTCGCCGGCGAGCTTGCGCACAACGTCGATCACGTGCGGACCCTGGGCGACGCAGGCGACGATGGGAGCCGAGGTCATGTACTCGATCAGCCACCCGCGGATGATCCGACCGATCGCCAACGGATCCGCCGTGCCCATCTCGACGATGGGATCCCGGTCATGCTTGACGTACGTCTTGAGGGTCTTGTTGCCCACGCTTGTCAGCCACTCCTGGTCGTCGCTGTAATGCTCCTCGGCGCGCTCCTTGCTGACTTGGATCATCTTGAGGCCGATGATCGCCAGGCCGGTACGCTCCAGACGGCCGATGATCTCACCGCACAGCCCGCGCATCACCCCGTCGGGTTTGATCAGGAGCAGCGTGCGCTCGTCAATACCATTTGAGGTCAACCAGTTTGCCACATCCTTTGGGCCCCCAGCGCTCGCTGCACCTGGGGGGATTGGTTTTGGTCAATGAACATGCTCGTCCTCGACCGGGATCCCGGCAAGGTCCAGAACGCGCGGCAGCGCCCGAATCGGCACCCTGGCGCGTAGTGCAAGGGCGATGGCGTCCGACGGACGGGAGTCAACCTCATAGAGACTCTCGCCCCTGGTCATGGAGATCTGCGCAAAAAACGTGTCGTCGCGCACATCATCGATCAAGACGCCGGTGACAGCCACGTCCAGCCGGTCAAGGATCTGTTTGAGCAGGTCGTGCGTCTGAGGACGAGGGGCCTCGATCCCCTCAATCGCCATGGCGATGGCACTTGCTTCCGTAGGCCCGACGATGATCGGCAGGTAGCGCGAGCTGGCGGAGTCGCGCAGGACAACGATGGCGCGTTGGTGTTGAGTATCGTACGCAACTTTGTCAACGATCAGCTCTACCATTATCTGCCTCCTCCCTCCGCGAGGATTATACCCCGGGGACTGCCCCAATCCCTTTGCCGCAGCCAATGCTCCTGGCGTGGATCAATTGCAGCCCCGAAAGTGTGAGCAGCGGATCGACCACCTCGATTGTCGCGCTCTCGGCCGCAATCAACTCGGCCAACCCGCCGGTAGCAATCACACGAGGGACGCCATCCAGCTCGGCGCTGATCCGCCGCACCATCGCGTCAACTTGACCGGCAAACCCAAAAACGATACCAGATTGTAGGCTTGCCTCGGTCGTCCGCCCGATCGCTGCCGGCGGCCGCACCAGTTGGACACGAGACAGACGGGCCGCTCGTTGGAATAGCGCTTCCGCGGAGATCCCGATGCCGGGGCAAATCGCACCGCCAAGGTAGGCACCGGCCGCCGAGATGGCGTCAAACGTGGTCGCAGTGCCAAGATCGACCACAACCAGCGGCCCGCCGTAGCGGGCAAAGGCCGCCACGGCGTTGACAAGGCGATCGGCCCCGACCTCCTGTGGGTTTGCGTATTCGTTGGCCATGCCGATGTCCGTCTCCGGTCCCACAACCAGTGCCGGAACACCAAGGTAACGCCGGGCCAGGTCGACAAACACGGGAGTCACCGGCGGCACGACTGAGCTGATGATGACGTGGTGCACGGACCTTAGGTCGCAGCCTGCCCACTCAAACAGCGCTGCCAGGGACATCGCGTACTCATCGGCCGTGCGGCGGGCCTCCGTTGCCAATCGCCAGTGAGCCTGCAGGTCACTGCCCGCATAAAGGCCTGCCACGACGTTTGTGTTGCCGATGTCAACTGCTAGTAGCATCCTCGTTGCCCTCCATCTGTCCTTGCGGAGCCGGATCAGTTGCCTGGCCGGCGCAGAGTCACGTCGCCCGCCGCGACTGCGACGACATCCCCCTCGTCACGCCGGACGACCAAGCGGCCCAACTCGTCGATCGCCTCGGCGAAACCTGACCAGCCGCCACCGGTCCCGCCAACGTCGACCTGCCTGCCAGTGGTGATGTTGGCACGAAGCCACTCGGCCTGCAGACCGGCAAATCCATCGTCGACAAACGTACGATAAACATCGGCGAGTTCGGCAAGCATGACAGTGCCAAACTCACCAACGGTTGGACAATTTATGCCTAGAAGGTCTTCCAGTGCGCCTGCCGTTTGCTGCAGCGGCGACGGGAAGCCATCCACCGGGCGACGCACGTTGACCCCGATGCCAACGACCACGTACTCCGGCGGCAAGGTGTCGCTACCGCCAACTGCCTCCGTCAGGATGCCGGCTACCTTACGCCCATCGGCGACCAGGTCGTTGGGCCACTTGAGGCCGAGTCCGGTCGCCTGCCATCGTTGCCCGGCGCGGTAGACCGCGATGGCTACAACCAGGGCCAACGGCCCAAGCTGGCTAAGCGGCAATCGAGGCCTGAGGATCACGGAGCACCATAGCCCGCTGCCGGGCGGCGAGTGCCAGGCCCTGCCAAGCCTGCCCCGCCCGCTGGTTTGCCTGTCAGCGATGACAGCCGTTCCTTCCGGCGCACCGGCTGCGGCGAGTGCCCGCGCGACGTCATTGGTGGAGGTGGTTTCGGCAAGTGAAACAACCGACCACGCAATATCGATGGGGTGCCGGTCAGGCATCTCCGGTGACGCGCTCAGGGCCAATTGACAACTCGAGCTCAAGGCTGATGTCCAGGGCCTTGAAGGAGTGGGTCAGCGCGCCCATCGAGATGAAGTCGACGCCAAGACGTGCGACCGCACCACAGGTGTCGAGGGTCATATTGCCGGAGGCCTCGACGAGCGCCTCCCCACCGACAATTTGCACGGCTTGGGCCATCGTTTGATGATCCATGTTGTCCAACATGATCACATCCGCGCCGGCATCGCGCGCCTCGATCACCTCGTCCAGCGTGGCTGCCTCCACTTCGATCTTGATCATCGGGCTGACCGCACGCCGGGCGGCCGCGACAGCGCGTTTGATCCCGCCCGCCAACCGGATGTGGTTATCTTTGATCAACACCATGTCGTGCAGTCCGTAGCGATGGTTAGCGGCACCGCCGGCGCGCACGGCGTACTTCTCCAGCAGGCGCAGCCCCGGCGTCGTCTTGCGCGTGTCCAAGATGGTCGCGCCCGTGCCGGCAACAGCTGCCTGGGCGGCGTGGGCCATGGTCGCGATGCCGGACAGCCGTTGCAGGAAATTGAGGGCCACTCGCTCGCCGGCGAGGACGGACCGGGCCGTCCCGCTTACACGGCCAAGCCGGTCGCCGCGCTCCACCTGGCTGGCCTCTTCAACCAGCTCACTGACCTTAATCGCCGAGTCTACCTGCTGAAAGACCATCTCGACCAGCCAAAGCCCACAGGCGATGCCGTCGGCTTTGGCAATCAACCACCCATCGGCCAGGGCCGCCGCAGGGACAGTGCTATCCGAAGTGATGTCGCCGGGGCCGATGTCTTCGGTCAGGGCTGTCTGGACAATTGGCAGGACAGCCAGCCGGCTCGGCCGGGCCACCTCGGGGGTATACGCAGTGCTTTCGTGCATCATGCCACCTCCACCACATTTGCCAGGGGCGCCAAGCCGCACTGCAGTGTCGCTCCGTCTCGCGACAACACCGTGTGCGCTTGCCACGCCGGATCAGGTCCCGCGTAGTCGGTACGATTGTGCGCGCCGCGGCTTTCGCGCCGGAACAGCGCGGCCTGGCCAACTAGCACCGCCACTGCCCAAAGGGTATCTTGCCCGCCCCGCAACTCGAGCAACTCGGCCAATCCTTGCTGCATCGCCGCGGGATCCCGCACCAGGCCAAATTGCCGCCACATCAGCGAACGGATACGCTCGGTCACCCGTTGCACCACATCATCCGTGACCGAATCGTCCTTGGCCAGGCCGGACGGCGCTAAGACGGGCTGTCGCGATCCGGCCGCTGCCCCCAACATAGCCGCGGGAAGCGGCAGGTGCAAGATCGGAGACAATCCTACCGGCAAAAGGTCGGTGTGCCAATCGCGCCCATCCCAGGCCCGTGCGGCAATTGCCGCGCGGCCGGCAAAGACAAGGGATTCGAGCAGAGAGTTGCTGGCCAGCCGGTTGGCGCCGTGGGTACCAAGACATGCTGTTTCGCCGCAGGCCCAAAGGCCGGGCAGCGTTGTCCTGCCCCAGGTGTCCGTGCGCACCCCACCCATCGCGTAGTGCGCCACCGGGGATACCGGGATCAACTCGTGCTCCATGTCCAACCCGTGCTCGAGGATCCGCCGATAAACGGTAGGAAAGCGTTCACTGGCGCGCAAAGCCCCGTCTTTGAGATTGCGTGCGTCAAGCCAGACGTGATCTGTTCCGGCCTGCCAGGCTTCGCGGAGGATAGCTCGGGCCACGATATCACGCGGGGCAAGCTCGGCCTGTGGGTGGTAGTCGGGCATGAACCGCCGACCGTCTGCGTCGAGCAGCAGAGCTCCTTCGCCGCGGACGGCTTCGGTGATCAACAGGCGGGGGTTTCCGGGCATGGCGAGGGCTGTCGGGTGAAACTGAAAGAACTCCATGTCCATTAGCTCGGCGCCAGCTTGCCAGGCCATCGCCATCCCATCGCCGCTGGAAACCGACGGGTTGCTGGTGTGGCTAAACACTTGGCCCGCGCCCCCGGTGGCCAGGATCGTCCCCCGCGCCTGGATAACCAACTCACCCTGGGGCCCGGTGGCTTCAACGCCGGTGCAACGGCCATGCGCGTCGATGATCAGCCGGTTGGCGTCCGTATCCTCATGGATCGCAATGCCCAGGTCCCGGGCCCGCCGGAGTAGCGCGGACTCGATCTCCTGGCCGGTAGCGTCGCCTCCGGCCCGCAGGATCCGCCCCAGGCTGTGTGCGCCTTCGCGGGCCATGGTCAGCTCGCCGTCTTGGCGGTCAAACCTGGCGCCGAGCTCAATCAGGTCCAGAACGTAGGCGGGACCGTCTTGGACCATGACCTTGACCGCAGGACCGGAACACAGGCCGGCGCCGGCCGCGATGGTGTCTTGATAATGTAAGGCGGGGCTATCGTGGAGCCCGAGCGCGGCGGCAATGCCGCCTTGGGCGTATTGGGTATTGCCCTCATCCCGGAGCTGCTTGGTCAGGACGGCGACTTGGCCAAAACCACGCAGCTTAATCGCGGCGTAGAGGCCGGCGATGCCGCTGCCGACGACCAGGAAATCCACGTCCAAGACCCGCGGGCGGGCAAGCTTGCTGTTTGCGTCCACCAGGCCATCTCCTTGCTGCAACGATCAGCTAGGAACGGCGGCTGGAGACCTCCAGCATCCGCTCCAGCGCGCGCACGGCGCGCACACGCACGTCTTCGGGCACGGTAACCCGCGGCTGAAGGCGCTCCAGGGCCCAGGCGAGCTTGGGTAAGGTGATCTTCTTCATGTTTGGGCAGTATTGCTTGGTCTCGCTGGGCAGATAAAACCGTTTGGCCGGATTGTGCTTATGCAGCTGGTGCAGGATGCCCTGCTCCGTACCGACGATAAACTCCATCGCGGTCGACGCGGACGCCAAACGCAGCATCCCCGAGGTCGATAGCACCTGATCGGCGGCAGCTGTAACCTCGGGGCGGCATTCGGGATGCACCATCACAATCGCGGCTGGGTGCGCGGCTTTGAGCCGATTGACTTCGGCCAGGGTGATCGCGTCATGGGTGTTGCAGAAACCATCCCATGCAATGATCTCCTTGCTGGTCTGCGTGCCCACCCAGTGCCCAAGGTTGCGATCGGGGACAAAGAGAATCCGGTCCGACGGCAGCGACTCCACAATCGCGACCGCATTGCGGGACGTGCAGCATATGTCCGACTCAGCCTTGACCGCAGCGGAAGAATTGACGTAGCACACCACCGGCACGTCGCCCAACTCCTGCTTGCGAGCACGCAGGTCGTCGGCGTCCACCATCTCAGCCATAGTACAACCGGCGTTAGGCTCCGGCAGAATGACAACTTTGTCCGGGCTCAAGATCGCAGCACTTTCGGCCATGAAATGGACGCCGCAAAAGACAATGACCTCGGCGTCCGACGCCGCCGCCTGCTGGCTCAAGCCAAGCGAATCGCCGACGTAGTCCGCGATGTCCTGGATCTCCGGCCGCTGGTATAGATGGGCAAGGATGACCGCCCGCTTTTGCCGTTTGAGGTCGTGAATCCGCTGGATCATGTCTATCTGCGACGCGGGCTCCGTATGTTGATCCGTCGTCATGACCGTCACCTTCCGTGGCAATCGCTCGTCGTTCGGATTGTGCTCCGACTCAGGGAGAATTCTACGTCTCCCTTAAGTCAAGTGTCAAGGAATGCCTGGCAAAGCACCAGCTAGAAGGAGGGCCATCTCGGCCCTCCTTAAGCTGTGTCCCCTGCCTGCGGCAGGATTTAGAACAAGCCGACGATCTTGCCTTCGTCGTCGATGTCAATCCTGGTGCCGGCGGGCACAGACGGCAGACCAGGCATCGTGGTCATAGTCCCGAGCAATGGGTAAAGGAAGCCGGCGCCCAACGACGCACGCACGTCGCGAATCGGAACGGTAAAACCGGTGGGCCGGCCTTTAAGCGACGGGTCATGCGAGAGCGAAAGGTGCGTCTTTGCCATGCAGATGGGCAGTTTGTCAAAGCCCAACCTTGTATAAAGACGGATCCGGCGCTCAGCCAACGGCTCGTACTCGACGCCCTCGGCGCCATAGATCCGGGTCGCAATCGTCTCGATCTTTTGCTTGATCGGCAGATTGACGTCGTAGAGGTACTCCATCTGGCTGGGCTTCTCGGCGGCCTTGACGACGGCGCGAGCTAGTTCCTCGCCACCGGCACCTCCACGTGCCCACACCTGGCTGATGACCGCGTCCTCGGCGCCGGCCTTGATTGCCAGCTGCCGGATCAGTTCGATCTCCTCCGGGTGATCCGTCGTGAAGTGGTTGATCGCCACGACCACGGGGATGTTGTGCATCCGCATGTTTTCGATCTGCTTGGCCAGGTTGGCCGAGCCGGCGATCAGCGCCTCGTCGTTGCGCTCGAGGATCTCAGGCGGCAAGTCCTTGCCCGCGACCACGCGTCCGGCTCCACCGTGCATCTTAAGCGCGCGTACGGTCGCCACGATGACAGCGGCATCGATCTTGAGGCCGCTCACCCGGCACTTGATGTTAATCATCTTTTCCGCGCCGATGTCCGCGCCGAAACCGCTCTCCGTCACGACATAGTCAGCCAGCTTAGACGCAATCATGTCCGCGAGTACGGAGTTGTTGCCATGTGCGATGTTGGCAAATGGGCCCGCATGGACAAAGCACGGAGTGTGCTCGACGGTCTGCAGGAGGTTGGGCTTGATCGCTTCCTTGAGCAGGACCGCCATCGCACCCGCGCACTTGAGATCTTCGGCCGTGACAGGCTTGTTCTTATAAGTGTAGCCAATGACGATCCGGCCAAGGCGCTCGCGCAGATCCTTAAGTCCGGTGGTCAAGGCGAGGATCGCCATGACTTCCGAGGCAACGGCGATGTCGAAGCCGGATTCGCGGGCGTAGCCATTGGTGCCGCCGCCAAGACCTACGACGATCTGACGCAGAGCGCGGTCACTGATGTCCATGACCCGTGGCCAAGTGATGGAGTTGGGGTCAATGTTGAGCTCGTTGCCGTGGTGGATATGATTGTCAATAAACGCGGCCAGCAGGTTGTGCGCCATGGACACTGCATGGGTGTCACCGGTGAAATGGAGGTTGAACTCCTCCATCGGGACTACCTGCGAGTAGCCGCCGCCCGCGGCCCCGCCCTTGATGCCAAACACGGGACCTAGCGACGGCTGGCGGATGCAGTTGATGGTCTTTTTGCCAATCCGGTTAAGCGCGAGGCCAAGGCCAATGGTCGTGACCGTCTTGCCCTCACCTAGCGGCGTCGGCGTGATCGCTGTCACGTCGATGTACTTGGCGTTGGGGCGATCCTTCAAACGAGCCAGCGCGTCAAGGCTGATCTTTGCCTTGTACTTGCCGTACAGCTCGACTTCGTCGTCCTCCAACCCCATCTGCCGCGCGATCTCAATGATCGGCAGCATCTTAGTTTCTTGGGCGATTTCAATGTCACTCTTCAAGTTGCTATTCCCCCCACATCTCATTAAGTTGACTCGCCGGCGACCGCGGTGCGCGATCGTCAGGCACATTGCCGGAGCTACCGGTGGTTAGCACGAGCGGAAAAGCAGAAGTCCGATCAGCAGGCCGACCAAGCCGGCAACCCAGGTCAGCCACGGAGGGCTTTCCTTTGGCTTTGCGGGCATGATTGGCTCGTCCTCGTCCCACTCAAGTCCGCCTTCCTCGGTCCATTCCTCACCGGCCTCGTCCGGCTGCTCACCATGACGGAGCCGTTGATCCTCGTCCCGCTTGCTCATGTGGTCATCCTACCTTTCACCAGCCGTCCCGCCTTGTACACATGCGCCGCCTGGTTTTCACCAAGTCGATACGGAATCTCCTCGTGCGAGGCGGCCTCCCAGATCACCAGATCGGCGGCCGACCCCGGGACCAGGGAGCCTACCTTACCCACCAGGCCCAACGCTGCTGCTGCATGTGTTGTCGCCGCCAGGATGGTTTCGGCGCTCGAGAGGCCAAAAACCCGGCTGGCCAGGGACATTGCCAGCTGCATTGATCGACATGGCGCTGTGCCCGGGTTGTAGTCCGTCCCAATCGCGATCTGGACACCTGCGTCCCGCATCTGTGCGACCTGTCGCCGGCAGTGCTCGACGCCGACCTCACCGCCAAGCAGCGCCAGCACGGTAACCGGCAAGATCACGGCAACGGTCCCTGCTGCGGCCATCGCCGCGAGCCCGGTCGGTGAGGCAAACAGGAGGTGATCCGCGCTGACCGCACCGACCTCGGCCGCCAACTCCGCGCCGCCCCCTGCCGCAAGCTCATCGGCGTGCAACTTGGCCCGCAGGCCCAGCCGCTCGCCCTCCTGCAGAATGCGGCGGGATTGCTCCACCGAGAACACGCCAGGCTCGCAAAATACGTCGCAAAACTGCGCGATGCCTTGTCTGCTTACCGCCGGGAGCATATCTTCTAGTATCACTTCAACATATGCGTCCGGCTTACCTTTGAAGGTCGGCGGGATCGCATGCGCACCCAGAAACGTCGGCACGACGGTAACCGGATGGTCACTGCCGGCCTCGGCCGCCAACCGCAATAGGCGGAGTTCGGCGTCAGCCGTCAGCCCGTAGCCGGACTTCGCTTCAACCGTGGTCACTCCTTGACCCAGCATGAAATCTAGGTCACCCCGTGCAGCACCACGGAGCGTGGCGTCGGAGGCCGCACTCATCGTCGCGACGGTGCTCAGTATGCCGCCGCCCGCCGCCAGGATTTCGAGGTAACCGGCACCCCGCAGCTTGAGCTCAAACTCGCGCGCCCGCACTCCGTACGACGGCAGGTGCGTATGAGGGTCAACCAGGCCGGGGGTCACGACCTGGCCGCCCGCATCCACAGTCACGCAACCGGGCAGAGGCGCCAACGACCCCTTTGCGTGCGCGTGCGGCCCTGCCCAGATCACCCGGCCGTTAAGACAGGCTACGGTACCACCGGCGACGACCCCAAGCGAGTTGCCGCCCGGAGGGACAAGACATAGCTCCGCCGCATTGCTGACGATTAGGTCGCACGCCAACTGCTGGTTCACCGTACGGAACCCTCCGGGCCAAGGAGATGGGACTCCAAGATCTGCGCGGATGTGAGGTCAGGGCAGGCGATCGCCTCCGCAAGTGCACCCGCCACCGCGCCCATGGTAACCAGGCCGACTATCTCGCTGCGCACAGCCACTGCGCCGGCCTCCGCCGCCAGGCGCGCCACCTCGCTGAACGCCCGCCAGATCGAAGTGCGGCTCGTGTCCAGCAGGTTCATCGAGACTTGCACTTCGCCGCTCTCAACTGTCAATCCGATCGCCTGGACGCCAGGCAAGCCGCCGTTGCGCTCGCGGATGCGACGGGCGATCGCCTTGGCCAACCGGAGGTCGCCGCCCTGGAGGTACACGTTGTAAGCCACCATCGGCAGCCGGGCGCCGACAACCGTCGCGCCGGCGGTCGGATGCATGCGTGCGGGACCAAAGTCCGGTCGCCGCTCGGGCAAGGCGATTTCGGTCTTGAGCCCTTCGTACTGACCGCGACGCAAGTCAGCCAGGACCGCCCGCTCAGGCGACGTTGCGGCGGCGCCGTACAGATACACAGGGATAGCGAGCTGCTCCGCGATCATTGAGCCAAGGCGACGGGCAAGCTCTGCACAGTCGGCCAGGGTTGCGCCCGCGATCGGGACAAACGGTACAACGTCGGTCGCGCCGATGCGCGGATGGGACCCCTGGTGCTCCTCCATGTCGATCAACTCGGTGGCGGTGGTGACCGCCGCCATCGCCGCAGCCAACACGGCCGGTGCCTGCCCAACAAAGGTCAGGACCGAGCGGTTGTGGTCCGGATCGGCCTGGACATCCAGCAGACGCACACCCTCCACACCGGAAACCGCGCCCGCCAGGGCGTCAAGTACCGGTTGGCGCCTGCCCTCGCTGAAGTTGGGAACACACTCGATGACTGCCAACGGCCATCACCTCGCTCGACTGGTTATCCTGTCACTGGTCGGAGCGCATGGGCACGTTGATGCCGTGCCGCTTTGCCGCTGCCAAAGCCACATCGTAGCCAGCATCAGCATGCCGGATGATACCGGTTGCCGGATCGGTGGTGAGCACCGCGCGCAATCTGCGATCGGCATCGTTGCTGCCGTCGGCGACAACCACCATGCCGGCGTGGAGCGAGTAGCCGATGCCGACGCCGCCGCCGTGGTGTACCGACACCCAGTGGGCCCCGGCGGCCACGTTGACCATGGCGTTGAGGATCGGCCAATCGGCAATCGCATCGCTGCCATCCCGCATGCCCTCGGTCTCCCGGTAGGGCGAGGCCACCGAGCCGCTATCAAGGTGATCGCGGCCAATTACGATCGGCCCTTTGAGCTCGCCGCGACGGACCATGTCGTTAAAGATCAATCCGGCGCGCGCCCGCTCACCGTAACCCAACCAGCAGATCCGGGCCGGCAGCCCTTGGAAAGGAATCTTGGCCTCGGCCAACTTGATCCACCGGACCAGGCTCTCGCGATAGCCGAATTCCTCGATGATCACGCGGTCCGTCCGCAGGATATCCTCGGGATCGCCGGATAGCGCCACCCAGCGGAAGGGCCCTTGGCCCTCGCAGAACAGGGGCCGGATAAAGGCCGGGACAAAGCCAGGATAGTTGAACGCGTCGGCGAGGCCCGCCTTGCGAGCCCCTTCGCGCAGGTTGTTGCCGTAGTCAAACACGACGGCACCGCGCCGCTGCATCTCCAGCATCGAGCGGACGTGCAGCGCCATGCTTTCATAGGACCGCTTGACATAGGCATCCGGGTCGCGACGGCGCAGGTCGTCGGCCTCCACCATCGACATGTTGGCAGGGACGTACCCGTTGAGCGGATCATGGGCCGACGTCTGATCGGTGGCGACATCCACTTGAGTGCCCCGCAGGACAAGTTCGGCGTGGACCTCGGCGGCGTTGCCGAGCAGCGCGACCGAGAGCGGCTCGCGCTTTTGGCGCGCCTCCTCTACCAGGCCCAGCGCCTCATCGAGGTCGGAAGTACTGCGATCACAGAACCCTTGCTCCAACCGCCGCTTGATCCTCGCCTCGTCCACCTCGACCACCAGCGCGACGCCGCCGTTCATGGTAACCGCTGCCGGCTGGGCGCCGCCCATTCCACCAAGGCCAGCGGTAACCACGAGACGACCCGCCAAGGTGCCGCCAAACTTCTGCCGCGCGAGCTCGGCCAGGGTCTCGTAGGTGCCCTGGATGATGCCCTGCGTCCCGATGTAGATCCAACTACCGGCGGTCATCTGGCCGAACATCGTCAGTCCAGCGGCCTCAAGCTCCCAAAAATGCTCCCATGTCGCCCACGCCGGGACCAGGAGGGAATTGGCAATCAGGACACGGGGCGCTTCGCGGTGGGTCTTGAGCACGCCCACGGGCTTGCCCGACTGGACCAGCAAGGTTTCGTCATCGCCAAGGGTCTGCAGCTCTTTAACGATCGCATCAAAGCTCTCCCAGTTGCGAGCGGCCTTGCCGCTGCCGCCGTAGACAATCAGCTGGTCCGGCTTCTCCGCGACCGCGGGGTCAAGGTTGTTCATCAACATCCGCATTGCGGCTTCCTGGGGCCATCCCTTGCAGTGCAGTTGGTTGCCGCGCGGGGCGTGAATCGTGCGCATGCCGATTCCCCCTCTTGTGGAGTTTTGGCCAGGTGACCGGGCCTTGGTGCCTAGCAGTCGGCGATCGCGCGACCGACCGTGCCTCGGGCAATCAATGCGTCAAGCGCGATGATGTCCGGCGAAAGCTCACGATCGGCTGCCATCGCCGGGACTGCCGAGCGAATCAACTGATAAAGGCGGCTGGTTGACCGGCCAAGCGCAGCTGCAATGGCGGTGATGCCGTCCAACTCAGCCCGAAGGTCCAGCGCCTGGGCCCCAGCCAGCAGTTCGATGGCGACCACCTGTCTTGTCTGGCTGACGACCCTGGCCAGTTTGCGCGCCGCAGTCGTGCCCATGCTGACGTGATCTTCCTGGTTGGCCGAGCTAGGGATGGTGTCAACGCTGGCCGGCGAGGCAAGGATCTTGTTCTCAGATGCGAGCGAGGCCGCGGTGTATTGCGCGATCATCAGGCCAGATTCGAGCCCGCCTGAGCGAGTCAAAAAGGCCGGCAGACCGGAGAGATCCGGGTTGACCAACCGCTCCGTGCGCCGTTCCGAAATATTGGCAATCGTGCTCATGGCAATGGCGGCCAGGTCCATGGCGATGGAAACCGGCTGGCCGTGGAAGTTGCCGCCCGAGATCACATCGCAGCCGCCGCCAATGCCGGTCCCGCGATCCCCCGGCGGAGCGTCGCCGTCGTCCAAGAAGACCAGTGGGTTATCCGTCGTTGCGTTGAGCTCACGCGTGATCACATCGGTGGCATAGCCAAGGGCATCCGTGGCCGCGCCGTGTACCTGCGGGACGCACCGCAGGCTGTAGGCGTCCTGGACCCTGCCCTCGCCATGCCCGCGCGTGAGTTGGCTGCCGTCGAGGAGGCGCAACATCTCGCGGGCGACCGCAACCTGCCCGGGGTGCGGTCGAGCGGCGTGAATGCGCGGATCCATCGCATCACGCTTGCCATTTAGGGCTTCCATCGTCAGGGCGGCCGCGGCGTTGGCGGCCGCGATCACCTGCCACGCATCGTGCGTCGCCAGGCTACCGACTGCCGTCATCACCTGCGTCCCGTTGATCAAGGCAAGGCCCTCTTTGGCGGCAAGCACGACGGGTGTAAGCCCGGCGGATGCCAAAGCCGCCGCACCCTGCAGACGGCGGCCGTCGGCGGTCTCGGCCTGGCCGCGGCCGAGCAAGACCAGGGCAATGTGGGCAAGCGGGGCAAGGTCGCCACTGGCGCCAAGCGACCCTTGCGAGGGCACCACCGGGGTGATCCCATAATTGAGGCACGCACAGAGCAGGTCGAGCACTTCGAGCCGGATGCCGGACTCGCCGCGGCAGAGTGCGTTAACCCGTAGCGCCATCGCCGCGCGCACAACGTCACGATCCAGCTCTGGCCCAACGGCTGCGGCGTGGCTCAGGATCAGGTTTAGCTGCAATTGCTGGAGTTGGTCGGGTGCGATGGCAACCTCGCTCAACCGGCCAAACCCGGTATTGATGCCGTATGTCGGCCGGCCGCTGGCCAAGGCGGTTTCGATGGCACGCCGCGAGGCGTTTACACGCTCCCGCGCGTCAGAAGCTATCGTCACGCGAGCGCCACCGCGCGCAATTGCGACTACGTCCTGGATCGTTAGGCTCTGTCCGTCAAAGGCCACTGTCTTGCCATGGATCGATGCCACAGCCGACCTCCTTGATCATGGTTTGCCCGGCCCTGCGCATCGTCGGAGGGCGGGCGGGTTAGCGCCGGGGCACCGGCTGACCGAGCGACCAGTAAGCGCCAGCAGCGTACGCCAGCAACTTTGCCTTGGCCTGGTCGATGGTGCCTGCGTCAGTCAGGACGGAGGGGTCGGCGTGGGCGGCGACCACCTGGCCAAAGAAGACATCGTGTGAACCGAGCGGCATCATTTTGAGGACCTTGCACTCAAGGTTGATCGGGCACTCAGCGATAAGCGGGGAATTGACCAGCGTGCCGGGTAGGGCCGTAAACCCGGCGGCGGCAAACTTGTCAATCTCGCGGCCCGAGCGGGTGCCGCAGAAATCCACCAGGGCCGCCTGGCTGTGCGTTGGCAAGTTGACGACAAAATCGCCGCCCTTGGTCAGGATCGCATAGGAATGGCGACTGGCCCTGACCCCGATGGCAATCACCGGTGGCTCGGAGCACATTGTGCCAACCCAGGCCAGCGAAATGATGTTGGGACGAAACCCCTCGGCGGCACAACTGACCAGTACCGCGGGGACCGGGGACAGCAAAGTCCCGGGGTTTAGGCTCTGCTTTGGGTAAGTGATTTTGGACTCGGACATCGGACACGACCTCCTGCAAGTTGCGTTGCCTGGCATCCCGCCGGCCGGAACCGCCTGGACGCGGGTATCCCTTTGCCTTGAGCGATTCGGCCTACTGGAACTCCTTACCTCCCCGGTCGATCTGGCCCGCGTAGAGCTCCGCCAGCCGCAGGAGGTCCGGTGGACTGTTGAGCGTCGGATCCTCCAACACGGCATCAAGCAGCCGGTCAAGCACCCGCCCAACTGCCGGGCCAGGTTGGAGTCCGGTTGCGCGCATGACCGCGTGCCCGTCAATGCAGAGGTCTCTGACCGACAGCGCAGTGTCGCGCCGATCGAGTTCGAGCAGGCGGGCCAGCAACCTTAGCGTACCCCGGGAAACCGCTCCCTGCTTGCCGGCCGCGCGGCGATCTGCCTCTCGCAGGTGCAAGAGGTCGGAGATGTTGCCCCGGCCCACCCGAGCTGCTGCCCGTCGAACTGCCGCATCGCCGGCGTCCTCTGGCAGGTCGTGCAGATCCATATGCCTTGCGACGAGGTGCTCGACCTTGGCGATCGTGGCGCGATCATAGCGGAGACGCTGCAGGATGGCGGCGGCCATTGTGGCGGAAACCCGCTCATGGCCGTAAAAATGCCGGCGGCCCTCGACGTCGACTGACAAAGTGCCTGGCTTGCCGACGTCGTGCAGCAGGGCCGCCAGGCGGAGGTGGAGGACCCGGGGCGTCGAGTCGCAGGCGATAATTGAGTGGTACCAGACATCGTAGGGATGAAATTCGTTTTGGCTGAAGCCAAAGCCGGCCGCCAGTTCAGGCAGGATGACATCAATTACGCCGGCGAGGCGTAGCTGCTCCAGGCACCAGGCGGGCGACTCCGAGAGCAGCATCCGGTCCAGCTCGGCCCGGATCCGCTCCGGCGCAACCCCGGCCACTCGCTGGGCCAGGGCGCTCGCGGCGCGCACCAAGGCCGGGTCCAGGCGCATGTCCAGCTCGGCCGCGATGCGGTAAGCCCTCAGGATCCGCAGGTGGTCTTCGGCAAACCGTTGCGCCGGATCGCCGACTGCCCTGACCACCCCAGCGGCAAGGTCGCGCAGGCCTCCGTGCGGGTCAAAGAGGGTGGGTTTGAGGAGTCGCAGGTCATGCTCTGGGCGTGTGGTGGAAACCGGCCAGCCAAAGGCCATCGCGTTGATCGTGAAGTCACGGCGCCCGAGGTCTTCGCAGAGGGCGGCGCCAAACTCGACGTAATCGGGGCGCCGCCCGTCGGCGTACGGTCCTTCGCGCCGGAGCGATGTCACTTCTACGTGACTGCCGTCCTGGAGGACCGTCACGGTGCCGTGGGCAATGCCGGTCGGCACGCTCCGCGCAAACGCGGCCATCACCTGCTCTGGCAAACCACCCGTTGCGACATCCCAGTCATGGCTTGCACGGCGCAGGAGCAGATCACGAACGGTGCCACCGACCAGGTAAGTCGCGGGGGATACTTGGCGCCGCAGGCGATTGAGGACGGTCAGGACCGGGGCCGGCACCCATCTGGGCCAGGTAAACCGTAGCCAGCCCAGCCGCACGCAAAGAAAAAAGAGCCGCCCGGACGCCGGGCGGCTCTCGCTAGCTTGCCTTTTTGGTTGCCATCTCGTCGAGGATCCGCTCAAGCTCCTCGCCCTCCAGCGTCTCGTGCTCCAGCAGCAGGTCGGCCAGATGGTTGAGTGAGTCAAGGTTGCCGCTGATCAGACTCTTGGCCCGCGCATAGCAGTCGTCCGCCATCCGTTGGACCTCGCGGTCGATGGCAGCGCCGACCTCCTCGGAGTAGTTGCGCTCCCGCGCCAGATCGCGACCAAGGAACGGCGACTCGTTGAGGTTGCCGTAGGTCAGCGGTCCCAGCCCGTCGGCCATACCGTACTCGGTCACCATCCGCCGGATTAAGCGGGAGGCCTTTTCAAGGTCGTCATGGGCGCCGGTGCTGACCTCGCCGATGACGATCTCCTCCGCCGCGCGGCCCGCCAGGATGGTCGCGAGCCGATCCAGCATCTCATCCCGCGTGACCAGATAGCGGTCCTCGAGCGGCAACTGCAGCGTGTAGCCAAGCGCCGGACCCCGTGGGATGATCGACACCTTGTGCACCGGGTCTGACCCGGGCACTAGGCGCGCGACCAGCGCGTGTGCGGCCTCGTGAATGGCAACTGTGCGTTTTTCGCGCTCATTGATGATCCGCGACTTGCGCTCCGGTCCTGCGATGACCCGATCGATTGCTTCCTCGAGGTCCTCGTGTGCGATCTTACGCTGGCGACGCCGTGCGGCCAGCAGTGCGGCCTCGTTGACCAGGTTTTCGAGATCGGCAGGGGTAAACCCGGGCGTACGCCGCGCAATGACGTCCAGATTGGCGTCCTCGCTCAACGGTTTGCCTTTGACGTGGACCTGCAGGACGGCCAACCGGCCCTTGAGGTCGGGTTTATCGATTACGATCTGCCGGTCAAACCGGCCCGGCCGCAGCAAAGCCGGATCGAGCACGTCCGGCCGGTTAGTCGCAGCCATGATGATTACGCCCTCGTTGGGGCCGAAACCGTCCATCTCGACCAGCAGCTGGTTGAGTGTCTGCTCGCGCTCGTCGTGGCCGCCGCCGTAGCCGGCGCCCCGCTGGCGTCCAACAGCGTCGATCTCGTCGATAAAGACGATGCACGGCGCCGTCTTTTTGGCTTGGTCAAACAGGTCGCGGACGCGGGAAGCACCGACGCCAACGAACATCTCGACAAAGTCCGAACCGCTGATGGTGTAAAACGGGACCCCGGCCTCTCCGGCGACGGCTCGCGCAACCCAGGTCTTGCCGGTGCCCGGCGAGCCCATCAGGAGGATGCCGCGCGGAATCCGCGCCCCGAGATCGATGTATCGCCTACCGTTCTTAAGAAAGTCAACGATCTCGGCGAGCTCTTCTTTAACCTCGTCAATACCGGCCACGTCGGCAAAAGTGATCCGTCGTTTGGGCTCGGTGTTGAGCTTGGCCCGGCTGCGGCCGAACTGCATCACACGGTTACCGCCGCCCTGCGTCTGCTGCATCATGAAGAAGAACGCGCCGACCACCAGAAGGACGGGGAACAGGGTGGCCAGCAATGTCGTCCACCATGGCGCCTCGGCCGGCAGTGCGACCTCGACCGTGACGCCCTTGAGCCGGAGCACATCGTAGATGGCCGGATCGTTGGGAATGACCGTGGTGAACTTGGTCCCATCTTTAAAGGTACCCTCAACACTCTGCTCGACTACTTTGACTGTGGCGACCTGTCCCGCGTCAACGCGGGCAAAGAACGTCGTATAATCAATGGCCTCTGCCGGATCCTGCTGCCCTGCGAACATCTGGGCTAGCGTCAGGGAGAATAGGATCAGCAGGCCAAAGAAGAGCAGGCTGCGGAAATTGCGCCTCAACAATAGACCTCCTCGCCGGAAGATCGCGAATAGGTGCCAATCCTCCATGCTGAACCATACGATTTTACCACGCCGGTGTCGTCGGGTCCAACAATGGCGCGCCGACGGGCAAGCTAAGGCTTCCGCGCAGCACCAGGACCGTCGCGGTTTCGGGGCGGACGACTGCCGCCTCGCCCGCGCGAACAGGCAGGACTGCAAGCACCTGTCCCCCCGCGTCACAGACAAAGGGCAGTTGATCCCGCAAGCGACGCGGCACTTTGGCGTCGATCAACAGGTCCTGGACTTTGCGTTGACCAGGAGCTCCGTGCGGTCGAATTCGATCGCCGGCGCGGCGTTGGCGGAGGCAGAGCGGCAACGCGAGCTTGTCCAGCGCGAGGTAGGCGGTGAATTCGAACCGATCGCCGATCTGGCTGGTCGCCCAAACGAAGTCACCCGTCCCGCCCGCGGCTGGTCCGGGCGCACAGGAACTTGTCAAGCACCACCCGGTGGCCGGGATTACCAGGGGGCCAGACAAAGGCACTTGCCAGGTCGGGCCGTCTGATCCGTTCGGCAGCCCTCCATCCGGCGGTCGCCGACCAGACCGCAGGTGGAGTTGGTGGTAGCCCAGCTCAGCCCAGACCTCTCCGGGCAGGTCGATCACAGCGCCAGTCCGGCCCGCGGCAAGCATTGCCAACAGATCGTCAATATGGACCGCCCCGGGTTGCGGTGAAGGGACCTGCGCAGCGTCGGAGTCAGCATCTGCCTCGGGCGTGCCGACGGCCATCACCGCCAGCCGCAGCACTCGCCGAGCCAGGGCCACCGGGGCTGCCAGGATCATCTCTCGATCCAGGCTAAGGACGCCCGGCACGGGCTGTTCGACACAAGACGCGTAGAGGCGCTCCGCGTGTCCGGCGATGAAGCGATCCTCGTCCTGCACCACCGCCGCCGAGCGGGCCAGGGTCGCGCGGATCGACGGATTAAACTGCTGCTCCAGGAGCGGCAGCAAACGGTGGCGCACGCGGTTGCGCGGGTAGCTCAGGTCGGCGTTGGTTTCGTCGATGCGGAAACCAATCCCGATCGCCGCGAGGTAGTCGGTGATCTCAGCGCGGCTCACCTCGATCAAAGGGCGAACGATGCCGGCAACCGAAGCACGGATGCCGCCGAGGCCACCCAGGCCGGCTCCGCGGATCAGCGCGAGCAGAACTGTCTCCGCCTGGTCGTCGAGGTTGTGGCCGGTCGCAATGCATGAGTAACCGCCGCTGGCAGCAGTCTCGCGCAGAAAGCCATAGCGGGCCTGGCGGGCGGCGACCTCCAGGGAGATACCGCGACTCGTCGCCAACTGCGGCGCGTCGGCAGCCCCAAGATGGCAGGCGAGCCCAAAACGCACTGCGAGATCACGCACCAAGGCGGCATCTCCGGCCGCGGCAGCAGCCCCGCGGATACCGTGGTCAAGGTGGGCGATCCCGAGGGTAATGCCGAGTTGAGGCGCCAACTCATGGAGGACGGCCAGCAGCGCGACTGAGTCGGGGCCGCCCGAGACAGCGACCAGCACCTGGTCGCCCGGGCTGAACATGTGCAGGCGCCTGCAGGTCGCAAGCACCTTGGCGGGCAGGGACATACGGTCACTCCAGTGGAGAGCAAGCTTTCGGCCTTGGGGATAGTGTAATTGTAGCATTGGCGCGGGCGCAACTCAGGGGGCGTGGCGGAGGCAGGAGGGCGCGGGCGGATGAGATGGCTATCGTTGAGTTAACTAACGAGTTGGGGCGATTACACGCTGGCGTCCTGACTCTGTGGCGGCGGATATGTCCGTCGCCCTGACGTATCGAGCGGCTCGGTCAGTCTGGCTAACATATCGGCGACGATATCGTCAGAGTTGTCGCGCGTTTGGCGGCGGATGCGTTTGCCCGATTAACATCACCGCCGCATCACGCCATCTCCGTATCACCGCCGCATCACGCCATCGCCACATCACCGCCGCACCACGCCCTCACACAGCCGCCTCCGCCCCGCTCCCCCAGGAGAGGCAGGCCCTGTGTCGTAATCCCTTGACTAGACATCGACGTGGGGTGATGGCATGGCCCAAAAGGCAATCCGGGAATACGACGCCAAGCGCCTGCTGGCGGCGCATTGGCGAGAATTCATGCCAGATCTGCCGCCGTATCAGGGCAAAGTCGTCGCGGTCGACCCGACGACAAATCTCAACGACCTCCCCGACCGCCATCCCTGGCTCCTTGACCGCCGGCTGGTCGCCAAGCCCGATGTCCTGGCCGGCAAGCGTGGCAAGCACGGCCTGGTCCTGTTGGACGCCAGCTGGCCGGATGTCGTCGATTGGCTGAAGGAGCAACGCTGCCGCGCGACCGTGATCGATGGCGTTGCCGGTGAGCTGACCCACTTCGTAATCGAGCCGTTTATCGCCACCCAAGGCGAGTACTACATCGCTATCCGCACCGAGGACGACGCAGACGTTCTGCTCTTCTCTCGCGCGGGCGGCATGGATGTGGAGAGCAATTGGTCCCAGGTCAAGAGCTGGCGCATTCCGGTCTGGCCGCCAGCCGCACCGTCAACGCGGCCGATCTGGCTCAGCGAATTGGCATCGCACCTTGCCTCGCTCGTTCCGGCGCCGCATGTCCCGCTGCTGACGGCATTTGCCGCCGGGCTGCACCGCATGTTTGTGGCCCTGGGCTTTGCCTTTATGGAGATCAATCCCCTGACGATCAACGGCGATTCCATCGTGCCGTTGGATGCGAAAGCCAGGCTCGACGATGCGGCGTCCTTTGAGTGCGCCGCCAGGTGGGGCGAGCTGGCGTGGCCTGCGCCGTTTGGCCGTGCGACGAGCCCAGCCGAGCACCGCGTGGAGCAACTCGACGCACGGACGGGGGCATCTCTCAAGTTAGTGATCCTCAATCCGGCGGGCACCGTCTGGACGATGGTCGCGGGTGGCGGAGCAAGCGTCATCTACACCGACACCATTGCCGATCTCGGTTTCGCCGGGCAGCTGGCCAACTACGGCGAATACAGCGGCAACCCCTCAACCGCCGACACCTACGCATACGCCTGCGAGGTGCTTGGATTGATGACAGCGACCAGGGCGCCGGCCGGGCAGACAAAGCACCTGTTGATCGGCGGCGGCATCGCCAACTTCACCGACGTCGCGGAAACCTTCGCCGGCATCATCCAGGCACTGCACCAATTTGCCGCTCGCCTGCGTGAAACGCCGGTCAGCATCTATGTGCGGCGCGGCGGCCCCAACTTCGCGGAGGGGCTACGGCAGATCGAGGCGGCCTGCCATGCGATTGGCGTGCCGGTCCGGGTTTTTGGCCCAGAACTGCACATGACGCGCATCGTCACGATGGCCCTGGTGGGTAGCGGCACGGAGGAGGACCGGCGATGACGGATCGGCACGGCGAGGCAGCTTACCACCTGTTTGACGGCACGACCAGAGCGATTATCCACGGCTATCAGGCGGCAGCGGTGCAGCGCATGCTCGACTTTGACTACGTGGCGGCGCGCCGCACGCCGAGCGTCGCCTGCATCATCAATCCCTCGCGTGAGGGTCAGCACCTGGCCTTTTGGGGCGCAGAACCCATCGCGGTCCCGATGTATCGTGATCTTGCGACAGCGGTTTCCTCCCACCCTGACGCGAGCGTGCTGATCAATTTTGCCTCGGCCCGGTCGGCGGCTGCGATCACGATGGATGCGCTGGAGCACCGGCAGCTCCGCGTCATCGCGATCATCGCCGAGGGCATCCCCGAACGGCGGGCGCGCGAGATCGCCGTGCGGGCCAGAATGCAAGGAGTGACAATCATTGGGCCGGCGACGGTCGGTGGCATCAAGGCGGGCGCCTTCAAGATCGGCAACGCCGCGGGTACCATCGATAACATCGTCCAGGCCAAGCTGCACCGGCCGGGCCATGTGGCGTACGTTTCGCGTTCGGGCGGCATGTCCAACGAGCTCAATAACATCATCGCCCGCAACTCCGACGGGGTCTATGAGGGCATCGCCATTGGCGGGGACCGCTTCGCCGGATCGACGTTTCTTGATCACCTGTTGCGCTGGCAGGCCGATCCCGCGGTGGCGATGATGGTCCTGCTGGGCGAGGTCGGCGGCACCCTTGAGCTGGCCGTCGCCGACGCCATCCGCGACGGCCGGATCACCAAGCCAGTCGTCGCATGGTGCATCGGCACGAGCGCCTCGCTGCTGGGCAGCGGAGCGCAGTTTGGCCACGCCGGCGCACGGGCGGACGACAGCGCCGAAACCGCGGCGGCCAAGAATGCAGCCCTCGCGGCCGCAGGGGCGCGCGTGCCAACCAGCTTTGAGCAATTTGACCAGCTGATCAGGGGCACCTTTGCCGAATTGGTCGCTGCTGGCCAGATGGTACCGGCGGCAGATACGCCACCCCGGCCGCTGCCGATGGACTATGCGGCAGCGGTACGCGCCGGGCTGGTCAGACGCGTGCCCCAGTTTGTCAGCACGATCGCGGACGACCGCGGCGAGGAAATCAGCTATGGTGGCATGCCGATCAGCGAGATCGTCGAGAGTGGCATGGGCATTGGTGGCGTAATCGGCCTGCTGTGGTTCAAGCGGCGGTTGCCGGACTGGGCTTGCCGGTTTATCGAGCTGGCGATCGAGATCACGGCCGATCACGGGCCCGCCGTGTCTGGGGCGCACAACACGATCGTTGCGGCGCGTGCCGGCAAGGATCTCGTTTCAGCTGTGACCAGCGGCATGTTGACCATCGGACCGCGCTTTGGCGGCGCGGTCGAAGGCGCCGCGCTGGCGTTTGGCACGGCACTGCGCCAGGGCCAGCCGGCCGCGGACTTTGTCCGCATGATGCGCGAGCGCAACGAAAACATCCCCGGCATCGGCCACCTGATCAAGAGCATCGACAACCCGGATGCGCGCGTCGTCCTGCTCACGCGATACGCGCGCAAGCACTTCCACAGCCTGCGCCATCTTGAATACGCCCTCGTGGTCGAGGGCCTGACCACCGCCAAACGAAGCAACCTGATCCTCAACGTGGACGGCTGTCTTGGCGTGCTGTTTCTCGACCTGCTTGAGTCGACGGGCCAGTTCACCGCCGAGGAGGTTTCCGAGATCATGCACCTGGGCGCGCTCAACGGGCTCTTTGTGCTCGGCCGCACGATTGGCCTGATCGGGCACTTCATGGATCAGCGCCGATTGGAGGCCCCGCTGTACCGCCATCCGTGGGACGACATCTTGTACGCGTCAAACGAGGGAGGACACCATCGTGAATGAAGGCAAGGTCGGCGAACGGCTTGCCGAACTACCGGCAGCAGAGGTCGTTACCCATCTCTACGGCCCGCGCATGCGCGAGGAGCGCGACACGAGCTTTGGCTACCTGACCGCCGTCAACCAGGCACACGTAGTTATGCTGGCGGAGCAGGCGATCATCGCGCCAGAGACGGCCACCGCGTTGCTCGGCGCGATCGGTCAACTGGCGACGGCAGGCAAGGACGAGTTGCCGCTCGACCCGCGCCGCGAGGACCTTTATTTCAACTATGAGCACGCCATCATCGCACTCGTCGGCCCGGCCATCGGCGGTCAGATGCATACGGCGCGGAGCCGCAACGACCTCGGCTCGACGATGTTCCGCATGCGCTGCCGGGATACGCTCCTGCAACTGCTGCTCGAGGTTTGTCATTGCCGGAAATCCCTGCTCGCCAAGGCGGCCGACCACCTGACCACCGTAATGCCTGGATACACGCACCTGCAACCGGCACAGCCGATCACCTTTGGCCACTACCTGCTCGGCATCGAGCAGGCCCTGCAACGGGATACTGCGCGCTTCTTCGGCGCCCTGCAGCGCACCCAGCTCAATCCACTCGGTGCCGGCGCCCTGGCCGGCACGGGCTTTGCGATCAACCGTGAGCGGACTGCCCAATTGCTCGGCTTCGATGGCCTGGCGGTCAACACGCTCGACGCCGTGGCAAGCCGCGACTACCTCCTCGAAACCGCCGCCGCCGGGGCGATCCTCGGCGCGACACTAAGCCGCTACGCGCAGGATCTCTATGTCTTCTACACCAACGAGTTCGGCACGATTGATTTTCCCGACCGGGTCGCCGGTACCAGCAGCATCATGCCGCAAAAGAAGAATCCGATCGTCCTTGAGCACATCAAGGGGCGGACCGCGCAAATCGCGGGCGCGCTCATGTCCGGACTGGCCGGGATCCGCAACACCAACTACACCAACGTGATCGACGCCAACCGCGAGGCGCTGCGGCCGGTATGGCCGGCCCTCGATGAACTGCTGATTGCGCTGCGTCTGACGCGGGTGACGACAGACGCCGCGACGCCGCGCACCGAACTCATGTTGGCCCGCTGCAAGGCAAACTTCTCGACGGTGACGGAGTTGGCCGACACCCTCGTGCGCCAGTGGGGCATCTCGTTCCGTGAGGCGCACGAGATCGTCGGAGGCGTCGTGCGCGATGCCATTGCCGCCGGTACGGATGCATCTGGCATCACCGCGGCGATGGTCTTGGAGCACGCCACCGGCATCGTGGGCCCGGGGCACGCCATCTCGAATGCCGAAGTACAGTCGGCGCTCGATCCGTTGCACAACGTCGAGGCGCGCTCCCATACCGGCGGACCGGCTCCCGCCGCGACGGCCATGGCGCTGACCGAAGCCCGCGCACTACTGGCAACGGACGTCGCAGCACGCGATGCGCGCGTGGCGGCCCTCCGGGTCGCGGAAGACGAATTGGCAGGGGCGGTTTCCGCCCGGCTGAATCCGAGATAAGAAGGAGAGTGCAAGCAGATGGCTGGTGAAAAGGCCCTTGCCTGGATCGACGGGCACAGTGGTAAGCTGATCGACCTCAGCGACGCGGTTTGGCGCGTTGCTGAGCTAGGCCTGCACGAGCACGAATCCGCCCGCATGCAGGCGGAAATGCTCACGGCGGCCGGGTTTGACGTAGTGATGGGCGTGGCAAAGATGCCGACGGCGTTTGTCGCCAGCTGGGGCTCTGGCAAGCCCGTCGTAGCTCTGCTCGGGGAGTACGACGCCCTGCCCGGCACGTCGAACAAGCCGGTCCCCTATCCTGATCCGGTGACCGCCGGAGCGGCGGGCCACGCATGCGGCCACAACCTGCTGGGGGTCGCGGCGGTTGGCGCGGCAATTGCGGTCAAGGACGAGATGACCGCCCGCGGGATCAAAGGCACCGTGCGCTATTACGGGTGCCCCGCGGAGGAAAATGCCGGTGGCAAGGGCTACATGGTCAAGGCCGGCCTGTTCGACGATGTCGACGCCTCCCTGACCTGGCACGCTGGGCCAGTCAATAGCGTCCGCATGAACAGCTCGCTGGCGGTAACCCACACCAAGTTTCACTTCACCGGTCGCACCGCACACGCCGCCGCCAACCCCGAGATGGGCCGGTCGGCCCTGGATGCGGTCGAACTGATGAACGTGGGCGTCAACTACCTGCGTGAACATGTCATCCAGGAGGCCCGCATCCACTACGTCACGACCAACGGCGGCGGCGAGCCCAACGTCGTGCCCGGCGAGGCAGAGTCCTGGTACTACGTCCGCGCCCCGCGCCTGGGCCAGCAAAAAGAGGTCCAGTCCCGGATCATGAAGATCGCTGAGGGTGCCGCCATGATGACCGAAACCACCCTTGCCACCAAGTTCACCGGCGGGTGCGCCAACGTCGTGCCCAACCAGCCGCTGGCCGAGGCGCTCGACCGCAACCTGCGGCGCGTCGGTCCTCCCGTGTTTGACGCATCGGAGATCGAGTGGGCCAAGCAGATGGCCAACCATTACCCACCCGGCCAACGCGAAGGGATGTTGCGGCGCATCGCCCAGAGTGGCCTCGACCTCGGGGACGCCTATCTGCACCAGGATATCGCGCCTTTTAGCCCAGACAAGTCGGCCATGCCCGGCTCAACGGATGTCGGCGATGTAAGCTGGGTGACGCCGACCGCGCAGTTTAACACGGCATGCTATCCGCTGGGCTCGTCCGGCCACTCGTGGCAGATCACTGCCGCATCAGGCATGAGCATCGGGCACAAGGGGATGATCACTGCGGCAAAGGTCCTTGCGCTTACCGCGCTCGACGTCCTGACGGACGCTGACCTGCTGCAGAAAGCCAAAGATGCCCTGGTCAAAGAGCGCGCCGGCGAGGAGTTTGAGAGCCCAATCCCGCCCGAGATTACCGAACCAATCGACCCATTCGCCGGGCACAAGCACTAGGGCCGAACGAGATGTCACCCGATAGAGCGATAATGGAGCGATGATGATGATCGGACCACACACCGATGCGGAGGAGCCGACCCAGGGCACACTCGGGGATCAGTACGTCCTCGCCCTGCGCGATCAGTCGATGGGCGGCGGCGAGGGGCGGCTCGGCCAGGCCCTGCTGGCCAATTTCCTCCGCTTGCTCAATGAGACCGACACCGGTCGCATCAAGGCGATCGTTTGCTACAACGAGGCCGTCAAGTTGCTCACTCCGACGTCGCCGGTGCTTGCCCATCTCCGTGCCCTGGCAACGGCAGGCGTGCCGATTATCGCCTGCCGCACCTGCCTCGAGTACTTTGCGCTTGAGCAGCAGCTTGCGGTCGGCCGCATGGGCAACATGGCGGAGATCCAGGGGCTGCTCCTGGCGTACCGGACGGTCACACCTTAGGGGTTGGCGAGAGACAGACAGGCAGGCAAAAGGGCGGGCCCCGGCCGGGGCCCGCCCTTTTGCCTTACCCGCTAGAGACTTACCGCCGCTCCGCCTACCAGCGAGGACTCCAGGGCCGCCATTCCGCCGATCAGCCGTTGCAGCGCCTCGGGTCCGATAGCGCTCGCAGCGGACCGACCCGCCAGCAGTTCGGCCAGGTCGACCAGCATGTTAATCACCGGATCGTTGTGCCAGCTGGTTGCCACCGCGGCTGGCTCGCCCTTGCCGCCGACCACCTGGACGGTTTCCCGGTAGGGCTCGCAGCGGACCGCTGCCAGCGTGCCTGCGATCTCGATCTCCGTTTCCGGGTCGTGCACCGGTGCCGGCTTTGGCAGGATACCGCCAACCTCGCCGGTACCAATTGTGCCGCTGCCGAATCTTGCATTGAACAGCACGAGCGGCCCGCCGGGCAAGGGCCTGCCCTCAATGGCAAACAATCTGCTCGGAGATTCGCCGGCCAGGGCGATCATGAAGTCGACCGCCTCCCAGAGGCGCTCGGTCTGTTGGGCGGCGGCGCTCCGGTCGTCGTTGGCCTGTGGCCAGCGCGATGCCAGGTAGATGCTATGCGGATGTCCTAGATCGCCTGCCGTGCGCATCTCCAGCAGCGAACGGCCCGCAAGGGTGCAACGCAAGTCCGAAGTCACCAGCAGGGGCGCGCTGCCCGTGACAGCGGCGGCGGAGATCGCCGCCATGTCGGCAATCGTCATGGCCAGGGGTAATGCCGCTAGCACCGCCTTGCCCGCCGACAGGGCGGCCAGGGCGATCTCGGCCCGCTGACCTGGTGGGCAACCAAGATATAGCGCGTCAATCGACCGATCCTTGAGTACTGCCTGCCAGCTGGCAGCGGCCGCCGTGTCTGCGAGCTGGAAGTCGCCAAAAGCGAAGGGACTGCCCGGCGCGAACCGTGCGCGCAAAGCAGCGGCGCGGCGATCCGAGCCAATGATCCCGAGCTTATGGACGGTCATTGTCCGGCACCCCCTTGATCTTGCGGCGATGGCTGCGCACCGAGGGTAACCGGCATGCCGGACTTGGCGGAGGCAACTGCGGCAAGTCCGAGGCGCAGGGCAGCGCGCGCCTCGCTGGCCGGCAACGGCACCGGCAAGTCATCGCGCAGCGCACGGACAAAGAGGCCGAGCTCGGTCGTGTAGGCATCTTGCACGTGCAGCAACCGGTGATATGAGCCGGGGAAATCCGCAGCCCCCGGCCGGAACCTGATCAGCCCCTGCTGCTCGCTGTCGCGGGAGCGAATCATGCCGCTCGTCCCGTATAGCTCCAGTTGGTGATACGAGGGGTAGCCGGCCGGCCAGCAGTTGCTGACCTCCGCTGAGCCGAGTGCGCCATTGGCGAACTTGACGGTCAGCGTAATGAAGTCAGGGACCTGATTGCCCTCGATTGTCGTGCTGTGTTCGGCATACACCGCGACAGGCTCCGCCCCGGCAAACCAGCGGAGAAGATCGGTCTCATGGATGCCATTGGTCAGTATCGCCCCGACGGAGACTGCCGGATCGCTCGTCCAGTGACCGGCGCGCCAGTAGTAGCCTTCCTCGCCAGGCAACGGGCGAGATCGCCGTTCGTTCTCGCGCACCATCATGACCTCGCCGATGTCGCCGCGATCGATCGCTTCCCGTACCGCCTGGTAACGACGAGTAAACCGCCGGCTGTGCGCGACCATCAGCCGGACACCCGCGCTTGCGCAGGCGCCGATCATCCTATCCGCGTCCGCCAACGATGGGGCCATCGGCTTTTCGCACAACACGTGCTTGCCGTTGGCCGCGGCCGCCTCAACCTGCTCACGATGCAGGTACTCCGGGGTGGCCAGCAAGACCATGTCGATGTCCGGACGCTCGACCACCTGCCGGTAGTCGGAGTACGCCTCGGCACCGGCTTCCGCCGCTGCCTGGGTGGCCGCCTCGAGGTTGACGTCGGCGGTGGCGACCAGCCGCACCAGCTGAGGCAACCTGGCGATCGCCGGCAGGTGAGCGCTGGCGGCAATGCTGCCGCAGCCGATCAGCCCGATACGGATTGGAGGCTTATCGCCCATATTTTGTCCCCCCGTTTTGGTCGAGGCGGTGGGGCGCCGCCAAGCGCCCCACCGCCTCATCCGCGTATCAGCCAGTTGCGTGTGAGCCGCCGTCTACTCGCCGGGTACCTCGCGCAACTCGTACTTGAGGACCTCATCGAGGCCCATTTGCTTGAGCCGGGCACCAAGCGCCGCCGGCGCCTTGCGCTTAAGCGGGAGCTCAGCCAATGTGGCCATCCGAGCCAGCAGACGTGCGACAAAGATGGAGTCCAGCTGCAGTGCCCGCGGGTTGAGCTTGTCGAGCGAGTCCCAATAGGTGTGGCCGTAGCCGCGGGGAGCTCCGCCGGACACGGGGTCCGATGATGTGTAGCTCGACGCCGGGAATCCCTTCGCCGCAAAAGGATACATATCTGAATACAGGCTTGGGCTATCGCCCACCGTCACGTGTCCCTCATGGATGTCCCTGAACATCGACCGGAAGAACGCGGTGTTTTCCGACCAGTTTTGCAGCGAGAACGTCCCGCGCGAACCACGGCCGGCCCCGTCCAGGTTGAGCATGTAGACGAAATTGTCGTCTTTGTGCGCGTCCACGTATGCATAGGAACCGATCAGGCCCATCTCTTCCTGGGCAAAGGCAACAAACCGGATCGTCCGCTCCATCTTATCCTTGTGCGGGGCGAGCGCCCGAGCGGCCTGCAACACGACAGCAGTGCCGGCGGCGTTGTCATTGGCCGACTGGCTGATGTCGTGGCCGTCATAGTGGCCGCCGACCACGATCACTTCCGCCGGCTTGCTGCGACCAGTGATCTCACCGATCACATTGTAGGAGGTCGTTGGCGCGACGATGCACTCGGACTCGATCCGCACCTTGACCTGGCCTTGCCGCGCCAGCCGCAGCATCTCGTGCCCTGACTCAAAGGATACCGAGATTGCCGGGACCTCGCAGGCACGGTTGAACCGGGCCGAACCGGTTTCGGGAAGGCCGCCCGGCTCGCCACGCATCCAGATGAAGCCGATTGCGCCAGCCTTGAGGGCGCGCCCAAGCTTCTCACCGCGATGCATGCCCCGGTGGAAGAACCGCGGATTGGCGGTGTTGACCATCGCCACCGCGCCCTTAAGCTTGTCGGCGTTGTCCGCGTAGGTCTGCGGGTCGCCGTCGCCGAGGTAGACCAGCGGGGCCTCAACAACACCCGGCGGGCAGAATGGCAGAGCAATTGCGTCAATGGAGCGCTCGACCGGCGCCGTTACCGTGAGCTTGACCGGCTTGCGGGTCCAGCCGTTGCACTGAAAGGCTTCCTTCCACGCCTTGTCCACCCCAAAGCCCTTGAGCACCTCAACGATGTAGTCGGCTGCGGCCCGCTCTTCGTCGCTGCCACCAAACCGGGCGCCAAACTTGTCCACGATCTCCTCGACAAAGTCCGCACCGCCGCGGGAGAGGTACAGATCGCCAAGGATCTGTCGGTCGATTGCCGTCAACTTGTCGTGATCCAACGTTATCCCTTCCTCCGTTTGAGAAGTGGTAGTTGCCCTCCAATTGGACATCGTGCCGGACACTCCTTCTGCAGGCGAAACGATCCTCGCTGGCACACGGGCAAGAAATCGGGTATTGGAAGGCGAATTCGCTCGCCAACCAGCAATCATGGAGGAATGACCTTGCGCATCACAACGATCACCCAGCCGTACAACACCCAGGGTAAGGCCCGTGGCGGCGGCGCCGGTCCTGCGTCTCTGCTCGCCAGCGGCCTACTCGAGTCGATCCGCCAGCAGGGTCACCCGGTCGCCGGGCCGCTCGCAGTGCAATTGAGCCTGGCTGAGGAATCCCGTTACGGCAACTGGCTCCGTGTCGGCGCCGCCAATGGCGCCCTAGCCGATATCGTCGCGCAGGCCACAGCCGACGACTCGTTTGTGCTTGCGCTCTGCGCCGACTGTAATTCCGTGCTCGGCGTCCTGGGCGGACTGACCCGCAGTGCGGACCCGGCCTGGCCGCGCCGCGTTGGCCTCGTCTGGATCGACGCGCACGCCGATTACAACACCCCGGAAACCTCCCCCAGCGGCATGCTTGGTGGGATGCCCGTCGCTACGGCCGCTGGCAAGTGCCTTGCCGGGTTACGCCGGCAAAGTGGCCTGCGCATCCCGCTGCAGGCGCCGGACATCCTCATGCTCGGCCTGCGCGACGTCGATCCGCCGGAGACGGCAATGCTCGACGAGGACGGCGTGGTGTGTCTTGCAGCTGCAGACCTGGTGACGGGTTCCGAGCGCCTGGACTACGCAATGCGCCAGCTCTCGGCGCGGGAGGACCTCATCTACGTGCATGTGGACCTCGACATCCTGGACCCCGCGATTGCTCCCGCTGCGGGATTGCCGTCCCAGGGGGGTATCACAGGCCAAGCGCTTGGCCAGGGCCTTGCTAGCCTGCTCGCCTACCCCAAGGTCGGAGCGCTTGCGCTCGTTTCTTATAGCCCGGAGCGTGACCCTGACGGCGGCACACGGGCCCAGGTGCTCGAGGCGATCTGCCTTGCCACCGCGGGGTTGCCGGCGGGAGGAGGGGGCGTCCGATGAGTCCGGCCGGATATCCCGCCGCCGTCCAGCCCTTGGCTGAGCGCAGCCGGCCTTTTCTGGACTACCTTGACTCGTTCATGGCCGGCCTTGCCCCCGCAAGATGGGCCGACGTGGTTTCGGCGGCAGGCGGACCGCAAGGCGTCGCGATTGTGGCTATCGACCTGGTGTGCGGGTTCGTCAAATTTGGGCCGCTGGCCAGTCCACGCGTTGATGCGACGATTCCTGCGATCCTGCGTACGCTGGCAAGCGGTATTGACCTGGGTGTGCGCAAGATTGCCCTGGTGCAGGACGAGCATCCGGCGGAAGCGGCGGAGTTTGGGCAATTTGCGCCGCACTGCGTAAGTGGCACCGGCCAGGCGGCGACTATACCTGAGCTATCAGATTTCCTCGCGACAAAGGAGATCAACGCGCCTATTCTGCCCAAAAACTCGTTAAGCGCGGTCTGGTCGCCGGCGTTTGCCGCCTGGGACAGGGACGCCCAAGAAGCGGGAGTCAACACTTATGTACTCGTGGGCGACTGCACTGACTTGTGCGTCGCCAACCTAGCCGTACCGCTGATCACGCGGGCAAACCAGACCGGCCGCCCCATCTCGGTGGTCCTGCCGGAGGACTGCCTTGCGACCTATGACCTGCCGGTCCATACCGCACAGGCCATCGGCGCAACGCCACACGACGGAGACCTTATGCACGCGGTCTTTCTCTATTACATGGCGCTCAGCGGGTGCAGGGTCGTCAGTTCCCTCCGCTAGAGCAGCGGTCCCGGACGCCCGGGCGCGCGGCTAGGCAAAATCGCTGCGGATTGCGTTGAGCATCTCTTGCTTGAGCTGCCACAGCTTTGGCGACAGGTCCACGGGGTACTCCTGCGGATTGAGTAGCCGCCGGTATTCCTCCCAGAAGCCTGCCAGCTCCGTGGAGAGATGCTGCTGGATCTCCAGCAACGCTGGCGGCTGATAGACGAGGCGGCCGCCTCGGAATATGTCGATGAGCAGCGGGCGCGCGGTGAATCCTTCGATGGTCTTGCGCTTCCACGGGTGCACCGGGTCAAAGAGGGTGATCGCATCTCCCTCGGGCAGGGGCTCGTCATGCAGGATCAACAGGTCGCCGGCAGCCATGCCGGTGTCTGCCTGGCAGATGCGCACGACCTGTTTGACCCCGGGGTTGGTCACTTTCTCAACGTTGTCCGATATCTTCAGGCGCGGTTGCCACTGCCCGTCCTGCTCAACTGCGGCCAGCTTAAACACGCAACCGAGCGCGGGCTCGTCATGGGCGGTGATCAGGTTGGTGCCGACACCCCAGACGTCGATCCTCGCCCCCTGCCGTTGGAGATCCTGGATAACATGCTCGTCAAGGTCCGAGGATGCGACGACAATCGCGTCGGCAAAGCCGGCATCATCCATCATCTGCCGGGCTCGCTTGCTGAGGTAGGCGAGATCGCCGCTGTCCAGCCTAACGCCAAGGAATTTGCCGCCCTGGGCTGCGAGTGACCTCGCAACCTTGAGAGCGTTGGGCAGGCCGCTCTTGAGGGTATCGTACGTGTCCACCAAGAACAGCGCGCCACCGGGCACAGCTTGAGCCCAGTTTCTGAAGGCGAGCTCCTCATCCTGCCAAAACTGGACCCAGGCGTGCGCGTGCGTACCGGCGACCTGGGCGCCAAACGACTTGCCTGCCAGCACGTTGGACGTCGCCATGCATCCCCCGATGACCGACGCTCGCGCGCCCAGCAAACCCGCATCAGGTCCGTGGGCCCGGCGCAGGCCAAACTCAAGCACACGGCCGGGCGCGGCCGCCTGGACAATCCGGGCGGCCTTGGTCGCGATCAAAGTCTGGTGCCCGATGATGTTGGTCAAAGCGGTTTCGACGAGATGCACGCTGATCACGTCCGCAGTCACGCGGAGCAGTGGCAGGGCGGGAAAGACCGGGGTCCCCTCGACAATCGCGGCAACATCGCCAGCAAACCGGAAGTCGCGCAAAAAAGCGAGAAACGCCGCGTCATACAGGTTGAGGCTGGCAAGGTAGGCAATGTCTGTCTCGCTGAACCTGAGTTGCTCGAGGTACTCGATCGCCGTTGCCAGCCCCGCCGCTACCGCATATCCACCGCCAAACGGGTTGGCGCGAAAAAAGAGATCCGAGACAACCCGGGTGCCGCCGGTATGCTGCCGGAAATGGGCGTAGGCCATATTGAGCTGATAGAGATCGGTCAATAGTGCCCAGTCATGCCTGCCGTTAGCCACGATCATGCCCCAGATGCCTCCAATTGCCCATCGCCATGCGGCTGCTACGAGCCTTCGCGACCGCTGGCTGTGCTCCTGTTGCCGCTACTCAGGGGAGCAGGGCTCTCCCGCCATGGTAAGCTGAGATCGCCGGGCTCGGCAGCTGAGAGCGACAGGCGCGGCATGATTGGGCGCCGGGGAGGTGACGACATGGCCAGAGTAGCGGTTGCGATGAGCGGCGGCGTGGACAGCTCGGTCGCTGCTCTGCTGTGCCTTGAGGCCGGACACTCGGTTTTCGGCGTGACGATGGTCTTGCGCGATGCGGATGTCGCCACGGAAACCGCCGCCGGGCTTCCGCCATCCACAGTGGATAATGCGCGCCGGGTGGCGGACAGGCTCGGCATCCGGCATGAGGTCCTGGATCTCCGCGATCAGTTTGAGGCCTTGGTGGTACGGCATTTCTGCGCGGAGTACGCCGCGGGCCGTACGCCAAACCCTTGCGTGGTCTGCAACCCGGCGATCAAGTTTGGCCTGCTGATGGACTGGGCGTTGGGCTCCGGGGCTGAGCTGTTTGCCACTGGCCACTACGCGCACATCGCGATAGCCCCTTCAGGTCGCCTGACCCTCCGCACCGCCGCGGACCTGCGTAAGGATCAGAGCTACTTCCTCTACCGTCTCTCCCAGCAACAGCTGAGCCGATCCGTCTTCCCGCTCGGCGATCTAACCAAAGAACGAGCACGGGCCATCGCCGCGACGGCCGGCCTGCCTTCGGCGCGAGCTCAAGACAGCCAGGACCTTTGCTTTGTCGAACCCGCCGGGTATCAGGCCTTGGTCGGCAGCCACAGCCCGACGGCCGTCCAGCCTGGTCCGATCTATGATCTAACCGGCCGCCAGGTGGGAACGCACCGTGGAATCTCCGGCTACACTGTCGGGCAACGGCGTGGCCTCGGAGTTGCAGCACCAAGGCCACAATACGTACTGGCGATTGACGGGCCGGGCAACTCCTTGATCGTCGGTCCAGCGTCTGCTGCGGCATGCGAGGAATTCGCGGTCGCCGACTGCCATTGGCTGGCGGTCGAGCGGCTAGTTGGGCCTCTCCCCGTGGAGGTCAAGGTGCGCCACGCCACCCGGCGCCTGAGCGCCACGGTCTCCCCGGGGCCGACAGGCTCTCGCGCCACAGTCCGCCTTGCGGTGCCGCATATTGGCGTGACGCCGGGCCAGGCGGCGGTGTTTTACCTCGGTGAGACGGTGCTCGGCGGCGGAACGATTATGCTGCCTGCAGCTCCGATAACCGTTAAGTAGCCCTCCTCAATCTTCGACCAATTAGGTAACTATTCAAATCACCCCCGTCTATGCGCATGCTCGCGGCAAAGGAGGTTTCGTGGTGAGGCCAATTCGGTCGCTCTTCTCCCGCTTGCGGTCGGACGAGTACAAGCTCCGGCTGCTGTTTGGCCGCGTACGCCTGGCTGCGCTCGGTTTTCTCACCGGCGCCCTGGTGCTCGGCCTTTGGGTCACGCAGATCGAAGCCTCCGCACAGCCAGGCTTCACGCAAATGATCGCCTTCTGCACTGCGGCAGCGGCCGGACTCCTGGCGCTGGCTCTCGCCGGTCGCGACTGGCTTGACGAACGTATCGACTCGACGATCATCACCGTGGCGGCTCTAGTTCTGAGCGCCTTTGCCACGTACCGTACCGGCGGCTCAACGTCCTACTTTGCCGTGCTGCCGCTGCTCATTACTGGCCTGAGCGTTCCCCTCCAGTCACGCTGTGGTTCCTGGTCGATCGCTGCGATGGCCATTGTGGCCCTCGCGGCTCCCCTGCTCTATGACTTTTCGCATTGGTATCTCTGGTTGGCCGTGACGGGCTGGATATTCGTCGTCACGTTGACGGCCTATGCCACAGGCATCATCAGCACCCTCGGCCGCAAGCGCACGGAGACCCGTGAACTCGACGCCTTTGCTCGCGCCTCGATGCTGGCCGACGACCTTAACGTGGAGGCCACGCTCCGCGGCACGGTCGACATGATTACCGGCCTACTCAACCCACATGCTTGCCTCTTGTACCTTGCCGCCAAGGACCACGCGGAACTTTGTGTCTCGCACTCATACTTTGACCCGGCGGAGTACTCGCCCGAGGCAATCGCTACGATCAGCACCGCCCGGATTCCGTGGGGAGTCGGCCTGATCGGATCCACGGCTGAGTCCCAGCAACCGCTGCTGTCGCTCGACGCTACCAAGGATCCGCGGGCAACGGTGATCCCGGGCGCTCCGCTCAAGCCGGTCACGTACATTGTCGCGCCCATGACCTTCGGTGAAGAGACCCTTGGCGTGCTCCGCGTCAGCCGTTACGGCGTGGCGCAGTACGGCGCTGATGACCTGACGCTGGCCAGCATCTTTGCTAACCAGGCGGCGGTGGCGATCGCCAACGCGAGGATGTTCGAGCAGACCAACGAAGCTGAGCGCGCGGCACGTGAATCCGAGGCGCACTATGAACGCCTTACGAGCAACGCCGGCGAGGTCATCATGCGCATCGAGACCGGCGACTTCCGGGCAACGTACATCAACGCCGCTGGCGAGCGCATCCTCGGCTACTCGCGGGCAGCGTTTGCTGAGCAGCCAAACCTCGTGGTCACCCTGCTGGATGAAGGCTCACGCGCCACGCTCATGTCCGCATGCCGGAGGCTAAGCGGAGATCTGCGAGCCGTGCGGGATGTCGTACTCACCTGGACCGGTCGGGACGGCCGCAAGCTCGTCCTTGATCATATCCTCCTGCCGGTGGACAACGCTGACGGCGACCTCATCGCGGTTGAAACCATCGCCCGCGACGTGACGCAGCGGCAGCACCTTGAGTCGCAAATCCGAGAATTGACGTTTACTGACCAGACCACCGGAATCGCAAACCGTAACTTCTTTGAGCAAGAACTCAAGCGGCTCGACACGGTGTTTAGCCTGCCACTAACGGTGGTCATGGCGGACGTCAACGGGCTCAAGATGGTTAACGACGCGTTTGGCCATGCCGCCGGCGACCGGCTATTGGCGCGGGCCGCCAAGCTGCTAGGCTCCACACTGCGTCGCAACGACATCCTCTGTCGCGTTGGCGGCGATGAGTTTGCGCTGCTCCTGCCGGGAGTTGACGAGCGCACCGCATCGACGATCATTGATCGGATCCGCATGGTGTGCGCAGAGGCTCAACCCGATCCGCTGCCAGTCAGCATCTCCATTGGGTCGAGCACCAAAGACCTAATCGAGGACGACATCCACGCAGTCATGCACGACGCCGAGCAACGTATGTATAGGAGCAAGCTGTTTGGTGCCAAGGAAGCGCACGGCGCCCTGATCAGCGCGCTGCAAGAGTCACTGTGGCGCGATACCGACGAGACCCCAGACCATGTGGCGCGGGTGGCGACTCTGTCCGAGGCCCTCGCCGACGCCATGGACCTCCGCAGCGACCAAATGACCAACATCACCCTCTTTGCCGAGCTGCACGACGTAGGCAAGGTCGCTGTGGATCACAGCATCTTTGCCAAGGCCGGGCCGCTGACCGGCGAGGAGATCGTAAGCGTCAGACGTCACGCTGAGATTGGCTGCCGCGTCGCCCTTGCCGACAACCGGCTGATGTCGATCGCCGACTTGATCCTCAGCCATCATGAGTGGTGGGATGGCACCGGCTATCCGCGAGGCCTGCGTGGCGAGCAGATCCCGGTGCAGGCGCGCATTCTCGCCGTCGCGGACGCATATGACGTCATGACGCACGCAAGACCCTACCGCAACACGATGTCGCCTGAACAGGCCCTTGCCGAGATCCAAGCCTGTTGCGGCGCGCAGTTTGATCCATCGGTGGTTGCGGCCCTGCTCACCGTGACCGACGCAGCGACCCCTGTTGCGGCGGATGTCGCGGACGCGTAGCCTCCGCCGCGTCGCACAGGCAGGCTGCCAGGCCGCCGGCCGTGCCGCTCCGACTACCTCCCGATTGCCTCTCGACTGGGTCATTGACTTACCTGGCCTGCTTCCAATATCCAGCCTTGCATATACCCCGACACCGGACCCGGTGCGCTGCCACAGGAGACATTTCCAGTATTTGACCAGGATGAACGACCGCCAACGGCGAAAGTAGATCGCTGGGCCAATGAGTAAAATGGCAACTCGATACAGCAATCAAGACAAAGGAGTGTGATGGTGATGCCCAGCACCAAAGAGATCCTGGCGCAGACCGATCAGTACGGAGCACGCAACTATAAGCCGCTGCCGGTAGTCCTGGCCAAAGCCGAGGGCGTGTGGGTATGGGACCCGGAGGGCAAGCGATACATGGACATGCTGAGCGCGTACTCGGCGCTCAACCACGGTCACCGGCACCCGAGGATCATCGCCGCCCTTAAGGCACAGGCCGACCTGGTAACCCTGACCTCGCGGGCCTTCAACAACGACAAGCTAGGCGTTTTTTACGCCAAGCTGGCCGCGATAACCGGCAAGGAAAAGATCCTCCCGATGAACACCGGCGCCGAGGCCGTCGAGACTGCCCTCAAGGCCGCACGGCGCTGGGCCTATCGCGTCAAGGGCGTCGCTCCGGACAAGGCGGAGATAGTCGTTTGCGACGGCAACTTCCACGGCCGGACAACGACAATCGTGGGTTTCTCGTCCGACGAGGCATATCGGGCGGATTTTGGTCCGTTCACGCCTGGTTTCAAGTTGATTAAGTACGGCGATATCGACGCATTGCGGGCCGCGATCACCCCCAACACGGCGGCTTTCCTGGTTGAGCCGATTCAGGGCGAGGCCGGCATCCGCATTCCGCCGGCGGGCTTTGTCCGCCAGGCATTCGATCTCTGCCGTGAGCACAATGTGCTGTTTGTCGCCGATGAGATCCAGACTGGACTGGGCCGGACTGGCAAGATGTTTTGCTGTGATTGGGAGGGCGTCAAGCCGGATATGTACATTATCGGCAAGGCGCTTGGCGGAGGAGTGTACCCTGTATCTGCCGTCGCAGCCAACGACGACATCTTGGGCGTGTTTGAGCCTGGCTCGCACGGCTCGACCTTTGGCGGCAATCCCCTTGGTGCGGCCGCCGGCATCGCCGCGCTGGACGTCCTGATCGAGGAGGGCCTGGCCGAGCGCTCAAGGCTGATGGGTGAGAAGTTCCTCCGCCGCGTACAGGCTATCGTCAACCCGCACATCGTCGAGGTCCGCGGGCGCGGCCTGTTTGTCGGCGTCGAGCTTGACACCAAGGCGCGGCCGTACTGCGAGGCGCTGGCCGAGGTCGGCGTGCTTGCCAAAGAGACGCACGACAATGTCATCCGCTTTGCCCCACCGCTAACCATCACCGAAGAGGAAATGGCGTGGGCGCTGGATCGGATCGAGGGCGTGCTCGCGGCAAAGTAGCACCTCCTGAGCTATCAGCGTTGCGTGGAGCCCGGCTCGCTGCCGGGCTCCACGCCTTTTTACCCTCAAGACAAGACGCAGGCAATTGCCACCAGCTGTCTGGGCGGCTGGCCGTGGACCCGTTGGTGGGGCCTGCTTCATAGTGACTAACGACTGGGCGCCGGGCTTTGCGTTGTGCAGCGGTCGCCCGTCCCGACCGCTGCGCCACGACCAACAGACCCGCCTCCCCTCCCCTTCGCAGAGGAGCCGCCGCACCCAGTCGAGAAGCTGACCGGAGCAGTATTACGACCACGAGCGCGGAGGGAGAGAGCAACATGAGCATTACGTACGATGTTATTTTCCGCGGTGGCAAGGTCGTCGACCCGGTCAACGGTGTCAACCGGGTGATGGACATCGGGGTCGCCGCAGGCAAGGTTGTCGAGCTTGCCGAGCACCTTGACGGCGGCGCGGCGGGCAAGATCATTGACCTGGGCGGTTTCACCGTGATGCCTGGCGTAATCGACACGCACACCCACGTCGGCGGACCGGCACAACGGATGATGGCCCTTAAGGGCGTGTGTACGGCGCTTGATATGGCTGATACGCGGACTGTATTGGCGGAGTGGCCCGAGTGGAGTTGCGGCATGAACATCCTCGGCCTGCAGACGATCGGGGCCTGGCCTGATGAAGCCCCGACGGATGCCGAGATCACGCGGTTGATCAGTGCGGCCGTTGCGGATGGCGCGATCGGGCTCAAGATTATTGGTGGGCACAACCCTTCGACCCCGGCCACGACGGCCCGGATGATTGCCATCGCCAACAAGCTGGGGGCATATGTCGCATTCCATGCCGGAACAACGGCGACCGGCAGCGACCTGCGCGGACTGCTGGAAGCGGTTGAGCTCGCCGGCGATAACTGCCTGCACATCGCCCACGTTAACAGCTATCTGCGCGGTCTCGTGCAGGATCCGGTCGAGGAAGTGCTCGAAGGACTGGCGGCCATTAGGGGCAAGAAAAACCTCGTGCATGAATCCTATTTGGCCATTATCAACGGCACCGGCGGCGAGATCGGCAGCGATAACTTACCAACCAGCCACGTAACCCGCAACTGCCTGCGCATGCGTGGGTATTCTGCTGATCGGGCAGGGCTTGAGAAGGCGATCCTCGATGGCTACTGCCTGATTAAGGTGACCGAGGGTGGTGTCACCGTCATCTATACCGGCGAGCAGGGAGTGCGGATTTGGCGTGAGCGCGGGACTAAGGTGCCGATCAGCTTCCCGGTCAACTCCCCGCAGGCTACCTTCCTGTGCGCGGTCCGCAAGGATGAGCAAGGCGAATTCATCGTCGACGCCATTGGCACCGACGGCGGCAGCACGCCCCGCAACGTAGCCGTCGAGTACGGACTATGCCTGGTCCGCTACCAGGCCCTTACGCTCAATGAGTTTGTGCTCAAGACCTCGACGGTCGGTGCCAAAATGCTCGGCCTGCCCAACAAGGGACACCTTGGCGTCGGAGCTGACGCCGACTTGACCGTCCTGGACATGGACAAAGGCATCGCGGCAATGACCATTGTCGGCGGCAAGGTGATCATGGCCCACGGTATCGTCTATGGGACGGGCGGTACCTTCTACACCACTCCGGCGGGCGAGGCCAAAGTGCGTGAGCTTGGCTACAACTACGGCATCGTCAGACCGGAAGAGATGCTACTCTACACCAAACGAGCAGGCAAATAGCATAAGGCTGGACAATCACGACAAGAGAGCGGCGGCGCCCCTGACCCGGGGAGCCGCCGCTCTCATTTGCCTGTCTCTTGCGTCTCAGGACAGCTAAAGGCTCTTTTCGATCTTGGCAGCCGCCCGAAGTTCGGCCAACAGTGCCTCGATAATGCCAAGATCAGCGATCTTCTGGTCGCGGAGTTCCTGCTCCAGATAGACAGCCACCTCATCATACGGCGGGATATCCGTTATCTGCTCGGCATACGAGGCATAGAGATCGCGCATCTCAGCCTCGGTCACAACGATCGCGTCGAGGTCCACATTGGCCTCAATATGCTGTTCCTGGTAGTTGGCAATCAGGAGATACTGCGCGATCTCCTCGCGAAGGCTGGCCTTGGTGTATCCGTTCTCCTCAGCGGCGGCGAGGAAAGCCGCCTCGTTCTCATAGCCCGACGCCATCTCCGCATAGTAAGTGTCCACTTCCTCCGTGGAAACCACGATGCCAGCCTGCTTGGCGCCCTGGACGAGGAGCAACTCGTCAATCATCTGCTCCAACACGTCTTGCCGGATCGCTGCCAACGTCTCGTCCGTGACCTCGATCTCGTACGACGCATATTGCGCTTTGACATCGGCGACGCGCGCGTCAAATTGCTTTCTGTCCACTGCCTCGCCGTTGACGGTAGCGACGGACTTGGGGGTACAGGCCGACAAGGCTAGCACGACCACCAGGGCCGCAACCAGCCCGATCAACCACAAACGCCTAAACAACAGTCACAACTCCTCCCTCTTAACGGGACAACCACTGCGATGTTAGCACTTTTAACGTTCATCTGGCATAAAGGGTTTCCGGTCACCGGTCACTGCTCACCGCCGCGGGTGATGATGGGCGACGTACGCAAGGGCCTCTTCGATCGCGCCCAGGGCGTGAGCAAGATCCGCATCGGTATGCCGGTGTGCGATATACCAGTGATGGTAGGGCTGGATGAATAGATGCCGGCGCACGGTCTGCGTGTAGAATGCGGTGCGTCGCTCACGGTACCGGTCGTCAACTCGATCAAAAGTCAGGTATGGCATCGGCGGGATACCGGAAACCGTCACGGGCACACCTGAAGCCGTAACGATCGCCTGTAACCGCTCAAGAAATGCGGTGCCTCGCTGCCAGAGGCTCTCGGGCACGTTGTCCCGCTCAAGGATGTCGATGCACTTCATGGCGGCGACCATCTCGAGGCTGTTGGGAAAGAACGTGGAGCTGATGAAAACCTTTTGCTCCGCCGCCTGCATTACCTCAGCCTTGCCGACGCATGCAGAAATCGCATATCCGTTGGCCATCGCCTTGCCGATCGTCGTCAGGTCAGGCACGACGCCATATCGCTGCTGCGCGCCACCCATGGCAACCCTAAAGCCTGTGCGGATCTCGTCAAAGATCAGCACGGCGCCGTGCTGAGTCGCGAGCTCGCGGACTCCCGCCAGGTAACCGGGCGGCGGGGGGACGATCGGCGCGGCCGTTGGATGGCCCACCGGCGTGAGCATGATTGCGGCCACCTCGCCGCGGTGAGCGTCAAGGGCCTGCTCAAGCCCCGCCAAGTCGCCGTAGTGAAACTCCACCGTCAGCCGCTGGACGGCCTCGGGTACGCCAGCCTTGGTTTCCACGCACCAGTCGTGCCAGCCGTGGTAGCCACACCGGAGGATGACCTGCCGATCCGTGTAGCCGCGGGCAATGCGCACGGCAACGGTTGTTGCGTCTGAACCTGTCTTGACAAGCAGCCCGGTCTCCGCGGACGGGATCAGGTCGATCAGGCGCTGCAGCAGGTCATTCTGTATCGGCTGGACCAGCGAAAAGCAAAAACCCTTTTGCAGTTGGGCCATCACCGCCTGGTCGATCTCCGGCTCTTGGTAACCGAGGATGATCGGGCCGTAGCCGCAGAGCATATCGATGTAGTCGTTGCCGTCCACGTCGACGACGTGGCCCCCGTAGCCGTGGGTGACAAAGATGGGGTATTCGCCCTCGACAAAGTTGTGCGGCCGGCGAATGCCCATCACCCCGCCCGGCGACAGCCGTTTGGCCTGCTCGAACATCGCCAGCGAACGATCCAGCTTGAGTTGCGGCGCGCTCTCCATGCCTTGCGGTCCCTCCTACAGGCGGCGGTCAGTCCGCCGGTACTTGTAGCGTTCCAGGATGAGCTCGGCGCCCCCGTCGGGCAAAAGGTGCAGCTCGACCGGCAACCGCGTTACACCCGCGATGGTCCAAAACTCCCCGCCGTCGTCAGCAAGCTTTGCCGGCACAAGGATTGTCGTCACCGCGGTGTCCACGTCGGCCGACTCCACGACCAGGAAACCACCCTGGCGGCGAACCTTGACGGCGGTTGTACCACGGAAAGTCTCGTAGTGGCCGGTCATAGCATCAAGCCGTCGCTCGGCCAAGGCAAAAGGTAGCTCGTCGGGGTCCATGCCGGCGAGAGGCGCGAGCGCATACTGGGCGAGCTGGGCGAGCGGGTAGCCGCCGCCACTGGCAAGGAGCACGGCCCCCGCGTTGAGGGCCGGGATAAACGCCATCTCACCCGTCGCCACCCTGACGCTGCCGCCATGCCGGATGACGGTGTGGTCGCCGAGAGGTGCCAGGCTGAGGCCATAGCCGTACCAGCCAGGATTGGCGCTGCCGGCCACCGGCATGCCGCCGGGCACATCCCCACCAAGGGCCGCAAACTGCTCCCCAGGCGTGGCGACGCGCGGACGTGTCATCTCGGCCAGTGACTCCGCGCTGACGACCGGCGTACCGGCGGGGTCCTTACCGCCACGGAGGTACATCTGAACGTACCGGGCCATATCGTCAACCGAGCTGATCAGGCCGCCCTCGGCGGTTATCTGACCGTAGCAGTAGTCCGCGCCTTGCAGGCGTCCTTCGCGGTCGGCATAGCTGGGAATGGCGACGTCGCCATCGGCCTCAACGCTAGCCCGGTCAAAAAAACTGCGCCGCATACCCAGCGGACCCAGGATGTGCTCTTGGACGTACTCGACGTAGCTGACGCCCGCCACTTTGGCCACGATCGCCCCAAGCAGCGCAAATCCCTCGTTGAGATAAAACCACCGCTCGCCTGGCGCCGCCTGCGCCCAGTCCGCCGCACCATCCATGAAGCCAAGCATGTCCTCTGGGCCCCCGGCCAACAGCAGAGACGGACGAGGCTTGATCACCTGACGCAGAACGTGCTCAGCGTAGCCAAGTGCCGGGATGCCACTGGTATGCGACATCAGGTGCCTCAGCAAGACCTTGTGCCCACCGGGCGCGATGTCGAACGGCAGATGCCGTTCGACCGGGTCGTCGACGCTGAGCAAGCCTCGCTCCTGCAATTGCATAATGGCAAGGCAGGTAAAGGACTTGGTGATGCTGCCGATGCCGTACAGAGTTGCCGGTGTTGCCGGAAACCCCGCCCGCCAATCGCGCAGCCCGTAGCCGCGGCGATAAATGACCTCACCGTCGCGAATCAGGGCGAGACTGACGGCAGGCAGTTTGGTCGCCGCCATCCGCCCCAGGACAAATGTGTCAAGCTTGCGCTGCCAATCGTTCATCGTGCACCTCCGCGTGGCGTGACGTGCTACTAGTCCGTGTCAGGCGATGGTTTCGCGCCGGATGGTCCAGGGTCCTGGGCTGCGGCCATCCTGGCAGGTGGACGAGACATGCTGGCACCATCTAGACGGCGCAGCGGCACGGCCTCCGCGGGCCCGATGACGTGTTTGTGCTCGTGCCGGTAGTGGGCGGTGTTTAAGCTATGATAAGGCCGGAGGTGGACGCGGATGCGGGGGCGGATCGTGATGGGTGGAGCAGCCGCAATGCTGTTGCTGGTGCTGCTACTGCTGCTGACAGGACGTGTGCTGGTCGACGGCTCCGCGCTCCTCCTGCTACCGGCGAGCATGATCGCCGGAACCGCTATGGCTGGCGTGTTTGCCACCCGGCGCCTTGGCGCGCGCTGGCCCGAACAGCTCAGCGCCAGCCTAGTGGCAACCGTCGCATTGATCGCGATCACCGCGGTCGCGCTGCCGGAGCTGAGCCCCTTTGGCGGCGGCAGTCATCCCGGGGCGGCGCTCGATCAGGGACTGGCCGTACTGACCTTTCTCGCCGCCGGGACCATGGGTTCGTTTGCGCTACCACTCGCCGAGCCGGCGGTCCGTGCCGATGGCGCTGCACCCACCGTATGGAAAGTTGCCGTCGCTTCGCTTGGCGTAGTTGCCCTGTTAGCCGCAGCGCAGGTCCTGGTGTTGCCCGGCGGCGGCCCCGGGTTTGCATCGGTCGCGCTTGTGATACTCGCCGGTGGCGGTGCCGTGGGCCTGGCGGCGGCCGGCACCGGCGTCCTGCTGACTCTAATTGGCCGCCGCGCGACTGGCGCCTGGATCGGTGGCCTCGGCCTTCTCACTGCACTTCTGAGCGCACTGATCTGGGTGGCCGGCGGCACGCCTTGGTTTCCGTAAGGGAAACCGCAGCCGGAGCCGCCGACCCACCCGCCCTGCTCTACCAGACCTCGTTGTGCACCCGGTCTGCGACAAATCTCGGCTGTGCCTGCTTGGACTCTGCCGGATGCCCGACTGCGATCATCCCCACAGGCACGACGCCCGCCGGCAGGTTGAGGAAATCGGCAAATCGATTGTGCAACCCCTCAGCGGCGATGTAGAGGCCGCACCATACTGCGCCTAGGTTAAGTCCATGCGCAGCCAACAGCATGTTTTGAATCGCGGCCGAGCAGTCCTCGACGAGGAGGCCGATTGCGGGCTGGACGGCCTCGTCGCCGCAAACAACGATGCAGCAGCCTGCCGCCGGCATCATCTTGGCGTAGGGATGCAGCTCGGCGATCGCCTGCAGCTTGGCCGCATCCTTGATCACCAGGAAATGCCACGGGCGGCGATTGCTTGCCGACGGAGCACAGAAGCCAGCGTCCAGGATAGTGTGCAGCGATGGATCATCAATCAGCTCGCCGGTATAGCGGCGGATGCTCCGGCGAGACCTGATCGCGGTTAGTACGTCCACCTGCGATTCGAGCAAATGTGTCGCTTGTGCGGCGCCTTCGGGCGGTTGGTGACCCATAGTCTATTCCTCCAATTTGGTCTTTTGCAGGCCGCTTGGGCCCTTGGTCCATGATACCGTAGCCGCAACCCTGGCGACCGCCGACTGGGAGGAGATGTCGCACGTGCGTTGAAGTTCGGCGGGTTGACTTGGCAGGAGGCACAGATGCTCACATGACCGGACTATCCCTCTTCGCGGTCGCGGTGGCGCTTGGCGTTGACGCGTTCGCCGTGGCCACCGCCGTTGGCCTCTGCCACAATCCTTTGCGCATTTCCTCCGTTGCCCGGCTGGCTGGGGCGTTCGGGTTCTTTCAGGCGCTGATGCCGGTAATCGGCTGGGCGGCCGGCACCGCCGTCCACCAGTACATCGCCGCAGCTGACCACTGGCTTGCTTTTGTCCTCCTCGCGTTGGTCGGTGGCAAAATGATCGTCGGCGCTTTGCGTGGTGGCGACGAGCACCCGCTTCGCAACGACCCGAGCGAGGGGTGGAACTTGCTGGTTCTCGCCATTGCCACGAGCATTGACGCCCTTGCGGTCGGTCTGAGCATTGCCGCCATCGGCGGGCCGATCCTGGTGCCGGCGATTGTCATCGGCATCGTGGCCGCGATAATGACCGCCACGGGCATGGCGATCGGGTGCCGGATTGGCGCCTCGCTGAGCAAAGGGATTGAGATCGTAGGCGGCGTCGTCTTGCTGGCGATCGGCGCACGGATATTGTTCGAACACCTCGCCTAGGCACAAGTGTGCGATGATGAGGGCGGGGGCTTACGCCGATGTCTTGTGGACGCATACCCAACGAAGCAACTCTGGCCTGGCTGCTTGACCGGACAAACCCAACCGTGCGCTACCTGACCATGACCCGGCTGATGGGCGTCAGCGAGACCGACCCGGAAGTGCTAGAGACCCGCCACGCCATTATGGCGACCGGCCCCGTGCCTGAGTTGCTGGCCGGGCAATCCACGGCGGGCTATTGGGGTAAGCCGGATCGGCTCTATACCGACAAGTATCACGGCACTGCCTGGCGTCTTCTGATTCTCGCCGAGCTCTGCGCCGACGGAAGCCATCCGGCGGTCCAGGCTGCATGCGAGTTTATCCTAACCCACTCCCAGGAAACCACCGACGGCGGCTTTGCCATGCACACTTCTGCCAAGGCCGGTGGCGGCCGCGCATCAGAGGTGATCCCCTGCCTGACCGGCAACATGGTCTACAGCCTGATCCAACTTGGCTACGGCGATGATCCCCGTGTGCGACGGGGAATCGATTGGATCGTACGGTTTCAACGCTTTGATGATGGTATCGATCAGGCTCCACACGGCTCAATCTATGACCGGTACGAGGTTTGCTTTGGCAAGCACAGTTGTCACATGGGAGTGGTCAAGGCCCTGAAGGCGCTGGCGGTCGTGCCGGTGGCCAAACGATCCGGGGACATCAACTCCACCATCTCTCGCGGGATCGAGTACCTGCTCGCGCACCACCTCTACAGGCGAAGCCACGACCTAAGCAAGGTCGCCAAGCAAGGTTGGCTGCGCTTTGGCTTTCCTTTGATGTATCAAACCGACGTCCTCGAAATCCTGGACATCTTGGCCAGCCTTGGCTGTCGTGACCCGCGGATGAAAGACGCGCTCGCTGTGGTTGACGCCAAGCAGGGCACCGATGGGCGGTGGAAAGTCGACAGCGCGCTCGAAAGCGGCCGCTTGCCGGCACGGTTTGAGGTCAAGGGCGAGCCAAGCAAGTGGATCACCTTGCGTGCGCTGCACATGCAAAAACTGCTCGCGACCTCAGCATAAATCCCACGCTTTTACTAGGCAATAATTCGCAACCATGCTACAATTCTGATGTAAACAGTAATCAATCGAGCAACCTTCGCAGCAACTACGGCGGCAACCCATGGCAGCCCAGGATTACTGGTTGGCCTGATTGCGGTATGCGTCCATCCCACTAAATTACCTGGGCCTATTTTGTCCACCCCAGGGATTGCATGCCGAGGCCACGAGCAAGCGAGGTGCTGGCGTTGAGATCGAGATGGACTCTACTAGGTCTGGTCGTACTCCTGACGATGTTGCCGGCGTCGGCGCTCCTGCCGGCCCGGGCAAATGCGACCAGCGCCTCCACCGCGGAGGCGGAAGACGCGGCAGGTCGGCAGAGCCTGGTAGCGTTGGTGATCAGCCATGCCGATCACGAGCTGCCGGGCGATGGTTTCGTCGAGGTTGAGGGCGTCTGGGTCAAACAGAGCAACTATGCGGGCGTCATCGCTGGTGATTACGTCTATTACTATTGCCTAGCGCCGCATACATGTAGCTGCCCCGCCTGTCGAGACGCCGTCGATCCGCCAGACATTGAGTTGCTCTACCGTGACGAATCCGTGGCCTTCCCGCTTTGCGTCTATACCTTGGTAAAGCCCAAATCAGCGGGAGCGTTCTAACAGCGCGATCCATTCGCGGCTGAGCACGATTCCGTGCTCACCGCTGAAAGTGGGGTTGTGGTGAGCGCACGCGCAGCAAGGCCGTTCACCCTTCCCCATAGATTTGCTGCATGCGCGGCGGGCTGATACCGTGGCAACCCATGCAAAAGGCCCCTCGCCAGTGACGAAGGGCCTGTTATCCTGGTGGGCCATACAGGACTCGAACCTGTAACCTCCCGATTAAGAGTCGGAAGCTCTACCATTGAGCTAATGGCCCGAGAGCTGGTAGCGGCGGCTGGATTTGAACCAGCGACACCGCGGGTATGAACCGCGTGCTCTAGCCACCTGAGCTACGCCGCCGAGCAAACTTGGTTGCGGGGGCAGGATTTGAACCTGCGACCTCCGGGTTATGAGCCCGACGAGCTACCTGGCTGCTCTACCCCGCGATATCCACCATCAAAACAAAAAACGACGCAAGATGCATTATAGCCGTGCCGCCATCTTGCGTCAAACAAAACAGCTAGTCGCGCCTTGAACCCCGTCCGCCGCGCTTTGACTCGGTCGCTCGCTTGATCGTCGTCAGGCGGTCTTCCGAGTCCTTCATGAACTTGGTCAACTTGTCCTCAAACGACTTGCGCGAAACCCCGCTGCTCCGACGATTTGGGCCAGAACGCGGATCAACCTGCCGGATCGAGAGGCCAATCTTGCCACCCGCGTCGACCGACAACACCTTGACCCTGATGTGGTCTTGCTCTTTGATGAATTCCTTGATGTCGCGAACGTATGTGTCAGCGACCTCCGAGATGTGTACCAGCCCAGTTTGGCCGGTCGGCAGCGTGACGAAAGCTCCAAAATTGGTGATGCCGGTCACGATGCCTTCAACGATACTCCCAACCTCAAGCGGCATGCAGTAAAGCGGTCCTCCCGTGGTATAACGTAGCCTTTTGATTATAGGTATGTCTTGACGGGCATGTCAATCTTTGACCTGCTCCATGCGGGATTGTTTCTCGAGGGAGGCGTGGGACGATCTATCTGTTGACACCAAGCATCACGGAAACCTCGCCCGGCTTGACAAGCCCAAGCTCTCGCCGGGCCACTAACTCGATGTACTCGTTGGAGTTGCGATAGGATATCTCGGCAGCTAACGACTCCGCCCGGGCTTGCTCGACGGCCATCAGGCGCTCAAGGTCCGCCAGGTTGCGCCGTCCCTGGAGGATCTGCCACTCCACGCTGCCAAGCGCGATCAGCGCCCAGACGATAACCCCAAAGGCGCATAGCCGCCCCCAATTGACGCGGCGGCGCTGCCGGGCCCGTCGCCTTGGTCGCGCTACAGTCTGGGTCGTCACTACTGCTCCTCCACCTGCGGCTCGTCGACCTCGTCGAGGCCGAGCACGCCAGCGTCCATGATGATGACGAGTTGGTACCCCTTTGCACGCGCACGCCGGTACAGGGTGGCGACGGTCGCCTCGCTGATGCCTAGCCGCCCGGCGATGACCGCTGCGGCAAGCCCGCTCTCCTTGAGGACAACCACCTGTCGCTCGCGAAAGCTGAGCTTTTCGGCTCCACGGACCTCAACGTGCAGTGCGAGCACCTCCGGTCTGCTGATGACAAATAGCGTACAAAACAACTACAAGTAAGGCAACGGTTTCGCGGTAGGAAGGCGGACTCCTGCGCCAGCGGCGGACAAATGCGGGTGGATCGGTGGTCGGCATGTGGGGCGGGAGCGGTTTCGTCTGACGGGAAGAGGCCGGGTGACCCGGGCGCCCGCTACCGCATGTCCGCCAGGGCGTGCCCCGCGGACCCGGCACCGGAGACAAGCAGGAAAGCCGCGACGGCAAAGGATCCGGCAACGTCAATGTAGGCGGACCAGGCGTGGCTGGACAGGACGCTGCTGGCGATCAACGAGACCAACACCGTCGCGTTGACGACGGCCTTGGCGCGGTAGAAACGCCACTGCGATGCAAATAGCGCAGGGCCGTCCTGTTGGGCGATGAGCAGATACCGCCGCCAAAACCAGAGGTTGTAGACGACCCCGCCGGCTGAGACCAGGACCCCTGCCCAGACGTTGGCGACGTGTTGCGGGTCGCGCAGGCTGGCGATCGCTCCGACGGCGATCAGCCCGGCCGAAATCCACATCACGACGGCGATCGCCAAACCAACTCGTCCGTATAGTGACCGTACGTAGCTGCCGTCGACGGGCTCGGGACGCCGTTGGACCGCCCGGTAGGACAGCCAGGAGAGCAAGATGGCGACGGACTCGCTCACGCTGCGCACCAGGTCCGCCACAAGGACCACGGAGGTGCCGACAAACGCCGCGTAGCCCGCGGTGACCGGACTGCCGAGGCTTAGCAGCCACGCAAGGCGGAGTACTCTTTCGCGGCCGCCGCCCAATGGACCGTGCTGCTTTGTGGTCAAGCCTTGATCAGGTCCGCCCACGCCGCCAGGTAGCTTGCGACGTCCGGATAGACGGGCCGGTAGTTGTCGACAATGGATCGAGCCGTTTCGGCCCCGCCCCACAGCAGGTCGATCGCCGTGCAGGCGTGCAGCTTGGCTGCCGCAAGGTAAAACGTCTCGGGATCGACGATCCGCACATCTTTTGAATGCCCCTGACCGGTCACGCCACCCATCAAGGCGCCGGCGGTCGGCATCAGGTGCGAGAGATCGCCGATGTCGTTGGAGGCCGTACCGTGTCCATGCCGGCCGCTGTCGGCAGCCCCAACCAGCCACTCACAGTTGGCCTGGTACACAGAGTCAAAGGCCGCATCGGCTGTGCGCGGCAAATAGCCCGGCAGGTTGGTGATCTCGACGTCGGCGCCGAGGGCCATGGCGCCTGCCTTGAGCGCACGATCAACCTTGTGTGAGGCGTCGACGATCCCTTCGACGCGTCTGCCGCGCACATACGCCTCGAGCCGCACGTCAGCCGGCACAATGTTGACCAGATCGCCGCCCTTGGTGATGATCGGGTGGATACGGATGGAGTCGTCGTCCCGCAACGTCTCGCGCTGAGCATGGACGCCCATCAACCCGAGCATGGCTGCATTGAGTGCGTTTACGCCGGCGTGCGGGGCAGCGCCTGAGTGCGCCTCGCGGCCGGAGTACCGGATGAACTTGCCGATGAAACCATTGCTGGTGCCAGCCACGCCCAGCCGAAAGGGGGCATCGCTGGCCATGTGGATCATGGAAACCATGTCAATGTCGGCAAAGGCGCCTTCGACGATCCACTGCTGCTTGCCGCCGAGAAACTGGATCTTGCCGGCCTGGCGGAGGCCGTTGCGGTACTCGATTTCCACGTATTCCTCGGCCGGCATGCCGATCAGGACGACGTCGCCCCCCAGGTGGTCCATCGCCCCGGCATCCACCAGCCCCATGCCTGCGCCAAGCATCGCCGTCAGCATCCCGTTATGCCCGCATGCGTGCGCCGCTCCGGTAGCTGGATCGGCGTGCGGGTGAGCCGGACAAAGGACGGAATCCAGCTCGCCCATGATACCAAAGGACACCCTGCTCTCCTTGCCAGGAAGACGGCCCTTTAGCCCGGTGATGCCGATACCGCTCTGGTAGGAAATGCCCATCGCACGGAACTTCTCCTCAACCTTGGCGGCAGTACGGTGTTCTTTGTATCCCAGCTCCGGATGCGCAAAAATATCCTCGCCAAAGGAGATCAGTTCGCGTCCCCTGCGATCGATCGCGTCAACCACGGCGCGCTTGAGTTGTTGGCGGTCCACGGTGGTCACCCTCCCGTACGGCTCTCGCTTTTGTCCCTATTATGCATATACACTCACATCGTAAGGTTGACGCACCCTCACCCGAGGGGTATAGTGTGCGTATCGCATATAGCTGCACCACACATTAGGAGGCGCTGCCCTTGCCCCCCAACAACGCCAACGGCGCGGATCAGCGTCGTGCCGCGGTCTTGCCGGTCCTCCGCCGGCTGTGGCCGTACATCAAAGGTCATGGCTGGCGTCTTGCCATTGCCGCCGTGGCTGTGCTGCTGACCGCGGGCCTCTCGCTTGCGGTGCCGGCGATTATACGCTCCGCCCTCGACACGATCATGGTCTCCAGCCGGCCGGTCAGCCTCTGGGGTCCTGCCGCCCTTATCGTGCTCGTCGGGCTCCTCGAAGGCATCGCAAGTTTTGGCTCGCGCTACATGATGGAGTCAGTCGGTTTCAACGTAACCTATCGTCTGCGTGCCGACTTCTTCCGGCACTTGCACGAGTTATCCTTTGAGTTCCACGATAAGGCGCAAGTCGGCGACGTCATGTCACGCCTCACTGCCGACACGGAGGCCTTGAGCAGGATGTATGGGTTTGCCATACCGTACATCGCCGCCAACTCGCTGACGCTGCTCGGCGTGGCCGCGATCCTGCTCAGCTGGAATTGGCGTTTGGGCATCAGCTTCATCCTGCTCTTGCCCGTCATGCTGATGGCAATGCGCGGCTATGCGTTTCAGGTCCAACCGGCGTTTCGCCGAGCCCGTGTTGCCCTGGGCAAGCTCAGCGAGGTGCTGCGCATAGCCTTCGGCGGCGTCCGCGAGATCCAGCTCTTTGGCCAGGAGCAGCGTGAAGAGGCTCGCATGGAGCGGCAAAACCAGGAGCACCTCAAGGTCAACCTCGGGGTTGCCAAACTGAGCGCCTTCTGGATGCCCTACGTCAATTTCCTGGTCGGCGCAACCACGGCGGTCGCCCTGGCAATCGGTGGCTGGGAAGTGATCGCCGGTCGGGCGACAACCGGGACCCTGGTCGCGTTTATCAGTTATGCGGGCATGCTGATGCGGCCCATTCGCCAGACCGGTATGCTGACCGCCAGCATTGTTCAGGCGGTCGCGGCAGCCGACCGCGTGCTGGAGATCGTCGACCAGCCATCGGCGGTGCAGGAGGCGCCCGGTGCGACCGAGCTGCCTGCGCTGCAGGGCAAGATCGAGCTGCGCGGCGTGCACTTTGCGTATGAGCCCGGCCAACCGGTGCTAACAGACGTCAATCTGACCGTCCAGCCGGGCGAGGTCGTGGCGCTGGTCGGCCCGACCGGCGCGGGCAAGACCACGCTGGTTCACCTGGTACCGCGCTTCTACGACCCTCAACAGGGGCAGGTTCTGCTGGACGGCCACGACGTCCGGACGGTCACTTTATCAAGCCTGCGTCGCCAGGTCGGCACGGCCTTGCAGCGGGTGTTCTTGTTCAACGGGACGATCCGGGCAAACATCGCCTTTGGCAAGCCTGAGGCGACATTTGCCGAGGTCGAAACCGCCGCCAGCCTCGCTCAGATCCACGATGAGATCATGGCGATGCCGCGCGGCTACGATACACCCCTGGGCGAGGGCGGCGCTGGGTTGTCCGGTGGCCAGCGCCAGCGTCTTGCGCTGGCGAGGGTTCTCCTAACGGACCCCCGCGTCCTGATTCTGGACGAGGTTTCATCGGAATTGGATGCAATCACCGAGGCCAAGCTCAGGGCGGCGCTCGAGCAGTCCTTTGCCGGGCGCAGCACCCTGGTTATCGCGCACCGGCTGTGGACCGTTCAGCGGGCGGATCGGATCGTTGTCCTCGACCAGGGCAGGATCGTGCAAGAGGGCACGCACGATGCATTGCTCGGCCAGCCCGGCCTATATCGAGAGATATACACCGCGTTGGTCGGCGCGGCCAACAGCGATGACCAGCCGGGAGGTGAGCCCAAATGATGCGCGGCGGCCTTGGCGGACGCATTGGCCAGGAGAGCGAGAAATTCGACCTCAAGAAGCTCAACCGGGACGCCCTACGTGAGGTGACCAGTCGCCTCCGGCCTTTCCGGCGGCAGATCTGGCTGGCGGCGCTCGCCACCGCAGTGATGACCCTGGTGGCTACGGGGCTGCCACTCCTACTCCGCCTCGCCATTGATGGCTACGTCGTCAAAGGCGATCTGCCAGGACTGCTCTGGCTTGTGTCGGGATACATCGGCGGTCAGGGCCTGATCTGGTGGTGCGCCTACTGGCAACGCTTGCTGTCAGAGCGGATCGGCCTCGGCATCACCGCGGCGATGCGGCGCGATCTCTTTGCCCACGTGCTCCGCCAGGGGATGGACTTTCACTCCCGCCAGACGGTCGGCGAGTTAATGACAAGGCACACGGGGGACATCACCGCCATCGCCGAGGTGGCCAGCTCAGGTTGGATCACGATGATCGCCGACCTGATGGGCGTGGTGCTCACTGCCGCGGTGATGTTGTGGCTCGACTGGCGCCTGGCCCTCGTCGGGCTGGCGATGGTGCCGGTCGTGATGTGGTCAACCGCGGCCTTTGGCAAGCGTCTGCGTGAGGCCTACGCGGATGTGCGCCGTCGGGCCGCCGATATGGGCAGCAATCTACAGGAAACCCTCGCCGGCATGCGCGTCGTCCAGGCACTCGGCCAGGAATCGTCGAGCATGGACCGCTTCGAGCAGGTCAACCTGTTCAACCTCCGCGCCAACATGTACGCAATGCTGGTGTTTGCGATGTTCTTTCCGTTGATGACGATCACGGGCAACCTCGGCACGGCCGCGGTGCTCGGCTACGGCGGCGTCCTGATCACGCGCGGCGCGCTGAGTCTCGGCACATTGGTTGCCTTCATGAGTTACATTCGCAACTTCTTTGCGCCCCTGCGTGAGCTTAGCCAGGTCTACAACGGACTGCAGGCGGCGGCGGCTTCGCTCGATCGGTTCCACGGCCTGATGCAACAGCAGCCGGCGATTACCTCGCCCGAATCCCCCAGGCTGCCGGAACCGGTTGACGGCGGGATTGCCTTCCGCTCAGTGACGTTTGGCTACGACAAGGACAGCCCGGTGTTCACCGGACTGGATCTGACCATCGGGGCGGGCACCAAGCTGGCGGTTGTGGGCGCAAGCGGCGCCGGCAAGACCACACTGGTCTCGCTTCTCACCCGCTTCTATGACGTGCAGTCTGGCGCGGTCGAGGTCGATGGGGTCGACGTCAGGCATTGGCCCCTGGCCGATCTACGTCGGGTCGTGGCGGTGGTGCCGCAGGAGGCAGGACTGTTCCCTGGGACGGTCCTTGACAACATCCGTTATGGCAAGCCCGGCGCGACCAAGGATCAGGCGGTGGCGCTGGCCCAGGATCTGGGGGTCCACGAGGTAATCATGTCGCTGACCGACGGCTACGAGACAGTGATCGCCGCGGGTGGCGCCGGCCGGGTTTCGGGCGGGCAGCGCCAGGTCATCGCCGTCCTCCGCGCGGCCATTTGCGATCCGGCGATCATGGTGCTTGACGAAGCGACCTCCAACGTCGATGGGCGTACCGAGGCGCTGATCAACGCGGGCCTAGGCCGCGCGCTTGCCGGGCGGACCGGGATAATCATCGCCCATCGTTTGCGTGGGGTCAGCCTTGCCGATGAGATCGTGGTCCTCGCCGGTGGCAAGCTGGTCGACCGCGGCACCCATGAGCAACTGCTTGCGAGGTCTCCCGTCTACCACGAGCTGTACACAACCCAGGGGTTAACTGACGCGGCGGTCCAGCCGAGGCCGGGATCCGGTCAGGGACGCGGCAGGGGCCGCGGGATGCCGCCAGGGTAGTCATTTCCGTAATCAATCCAGCTAAATTGCACAAATGGACAGCACGCTGATAGACTCGGAGTGCTGTCCATTTTGCCAAAGTGAGGTCAAGAGCCATGCGCTTCAAGCTGCGCTATGTCATCCTGCTGATCGTGGTCCTTGCGGCCGTTGTCGCCGTACCGATCATCCAGAAGGCTATCCGGTTTAGCCGTGAGATCGACGGAATCGTCGTCAGCAACGTCGACCTGTCCCAGGTCGCCGATGGCGTCCACCGGGGCACCTGTGATGTGGGGGTCGTCGTTGCCACCGTCGATGTCACAGTGGCCGACGGCGTGATAACGGCAATCAGCATCGTCCGCCACGACAATGGCAAGGGATCGCCCGCGGAGTCAATCATCACAACGGTGCTTACAGAGCAGTCGCTCGAAATTGACGTTGTTGCTGGGGCCACTTACAGCAGCCGTGTCATTCTCAAAGCGATCGAAAACGCACTGCGCGGTAACGTCTAGCCACTAGCCACCACCGTCTAGACCAGAGCGTCTGGGTGGCCGGTCCGCCGTCCCTTGACGATGGCCCAGCCGACAAAAATTAGCCAGAGCCCCGCGCTAACGCCAAGCACGGCAAAGCTGATCTGGCCCGGATGGGCCAACCGGGCGACCGGGGAGTGTTCTCCGTCCAAGGCGCGCAGCGCGATCCACCGGGCAAGGATTTGCCCTACGTACTGCTCGGTTTCCGGATAGGGCGGAATCGACAGCTCCTCCGCCGCCACCTGCCGGACCGCGGGTGCGCCGGCATTGTAGGCCGCAAAGGCCGCCACAAAGTTGCCGTCAAACTCATCCAGCATCGCCCGCAAGTAGCTTGCCCCCGCGCGAATATTGGCCAACGGTGCAAAGATGCAGTCTTCTCCGCATGCCGGGGCTTGGTGCTCCCCATCACAGACGGAGCTCGGCCGCAGGGCGCGCCACGTGGCCGGCAGCAACTGCATGAGGCCTCGCGCACCTGCACGGGAAACCACCTCTGGCCGGAGCGAACTCTCGACGATGATCATGGAGGCCAACAGAGCGGGGTCGAGTCGCTGCTCCGCGGCAGCAAGTCGGATCTCGTCGGCAAAGGCCAGTTGGGGTAGCTCGGTCGCTGCCTCGCCGTAGCCCCCGAGCACGGTCCATGCCTGCTCCACCTCTAGCCGGTAGTCGGAGACAACGCCGAGGCTGAGCGCACTGGCCAGGGCAAGGAGCACTAGATAGGCGATCAGGCTACGCCGGGTAAGCGTGCGCTCGCGGTGGAACAGATCGGCGAGCAATATTGCCGGACTAGTTAGCAGCTCGCCTGCAAAGCGTAAACAGGCGCGAGCAAGGCGAACGGGGGAAGCCGTTGCCACGACGACGTTGGATGTGGGCCCGACAGTTAGGGATGGCGCGTTGTTGGATGCTGCCTGATTAATTGACATAGACTGATAAGCATTCGCATGTGAGCTGCGAATTCCTGCCCCCAACGCAAGCACGCCTGGCACAGGGATTCCGCGGCAGCAGGAGGTATTCTAGCGCCGACGATGCGCGCGCGATGGCGCTGTTGTCGCAAGCGTGATTCCCGTCTCAATGCGACCCAATCTTGCACGGGAGCGGGAGATGGTATCGGTGACCGAGCGGATTGACCTTCGGCGGGTCCTCAAGGATTTCTATACGGCTTCGTCCAAGGCGCCCACAGTGGTGGAGGTGCCGCCGCTTCAGTATCTGATGATCGATGGATCTGGTAACCCCAACAACTCGCCAGATTACGCGGCGGCTGTCGAGGCCCTCTACAGTCTCTCGTACACGGTGAAGTTTCAAGTCAAAAAGAGCGCGCTCGGCATTGATGCGGCCGTAATGCCGCTCGAGGGTCTCTGGTGGGCAGACGACATGGCGACCTTTGTTGCTGGTGACAAAGACCAGTGGCGATGGACGATGATGATCCTTCAACCCGCCCATGTTACTCTGGACATCGTCACGGCGAGCGCCGATGCGGTCAAGCAAAGACGTGCGTTGCCGGGGATTGAGCATGTCCGGCTGGCGGACCTACACGAGGGGCTGTCCGCACAGATTCTACATCTCGGACCGTACGCAGCCGAAGGTCCGACCATCGCTTCTCTGCACGAGTACATCTACGCCAACGGCTATGGTCCAGCCGGCAAGCACCATGAGATCTACCTCAGCGATCCGCGGCGCACGGCACCCGACAAGCTGCGCACGGTAATCCGACAGCCGGTGCAACTTCGTCAGCTGTAACTAGGCCAGTTCGCGATACATATTGGCCGCTTCGGCCGCCGGGGCGTGCTCGCGCAGTTCCAGCACTTCGGCTCGCACCGTTCGTTGGCCGAAGTGCAATTCGATCACGTCGCCCACCACTAGCTCGTGTCCGGCCTTGGCCGGGCGACCGTTGACAGAGGCTCGACCGCCATCGCAGAGCTCCTTGGCGAGCACCCGGCGCTTGACCAGCCGGCTCACCTTGAGGAACTTATCCAGACGCATTGCAGGATCACCCTTTCGTCCATTCCGAAGTTAGCACCAAACCAGGGGCAAACCCAGTCGGCCAGGAGGTTAGGCAATGAAAGTCTACATCATCTTTGACATGGAAGGCTGCTCAGGCATCTTTGACTGGCGGCAGGTGACCGCGAGCGATCCCGCCAGCACCGCCGCGCGGCGCATGGCGACGCTTGACCTCAACGCCGTTATCCAGGGCGCCCTAGCCGGCGGCGCAACTGAGATAGTGGTATGGGATGGACACAGCAATTACCCTGGCTCGCTGGATCTGGAGCTCCTCGATCCCGCATGCCATCTGATCACAAACGCGGCCGCCGGCGGACCCGTCGGACTGGACGCCTCCTTTGCCGCGGTCTTACAGTGTGGGCTGCACGCCATGGCCGGCACCCAAGGCGGAGTCCTTGCCCACAGCTTCACGCGATCGATTGAGAGTTTTGCGATCAACGACATGCCGGTCGGCGAAATCGGCATGAACCTGCTCACCGCCGGCAACTACGGCCTGCCGTGCGTGTTTATCTCCGGGGACGAAGCCGCGGTCGCCGAGGCCCAGGCCCTCGTGCCGGGGATGGTCGGAGTCGCGGTCAAGCGAGGCCTTCTTCCTTACGGTGTCGTACTGCGCCCCGTCGCCGAGGCGCGCGCTGCCCTTCGGACTGGCGCAGCCCAGGCCATGGGACGCGTGCGCAGCATTGGAGCCCTGACCATGGCCAAGCCCTATCGGATGGTAACTCGCTGGCAGACGGAGGAGCTAGCGGCAGCGGCGGTCACCGGCCCCAACGCAACCCTGCTCGATCCCTTAACCGTGGAAACCGTTACCGCCGATCTGCAGATCTGAGCGCCGTGCTCTGCTCCATCAGGCGATCCAAAGAGTCCTCAGCTGCCTGGCGATTGCCTGCCGCAATGGCAAACGCCGCGTCGAGGGCCGACAGGCAGATCTGCACCGCGGCCTTGCGCAACGGGCGCCAGGGCTCGCGGGTTGCTGCCTGGCCGTCTGAGCCTGCCTCGTCAGCCTTGAGCAATTCCCAGTTGGCTAACACTTCTTTTGAGTCGTTGACCTGCCAGTCCGCAAAGACGTGCGGATGCCGGTAAAGCATTTTGGCTTCGATCGCCCGCACGACATCGACAAGCGTGAAATCACCAGCTTCGTCAGCCAACGCTGCGTGGAATGCAACCTGCAGCAGCACGTCGCCTAACTCGTCGGCCAGCTTAGCTGGTGTTCCGCGGTCAATCGCCTCCAGAACTTCGGCCGCCTCCTCGATCAGGTAGGGACGTAGGGAGTCATGAGTCTGTTCCCTGTCCCAAGGGCAGCCGTCGTCGCCGAGCAGGCGCCGCATAATTGCCACTAGGCGATCCACTGGGACTTCGGCAACATGACGGCTCGCGTGTCCCGCGTTCTCGAGCACCTGCAGTTGGAACGCGCCGGAGCACCGCTTCGGCTGATCCAGCGAGGCCTCCGCCGTGCCGCTCCGCACGCCGGCGATGTACTGCACGGTCGGATCGTCCCAGGGCGCTCCCTCTGTAGCATAAAGGATGAGCGCCCCCGCCTCGGCCGCGCTAACGATCGCGGGGCCAAGCTCTCCCGCGTCATCGCCCGTCGCTGCTTCCTGCAGCGGCTTGGCGTGCCACGGCTGAAGGCCCTTGATGATCTGGGCCAAGCGGTTTCGCCGGTCGACGGGTCCTGTCTCCCCCGTGGCAACCAGCACTTCGTGGCCGATCCATCCGGCTGGCAGGCACGGCACAGGGTTGCCGGCGGACTGCAAGACGATGATCTCGCCTGATTTCCCGGGCAATAGAGGACGCATGATAGCCGTTACCCCCTGACGAGGCCGAGGCGCCGCAGCAGTTTGGCGGCAAAGCGGCCAACGAGCGGCACCATCGCAAGTTCGTTGCCACTGATGCCACCGAGCAGCAGCACCAAGGCCCCGTAAACGACAATGCCGATGCCGATCGCGATCACGGTGGTCAGGCCATCGCCGAGGCGACTCGCCAGTATCACCCGGGTCAGGTGGACCGCAATGCCCATGGCAACGCCAGCGGCGGCGGGTACGACTGAGTAGTGGAGCGTACGTAGAGATTCGCCGGTGAGCCGGGCTGACGCAGCGGTATTGAGGTAGCTGTTGACCGCAAAGCCGACCACGGTCGCAAGCGCGGCGCCCGCGATACCAAGGCTGGTGCCGGTCAGCAGCAGGGTCAAGATCAGTTTTATGCCCGCGCCAACCATCAGATGTTTGACCGGCAGATCAGATCGGCCAAGTCCCTGCAGCACGGCACCGCTTGTCATCTGGACCGAAAGGAAGACAATGCCGGGCGTCAGCCAGATCAGGGGGAGTGCGGCACCCGGTTCGTTGTAGAGCAGGACCGAAATCTCGCGCGCAAGAACCGCCAGGCCGATCGCGGCTGGAATGTTGACCATCAGGTTAAGGCGTGTCGCAAGTTGGGTGCGGCGCTTAACCCAGTCGGGGTTTTTGACCTGAGCCTCGGACACCGCAGGCACAAGGCTCACCGTGAGGCCAGCGGTGAATATGGTTGGTACGTAGATCAAAGGGTAAGCCATGCCCGACAGTTGCCCATAGAGGCCTGTCGCTTGCTCGATCGAATGGCCAAGGCTCTGCAGCCGGCTCGGGACCACCGCCATGTCGATGAACTGCATCAACGGCATAATGATGCTGGCCAGCGAAATCGGCACAGCCACCGTCATGATCTGCCGCATGATCTCTCGGGTCGACTGCCCGGGATCATCCCGTGCGGCCCGTGCGTTTTGGCGGAACATGACCGCGGCTGCCTGGTAGCGGCGCACCAGGTAGATCAGCCCGGCGACCGCGCCAGTGACCGCGCCGAAGACCGCCCCCGCCGCCGCCTTATCAATGCCCCGCGGCAACAGGGCGAGACCGAGGCCAAACATCGTGATGACGCGGACGATCTGCTCCACAACCTGCGACCAGGCCGTCGGACGCATGTCCTGCAGGCCCTGGAACAGGCCCCGCATCGCCGCCATCAACGCTACCAGGAAGAGCGCCGGCGACACGGCCAGGATTGCGAGATATGCCCGCGGGTCGCGTACAACGTTGACGGAGATCGGCCTTGCCAAGAGCGCCAAGGCAAACGCACCGGTCAGCCCAAGGATCATCAGCAGCCGCATCGCGTGCTGGAAGATCGCGGAGGCGGTACGCCACTGCCCACGGGCGACTTTTTCCGCCACCAGTTTGGAGACCGCGATGTTTATCCCGGTCGTCGACAGGGCAAGCATGACCGAATAGATCGGATACGCCATCTGATAGAGGCCGATGCCTTCATCACCCATCAGACGGGCGAGCGGTATCCGGGCGATCGCACCGAGCACACGAGAAAACGCCGAGGATGCCGCGAGCAGAAAGGCGCCAGTCAAGAAGGAGTCGCGCCTTCTGCCTTGATCAATCATTGAGTCCAGCTCCTGACGACGTAGATGGGCCAAGCTGTCCCCGTGATATACCCCATCTGGCCTGGATACCCCTTCCCGGCTGCCCGGCACTATCCAGTCCGCTCAACACCCTCTTGGTGCAGCTGCTCGATGACCTGCAACGTGCGTCGGAGCGCTTTGGCTCCCGCGTTTTTGGCGGGCCCGACTTTGCCCACTACCGGGAGATCACGCGGCACCTTGATGCGCATGATGACCTCCTTGCGGGCACGCAGGGCGACACTGTCCTTGTGCTTGTTGACAAACGACACGAGCGCCTCGCCGGACAGTCGCTTGGGAAGGCCAAACCGGCACATTACCCCGTCCGGTGCCCGGATGATGGCAGTGATCCCACAGCGGGTCGCCAAAATGCGCAGGCGGGTGATCTGCAGCAGGTTCTCAACCGACCCTGGCAAGGGACCAAAGCGGTCACGCAGTTCATCGCGCATGTCCTCGACTGCCCCCGACAGGCGCATCATGGCCAGGCGGCGGTAAAGGTCGACCTTGTGCCCAACCTCACTGACGTAGGAGTCCGGGAGGAACGCATCCACCGGCAGCTCGATCACCGCCTGGGCGTCCTCCTCGTCTGGCCGCGTGCCCCGCAGTTCCGCAACCGCTTCCTGAAGCAACTGGATGTAAAGATCAAGGCCTACGGCCGCCATGAAGCCATGCTGCTCGGCGCCAAGGAGGTTTCCCATGCCACGGATCTCAAGATCGCGCATGGCAATCTTGAAACCCGCCCCCAGCTCAGTGAACTGCCGGATTGCGTCGAGTCGCTTTTCGGCGACTTCGGTGAGCACTTTGTCCCGGCGGTAGGTAAACAGCGCGTACGCGAGGCGACTTGAGCGCCCCACCCGGCCGCGGAGCTGGTACAGCTGTGCCAGGCCCAGGTGATCGGCATCCTCGACGATCAACGTATTGACGTTGGGCATGTCCAGGCCTGACTCGATGATCGTGGTGCACACCAGGATGTCGTATTCGTGCTCGAGGAAGGAGATCATCACCTGCTCCAACTGATCCTCGGGCATTTGGCCGTGGCCGATGGCAATACGCGCCTCGGGGACGAGCCGTGCCAAGCGCGCCGCAACGCGTTCAATGCTCCGCACCTGGTTATGGACGTAGAAGATCTGCCCACCGCGGCCAAGCTCGCGCAGGATGGCGTCTCTGACCAGTTCGTCGGTGTGTTCCACCACATACGTCTGCACCGGGAAGCGATCTTCCGGCGGGGTCTCGATCAGGCTCATGTCCCGGACGCCCGCCATCGCCATGTGCAGGGTGCGCGGGATGGGCGTCGCCGAGAGTGTTAAAACATCGACGGTCTTGCGGTACTGCTTGATCCTCTCTTTTTGCGCCACGCCAAAGCGGTGCTCCTCATCGATGATCAGCAGGCCGAGGTCGTGAAAGCGAATGTCCTCCGACAGCAACCGGTGTGTGCCGATGACGATGTCGACCCGTCCCGTGCGGAGCCCGGTGGCGGTGCGCTTTTGCTGCGCGGGTGAGCGGAACCGCGACATCAGTTCAATGGTTGCCGCCGCATCGGCAAACCGCTCCCGGAACGTGTTGTAGTGCTGTTGGGCCAGGATAGTCGTCGGCACGAGGACAGCCACCTGCTTGCCGTCCATCACGGCCTTGAATGCCGCCCGGATCGCCACCTCTGTCTTGCCGTACCCCACATCGCCGCACAACAGGCGGTCCATCGGCTTAGCCTTCTGCATATCCGCCTTGATCTCGGTCACCGATCGCAATTGGTCCGGCGTCTCGTCATAGGCAAACGATTCCTCAAACTCCAACTGCCACGGCCCGTCCGCGGGATAAGCGTGACCTGTGGCGACTTCCCGCGTGGCATAAAGTTCGATGAGTTCCTGCGCCATCTGCCGGACCGACTCACGCACGCGGTTTTTGGTCCGCGCCCACTCAGTACCACCGAGCTTGTTAATCCGGGGCTCCTGGGCATCGCCACCAATGTACCTTTGGATCAGCTCGACCTGGTCTGTCGGCACGTAGAGGCGATCTTCACCCGCATACTGCAGGTGCAGGTAGTCCTTGCGGACGCCCTCCACCTCCAGCGAGACGACTCCGAGATACCGGCCGATTCCGTGGTTGACATGGACCACGTAATCGCCAACTTTGAGGTCGAGGTAGGACGAGATGCGCTGGCCTGCCCGGTACGCGCGTTGGCGTGGGCGACGCATCGGGCGAGCGGAGATCTCGTTTTCGGTGATCACCGCCAAATTGAGCGCCGGGATGACGAAACCGCTCTCGAGCGACCGCGACAGGACGTAGACCGACGGTGCCAATGGGTCCAGGGCATCGCCGCCACCCCGTTCGGTGACCACGATACCCTCTGCGCCGAGAGCGTCGGCAATACGGGTCGCTCGCCCCGCGCTCGCCAGCTGGAGCACGACAATCCGGCCCTCACCGCGCAGCCGTCGGATCTCGGCGGTCAATAGGCCCCACTGACCGTGGAAGCCGGCCATTGGCCGGGCTGTGAGAGCTACCAGGCCGCCCGGCTGGCCCACGCCTGCGCGACGCAGGATGAGCGAAAAGTGCAGCAGGCGCTGTTCCCGTGCCTTGGCCAACAGGTGATCGTAATCCCAGACGGTTTCGATCTGCCGGGCCAGGGCACCGCCGGAAGCGATCAGCTGCTCAAACCGTTGTGCCTGCATCGCCACCAATCCGTCGGCGGTCTCCTTGAGTCGTGAAGGTTCATCCCAGGCGACTAGGCAGCGCTCCGGCAGGTAGTCAAAGAGAGTCACCGCGTCGGGATAAAAGAAGGGGAAATACGCTTCGAGTCCATGGTAGTCGCCGCCCGCCAGGCGCTCGAGGTGCTCTCCGACCCGCTCCTCAAGCTTGGCGGCCGCTTCATCAAGGCCCGCGCGTCGTAGATTTGCAGCCGAGCGTGCCAGGTCGGCCGAAATCCCAGCCAGGGCGGGTGCGCGACGGGCGGGTGCAGGCACAAACTCGCTGGCCGGACCGATTGTGATGTGCTCCAGCCCACTTTGTGACCGTTGCGAGACAGGGTCAAATCGCCGCAAAGACTCAATCTGATCACCAAAGAACTCCGCCCGGACCGGCTCCGTAGCCGCAAACGGGTAGACATCAAGCACGCCGCCCCGGACCGCAAAGGAACCCGGAGCATCAACCGTCGGCACGCGCTCGTAGCCTGCGCCGGCAAGGGTGGCAGCGAGATCCGCCAACTCGTAGTGCCCACCCGGCGCCAGCGCAATGGTGCGGTCGCGCAACTCGCCGGGTGGCGGAAGCATCCGCGCGAGGGCGCCAACCGATGCCACGATGATCAAACCGTCCTGCGTACCCTGGTCCGCCAGGAGGCTCTGCAGTACGCGCAGGCGTCCCACAGCCAGGTCATGGCCCTGGGCAAGAACGTCGTACGGGAGAATCTCCAGCGAAGGCAATTGCAGCACGGTTGTCGCCGGCAATAGGGTGGTCAAGTCGTTGGCAACCCGTTCGGCCTGTTGTGCGGAGGCCACCACGTATACGCAGGGCCATCCCCCCAGCTGCCGCAAGAGGCCTGCCGTGAGGTAAGTGCGTTCGGATCCACTTAGGCCATAGGCAAGCCTGCTCCCGGGCCCTCGCTCAAATGCTGCGGCAAGCGAAAGAAACTCCGGCGCCTGGTGCCACAACGCAAGAAGCGGCGCGAGCGGGTCATCCGCCGAGCTGGTCTGCGGTGCGATGTCGCTCATGCGCGACCCCCGGGGGTCGCCGTCGAAGCACCGGGCCCGCCGCTCGGATCGCTGCCGTTAAACACATTCATCGCCGAGTCTATGCCGGAGGCCAGCCATACCTCGCAGGCCTGAACGGCTAGGTCAATCCCCGCAGCAAGCAGAGAGCGCTCACCGGGTGCAGGCCGAAGCAAGACAAAGTCGACTGGGTCAATACCTGTCGGCGGGCGCCCGATGCCGATCTTAATCCGGTTAAACTCGGGGCTACCGAGTGCGTCGATGATCGACTGTATGCCGCGGTGGCCGCCGGCACTGCCCCCGCGACGCACGCGGACCCGCCCGGCGGGCAGGTCGAGATCATCGTGGATGACCAACAGGTTTGACGGGGGCAACCCGTTGCGTCGAAGCAATGGCGCCACAGCCTGGCCGCTGAGGTTCATAAAAGTGGTGGGCTTGATCAATACCACACGGTGCTCACCGGCCTGAGCTGTCGCGTGATGTCCACGCACGCGGACGCGAAAACTGCTCCCCAGGCGCTTGGCGAGCAGATCCAGGACTTCATACCCAAGGTTGTGCCTTGTTTGCGCATACTGAGCGCCTGGATTGCCGAGCCCGGCAATCACGAGGGTTGCCATCGGTGTCCCTCCTAACCGGCCAATGCTAAAAGGGCGTAGCCGCTGCCGGCTACGCCTTATTAGCAATTACTATGCCGCTTGCCGCCCTCTATTGAGGCGGCTCTGCATCCTTTTGCGGCTCAGCGGACTCTTCCTCGGCAGCCTGCTCAGCCTCGGCCACGCGTGGCGCGATCACGGTAATGATGATCTCATCGCTGTCGGTCAGCAACTTGACCGACTCCGGTATCGCAAGGTCGCCCGCCGTGATATGGTCGCCGATGCGCAATTGCGAGACGTCGACGATGATGTGGCTCGGGACATCGGTCGGAAGGCACTCGACCTCGACCTCGCGCATCTGATGCTGCACAATGCCGCCAGCCTCAGTCACTGCGTCGTCACCGATGATCGTGAGCGGCACGGACGCGGTCAACACCTCGTCCAGTGAAACCGCCAGGAAATCAACGTGCACAATCCGACCCCGCAGGGGATCGCGCTGGATATCCTTGACCATGACGGTGTCCTGGCCGTCCGGCAACACAAGGTTGATCAGAATATTGCCGCCGTGCTCCGCTACCTGGTTGAAGCCCAAGGCGTCAACCGAGATCGCTTGGCTCTCCCGCCGGTGTCCGTACACAACGGCGGGGATGCGGCCTTGACGCCGCAAATGTTTTGGCTTGCCGCCCTCGCGGGCCGCCGCCTCTAGCTTGTACTCAGTCATATCACTCCACCTACCTGCTTCAGGGTGCCTCTCGTATCTTACTGACGGTGCAGTACCTTGTCAAACAGGCCCGCCATCGGGTGACCACGGAGCTCGGTGAACATCTTACTGACGGACATATCCTGATGGATACGCGCGATTGCCTCGCCCAACATCGGCGCCACTGAGAGCACCGTCACGGGCAGGGCCTTTGCCGGATCACGCAGCGGAATCGTGTTAGTAATGATCAATTCCTCAAGCGGCGAACTGGAGAGCCGCTCCACGGCAGGCCCGGAGAGAATGCCGTGCGTGGCCGCTGCATACACTGCCCGGGCGCCGCGCCCGAGCAGCGCCTCGGTCGCCTTGGTGATGCTGCCTGCTGTGTCAATCATGTCGTCGACCATTATTACCGTCTTGCCCTCAACGTCGCCGACGATATTCATCACGTCCGCAACATTTGGCGCTGGGCGGCGCTTGTCGACGATGCCGATCGGGACCCCAAGCCGGTCCGCCAACTCCCGTGTACGGGCGATGCCGCCGTGGTCGGGTGAAACCGCCACGACATCGGCGAGATCCTTGGTACGGAAATAGTCAGCAAGCAGGGGGATCGCGGAGAGATGGTCGACCGGCAGGTCAAAGAATCCCTGGATTTGGCCAGCATGCAGGTCAATCGTCAAGATGCGGGATACCTTGGCGGTTGTTAGTAAATTGGCGACCAACTTTGCAGTAATCGGCTCACGCCCGCGTGTCTTGCGATCTTGCCTCGCATAACCAAAATATGGGATGACCGCGGTGATACGATCGGCGGAAGCGCGCATTAGGGCGTCAACCATGATCAAGAGCTCCATCAGATTGTCGTTGGCCGGCCCGCAGGTCGGCTGGACGACGAAGCAGTCGGCGCCGCGAACGCTGTCGTTGATCGTTACCTTGATTTCGCCGTCGGCAAAGGTGCCTATGTCGACCGCGGTCAAATCTTGCCCAAGATATGCGGCAATCTCCTTAGCTAAAGCTGGATGGGCACGTCCTGAGAGCAATTTGAGTTCGCTTGTCCTTGCCATCCGTCTCACCTGCCATCATCGTAATGACTGCTACTTACGCAGGTCGCTGTCCTTGTCCTCTGTGCTGCCGCCGGTGCCGGCGTGGCCTTGCCGTGGGCCAAAGCGTCGGTCAACCCACCCAGCGATGACGGTCTGTCGCGCCCGCGCGATCGCCAGCGCACCTGGCGGGACATCGTCAGTCAGCGACGAACCGCACGCCACGTAGCCACGCTCGCCAATCACAATCGGAGCTACCAGGTTGGCGTTACACCCGATGAAAGCCCCGTCACCAATTGCAGTAGAATGCTTGGAGTTGCCGTCGTAGTTGACGGTTACCACCCCTGCGCCGATGTTGACGCCAACACCTACCTCCGCATCACCAAGGTAGCTGTGGTGGTGGATCTTTGTGCCCCGGCCGACGCTGGTGTTTTTGAGCTCAGCGTAGTTGCCCACGCTTACCTGGGCGCCCAGGCGGGTGTTAGGCCGTAGATGGGCGTAGGGGCCGATCACACAGTCATCGCCAACCTCAGACATCTCGACCATCGAGTACTGGACCCGCACCCGGTCACCGATCCGTGTCCCAACCAGGTGCGCACCGGGGCCAATCTGGCACCCTTTGCCGATGGAGCACTCGCCGAGGATGAAGGTTTGCGGCCAGAGGATTGTGTCACAGCCGATGCTGACGCCGGCGTCCACGTAGGTGGCGGCTGGATCGACGACCGTCACACCGGCGGCCATCAGGTCCTCCAGCTTGCGGCGCCGGTGGATTGCCTCAGCGACGGCCAGCCGGTCACGTGAGTTGACCCCGATAACCTCAGCCTCTGGTGCTGTGATCGCGACAACGGAGTTGCCGCCGGCGATCGCCAGCTGGACCACATCGGTCAGGAGATACTCGCCCTGGGAATTACCTGGCTGCAGCTGGTGGAGGTAGCGGTGCAGGATGCGTCCCTCGAGGCAGTAAATCCCTGCATTGACCTCACGCAGCGACCGCTGCTCACCCTTGAGATCGCCCTGCTCAACAATTGCGACTACCTGCCCGGCACCGTCGCGGATGATGCGTCCGTACCCCGTCGGATCGTCAACTACGGCCGACAGCAGTGAGAGTCCAACGGACGGACTTGCTGCTGTCGCCGCCAGGTGCCGCCGCACGAGATCCTGCAATGTCGCAGAGCGCAACAGCGGCGTGTCGGCGCAGACAATCAGCACGACATCGTCCGCCGCGATCTCCGGCAACGCCCGCCGGGCGGCATCGCCCGTCCCGAGCGGCTCGTCCTGCCACACGATCAAAACGTCGGGCGGCAGGACGTCCCGTACCTCTGGCGATTGCGGCGAGAGCACGACCACCACCTGGTCGGCCGGCACCGCTCGCAATGCGTCGCAGACGTGGTTGACCATCGTTAGGCCCCCCACTTTGTGCAAGACTTTGGGCACCGCCGAACGCATGCGTTTGCCCTGACCCGCCGCCAGTACGACCCCTTGGACCCGCACTTGGCTCAACCTCCTTGAAAGTCGCAGAGCAAACCCCAAGCGGGACCGATGGAATCGGTCCCGTGGGGGTACATCGACATCGTCCTGGCCTAGCTTAACACGCAGAGGCGGTTGGGCGGCGTCTTACCCTCGTTAATGAGGCTGGTCATCGCCTGCTGCAGCAGCAGGTGCCGCAGCAGTCACCGGAGCCGCTGGTGGACTCGCTTGCGAAAACGCACGCAGCACCGCTGTCTGGATCGTCGATCTTGCCTCGGCCGTAATCGGGTGGGCGATGTCCCGGTACTCACCGCTCGCCGAGCGACGGCTCGGCATCGCGACAAACAACCCCTTGGGCCCGTCAATGACCCGCATCTCATGCACGACAAACTCATCGTCCAAGGTTACAGAAGCGTATGCCCTCATCCTACCCTCTGGTTGCATCCTGCGTAGCCGAACGTCAGTGACTCGCATCGGTCAACCTCCCATATTGTGGTAGTGAGAGATTCGAACAGTGACCGACGGCTTCCTGCAGGAAAACTGGAGAATATTACCTCGAATGTCATTTTCCTTCGACATTTTCCGACAATGCCCTGCGGGCTAACCGGCGTCTCTAACCCGGGAGATGGCAATTGGACCACTGAAGGTCAACGTTGGGTTCGATCTGGACCCAGCGGCTGCCTTCGTCAACCCGCGTGAGCGTCGTCAGGGCGAGAAACCGGCCAACACGCTTGTCGACCGGTTGGCTCGTGACGATCGCCATGCCAATGCCCGCAACGACCGCGTCGAATTCGGCCACCAGATCCGTCAGTCCTTTGGCCGTGCCGCCACCGCGCATGAAGTCGTCGATGATCAACACTCGCGCGCCTGAGCGCAGGGCCCGACGCGGCAGGGACATATTCTGCACTGATCCGGTGGTTGCTGAGAGGTATGTGATACTGAGGGCAGGCCCTTCGGTGACGCGCGCATCGCGCCGCGCGATCAGGAGCGGTAGGCCGAGTCGGTGCGCCGTCATCAGGGCAATCGGAATGCCCCTGGTTTCGACTGTCAAAACGTGGGTGGGCTCAGCTTGGCGCATGACTCCCGCAAACACCGCGCCCAGACGGGAACTCCAGTCCGGCGAGCACACGAGATCGGTCAGGTAGAGGAATCCACCGGGGAGGACCCGGGCCGGATCGCGGGCGGCGGCGGCAAACTGGGTGATGGTCGTCTGGGCGACACTGGCGGGCGCGTCGGGCAGGTAACGTACTCCCCCGCCCTTGCCCGGCAGCGTCTCAATCCGACCGATTCCCTGTGTGGCCGCCAGACGATCAAGGATAACCATGTCATCACTGGTCGTCGACCGGGCTGTGTCGTACGGTGCGGCAAGCTCATCCAGGGTGTACCGGCGACCAGGATTGGCCAGCAATCGCATCGCCATGTCTGCCAAGCGCTCCAGGCGCCCGCTCCGCTGCGCCTGCGCCGCGCCCCGGTTCACTAGACCAACACCCGCCGGGCAAGCTCAAGGTCGCTCAGCTTGTCCACATCGACGCCGATCTCCGCATCGTCGGTAAACACCACGGCACCTCGCACGCCGAACATAGCCGATATCTTGACCTCAAGCTCGCGCGCTGAGAGACGCCCTAGCGCCAGTTTAACAACGAAGGTTGGGCCAATCAGCCCCGCCATCTTGGCCGGGCTCTTGCGTGCCGCCACAAAGGCCCTAACTTGGTCGCCTTTGGTGCGGACGACCCGCGGGCTGACGAGAAACAGGTTGCCGCCCGTGAAAGTGCCCTCGCGCAATTTGACGTAGGTGCGCTCGACCCCGGGGAACTTAGCCTCCGCAGCCTCCCGCGGGATCGCAGGGTAGTACAGATCGGCTGGCTTTGCCAGGCACTGGGCAACCAAGCGATCAATGATCGGGCCGGTGATAAAAGGCACGTCGGAGGTGATGACAAGCACCGGGAGTTCGCCGCCGAGGTGAGCAGTACCGCGTTCGACGTTGGCAATCACGTCGTCTCCGGCAGGCGCAAATTCGACACCGGGGGGCAATCCGGTCGCTACCTCGGGCGTGCCAACGATGACACAGCGTGCGATGCTCGCCGCCGACGTAGCGGCACCAACAACAAAATCGAGCATTGTGCGCCCGTTGATTTCGATCAACGCCTCATTGGTCGCCCGGTCAACTGCCGCAAAAACGCCATCATTGGCCCTGCCCGCCAGGATAATCGCGTTGACTTTGCCTTCGGCCAATTCGACCACGCCTCTCCACCTACAGCCTTGCCGGTCAGGTGTCCTCGCCGCAATCAGTGCGCGCGGACAGCCGGCAGATACGCCACTTGATGCATGGATACTTTCCCGCTAACAGAGCCGCAGCCCTTGCAGCCTGCTCGGCATCATCCGTAAACAGCCCGTAGACAGCTGAGCCGCTGCCCGTCATTTCGGCGCCCCGCGCACCCGCACGTCGGATTGCCTCGATCAACTCGCCAACAACTGGATATCGGCCGATCACGGGACGAGTGAGGTCGTTGTGGACAAATCCGGGCTGGGTGACGGATGTTGGGTTGAGTACGGCGCCAGCTTCAAAAGGCGCGAGGCAATCTGATCCCTGCGCCGGCTCGTCGACCCTCTCATCCCACCAACGATAGGCGTCGGCTGAGCTAATGCCAAAGGTCGGCATACCCAGCAGGAGCGGCAGCTGCAAAAGACTGCGGATTGGTGTAAGGCGCTCGCCTTTGCCCCTGGCTACGGCGGGGCGATCAAGACGGAAATACGGAACATCCGCACCGAGCACAGCAGCCAACTGTGCCATGGTGGTTTCCGGCAACGGGTCTATCGCCTGCAGAAGGCCCAGCACGGCCGCAGCGTCGGCACTGCCGCCGCCCAACCCGGCGGCGACCGGAATCCGTTTGGCGATCTCAGTGTGAACGACGGTGTCGCGGTGACGCGTCGGATCCACTCGATCCCAGGCTTCTAGCCACGCGGCGGCGGCAAGGCCAGCTAGATTCTTTGGTCCGTTTAAGTTTGGTTGTGCGGGGCAATCAACCACGACCCGGCCGCGTGCGGCAGGCGGGGAGATCCGCTCCGATTGGATAGGCTCTGCCGACAGGGTGACAGTGACCGTGTCAGCGAGATCAATCGGGTGCATCAACGAGACAATTTCGTGATACCCATCGGTGCGGCGGCCGTGGACCTCGAGGCGCAGGTTGATTTTGGCGTACGCCTCCGCACTCAAGCGCCGCCGGCTCGGCAGGGTAGTCGCAGTAGGCATCATTTGGTGTATTTGTCGGCGACCTTTGAGGCACCGTAGGAATCAGGCTTGATCTTGGCGTTGAAGCCGCTGCCCACAATCATGCCGACGACCTCGCGGATCAGATCGCGGGTTTCGCCCTGCAGCCCCACATCGAGGTGGATCTCCACGTCTAACCGCGACCAGCCGTTTTGCGCAAGCCGCTCGGCCAGCCGGCTACTGACGCCAAGGCTAAGCGAGGCCTCATAGTAGATCTTTTGCCGCAGGCTGTTGACGAAGTTTTGGTTGGAGCGCGAGTAGTAGTAGCGGGCTCCCTTGCCGACTCGGTGCACAATCACCGCCGTGACAAAGTGCACTGACTCTCGCACCTGGGAGTCCGTACCAACGATCAACTTGTAGGTTTCGTTGGGTGCCTCGTTGACGTAAGCCACGATATCCTTGAACATGCGGTCAAAAGTCAACGTGCCCTTGGTGGGACTGATGAAGTTCAAGTCCATTCCTCCGGCGCCGGGGTGCATACCGACAGCTCCAATTGTACACTGTGCCGCGACAACAACCAATCGCCGCCCGTCCGGCCAGATAGCGACAAGCAGGGCTTGGTTGACAACCCGCCAACTACTCACCGACAAGGACGGTGACCTCATTGAAACCACTCGCGCCCGTGACATCCACAGTGTTTTTTGCCTCACCGCTGGAAAACGAACAGATCGATAGGATTCGGCATGCCTACCCGGACCTCCGGTTGCTCGTGCCTGCTGAGCTCTGGCCCAAGCTCCGGTACACCGCCGATCACGGCGGGCTGCCGCGCGAGCTCACGGCTAGTGAGGAGGCAACCTGGCGCGGGATGATGGCTGAGGCCGACATCTTCTTCGACTTCGACCGTGGCCACCTTGCGGATATGCGTCGCCTTGCGCCCAAACTGCGCTGGATCCAGTCGACCAGCGCGGGCGTTGTCCATTATGTGGAGCAAAGTCGCATTGATGAGGCCGGCGTTGTGGTGACTACGGCATCGGGTGTGCACGCGATTCCCCTTGCCGAATGGGTTGCCTTTGCCGTGTTGTGGCATGAGAAGCGCGCCCCGCATCTGGCGCAACTGCGCCAGGAGCGACGGTGGGAGCGCTTGTGCGGCGGCGAGGCGCTTGGCAAGACCGCGGTCATTCTGGGCTACGGCGCGGTCGGCCGGGTCGTCGGGCGCTACCTGGAGGCCCTGGGCGTGCGCGTCTACGGCGTGACAAGCCGTGGCCTCGGCAAGTACCCCGCAGACGCGGACGGCGTCGGCGTGCCGCCGGCGGGCTCTTTGCTCGCGCTGCCGACCGATGAACTACTCGACACGCTGATGACTATGGCGGACTACCTGGTAATTGCGCTGCCGGGCGTCAAGGCGACCGATGGCTTGATCTCACGGCGCCGTCTGCTACTGATGCCACAGGACGCCCTGGTGATCAACATCGGGCGGGGCTCGGTGGTCGACGAACCGGCGATGATCGAACTGCTATCTGACGGCAAGCTCGGCGGGGCGGCCCTTGATGTCTTTGCGGTCGAGCCGTTGCCACAGGAAAGCCCACTTTGGGCAATGCCCAATGTAATCATCAATCCACACTCGGCGAGCACGTCGCACCGGGAAAACGGGAGGATCACCGACATCTTCATCGACAATATGGGTCGCTACCTGCGTGGGGAGCCGCTCGTCAACGTCTTCCAGAGCCACCGCGGCTACTAGGTCGACGATTCCTCTCGCGTGGCCGGCTTGTCCTCGGCCACGCGGACCGCGAGATCGCCGAATTCGGCGAGGGTTAGGTCTTCGGCGCGTCTGGTGCCGTCGATCCCCGTCTGGCCCAGGATGTGGTCGATCTGCGCACGGCTCAGGCCTAGCGGCGGTCCGCCGAGGCTATTGCGGATCTGCTTGCGGCGTTGGCCAAAGGCGGTCTTAACCAAGGCAAAATAGTCGACCGCAGGTATCCCGGCCACTGCGGGGTGCGGCCGACGGCGCAGGCGGACGATGGCCGACCGGACCTCGGGACGCGGCCAGAAGGCGTTGGGCGGCACAAGTCGGACCAGTTCGGGCTCGGCATAGTACTGGACGAGCACGCTGAGCACGCCGTAGCCCTCGCCGCCCGGCGGCGCGACCAAGCGCCGGGCCACTTCTTCCTGGATCATCAGGACCGTCAGCGACGCCAGCGGCCACTGGTCGTGGATGCGCTCCAGGATAGGCGATGTCAGGTAGTACGGCATGTTGGCGGCCACCTTAAACGGCCTGCCGCTAGCCGGCAGGATCAGGTCGTCATCGCTGAGGGTGATGATGTCGCCGGCAACGACGCTAACGTTGGTGAGGCCCTGCCTGGCAAGCTCATCAGGCAGTAGTTGGAGCAGATCACGGTCAAATTCGACCGCCACCACCTGCCGCGCACGCTGAGCTAGCTCAACGGTTAGGCCGCCCAAGCCAGCGCCGATCTCAAGCACCTGATCGTCAGGCGTGAGCTCGGCGGCCTCGGCCAGTGCCGCCATGATGCCGGGGTGACAAAGGAAGTTTTGCCCTAGCTTGTGCTGCGGTCGCAATCCAGCGGCGGCCAACCGGGCCCGGACGCCACGCTCCGTAGCCAGAGGCGGCAGGTCGCCTTGGTCGCCTGCCACAGAAGGCAGGTCCTGGTGCGGTATGCGGGGGCCTGTCACTTCAGGATGTACAGGGTGACTTTGCGCCTGCCCCACGCCAAGGCCTCGGCATAGGTGTCGTAGCAGAGGTCGATGATCTTACCCTTAATGGCCGATCCGACGTCGCCCGCGACCGCAAAGCCATACCCGTCCACGTAGACCCTGGTCCAAAGGGGAATCACCCGTGGATCAACTGCGATGACCCCTTTGGTTGCCGGTAGCCCGCAGTAGGTGAAGCCGTCGGCATATTTGCCAGTGCATTCGGGCCCCCAATAGTACGCAGTGGCGGTCATGCTCATCGCCTTACGAAACTCAATCGTCACGCCATCGCGCACAATTGTGCCCGAAGTCCCGACGACAACTGACTCGGGAACTGGTTGCTCGACGACGACGCGCTCGGTGATCTTCCGGGCGACCTTGACCCCGTTCTCGTAGGTGGTACAGAAGGTCACTTCCTCGACACCGTCCTTGCCCTGGCTGATGACTCTGGTCAGTCCGAGGGCCAAGGACTCGTCTTCCCGGGTAGTCACCTTACGAGGAATCCGCCACAGGGCTGAGTCGTATTCCGTCGTGACCCGCACCACCCGAATCGTCATGCCTGGTGCCGGCAGGGCATCGCCGGGCGGCTCCGTACGATCCGCCGGCCCAAGCGCAACGCCTGCCTCGCTGACCGCGGCGCCGACCGTCGGCTGTGCCGTCATCGACGCCAGTTGTTGGCCATCGGCGACAATGGTGACGCCAAACGCCTTGGTTACGGTGATCACGGCGCCTTCGCCGACGCGTTCATCGAGGGCTGGGTCGACAATATCCCTTGGGTGGAGCTCAATGCCCGCGTCAATCAGGATCGCCCGGACGGCAAAACTCAACGTAAAACAGGGCATCTCGACGCCATCGACCACCACGGTGACGTGCTTGGCAGCCAACGCGTACCCCCCGGCCAACGTCAGTACCATGACAACGATCCCAAGCGCTACCAGTCTGGCCCGGCGATGATCGCGCAAGGTGAAGCGAGCGTGACTTATTTTTGCCCTGGCCGCAGCCATGCAGCGCGAGAAGACTGCTCGGTCGAAACTCATCAACTACCTCCCACTCTGGGGACTGATCCTCAGCGTCAGACGACGCCTAGAGGCCACAGCGCTGCAGGATGGTGTCCTCAAGGGCAAAGTCCGGTTTGAAGTTGCAGATAGCTCTGCCCTGGCTTAGATACCACTCGAGCGAGCGCCGGAGACCCTCGGCAAGCGGGACTTGCTCGCGCCAGCCGAGCTGCGATTGTGCTTTGCTCGTGTCGCGGATAACGTGCTCGCGCCACCGGAACGGGAAGACCTTGCACACTTCGTACGGCGGCAATCCAATTGCCAACGGGTCATAGTAAACGATGCGCGGCTCCCCAGGCATACCGCCGGCGGCGGTTTCGCTGCCGAATCGCGACCCAACGGTATCGATCAGTGTCCGCAGGTAGAGATCCGTCGTGAGGCAGTACTCGCCCTGGTGGTTGTAAGCTTCGCCAATCGCGCGGTAGTTGCCGATAACGGCCACCATCATCGCGGCAAGGTCATCAACGTAACCATATTGCATCACGATGCTGCCGTCGCCAGGCACAACCAGAGGGCGGCCCGCCAAAAGGCGATCAAAGAAAAACGCCTCACGATATACGTAGTTGCCCGGCCCATAGATTATGCCGGGCCGGATCAAGGTAACTGGAAACCCGTGATCGCGGTAGGCCTCAAGGAGCAGCTCCTCGCAGCCAAACTTGCCGTCGCCGTACTCATGCCCTGGACCCTGCAGGCCGCGCGGGAAATGCTCCTTGATCGGAAACACCTCGGTCGGCAGATAGACCGAGCCTGTGCTGATATGGACGAAGTGCTGGAGCGCAGCGCGATCAAGGGCGCGAAGCAGCCCGGCGGTATGCTCTGGCTGGTAGGCGACGCAATCAAACACCACGTTGAACCGGCGGCCCGCAAGCGCTTTAGCCAGCGCCTCCGGTTCAGTCCGGTCGCAGGCAATTGTCTCGACGCCGGGCGGCAGCCGATGATTGGCGCTCCCCCGGTTGAGAACCGTTACGGAGTACTGCCCCTGGAGCAGCAAATTGACGAGCGGCAAACCGATAAACCGAGACCCTCCAACAACCAACGCAGTAGGTAACTGCCCCTGACTGCTTTGCGTCGAGCACCCGCATGCTATGGACAAGCGATCAACTCCCAGGCCGATAATGCGCGACACTTCGACGGCACGGCAGCGGACTACCTCTATTGCGGTCGGTCACCGCCGGTGATGGGCCGGTGATGAGCTGGTGGCGGGCTGTCGTCGCCAAAGAACAGCGCGCCGCTATTTCGCCACAGCGCAATGAGGGCAGACTGTTCTCCCTCCGATCGTTGCCGGGCAACCTCTTGAGCGGTAAACACCACGTAGGCGGGCTCATTGGGTTTGCCACGATGCGGCACGGGCGACATGTAGGGGCAATCGGTTTCCACGAGAAGCCGGCCAAGCGGTAACCGCCTCGACAACTCGCGCAGTCTCTCGCCGTTGGCAAAGGTCACCGGGCCGGCAATCGAAATGTGCATGCCAAGCTCGATTGCCGCGTGCGCCAGGGCCAGGTCACCCGAGTAGCAGTGCATAACCCCGCCGGCTGGCAATGGGGCGGCGCCCTGCAAAACCGCCAAGACGTCATCGTGGGCGTCGCGATCATGGATGATCACCGGCAGCTTGAACTCATGTGCCAGTTCGATCTGCGCCCAGAAGGCCGATCGCTGGGTTGCCTGTGGCGCCCGGTTGCGATAGTAATCCAAGCCCATCTCGCCGACCGCGACCCTCAGCCCTGTATCCAAGGCCTGCCTGATAATCTCGCGCAGGGCCGGCAACTCGATCGCGGCCGCCGCCGCATTATGCGGATGCAGCCCCACGGCAAGGGCCATCGCCTGCCCGCTGCCCGTCACAAGCCGCTGCTTCTGATTGGCGGCCACGAGCGACAAGGCATGCCGTGAGCTACGCGCATCAACGCCGACGACGACGATCCTGGCGACTCCGGCGGCCTCTGCCCGCTGGAGCACGGCTGGCAGTTCCTGGCCATACCCGTCCAGATGGGCGTGGGTGTCCGCATATGGGGTCGGGGTGGGCGCCTTGATCACTTGACGCGGGCCCCGCTGGCGATCGGCTGTTCCGGTACGACAAGGCAGAGCACCTCATCGGTGCTCGCTGCCAGCAACATCCCCCTGGACTCCTCGCCTCTGATCTTGGCGGGCGCAAGGTTGGCAACGACGACAATGTGCTTGCCGACCAGGTCCGCGGCGCGATAATGCTGCGCGATACCAGCAACAATCTGCCGCTCTTGATCACCGATCCGAACCTGGAGCTTGAGGAGGCGATCAGCCTTCTTGACGGGCTCGGCTGCAAGCACTTCCGCCACGCGCAGGTCAAGCTTGGCAAAGTCGTCGTAACTTATGAGTTCCTTTTCCGGCGGTGGCGCAGGGGCAACTTGGGCCGCAGGTTGCGGTACTGGTGCGGGCACGGACATCGTAAGTTGAGTGACAGCGATCGGCGGGACGGCTTCTTCGGTTTCAATCCGCGGAAACAGCGATTCGGCCCGGTGAACCAGGCCGCCCGCCGGCAGGCCCCCCCACGCGGCGGCAGCCGGCAAAGAAAAGTCGAGCGCTGCCGGATCAAGGCCGATCTGCCGTAGGATACCCTCGGGTGCACGCCGCAGCGCGGGATAAAGCAGGACCGCCGCCACACGCAGGGTCTCCAACAGGTCATATAGCACCGTGGCCAGCTGTTGCTGCTTGCCCTCTTGCTTTGCCAGATCCCACGGGAGTTGCTCCTCGATGTATTTGTTGGCGCGCCCGACAAGCTCAAGCACCGCGCCCAGGGCATTGCTCAACTCGAGGCGATCCATGTGCTCCGCATAGGCCGCCCACGCGCGCGCCGCAGCAACCGGCAACGGCCGCTGCGCTGCGCCCTCTTGCGCCGGCGTTGGCACCCGACCGCCGGCAAACCGCTCGACCATCGCGAGGGTGCGCTGCAGCAGGTTGCCGAGGTCGTTGGCAAGCTCCACGTTTGTGCGCCTAATCAACGCATCTTCGGAGTAGTTGCCATCAGCCCCAAAGGGCAGCTCGCGCAGGAGGAAGTAACGCACGGCATCCAGGCCATACCGCTCGACCAGGACGACCGGATCGATCACGTTGCCGCGTGATTTGCTGATCTTTTCTCCCTCGAGCACCAGCCAACCGTGGCCAAAAATCTGCTTTGGCAACGGAATCCCCGCCGCCATCAAGATGATAGGCCAGATGATCGTGTGAAAACGCACGATCTCCTTGGCCATTAGATGAACATCGGCCGGCCAATAGCGATCGTACTTGCTGTCCGGCTCCCCATAGCCGAGCGCGCTGATGTAGTTGGTCAGAGCATCAAGCCACACGTAGACCACATGTTGCGGATCAAAAGTGACCGGGATCCCCCAGGTAAAACTGGTGCGCGAAACGCACAGATCATCCAGGCCCTGCTTGACGAAGTTGATCATCTCGTTGCGCCGGGCAGCGGGTTGGATGAAGTCCGGGTGCTCCTCGACGTACGTCAGCCAACGCTCCTGGTAGCGGGCCATGTTGAAGAAGTAGGCTTCCTCCCGCACCAACTCGCATGCGCGGCCACAGTCCGGACAATTGCCTTCCACAAGCTGCCGCTCCAGCAAGAAGGTCTCGCACGGGGCGCAATACCATCCCTCGTAAACGCCTTTGTAGATGTCGCCCTGCCGGTGCAGCTGCTCAAAGAGGCGCTGGACGACCCGTTTGTGGCGTGGCTCGGTGGTGCGGATAAAGTCATCGTTGCTGATCTCCAACAGCCGCCACAAAGCGCTGATGTCGGCATAAGCCCGGTCGACAAACGCCTGCGGGGTCAGGCCCTCCTTGGCCGCGGCTCGTGCGATCTTGAGTCCATGCTCATCGGTGCCGGTCAGAAACCACGTATCGTACCCGCTCTGCCGGCGGTAACGTGCGACAAAGTCGGCGGCGACAGTGGTATAAGCATGCCCGATGTGCAGCTTGCCACTGGGATAATAGATGGGCGTCGTTATGTAGTAGGTTGGGCGATCATCTTGTTTGCCGGCGGGCACATGGCCGCCGGTCGAATCCTTGTCCATCAGAAAGAGCACCGCCTTATCAATTGATCTACCAACGCGACCAATAAAAAAGCCCCGGCATAGGCGCCGGGGGCGAGTTGGTCGCGGTACCACCCCAGTTTGCCAGGCCATTGCTGGCCCAGCCTCATCCGGATACCGCAGACCGCCCCCTACCCCTACACACGCAAGGCGCGGCGACGGATCGGATATCCTGGCCAGGTAACGGAGGCCACGCGCTCCTCCCTACTGAGCGGCAGACACCGCCGTTGGGGCAAAGGGCTTGGGGGCCATGTTGGGCGGACGCCGCGAGCGCCGGCTCGCACCTGTCGCCGCCGTGTCATCACGCCCTGGACACGACGGCCCGGCTCTCTGTTGGCTCGTACGGCCGCTTACTCATCCCCGTCATCGCCTTGAGCTTTGCTGTTGTGGCTTATCATAGCGGCGCAGACAGAGGAGTGTCAAGGCCGCCTCGGGTGCCGGCGATGCAGGCCTTCATTCACTAAACTGCGCCTAATGCAGTTTAATCGTATGGGCTTTTGTGGTAATATTCGTTGACTGATTATTACAGGGCTGGTATCGTTAGGCTAAGACAGCAACCTGGGGAAAGGGGGATAGACAGCATTGATGAAATCAACCGGAATCGTCCGTAAGGTCGACGAGCTGGGTCGTGTCGTCATCCCGATCGAGCTGCGCCGCATGCTCGACATCGGCGAAAAAGACGGGTTGGAGATCTACGTCGACGGCGACAAGATTATCCTCCGCAAGTACGAGCCGGCTTGCGTTTTCTGTGGCAACGCGTACAACGTTGAGAATTTCAGGGGCAAAAAGGTCTGCCGCAATTGCATCGAGGCCATGCAGTCCCGCACGTTCTAATACCGGGCCATTTACCAAGTCTTGTTGCCTAGTATAGCTCCGCTTGGTCAGTTGCCCACCTAGACACACCAAGACCAGGTGTGGCGCGACCCCTGTCAATCACAGGGCAAACGCAAGCCACCCGTGTGGTTGCACAGGCAACCGCGCGAGTGGCTTTTTTCTGAGCCTGATCGGTTAACTAAGCAATTCGGCCAGGACCCTGGCAAGGTAGGTATTGGCCATGATCACCGGACAACCAGCCTGCTGGCGCACGACCTGCCGCATCGCCTCGGTGAAACCAAAACAGTCAAGAGCGATCGCCGCAACTCCGGCCCTGCCCAGCTCCCTTGCGGCCGCCGCGATCGCGTCGACCGGGCCGTAGGGCGATGCCGCGACGACTGTCGCATCCACTCCGACCTGCCGCCACCGCGCCTCTGCTTGAGGCACCTGTGCGGGCAGAGGGATCAGCGATCCCAGCCGCTTGTCCCCGACCACCCCGGCACAAGCCGCATGGAACAGACGCTCGGGCTCGATCAGCAGCACGCGCGAGGCAAGGTCGGGAAAAGTCCCCGTGCAGAGGACGGCGAGGACTGAGGCACCTTGATCCTCAAGCCGGCGCACGGCCGCCTGCAACAGTGGGACCACGTGGCTGCGCCCAAGGGTAACGGACGATCCATCCGTCAGGCGACTGGTAAGGACGTACTCGCCCGGCTGCGGCGCCATCGCGGCCAGCGTCTCAGCATCCAGACCGTCCAAGGCACCCGCTTGGAGTACTTTCGTGCCCGTTGGCAGGTGCTCGAGCATGCCTGGCACGATGTCATCGCGCGGCGCCTGGCCAATCGTGGCCAGCCCAAGCACAGCGCTACTCATCCTCACTTGCTCCAACGTCGTGATAGCCGCCTTTTTGCAGGTGCGCAAGGCTACCATATGTCTGCTGGATCAATTCCCACTCGGCCGGGTCGTAGAAGCGGCAGTTACCCTTGCCGTAGGCCTTGGCCACCTCGATGCAAAACCGCGCCGCAGCCTCGATATCCACGATGTGCGTCGCCCCGGTTGCGGAGCCAGGCACGGCGGCTTCGGCGGTGATCGCCACGCCGACCACAGGGGCGGCCGTCGCCGTTGCCGGCTGCATGATGCTGTTGATGTGATAGAGGCGGTTTCCGTAAGGCGTTATGTCCTGGGTCGTGATCGGCAGCACAACTGGGAGCCGACCGGTGACGTTGGTCATCAGATCAAGCAGATCGTCGGCGATCCGGAGGATGTAGCCCTGCTTGGCGGTCGGCGAGATGGCGAAACCGCGATGGTTGATGACCCGGTTACCGCGGGTGGTGTCGACGGAGAGGATGGCTTCCATCTCCGGCAGGACCGACTTGCCCATTGCTGGTCCGATGCCAATCGGGGAACCCATGAACGGCACGGGATCGTGGGGTTGCGTCGGCGCGTTAGGGCAGATGTGCGTGACGACGATGACGTCACCGTCCAGGATGTCGCCCTGTTTCTGCATCTCCGTGAGTTTAAGCGCGCAGGTCAGTGCGCACAAAGCGCCGTCGCCGTCGGAGACCAGGCCGATCTGAGCAGGTCTGGCGCCGATGCCGCCGAGCTGTCCGATGATCCCTAAGGTAGGAGCGTCGCCACCGTTGGTGCGACCGCGCCGGCCGATGATGCGCAGTTTGACAAAATCAGTGCTTCCCTGCGCACCAGCGATGTTTTCAACCGTCACGTCGCGGAGGCCCATACCAAGGAACCGTGCCGCAACCTGCTCTCCGTCAATGTGTGCCGAGTCGAGCAGTTCGTAGATCTCAATCGCCTGTTTGAGCATCCCGCATCCCTCCAGTCAACAGGATCGAGCGTCTATCGGTGCTAGGCGGGACCGCGGCTTACCAGCACCTTGCCGTTGGTGGCACCAGTATGTTCGCCACCCCAGACGGTCGGCTGTCCGCCAACGATCACGTAGTGCACTCCCCCAGCGTACTGGTGAGGATCAACAAAGGTTGCGCGTTCGCCAACCGTCGCCGGGTCAAACACCGCGATGTCGGCAACCAGGCCCGGGCGGAGAAGGCCCCGGTCAAGCAGGCGCATCCGCGATGCGGGCAGCGAAGTCATCTTGCGCACCGCTTCGGGCAGTTCGAGGTTGCCCTCTTGCCGCACGTACTTGCCAAGCACACGAACAAAGGTGCCGTAGTTGCGCGGATGCGGCTTGCCTTTGCCCAGCACGCCGTAGGGAGCAAGGCAACTGCCGTCGGAGCCGACCATCACCAGCGGGTGGCGCATGATCGTCTTGACGTCTTCCTCGCACATGCCAAACCGGACCTGCCCAACGTATTGGCCAGAGCGCAGCAGGTCAAACACGGCATCGATTGGATCCACGCCGCGTGCATCGGCGATTTCCTGGATGGTCTTGCCTTCCCACTGTTTGTCGGCCTCGACACTGACGCTGGCGACAAAGAGATCGCTCCACTGGCCGCCGCGCTTTGTCTGGCTGTCGATGATCTCAGCCCGCAGTCGCTCAGCCGTTGCAGGATCGTTGATCCGCTCGATCATCTTGCCCGTGCCGCCCTCGTGCGCCCAGGCCGGGATGACGGACGATAGACCGGTACTCGATGCGATGTATGGGTATTGGTCCGCGGTCACGTCAATACCGTCACGGCGGGCAGCTTCGAGCATCGGCAACGACTTGGCCGGCAGGCCCCAGTTGGGCCGCCCAACGGCCTTGTGGTGCGAAATCTGCACCCTTACGCCGGCCCTGCGGCCAACCGCGAGCGCCTCGTCGATGGACTCGAGCAGCCCCTCGGACTCATTGCGCATATGGGTCATATAGATCCCATCATAGCGGGCTACGACGCCAGCCAATGCGGCAATCTCGTCCACGTCCGCATATGAGCTGGGCGGATAGATCAGGCCGCTGGACATCCCGCGGGCTCCGTCTCGCATCGCGGCATCCACGAGCTGCATCATTGTGCCGAGCTCTTCTGCCGTCGGTCCGCGTCGCTCCATCCCCATCACGGCGCCGCGGATCATGCTGTGCCCGACGATGGGGACGACGTTGACGCTGGTGCCCTTGTCCGTTACGGCGCGCGCATAGCCCGCCATGTCGGTCCAGGTTATCTCGAGGCCGTACTCCGCGGCCGCTTGCCGACCCATTTCAAGGCTGCGCGGAGTGATAGGCGCCGGCGAACTGCCACACTGGCCGACAACCTCGGTCGTCACGCCCTGGCGGATCTTGCTCTCGGCGCGCGGATTGACCAAAACCGCGACGTCGGAGTGGGAATGGATGTCGATGAAGCCTGGCGTTACGCAGAGGCCGGTTGCGTCAATCGAGCGGATTGCGCCCTGCCCGTGCAAGTTGCCGATTGCCACGATCTTGTCGCCGTTGACCGCCACGTCCGCGATCGTCCACGGAGCGCCAGTGCCATCAAGTACCATACCGCCTTTGATCAATAGGTCATACATCTGGCTCGGTCTCCTTTCGTCCGCGCCCCGGTGGCGCGAGGACAAGGGTAATCTCGCCGCGCCACGCCCGTCCTGCTGTCACGGCGGCCAATTCACCTAATGTGCTGCGGATAAGCTCCTCGTGCGTCTTGGTCAACTCGCGAGCGAGCAATGCCTGCCGGTCTGGCCAGCGCCCGGCCAACTCCGCCAGGGTGCCAGCAATCCGGTGCGGTGTCTCAAAGAGCACCGCCGTCTCGCCGACCTGCTCGATCCATTCAAAGTAACGGGCACGCCGACCTGGCTTCTTGGGCACGTAGCCCGCAAATAGATATCGCTCGGCCGGGAACCCGGCAACCGACAGAGCGGCCGCGACTGCTGAGGGACCGGCCACTGGGACTACACGGTACCCGAGCTCCCAGGCGGCCGCAACAACCGCGCCGCCAGGATCCGAAACCGCAGGAGTACCGGCGTCGCTGACCAAGGCGATCGTGGCTCCCCCGGCCAGCTGGTCCATTAGTTCGGGCAGGCGCGCCGTGTAGTTGTGGGCGTTGAGGCTGATAAACCGCGGCCGGCTGGCCTGCGGCTGTTCACCTAGGAGTCTGCCCGCCCGCCGGGTGTCCTCCGCCGCAATGAGTCCAACACCCGCCAGGACCGCCGACGCACGCGAACTCATGTCCGCGAGATTGCCGATTGGCGTGGCGACAACGTACAACGTCCCCGGCTCAAGCGTGGCCATACTATTCGCAGTTAGACCGGTTAGCTGGCCCGCCGCGTCCAGCCGAGGGTCCTCCGCCGGACTTGGGCTTGCGCTCCGTGGGCACAACTTCGTCGGGGAGCTTTTCGGCGCCCTCGGCATCGGTGCCGTTTTCGCGGTGGTCTGCGTAGTGCTCGCACTCGTAGCGCAGGCAACACATCAGGCGGCCACAGAGACCGGATATCTTGGTTGGGTTGAGCGACAGATTCTGCTCCTTGGCCATACGAATCGAGACCGGCTGGAACTCGCCGAGAAAAGTGGCGCAGCAGATCGGCCGGCCGCATGGGCCGAGGCCGCCGAGCATCTTAGCTTCGTCGCGAACGCCGATCTGCCGCAGTTCGATCCTGGTCTTGAACGTGGCCGCGAGGTCGCGCACTAGCTCACGGAAATCGACACGGTTGTCCGCGGTGAAGTAAAAGATCAGTTTTTGTCCATCGAAGGTGTACTCAGCGCCGACGAGAGACATCGGGAGTGAATGTTGCTCGATCCTCTCGGCGCAGATGTCGCGCGCCTCGCGTTCCTTTGCCCGCAGGGTTTCCACCTGTTCGGCGTCGCGCTCGGTGGCGCGGCGGACAACCCGCTTAAGCGGCGTGGTAATCATCTCGTCTGGTAGTTCACGGTTGCCGGCGGCAACCTCGCCAAACTCAAGGCCGCGTGCGGTTTCAACAATCACTTTGTCGCCGATGACATATCGCTCATCGCTGGGGTCGAAATAGTAAACTTTGCCTGCCGGTCGAAACCGGACGCCAACTATCGTCTGCACTGCATTGATCCCCTTGTGACCAAGCGCCTTCCGCGCGGGACAGGCTACCGCCTGGTATCGAGTAGGTCGTACATCGTTAAGAGCTCCGCTTCAAGGGCAAGTCGCACCGCCGCGTGGCGCGCCGTGGCCGCCTCGACGCCCTGTATCGCCTCGATCAGATAAGCCGCGGCAAGCGGCGACAGAGAGGCAATCCTGGCATCATCCGTCCTGGCTGGATCCAGCCAGGACGACTCCCCCGCACCTGCGCCGGCGGCGACTGCCGCCCGCAGCACGCCACGCACCGCCGCAAACCAATCCGCCTGCTCGTCGCCTGGGCTCAGCCTGGCCTCGTGCCGCTCGATTAGCTCAAGCGGCGGCTCGCGCGGGTCGACGAGCGCCCCGATGACAAAGTTGACCGCATCCCTACGCAACTGGTCGAGGTCATCGCGTGCCACCAACCGCGCTGCGACGGCCTGATCGCCGCCGGCAGCCAAGGCCGCAAAACTGGCACTATCGGCCGCAAAACCCGCCAGGCGGAGGTCCGCCGCAACGTCTGACGGTGTGGGACCAGGCACAGGTATGTGCCTGCACCGTGACACAACCGTCGGCAAGATGCCCTCAGCACTGGGTGCTGTCAAGATCAGCACGGATGATGGTGGAGGCTCTTCCAACACCTTGAGCAGCGCGTTTTGGGCCTCCCGCGTCATGCCGGGCACATTGGGCAACACCACGACCCGGCGCCGTCCGACAAACGGGCGCTCCACCGTCAGGGCCAGCTGCCCCTTGATGTCGGCCAGCTTGTGTCGCGGCTCTCCCATATGGAGGTCCGCAAACACGCCGGAGTCAATCTCCCGGCACGCTACACACTGCCCACACGGACCTGCAGGCCCGGCTGCCAGACAATTGAGTGCCTGTGCGATAAGCTTTGCCGCGTCGCGCAAAGCGCCAGGGTCCGGGCCCGTCAGCAGATAGGAGTGGGCCGGCCGGCCCTGGACGAGCTCGGCCGCCAGCAATCCTGCCGTCAAATCTTCTCGTACTGCTCCACGTTGACCACAAACACCGTGGCGCCACCAACAATGACCTCGATCGGGTACGGCACATAAGAGTCAACCGGGCCGCCAACCGGCGTGAGCGGGGTAACCAACTGCTCCCGCGACTTGCAGGTCTTGCGGATGATGCCGAGCACCTCCGGCACTTTGTCCGTGTCGACGCCGATCAACAGCGTCGTGTTGCCCTCCTTGAGAAATCCACCAGTGCTGGCCAGCTTGGTTGCCCGGTATCCCTTGACCATTAGGGCCTCGATCAGCTTGATGGAGTCTTTGTCCTGAACTACCGCGACGATCAGTTTCATCCCTCACACCTCCCGGAAAAGAATACGCAGTTGGTCCACTACGGCGGCGTGCGCCGCCTCGATCGACAACTCGCCAGGAATCCTGCGCCAACGCTCCGGCTCTGCTGTCGCCAGCTCAAGATACCCCTGATAGACTCGTTGATGGAAAGCCAGGCCGCGGGCCTCGATGCGATCTGTGCCGGCCGCTGAAAGCTGGCGTACGGCGGTGCGTCGTAAACCGACCTCCGCCGGGACATCAAACAAAAACGTGAGATCCGGTACCAACCCGCCGGTAGCGGTCGCGCTAAGATCCCTCAATACGTCCACCGGCAACCCAAGCCCGTATCCCTGATAGGCCAGTGTGCTGTCAGTGTACCGGTCACACACCACGATCCTGCCTGCATCCAGCTGCGGCCGGATCAGCTCGGCAACCATCTGCGCCCTTGCCGCCGTGTAAAGCAGCGCCTCGGACCACGGCGAGATGCCCAACTTATCAAGCGCGGGGCCGACGACCAGTCCCCTGATCCGCTCGCCCAAATCGGTCGAGCCAGGGTCGCGGACAAACAGCGCCTGGCGGCCCGTTGCGGCAAACCACTCCTGCAGAAGCCTGGCTTGCGTGCTCTTGCCACTGCCCTCACAGCCCTCGAGGGTGATAAACAGCTAGAACTCCTCCCTCGCGACGACAGATAGCCGCCACTCGCCATCCGCCACTGATCGGACCACGCCATGCAGCCCGCCGCCGGCCGCGATGACCGCCTCCGCCACTGCCACGGCGTCGGGCGGGATGATCTCCCCAGGCCAGACGATCGGCACCCCCGGAGGATACGGCGAAACCGCCTCCGCGGCGATCCGCCCCGCAGCGGCCGACAGTAGGACGTCTTCGGTCGCCGCCAACCACGCCGCCCGCGGCTCCATCGCCGGCTGTCCGCCGGTCGCCAGGAGTTGCTGCTGGGCTTGTCGTAGCCTGCGCGCCTGGGCAAGGACCATCGACTCGCCCTGATCGTCCACCAGCGAGCAGCGCCCGCCGCGCAGGGCCGCAACGGCCCCGGCCAGACGGGCCATCGTCGGGTGGTGATCCGACGCGCCCAGGACCACCAACACACTTCGCCAGTCGGCCGACTCAACCTGCACCCCGGCACGTTCGCGCAGGCAAGTGGCCAGTTGGAGACCGGTCAGGCCAAGTTCCCAGGCATCAAGATTGAGCCGCATTGGGTCCTGGGTCACCCCTTGCCCCGTAGCGCGGATGATGCTTGTTCCGGCCTGCGCCAGCATGAGAGGTGCATCGTCTGCGGCCGCCACGGCAAGCGCCAATTGCCGACGCCCCTCCGGGCTGAACGTGTGTCGCGTCGCGGCCTCAAGCGAGAGCATCAACAGGTATGAAGGACTAGTCGTCGTTACCAACCTCAATGCCGCGGCGATGTCGCCTGCCGACGGCCCGGCAGGCTCAGGCGCCACAAGCAAAAGCGAGCTCTGCGTGAGCGAGCCGAGTCCCTTGTGGGCGCTAATCACCACCGCATCGGCACCTAGGCCCAGCGGCGCTGCCGGCAGCCTCTCATCCAGGCCAAACAGCGATGCATGCGCGCCGTCGACGTACAGCGGGACGGCCGCTGCACGGCACAACTGGCTCACTTGCCTGAGATCGTGCACGACGCCGTACATGTTGGGATAGGCGTCAACGACTGCGGCAACCGTATTACCATGCTCGGCCAGCAATCCAGCCAGATGAGCCGGGTCGGGCCCGGCGGGCAAATCGCCGGCATAGGTGGTCCGACAAAAGACCGGCTGCAGGCCCGCCAAGATCATCGCCGACACCAACGCGCGGTGGCTGTGGCGAGGCAGGATGACCACCTGCCGCCCGCTCCGCCTGCTTGCTCTGCCGCGCGCGGCTGCCAGAAGCAGCGCGATCAGCCCGCCGGTGGTACCCTGGACGAGGCAGAAAACCTGGCTTGCGTTAAACAATCGCGCCATGCCCGCTTGGGCGGCAGCGATAGGGCCCGCGGGCGCCGCCAGGTCATCCACGCCCGGCACCTCGGTCAGATCGTCACGGAATACCGCAGCTCCCCAGCGTCGCATCAAGTCTGGTGGTGCGCCTGCCCCACCTTTGTGACCGGGAATATGCAGGCGGAGCGGTCCAGTGACCGCTCCGTCCAACGAGCTCGTTTGGCCTACGTATTGCTCAACTGCGGCCTGCAGCGCCGCCGTGGTTGCCTGCTCCGGCGTCGCTGTCGTGGGCGACGGCAACGCCGTGTCCATGGGCATGACTGTGCCCATGGGCATGGCTGTGGGCGTCGCTGTGATCGTGGCCGCAGGCACAGGCAGCCGCGCCAGTTGGCGTGGCATGTCCGTGCGCCGTTGTGCTCGGCGCCGTCGCAGCGTGGTTGTGGGTGTGCGCCTCGGCTTGCTGTGCATGGGTTACCACTTCGCCGGTGGCCGACAGGTGTTCCTGCGGACGACGACCGAGCAGACGCATGGCGTTGAGGGTTACGAGCAATGCGCTGCCCTCATGGACCAAGGCACCGGCCACCGGGCCGACGTATCCGAGTGCCGCGGCAGCAAAGAGGCCAATAATGGCCAGCCCACTCAGGCCGATGTTAAAGCGAATGTTGCTCAATGTCCTACGTCCAAGCTCAATCGCATCGGGCACCCGACCAAGATCGTTGCTTAGGAGCACGACGTCGGCTGTCTCGATCGCGAGATCCGAGCCACCCCGTCCAACCGCGATCCCCACAGATGCGGCCGCCAGTGCCGGCGCGTCATTGATGCCGTCGCCGACCATGGCCAACCCACGGCCGCTCTCCGCCAGTTGTGCGACCCGGTCGACCTTGTCCTGCGGCAACAATCCTCCGGCGCTGTCGGTAATGCCTAGTTGAGTGGCGATCCGACTCACGGCGCCTGGGCTATCGCCGGACAGCAGCCAGGTCCGCACGCCAAGCGCGCTCAACCTCGTGACCGCCGCCTCAGCATCTGGGCGAAGGGTGTCGCTGAGCGAGATCAGGCCGACCAGTTGGCCGGCCCGAGCGACGGCGACGACGGTGAAACCATCTTGCCCCAACTTTGCGGCGGCCTCAACCAACGTCTCCGGCAAGGAAACGCCGGTCTCACCCAGCCAACGTAAGCTACCGGCAAGCACCGACTCGCCGGCAAGCACGGCCGCGACGCCTGAGCCAGGATGCGACCGGAAGTCCTGTGCCACGGCAAACGCCAAGCCGTGTCCTTGGGCGGCGGCCACGATTGCCCGACCCACAGGATGTTCGGAGTTGGTTTCCACCGAAGCAGCCGTGGCCAGTAGCTCGTGTGCGCCATCCGCGGTGCCGGTGATAATCGTCCCGTCCCTGCTGAGGGTGGCAACCACGCGGAGCTCACCGCTGGTCAGCGTGCCGGTCTTGTCAAAAGCAACCGTGTCGATTCGCCCCAGCCGCTCAAGGTAAAGGCCACCCTTGACCAGCAGCCCGCGTCGCGAAGCCCCACCGATGGCAGCGTATACCGCAACCGGTGTCGAGAGGACCAGGGCGCACGGACAGGCGCCGATCAAGATCGTTACGGCACGCTGCGGCTCCCGGGTCACGACGAGGACCAAGGCGGCAGCCAGGAGGCTGATCGGGATGAAGATGGCGGCAAAGCGGTCGACCTGCCGGGCAACGGGTGCCTGGCGCGATTGAGCTTCCTCAATCATTACCGCAATGCGGGCCAAGGTGGTTTCCGGTCCAACGTGGTCCGCCCGGACCGTCAAGATGCCGTCCTGGGCGAGGCTGCCGGCAAACAAAGTGTCGCCGGGTCCCTTGGCTAGCAGGCGGGATTCGCCGGTCACGGGCGCCTCGGACACATCCGCACGCCCGGCGACCACTGTGCCGTCGACAGGAACCCGCCCACCGGGCTTGACGATGACCAGATCGCCCTCGACCACCTGGTCACGCCCCACCGTGACCGCCAGGCCGTCACGCAGCAGCGTCACCGTCTTTGGTGCAAGATCGAGCAACTGCCGCACCGCGCGCCGGCTGCGCGCCACCGTGCGCTCTTCGAGCAACTCGCCCACGCTCATCAGCACGACGACCTGAGCTGCCGCGAGACCCTCCCCCGAGACAACCGCCGCTACCACAGCCAGGGAGACGAGGACGTCGACCGTCAACATACGGCGCCGGAGCGCGCCAATGGCGGCGCCAAAGATCGGCGTGCCCCCGACCAGAACTGAAGCAAGCACCAGGCCCAGGGAGATCGCCGGCGGCAAGGATCGGCCGCCGATCCAGCCGGCAACCAGGAGGATCGCCGCAGTGATCGTGCCGTAGAGACGTGCAGATGGTCGATCGTCGCCGGTACCGACATCGACGAGGACAAATCCCAGATCACGCGCCGCCGCATGGGCCTGTGTCACCGCTGATGGATCGTTGACCTGCATAGTCGCCCTGGCGGTGGCAAAGCTGACCGTGGCCCGCTCGATCCCAGGAATCATATTCAGTGCGTGCTCCAGATTACGCGCACAGTCGGCGCAATCAAGACCGCCCACCTCGAGGGTCAACCGGCCTCGCCCTGCCATTACCGGCGGGGCCTCAAGCACCGTCTCCTCGCCATGATCATCGCTCACAGTGTCACCCCTTAGGTCCGCAGGAAGCGGACGACGCTCTCCAACTCAGCTAATGCGGCATCGCGATTGCCGCTCGCAATGGCGTTGCGTAGGCATTGGTCAAGGTGCTCGCGCAAGACAAGCCCAGCCGCCTTATCCAGGGCTGCCCGCACCGCAGTAAGCTGCAGCAGTATCTGCTCACAGCTGCGGTCGTCCTCGGCCATCCGCCTTACTGCCCGCAGGTGCCCCTCCGCAGTCTCCAACCGCTGACACAGATCGTTTGTGGTCTCCGCGCTAAGCGACATGCACGATGCCCCCCTTGCCTGCCCGCGCTACGCTGTGGCCTCGCTGCCGGGCTGAGTACTCCTGAGCCCCCTCCCCCGGGGGGAGGGGTTAGACCTTACCTCCGCATATTACTACATGCACTGCAACACATCAACCGGTGCAGGTTGCTCACTCAGCCGGCTTGGCGGGCATGAAGTTTGGCGGCGGCAGCGAAGGCTATCGATAGTCAGTACCGCAAATCGCAGGATAGGAGTGAACGTTGATGCGCGTCGATCTGCCTGGCACCAGCAAGATAATCCCGCAAGATAGGGTGATGCTCGGCGAACCCACACACGTGTGCCTGGTCGTTCGTGACGTCGAGCGGACCGCGCGGATGTATACGGACCTCTTGGGGTTTGGCCCGTTCCTGATTCGGGTCGTCGAGACCCCGCCAACTCACGCGCAATTGCGCGGCGAGCCGGTCAGCTATGTGCTCAAGTTCGGCTACGCGAGGCGTGGTCCGGTGATGTTCGAGCTAGTTGAAACCATCTCTGGGCCGACTCTCTATCAGGAGTTCCTCGACAAACACGGTGAGGGGATTCACCATATCGGTTTCCGGGGAAGCGCCCCGCTTGATGACGAGCTTGCCCGGTGGGCAGCCATCGGCGTGGCCGCCCTGATGGTCAACCGGCGCGACGACCCGCGGTACGGCTGGGCTTACCTGGACACGCAGAACACATTTGGCTGCCTGCTGGAGATCGTCTGCGACCCCGCCCTTGGCTGGTGGGAGAGCGTAGGCTTGGCCAAAGACCTGCAGGGCCCGCTCGGCCGACTCTAGCGGGCATTGCGTCGGCGGGGGATCCCATGACAAGGACAGGCGGCGCGCCTGCCTGTACCCGCAGTCACGCCGCCCCAATGCCCTGGCCGTACGGATTGTACGGCTGCTGGCCTATTTAGCTACGAGGTACTTCTTGAACCACGCGGCAAGCCGCTCGACGCGCTCGACGCGGTGTACGGGCTGCCCTGAACGGGAAAGCTCGTGGTTTTCGTCCGGGAAACGCACCAATTCTGCCGTCCGCCCCAGCCACCGCAAAGCTGTGTAGTACTGCTCCGCCTGCTCCATCGGGCAACGCAGGTCATTCTCGCTGTGGATGAATAGGACTGGCGTCGTTACGTTGTTGACGTAGGTGATCGGCGAACGACTCAGATACCCGTCGGGATTGTCCCATGGGTTGCCGGCAAACTCGTAGCTGCCGTTGAAGTAGCCGATATCGCTGGTGCCAAACTGGCTGTACCGGTTACATGTGCTACGGCAAGTCACCGCTGCGGCAAACCGCGTCGTCTGGCCGATTGCCCAGTTGGTCATGTACCCGCCGTAGCTGCCGCCCGTGATGCCGACCCTCGCCGGATCGACCCAGCCAAGCGAAACTGCGTGATCGACCGCCGCCATGCAATCGCGGTAGTCGCGCCCGCCCCAGTCCAGGCGGGTCAAGGTGACGAATTCCTGCCCATAGCCCGTACTCCCCGCCGGGTTGCAGAACACCACGCCAATGCCCATGCCGGCGAGTACCTGCATCTCATGGAAGAACCCGTAGCCGTAAGCCGTGTGCGGTCCGCCGTGCACCTGCAAGACCAGCGGATAGCGCTCACCAGCCGCTAACCCGACCGGCTTGATCACCCAGCCGTGGATCTCGCCGCCGTCTGGCCCGGTGGTAACGAATTCATCAGGCGCCTGAATTGCCCGGCCGCTAAGCCAAGAGTTGGCCTGGGTAACGCGGACCAGCTCCCTGTCCGAAGCGCAATCGCAGCAGGCAAGGTCCAGAATGTAGATATCGCCAGGATTGGTCTGCGTACCGACAGCAATCGCCGCGCGCCTGCGGTCAGCTGTCAACGAAGTGCCATAGAGTGCGTGTTTGCCTGCGGTTAGTTGGGTTACCGCACCACCGGCCATCGCCACACCACCCTCGGCCAGGTCCACGCGATAGAGGTCGGTGGCACCGCGAACGTTGGCAGTAAATAGAATGGCGCGCCCATCTGGCGTCCACATCGGCGCCGCCATGACGGAAGACATCATATCGCTGCCGGTACCGGAGCCGACGCCCCCGTCCCAGGCAGACAGCACGTCGACTGGCGGTGAGGAGCCGTCTGCGGACGCGACAAAGACGTGCGCCTCGGTCGCCCCGCGGTGCTGATTGAGGTGTCCGTAGTAGGCAATTGCCTTACCGTCCGGCGACCAGGCCGGTTGGACACACGGGCCGGCCGATTGGGTGACACATCGCGGTGCACCGCCGTCACTCGGCGCAATCCAGACATCGGAAACCGGCGTCCGGTCAGGATCGGGCGTGCGGTTGGCGGTGAAGGCGATCTCTGCCCCATCTGGGGACCACGCCGGCGCGCCGTCATCATACGGACCGTCGGTCAACTGCCTGGGCTCGCCGCCACATACCGGCACAACCCAAACGTGCGTGTACTTGCCATCCCAGAGCCCCTTGCCGTTTTCTTTGTAGTGTAGCCGGTCGAAAGACTTGACGTCCGAAACAACCCCGTTGCCTGTCGCCGCCGGAACGTCCCCTCCATCTGCCGTGCGGCGGAGAAACGCAATCCTCTGCCCGTCAGGCGACCAAACGGGCTCTCCTGCCACTCCGCCCTTGAGCTTGGTCAACGGTTGTGCTTCGCCGCCGGTCGCTCGCATCAACCAGATCTGCGCGCCCTCGCCACGATCGGACACAAATGCCAGCCACTTGCCATCCGGCGACCAACGCGGCGCGCGGTCCCGGGGCCCGGCGGTAAAACGGCGCGGTTTGCCTGCGAGGATTGCACGCCCATCGCTGCCTTGGCCGAGAGTCGCGAGCCAGATCTCCGCCGTGTTGCGCTTGCCCTTGCGCTCGGGCCGGGCCACGACATAGGCAACGCGCAGCCCATCGGGCGCGAGTTGCGGGTCGCTCACCCAGGTGAATTCGTACAGGTCTTCCGGCTTGAGGGGCAACTGCACCCCAGCCGGGCTTTGATCGTCGCTCAATCAGGCAACCTCCCCTGGTCTGCTGCAGGTCCCGCGCGCTCAAGCGCCAACGAATGCACCGCGGGCATCTGCGCGGCAGCTGTCGATGGGGATGGGTTCGGCAGACAGCGAGCCGGTTTCCTGTGCAGAAGCCCCCGAATCGGAGGGTGGAGGTATCGAATGATGACAACAGCACACGGCGACGGGCAGGGAATCCGTTCGGCGGCGGGCAGCCTCGGGCGAGTGGTCGTCGCTCGCCTGGCGCCTGGCACCGAGCTTTTAACTGCCCTCGAGAGGCTAATTGACGAGCACGGCATCCGCTACGGCCTGATCCTTGGCGGGGCCGCCAGCTTGCGAGCTGCGACGCTGCGCAATGTCACGGCTTTCCCGGCGGCATGGCCGTTAACGGATGCCCAACGCGTCTACCTTGAATTACCCGGTCCGCTCGAACTGCTGTCGATCACGGGTAACATCTCGCGGCGGGAGGACGGTGCGGCGCACATTCATGCGCACGTCGTGGTTTCGACGGGAGCGGGGCAGGCTGCGGCGTGCTATGGCGGTCATCTCGTGGCAGGCGCCACTGTATTCTCGACCGGCGAGATGGCTTTGGCTGAGCTCACGGGACTGGAGCTCGCCCGCAACTGGGATGACGAAACCAAGACGCTTGAGCTATATCCGACCAACGGTCAACCTGGCTAGGTCGGTTTGCCTTCGTAGCGCTTTTGGTACTCGGCAACCGAGCAAAAGGTGCGCGGGTCAGTGACGAGGTCAATCGCCAACTGCCCGTCCAGGTGCTCAAACTCGTGCTGCAGTAGCTCGGCAAGATCGTCGCTGGCAGTGAGCTCGTGCCACGTGCCAGCGGTGTCTTGATAGGTCGCCTTGACGTGCCGTGCGCGGCGCACTTTGAAGAACAGCCAGAAGTACGAAAAACACGCGTCCCAGACCTCAAAGGTCTCGTGGCTTAGCCAGGTGATCGCCGGGTTGACCATCGCAAACTCGCGTCCATCCGGCATCCTAACAAAGACCGCCCGCTTTGCCACGCCGATCTGAGGCGCCGCGATGCCGCGGCCATAGCCGGTCTGAGACCGAAACGACAGCAGCGTATCGCGCAGGTCCTGCAGCAGTGCGACGGTCTCTGCTGTCGTCGGGTCGTCGATTGGCGCCGCAACCTCGCGCAGGATTGGGTTACCGATCTGAGTGATCTCGCGCACTGTCATCTCGCCGCCCCCTTTTGGTTCTGGCCGTGCTTCGCGGGCTGGCAGACCAACTCCTACCGCGCGGTGTCCGTACCGCAGACTGACCGGGGCGGGAATCGCCGCGCCTCTGCCGAAGCAAACTACCTTAACCAACGCCTGGCAATGGGGGATCGCTCATGTCAACAGATCGCACGGGGACAACGGAAAAGGTGCGCTTTGTCCATCTGGGCTGCCAATGCCCTTACACGCTGTGGTTTGCCGACCAAGCTCGCTGTGTCGCACACCATCTCGGTCTCCCTTTTGCGGACGAGGATGTGACTGGCAGACCGCGGCTGGCTGCCGCTGCTGGCGCATTCTGCCCCATGCAGGTCATGATTCCAGGACACAGCCCGCGCACCGCGCCTCGTCCAGCTGACCGGATCATTGCCGAGCTTGACGCCGGGCCGCTCGCGGACTGCATTCCAGCCAGAGGCCTCTTGGTGCAGGAGCCTCTTGCCGATTGGTCGATTTACCGGCCCGGGTCGGCGGAGTGGCCCGCTGCCGTGGCTGCGACCGGCCGGCTCTGTCTTGGCAAGTGTGCCGCCGCGACTGCGTTGGTTGAGGCGGTTGCTGCCAAACGTAGCTGGCTTGAGTCGGTGCATGCAGCCACGCCCACTCCGGGCTGCCTGCTCCTGATCGCCGGCCCCCTTGATGCGCCGACCGGCTTCGCCGAGCTGATTCCGATTGCCGCCGGACACATACCGGTGGCAGATGCAGCCGCGGATGACCAGTTGCTGACGTGCGTGCATTCGATCAAGACTGCCGGCGGAGGGGATTTCCGGCAGGCTCTGCTGGAGAGACTTGCCGCAGTTGCCGGCACAATCTGGGCGGTTGCCGGCCGGTCCCTGCCCTACCCCAACGGCCCATTGTCGTTGATGCTGGCAGCGGGTTTCCGTGAGGTCGCTACCCTTGGCAGGCACGTCTTGCCCGGCCACTGCGTCGATGAACTCGTTCTCGTGCGCCGCGCTGCGGAGGCCCTTGGCCCGCCTACGGCAGCGGCCGTCCTTGTGCATCCAGACGACGACGTTGTGACGTTGCCGGACGGAGGCGATGCGGGCATGTTGATTTCCGCACCCGGGGTCCCGACCGTCATCTACGCCGCGTGCGCTGTGCCGCCAGGGCACAAGGTCGCGATCCGTCACGTTGCCGCAGGGGATTACGTACTAAAGTACGGCCAACCGATCGGCCGGGCGACGAAGACTATCAAGGTCGGCGACCACGTGCATACCCACAATCTGGCCAGTGCCAGGGCTGGTGGCCCGGGGCCGACCAATGCCAAAGATGGGGGCAAGTAGCATGCGCGATCTATCGTTTGAGGGCTATGTGCGCGATGACGGCGCGGTTGGCGTCCGCAACCACTTGCTGGTCCTGCCCACGTGTGTTTGCTCGGCCCAGTGTGCGATGGACATCGCGGCACGCACAGCTTCGGCGGGCGCGATTAGCTTTTATCACCAGCACGGCTGCGCGCAACTGGAGTTCGACCGGATCCAAACGCTCCGCACCTTGGCCGGCACCGGCGCTAACCCCAACGTCGCAGCCGTTCTCGTGGTCGGACTCGGCTGCGAGAACGTTACCGCAAGCGAGATTGTCGCCGCCATCGCCGCCCAGAGCAGCAAGCCAGTTGCCGCGATCACCATTCAGGAGGAAGGCGGGACCGAGCGGGCCATCGAACGGGGCGTTGAACTTGTGCAGCGGCTGGCGGCGGTTTCCGGGATTAGCGGCGACACCCGCCAGTCGATTGGCCTTGATCATGTGGTCCTTGCACTAGAATGCGGTGGCTCGGATGCGCTCTCCGGACTTACTGCCAATCCAGTCGCCGGGTGGGTTGCTGACCGCGTCGTTGCGGCGGGCGGCACCGTGATCCTCTCCGAGACTACTGAGTTGATTGGGGCGGAGCACCTGCTTGCTGCGCGGGCGCCAGACCCGGCTGTCGCTTCGGCCCTACTGGACACCGTAGCCAGGGTCGAGGCCACGATCAAGGCAACGGGCGTTGACCTGCGCGGCTCCCAGCCTGCACCCGGCAATATCCGGGGCGGGCTTACCACGATTGAGGAGAAGTCGCTTGGCTGCATTCACAAAGGGGGCACGTCGCCGTTGCGCGAGGTGCTTGCGTACGGGGCGCGGCCGAGCCGCAAGGGACTCACGTTTATGGACACCCCGGGTCACGACGTCGAGTCGATGACCGGCATGATCGCCGGCGGTGCGCACGCAGTGCTCTTTACCACCGGTCGTGGCACGCCCACCGGCGCTCCCGTGGCCCCGGTGATCAAGATCGCCACCAACGACCGCCTGTGGTCTCTGATGCGCCCCAACCTTGACTTTTCGGCGGGCGGAATCGCCGCCGGCCGTCAGACTGTGGCTGACGCTGGCGGAATGCTGCTCGACCTGTTGCTGGATGTCCTGTCGGGTCACTTGACACGTTCGGAGCAGTTGGGCAATCGTGAGTTTGGCATTTACCGTATCGGCCCTACCGTCTGATCCACCAGCGGGACCTTGTTTGAGACTGAGGAGGAAACCACAATGACCGACGCCGCGATTCTTGCGGAACTGATCGCCGAGCGCGCCCAGGTGGCGACCGTCTGTACAGAGCCTGCGATGATCGCCTTTGCCGGGGCAAGTGCAGCACAACTACTCGGTTGCATGCCGGACGAGATGGCGGTCGTGACGTGCTCGGGCGTCTTTAAGAATGCACTTGGTGCCGGCCTGCCCGGCACGGAACGAAGGGGCCCGGCGATGGCGGCCGCGCTCGGCGCCGTCATCAATCGCCCGGAGGCCAAGCTTGCCATCTTGCAGGCGATCACGCCCGATCAACTCCTGACCGCCACTTCCCTGGTCGATGCCGGCAAAGTCCGGGCTGCGGCTGATCCGACCAGGGAGGGCGTCTACGTCGAGGTCGTCGCTAGCGGTGGCGGACATGTGGCAACCGTGACGGTGGCGGGTGGACACTCGCAGCTCGCCGCGGCGAGCCGTGATGGGGTGCCGATTGCCATTGACGAGGAGCCCGGTGCCCAGCCCCCCTACCCAACCCCGGCAGCGGCACCCAAAGTGGATCTTGCCGATCTGCGCGGCTGGTCCTTCGAACGCCTGGTCACGACGGCGCTTGCGCTTGCTCCACAGGACCTCACGTACCTCCGTGAAGGTGCTGCCTCAAATCGCGCCCTCGGAGATGCGGTGCTTGATCAGCGATGTCCGGTGCCGGCTTCGCTTGGGATTCCTCCCCTCGGCCTTGACCTTCTCTCGCTCGTGCCCTCCGCCAACGCAAACGCCGTCGACAGGCGCATCCGCTCCCTGGTCTCCGCCGCGGTTGCGGCTCGGATGACCGGTCAGGAATGGCCGGTGATGACCAGCGCCGGCAGCGGCAACCAGGGCATTACGGTTGGTATCCCGATCTCCATCGTTGCGGAGACGCTCGGCGCAACCCCAGAATGGCAAGCTCGCGCACTCAGCCTGGCCCATGCGGTCAACCTATACGTGCATGCATTCATCGGCGAAGTCTCTCCAGCCTGTGGGGCGGTGAGCGCCGCTAGTGGGGTTGCGGTTGCGGTTTGCTGGTTGCTAGACGGGGATATGGAGCAGATGGAATCCGCCGCCCAGTTGACCCTGGCGGGGCTACTCGGAATGATCTGCGACGGAGCCAAGGGCAGCTGCGCTCTCAAGTGCGGAACGGGAGCGGTCGAGGGCCTGATGTGTGGCCAATGGGCCCGCTCCGGTGTCAAGCTGCGCGCGGACACAGGGATTATCGGAAGCTGTCTGAGAGAAACCCTAACCCTGGCCCAGTCGATCGTCGAGGATGGGCTGCGCCAGGCGGATGGCCTGATCATCGCAGCGCGCAACCCCATCTGACCGGATTGGCGCAAACTTCGCACAAGACGTCAAAGACCCCTGGCAACGAGGCCAGGGGTCTTTGGCAATAGATTCCGGCGATGTCCTACTCTCCCGGGCGGTCGCCCGCCGAGTACCATCGGCGCTGGAGGGCTTAACGGCCGTGT